>Ga0310786_10012545_pt1 | contig 10490 bp, 10 predicted proteins | sample AusTroGonzalo_MG_FD_203881 | JGI IMG/M metagenome (GOLD analysis project Ga0310786, IMG submission 203881) | Bovine rumen microbial communities from tropical cattle in Woodstock, Queensland, Australia - Gonzalo_03 (v2) (version 2) | ecosystem: Host-associated > Mammals > Digestive system >... | reverse complement strand
ACAGGCTGGAGCTATCGCACAGACGCACACGGGGAGCCGCTGCGGATCACCTGCCGCGCAAATACCAGGGCGCAATACCTGCGCACCGTCTGCGCTTTCTTTCGCTGGACAGCGGCCTGCGGCTATTATCCGAACATAGCCGACAACATACACCCGCCGAAGGTGAACACGGCCACGCACCGCAAAGAGGCCCTGACCGCGGCCCAGGTTTTGGCCGTGGAGCGGAGCATAGAAGCGCACAGCGCACTTCGGGAACAGGCTGCACAAGAGGCGGCCAAGGATAGGGCCGGGAAGATCCAGCGCAGCGCGGAGCAGAGCAGGCGGCTATATGCCATCTACCTGCTGGCCGTCAACGCGGGCCTGCGCACCGTGGAGATCAGCCGCGCGAATATCAAAGACCTGGTAAGCAGCGGCGGGCAGGCATGGCTTTATGTTTGGGGAAAAGGCCGGGAGGAACCAGACCAGAAGAAGCCCCTGGCCCCGGAAGTTGCTGCGGCCATAAAGGAATATGTGCGGAGCCGGACGGACAGACCCACCGGCAAAAGCCCGCTCTTTGTTGCTACCGGCAACCGCAGCGGCGGGCGGCGGCTCAATCCCGTCACGATCAGCAAGCTATTGAAGAAGGCCCTGCAGGCGGCCGGCTTCGATTCCGAGCGGATCACGGCGCACAGCCTGCGGCACAGCTGCGGAACTGCCGTCATGGAGCTGACCGGGAACGTTTATACGGCGCAGCAGTACATGAGGCACAGCAGCCCGGCCACAACGGAAATCTACCTGCACAACGAAACGGAGGCGAAGGACGCGGCCACGGCCCGGCAGCTTTACGCCCTTTATCACGGCGCGCCGGATCACCGGGCGCAGCTGGAAAGGATCCTGGACACCCTGACCGGCCCGGAAATGGAGAAACTGGCGGGAATGGCCGCAGACCTGGCGAAAACCGGCGCCATGGCCGGGAAATCCCCCGGATACAGACAACAGCAGCGCCCCGGCTGATACTTTCATCATCCTGAATCCTGCTATCGTCTGGAAAAGCCCCGATTTTGGCGGCTTTGGGCCGTTAAAAATAGAAGAAGGCCGCGCCCCGGCAGCCTGGCAAGCACACGGAACGCGACCAACACCCACCACACCAGCGGAGGGCAAATCTATTATAGCCCTCCATGCTGCACTATGCAAGGAGGCAAAATCATGGAAAAGACCACCACGATCACGAAGGAAGCCCAGGACGCGGCCCTGCTGCGCCGAGCTATCAGCGAGAAGCTGCCCGCGGCTACCATGGGAAATCTCGAATTCATCTATAACTTTCTGAATGATACCCCAGCCCTGCCCCCGGAACAGCTGCCCCTGGAAGAACTGCGGGCCGCTTTCCCTCACCCGTCTATTGACGATGCCGCAGAACTGGCCATTGAGCTGCGCGAAGAAATGACCGCAGACCAGGCCGAAGAACTCACCGCGCAGATCTGCAAGGCCATAGAGCCCGCAGAGGCGAAATCCCAATACTGGCGGCTTATGCTGATAGTCAGAGAAGCCTATTGCCGCGGCTTCGCTACAGGCGTTCACCATGCCCAGGAAGCGGCCCGGATGACTATTGAGGAAATGGCCGTTAAAGGCTGATTTTGGCTGATCCGGCTGCCAGGGCCGGGAACCACCCGGCCCGGCTGCCCTTCCTGACAGCTGCAGCAATCCGGGCTTTTTCTGCTGTGACCAAAAACACCCCGCAAATTTACACCCCCGGCAGGCATACCGAAATCTCCCGCTCCATTACCAGGTAAGCGGAAACCCCCGAAAACCATACCATTTTTACCCCTTCGGAAAAATCGGAAAAAGGTATGGAAAAAGCATACCTTTTTCTGCGATCAGACCGGCCCCGGCAAGGATTTTCTTTCCCTGGTATTTATCAATAGCAGAATTAGAAACTCTGCACACGAAGCGCAAAAGGCACAACCGGCACTTTTTGTTTATATGGGAGGCTGATAAAATGACGGAACCGACCCGGACGGAGGAAAACGCGCGGCGGCTGGCGGGAGCCCTGGAAAGACATTCAGACCCCCGCACCGTTGAGCGCCTGGCCGCGATCCTGGAATATCACCCGCCCCAGCTCGCGGAGGATATCAGAGCCCTGGCGCAGCTCATGGAGGAACGGAGGCCGAGAGAATGAAGATCATCACCGCGGCGATCATCAAGGGCGGGAGCGGGAAAACCACCACCTGCGCGGCGCTGGCCCAGGCGGCTGCGGCTGCCGGGAAGAAGGTGCTGGCCGTTGACCTTGACCCGCAGGCCAGCTTCACCGCGACCCTTGGAGCCGATCAGAACCGGCCCGGAGCCGTTGAGCTGCTGCATGGCGGCGAGCCCTCCAAGCTGATCCAGCATACCGCGCAAAAGATCGATACCATATCCGCAGCCCCTGACCTGGCGGCAGAATCCACAAAGACCGGGAGCGCCTGGCGGCTATGCCGGATCCTGGACGCGATCAAGGGCTATGATTTGATGATCGTAGACACCCCGCCCACCCTTGGAGAGCTGACCTATAATGGCCTGATGGCCGCCACCGGCCTGATCATCCCTTTAGAGGCTGATACCTTCGGCCTTCAAGGGCTCTATCAGATCTGCGACATAGCCCACCAGATGCAGAGGAACGGAGCCCGCCTGCAGATCCTTGGCAGCGTGATAACCCGCTATGATGGCCGCAGCAAGATCAACCGATACTGGCATGATGCCATAGCTACCCAAGGAGCGGGAGCGGGAGCGCCCCTGCTGGCAGAGATCCGGCCCGGCGTTGCCGTGAAAGAGGCCCAGGCGCTGCAGCGGTCCCTTTTTGACTATGCCCCGAAGTCAAAGCCAGCGCAGGACTATCTGGCCCTATATAAAAAGCTGAAAGTGTCGCACACGAAGCGACAATAATACATACTGCACAGGAAGTGCCTATAATTCAAATACTGAAACGGAGGCAACCACCGATGGCGAAAAAGCAGGATTTTACGGGAGTGAATACCGGCAGGGCTTATGCCGGTATAGAACAGGCCACGGCCCCGAAGGGCCAGCAGGGAAACGTGAGTCCCCAGGAATTTGCGATCCGGGCAAGTGAAATGCGCACCCAGGGCCGGAAGGGCGCGCGGCTGCCCCGCATTAACCTGGCGTTTTCCTCGGAAAATTACGATTTTGTCAAAATCGTTGCGGCAATCTACGGCCAGAGCATGACCCAATACGTTAATGGGATCGTGACAGAATACCGGCTTGCGCACCCGGAGCTTTACGAAAAGGCCAAGGCCCTGATAGATGCCGTAGCAGCTGACGAACTGTAAACGGGAGGGAAACCCTTGGACAAAGAGAACGACCAGGCGCAGGAAATCCTGGAAGGCCAGGAAATGCTGCCCGGCTTCACCGCACAGGAAGTGCCTTTGGCGCAAGATGCACATGAAGTGAAAAAGAATCGAATGACGCTGCGGGAATTCTCGCAGGCCGTGACCTCTGAGGAATTCCGGGAAAAGATCGGAGAATCTGCGCAAAAACTGCTTGATTACGTCACTTCGGACACTTTCCAAATGATCCGAGAGCTGGCCGAGGGTATGCAGGCATTTATTGAACAGCAGGAAAAGCGCCTGGCAGCCCTGCCTGAGCCAAAGAAAAACCTTGTCCCGTTCCTTCTGGACGAAGCGGCAGAGGATCCCGATATCGCGGACAGTTATAGCTTGAAAGATCTTCTGGAAATGGCTGTTGACGATGACGGAAACCCCGTGGACGGGCCATTTAAGGAAATAGTCGAGCGGGCCAAGCACCGGCAGGCAAAGTTTTTTGAAACCCAGGCCCTGATAGCCGAAGCGGATCAGCTCGCGGAGGAACTGCCCCGGATTATATCGAATCCTGCGGAGCTGCTGGCCTATCCGCTGGACAAACCAAACAGCATAATATGGAACCTGCTGGCCGAAGCTGACCCAAACGGGCAAATGGCCGTGGATATCGATACAGCCGGCCCCAAAAACAAGAAAAAGAGCGTCGAGGCGTTGATATACTATGCGATCAATTTTGACGATATCGGCCACGGCCTGACCATCACAAAAAAGCTGACCGCCTACGATAAACGCGTTTATATCGCGGCACACGCCCTTTTTAATGCCGGAAACGAGGTCTTAACGTTGGCGCAGCTTCATCGCCAAATGGGAAACAGCGGGCAGCCAAGTGCAAAGCAGATCCAGCGAATGAACGATAGCCTTACAAAAATGGGCGCAGCTCGCATTTACATCGACAACGCCAACGAGATCGAGGTAAACAAGGGATATAAACGCTTCCTTTACGATGGTTCTTTGCTGCCGTTTGAACGCATAAGAGCCTATATTAACAACACCCTGACCAATACCGCGATTCACCTTTTCCGGGAGCCGCCCATGATCACCTTTGCCAAAAAGCGCGAACAGATCACCACCATTCCGAGAGAGTTGCTGGAAAGCCCGATCAGCAAGACCGAAGCAAATTTAACCCTGGAAGATTACCTGATAGAGCGAATCGCCCACATGAAGAACCCGAACAACAAGGCTCCGCGCAAGATCCTTCTATCAACCGTCTATGAGCATTGCCACATAAACGGCAAGACAGACAAAGACCGCAAGGAGCGGGAGCGCACCCCGGAGAAGATCCGCAAATACCTTGACCATTACCAGTCCTGCGGCTGGATTTTGGGCTATATCATAGACGCCGATAGCGTAACAATATACCTGGATCACCATCCGAAATCCCTGCCGGTAAAGGGAAGATAACCGGGCCAATACCCTGCGACTTTTTGTCCGGTTCGCTGCGACTTTTTGTCCGGTTCGCTGCGACTTTTTGTCCGGTTCGCTGCGACTTTTTGTCCGGCCTCAATCCCGGAAACCCTTGATATACAAGGCTCTGCGGGATGTGGAAAAATGTTAAAGTCTTTTAAGTATATAAAAGACCTTTACCGCGTCCGGCCCTAGCTTGACGCAGGGCCGCGCGCAATATAGAGTGAAGCCGAAGGGAGCCCCAGCCCGCAGCATAATCTTCCGTTTCTGCCAGAGCTGCCACCGGCTGCGCTCAGACTTTGCGGCAAGCAATGCCTTTTACCGTCAAAAGTCGAAAAAAAGGGGGAACGCCCCCAAACCCCTTTGACGGAAATTCTTTCCGGCTGCGCTTTCGCTCATGAAATCGGAAACGTTTACGATTTTCACCGGCCCGCAATTCTTTCCGGCTGCGCTTTCGCTCCCGGATGGAAAACAGAATCCGCGAGCGGCGGCCGATCCCGGGAAAAGACCCAGGGCGCACCCGGGAGCCAGGCCGATACCCCCCCCTTGTCAGCATTGAAATAGCAAAGGGCAGAACCGGCCAGTGAACCTCCAAAAAACCGGTAAATGCCCAGTAAGGGGGTGTAAATGCCCGATAAAGGCCAAGTAACGGCCAGTAAAGGCGAAATAACGCGAAATAACGCGAAATAATCCAGTAGGCAAAAAAAAGGGATCAGATACCCCAACCGGCAAGAAAGGGCATCTGATCCAGGGCCTACCAGCAGGCAAAGCATGGTAATGGCAGCGCTATTTTATCACCATGCTGCCGATATTTCAAGTAGGGCCAGACCGGCCCGGAAAGGAACCGTATGGCAGACAGAGAAACGGCGCGAAAAGAAATCCGCAGCAGATGGCGGGAGATCATCCCGACATTGACCGCCCCGGCAAAACAGAAAATGAATGGGGAAACCAGCTGGATCTGCCCCTTATGCGGGCATGGCAAGGGCGGGGACGGCCTGACCAGGAACCCCCGGAGCGAGGACGGCCACGGCCTGAAATGCTTTGCCTGCGGCTTCGGCGGGGATATTATCGACCTTTACCAGAAGGCCACCGGCGCAGACTATAACAAGGCCCTTCTGGATCTGGCACAGAAAATCGGCCTGACGATTGAGGGCGGCGCGGCCCCATCTGAGCGGCCGGCAGCTGCGAAGCCTGCGGAGCCCCCGGAGGAACCGGAGGCCCCACCCGTGAATTATATCGGCTATTATCGGGAGTGCGCGGCCAGGATCAGCGACCCCGCAGCCGTTTCCTATCTATCGGCGCGAGGAATCAGCCAGGAAACGGCGCTGCGCTATGCCCTTGGCTATGATCCTGCAGCAGATCCGGCGAGCAATCCAGGCGGGCGCGGGCAGCCCCTGCACCCTGCGCCCCGGATCATCATTCCGACCAGCCGGGAGCATTACATAGCCCGCAGCATTGACCCCGGCACCCCGGCAGGCTATCGGAAACTGAACCCCAAAGGCAGCACCCCCGCGATCTTCAACGGCGGCGCGCTGTACCGGGCGCAGGAAGTCTTTGTAACCGAGGGCGCTTTTGATGCCTTGTCAATCCTGGAGGCCGGCGCGGAGGCAATCGCGCTGAACAGCGCGGCAAACGTGGAAAAGCTGATCGAGCAGCTGGAGGAGAAACCAACGGAGGCAACCCTGATCCTTTGCCTGGACAATGACGAAGCCGGGCAAAAGGCCACGGAAACGCTGTGCGAGAGCCTGCGGCGGCTAGATATCTCTTTTATAAAGGCCGATATCAGCGGAGGCCATAAAGACCCCAATGAACACCTGCAGGCCAATAGAGAAGGCTTTGCAGCTACGATCCAGGCGGCAAAATGGGAAGTGATGAAGCCGGACAACACGGCCTATTACCTGCAAACCCTCATGGCAACCGAGATTGAACGATTCCGGCACGATATCAAAACCGGCTTTGATAACCTGGACAGCGCAGCAGGCGGCGGGCTCTATTCCGGGCTTTATGTGCTGGCGGCCATATCATCCCTTGGCAAAACCAGCTTTGCATTACAGATGGCCGATCAGATAGCGGAAATGGGAAATCATGTGCTTTTTTTCACCCTGGAGCAATCCAGGCTGGAACTTGTCAGCAAGAGCCTGGCCAGACGCACCGCGCAGGCTGACGAAGCGCAGGCCGTTAAAAGTCTGAGCATCCGCAAGGGCTATCTGCCTGAACAGGTAAAGAGGGCAGCCGCGGAATACAGAGCAGCAGTTGCCGACCGTCTGAGCATCATAGAGGGCAATTTCTCCTGTGATATTTCCTTTATCGGGAATTATATTCGGCGTTATACGCAGCAAAACCAAACCCGGCCCGTTGTGTTTATCGACTATCTGCAGATCCTCCAACCGACAGCGGACGGCAAACAGCACCGGCCGCCCAGCGCAAAGGAAACCACCGACAGCGCAGTGCATGAGCTGAAAAGGATCAGCCGCGACCTGGAGCTGCCCGTAATCGTGATCAGCAGCGTGAACCGGGCAAATTACCTGACCCCGATAGATTTTGAAAGCCTGAAAGAGAGCGGCGGCATAGAATTCACCGCGGACGTTGTATGGGGCCTGCAGCTGCAATGCCTTCACGAGTCGCTTTTTGAAAAGGCTACCAATATCGGCGAAAAGCGGGCCAGAGTAAATGAAGCGAAGGCGGCAACCCCGCGGGAAATCGAGCTTGCTTGCTTGAAAAACCGTTTCGGCATAGCAAATTATTCCTGTTACTTCGACTATTACCCGGCTGCCGATCTGTTCATAGAGAGCGGCGCCCCGGAGCCTGCCCGCGCCCCGAAAGCGGGCTGGAAACTGTGAGAAGGGAGCCCCGCAATAAAAACACCCTGACAGCGCGCCAGACGCGCCCAGGGCCGCCCAGAATCGCAGGCGGCAAAATAGGGCCAGACATACCACCGGGAGCAGATAAGCACAGAGCCGCGCGCGCTGCGCAGCCTGGCGGCCCAGAATGACGCGAATTGCCAAACGTTTGGAAGTTTCGAAAAGAACGAGAGCGAGCCGACCCCCGGCCCGCTCTTTTGCTTTCCTTTAGAGGCTATGGGGAGCCCCGGCCCGGTATTCCTGCCATTTCCTTATGTTTTCTCTTTACTTTCTGCCGAAAATCGGGTATAATTGCACAAGTAGTGGAAACGGCATGAGAGGCAACAAGGCCGCAAGAAGCGGCCAAGACAAAGCCGCCACAAGAGGCGGTAGAGGTAAAGGGGGGCCGATATATCTTGACCGAAGAAGCGAGAAAGCTGCAGCGCGAATATCTGCGGCGCTGGCGGGCAGCCAATCCCGATAAGGTGAAGGCCGCCAGGCTGCGCTACTGGGAGCGGAGAGCCGCCAAGGCTGCGGAAGCAGACCGCGGAGCCGTAACGGAGGAACCGCGGGAGGCTGCGGCAAAATGAGAAAGGCAGGCAAAGCATGATTCATGAGCATCTATTAACCGGATCGAGGCAAGGGCAGACCGGCAAAATTCTGCGCTTGCGGCGGGCCAAGTTCCGGCCCACAAAGGATTGCCAGCGGAGGATCAACGAGCGGGACGCCCAGCGCAAGCTGCAGCGGCTCATTCTGGCCAACTTTACCACGGAGGACATAGAAACGGAGCTGATCTATCCCGGAGAGGCGGCCGCCGAAGAAGCCACGGAAGATCTTAGAAAGTTTATGCGGCAGCTGCGGATGATTTACCGGGCGGCGGGCAGTGAATTGAAATACATCTACCTTTGGGATCAGGAAAAGAAATCCGTGAGGCTGATTTTCAATACCGGGCCGCTAGGCCGGGACGATCTGGCCAGGCTCTGGGGCCACGGCGGCGCCTATTCCAACCGCTTGCGGCTGGACGAAACATGGCTGGATGGGCTGGCGGCTTCTCTTACTGCGCGGAGCCGAACCGGGCAGCGGCAACCTGGAAAGCGGCGCTGGTCACCTTCTCGGAATCTCAAAAGACCGGAGCCTGAGATTTCCGAACGCGGAGAGCCGGCCTAAATACGCTGCCAGGCTGCCCGCGGCCGATAAGGAAGAAGGGCGCGGAGATTTGAAGAATCCCAAGCGCTTGGGATTCTCAGCTATTCCAAGGAAAGGAGGCGAATTCATGAGCGAATTTGCAAGACGAACCACCGGCACATTTACCGCCGTGGGCGGCAGATCCACCGGGCGCGGCGTGACCAAAAACCGCACTATGAGCGGCCCGGAATTCCGCAAGTATCTGCTGGACAAAATGAAGCGCGCGGAGCTTCGGGCCGAGCTGGCCAAGACCAAAGCAGAGAAAAAGAAGTATCTGATCGAAGCCATAAGAACCGGCAAAATGATTCTGCGCATGGATGATTTATGGCCTACAGGCGAGAGCTACCGGTCTGAAACGCCTGAACACCGATAACCAGAAAGGACGGGCAACCGCATGAATATGGCAGAAATTGAAAAGAAAGTGGCGGCCAGGGCCGCGGAAATGCAGACTTTGGCCAAAGCCCAGGATGAACTGACGGCCAAGATTGAGGCCGAACAGAAGGCCGCGAAAGAGGCGGCGGCTGCCGGAGATCGTGAAGCCTTCGCACAGCACAAGACGGAAGCCCAGGCCCTGCAGGCTGAGCTGGAATTCTCCAAAACCCGGCTGCAGGCCCTGACCGCGCAGCCCGCAATCACCCTGGAGGAAGCGAAAAGCGCTTGGGAGAGCTTCCGCAAAGAACACGATGCCACGATGCAGACCGGGCTGAAATATTACAGCGATCTGAAGAAAGACCTGCTGGAAACTTACAAAATGCTGCTGGACAAGCAGGCCGAAATGATCCGCGAGCGGGACAAGCTGGTAAATCTGGCGAGGCTGACCGCGCCCCCGCAGTATGGCCTGAGCGTGACCGAATATGCGCGCAGCATTTTCCCGGCCGTTTCCTTGCCAAACCTGACCAGCGCAGACACAAAAGGCTTTATCAGAATCAACGGCTCTAACCTGCAAGATCCCGATGCCGTGTTTTACATGGCAGATCACGCGGCAAAGTATGGAATGGGCGCTGCCACCGCGGATCCCTTTGTCGATTACATGCACCGTATACTCGGCTCGCAGACCTTCAGAATTTGACCGGGAACGCTCCTCCCGGCGCAGCTCTTTGATTTTCCATTGACTTTCTTTCTGTTTTTGGCACACTCCATTTTTTTACTCACTTTCGGAAAAGGGCCGGGCCTTGCGCCTGGCCTTTTTCCTATATGCCCCGGAAGTGATACCGCCATACGTTGCACAAGAAGTGGCAGAATTTCCTTGACACCTGCCCCCGCTCCTGCTATTATGAAGAAAGAACGAAGGAAAGAATAACACAGAGGGAGGCGGGCAGGATGATCACCGGCAGCAGATACGCGCAGCAGCTGGCCCCGATCCAGGGCGGCCAGATCACCGGCGCGGAACTGGATCACAGCCTTTTCCCTGCTTTCGTGGAGTGGATCGGAAGAGGCGAAAAGACCACGCGCAGCTACCTGACGAATCTAAAGCAGTTCGCGGCATGGCTGGCCTATTCCTCTATCGGCAGCCCGGCCCGGCAGGATATTCTGGCCTATAAGGAATGGCTGGCCGCGGAGCATGACGCAATCCGGCTGGACACCGTGACAGGCTGGAGCTATCGCACAGACGCACACGGGGAGCCGCTGCGGATCACCTGCCGCGCAAATACCAGGGCGCAATACCTGCGCACCGTCTGCGCTTTCTTTCGCTGGACAGCGGCCTGCGGCTATT
>Ga0310786_10012541_pt1 | contig 10492 bp, 10 predicted proteins | sample AusTroGonzalo_MG_FD_203881 | JGI IMG/M metagenome (GOLD analysis project Ga0310786, IMG submission 203881) | Bovine rumen microbial communities from tropical cattle in Woodstock, Queensland, Australia - Gonzalo_03 (v2) (version 2) | ecosystem: Host-associated > Mammals > Digestive system >... | reverse complement strand
TCGCCGTCGTACTCGACGATGGTCGTCTTCGCGTTGACGCCCTTTCCCGCAAGGAACGCCGCAACTGTCGTTGCCGCCGTCTCCTCGTCATTGCCTTGATATTTTATCTTCATGAAGGCCTCGCTCCCATCATTCCTTGCGCAATGCCTGAGTCGTGCGTGTCCCGACTGGTGTGCATCGCCAGTGTCTTGACACGGTATTTTCTGTCGCTCATGTTATTTTGTCCTTCTGTGTACTTGAAACGCCACATATTATCCCACATCACCGCGTCCTTGCATAATAGAAAGTTTGTTTGTCCGTCCATAGGGATATGCTATATCACCGACTGCCGCCGCATGAAGAGACCCCGCCTACATGCGGGGGATGCGCCGCTGGGCAAGATGACGCCAAGCGGCTTCAAGGCGTCAGGCGCGGGCGGCCAAAAGTCAATCCGCAACCGACATTAAAATCACTCACCTGATGTTTCGCGCAGTGCCGCGAATATTCGCCGCGGATCAAAGCGCATGTCGAGAATACGCCATACAGTTACTGTCGTTCCTGACATCTTGTAGTAAATCGCTTGATGAAATCTCTTCTCCGGCCGGAAGAAATAGCCAAGCCGTTTTTCATCAACACCAGCGTCGTCGGCAAGTTTGTCAACTTCGCCTACAATGTAATCACGGAATACTGAACCGAGCCCGTACTCCAACGAATCATAAAAATATTGCGTCCGCACAATGTCCATCATTGCAGACGGCAATATATCAAGCGAAAATGGGGCTTCTTCCAGCATCAGCGAGTGCCCTGAAGAATCATCTTGGCGGCGACCCACGGAATCGGCCGCTCAACACCGGCGACGACTCTTGCTTCAGTAGCTTTAAGTTCGCGCTCATGCCATGCGGGAATCAACCTGTCCGAATCGGCGGAAAGCGAAGCCCAAATATAATCCATTGTCGAGAACTTCTCCTCGACCGTCATTTTATTTATCGCATCTTTCACCATCGGCATAGTCTTACTCCTTTGCTTTACGCGGCATATTATAGCATATTTCACCCATCTGCCACATGGGATTTCGTCAAGCAACACCCCCCCCCCCGCCGGAGGGCGGGGGATGCGCCGCTGGGCAAGATGACGCCAAGCGGCTTCAAGGCGTCAGGCGCGGACGTTCAGAAGTCAATCCGCCGCCTATCCGCTATCGGTCATACCTTGACAACAGGCTCCCCATACGCAATTACTTTGTCGTCATGCGAGATGAGATAAAGGCCATCGCTACGCGCCTGGGTGATGAGCATCCGATCAAACGGATCATTGTGGATGTCTGGAAGCTTCGCAATATCGACACCATGGCGGGACCGCACAGGCAACTCAATAAACCCCATCTTGATTGCAATCTCCCGGACTCGCTTGGAAGTTATCCCCATCTGCTCAGGATGCTTCTCGTGCTTGATGGAAATCTCCCAAAGCGAAATCGGACTGAAATACAGCGCATTCTCTGGATTCTCCAGGATCGACTTCGCCTTCCGCGAAAGGCGCTTTACGTTAAATCCAGCCCAAAGGATGATATGGGTATCAAGCAAATACTTCATTTGCCGCCCCTCCAAAGATTGTGGCAATTTCCTCATCCATGGCACAATCCTCTTCCATCGTCGGGATGCGACATTCGCCATCGGCGATTCCAAGCTTGCGCTTCTTCATCTCCGGCTTGCGCGTCGAAAGCTCGATGATGTACATCTTCACAAGGTGACTGAGCGTAGTCCCGCAGGAACTCGCGTACACCTTTGCGTCGCTTACGACTGCTGGCGGAAGTTGCAGAGTGTAACTCATTGCTTGAATCAACCTTTCTCTTGAAGCGGCACAATTATACCAAAAGCCGTCGCAAACCGCAAACGCAAGGGCGCGGCAAATACCGCGCCCGCGTTGCTTGCAGCGCCCCTCGCGTCACACAGCAGCCATTCCCCCGCCGGCTCCGGCCATCTTCGCTACATCATACAACGACATCTTATACACTCGATCCTATACATTCGGGTCTGAGCTTGTTGAATCTCGGGCCTTCAACGACAAGGGTGCTCGCAACGAACCGCCGCATCGCCTGTTCCGACTTCACCCACGGACCACCGGACATGCTCCAGCCCGGACAGTTGAACACACCCAAATCCATGTCCAGCCGCGCCGCCGTCGCAAACGCCGTCTGCATCGTCTTCTTCCATTCGGACGAAAATGTCCGCACCGGGCCTTGCGGCGAGACGAGTCCCGACCCTCCCACATCGCCGATGTACGGGCGGTCGATGCCGACACGCTTCATGGACTCAAGATCCTTCACCACGCCGTTGCAGGAGATGTTTCCGAAAATCCAGTACCAGTAGCACCCCGTCTGTATCTTGCCGAAAGGATTCCCGAACGTTTCAGCCAGTTCCGAATAAGGGGTATCGAGCGGCTTTTCATTCGTCGCCTCCGGCATGTCATGGGTAAAACCAACAGCAGATGACGTCACGGCAGCAGACATCGCAGCCATACCGATGGCCATTACGCGATATATCATTGTCGGTCGTTTATTCATTGTTGCTGAATCTACCTGATGAGGCTATTAATCATGGTCGTAATTATACCCCATGCACGACGGACAAACAATATACCCAAATGGCACCATCGCCTAGTGAGCCGCCGCAAGTCCGTGTTCCGTCCGTGGAGTGGCCGATCTGCAATCGTCGCCGCGCCATCCGTCCGTTGTGAATCAGTGGGCATGTCCATCATGCGTCCACTGCAAGTCTGCATCGTGCCGTTGGCTCGTCCTTGCGCCAGTCCATCTCCCGTTTACTCCTCATTGGCGCACCTCAACCTACACAAACAAAACACATTCGAAACTCCAATACGCTTGTACCGCTAATCATTTCTTGATTGCTGCCATAAACAATACTCTTCTCGATATTGCCGCAGCAAAAAGAATCGATTCAATCCTTTCATCCGCCTCATTCCTTTGAACATCTTCTGACGCCTCAAAATTTCCACCTGTAGCAGCATCGAACATATTTCCCAAAGCTTCATGGATGTTCTTTTTGCCTGACTCATCTAGAACCATCGAATTGTCTATCAATTCAAACAATATTGGTAGTCCATTCTTAATCTTCTGCCTGACGATGTTCCTGTTTTGCGTTCTTTCGGAAAAGGAACTCCAATATTCCACTGCATCATTTGCATACGAAGAAATCTCATTAGAAATAAACTTTACGACTTCGTACTCAAATGATCGCCGACATTGCCACTTATACAACAACCAAGATCCAATAACCAATGTCACAATCGTAGACAAGAGTGACGAGCCGGATGCCCAAGCCCACACTTCTGTCCATGATATATCAGCTGCCATCATTATTTACTAGCCCAAGCATCTGCCATATACTTCTCAACCCTAAGGCGATAGCATTCCTTGCGAGGATCTGTAGCCACAACATGAAGTTTCGAATCCAACAACGCTTTAGGCTCACTCCACTTACGGACCAAACCGCCAAACACTTCCTCCAGAAATGAAGAGCCGTATCCTGCGACGCCGCTTAAATCAACCTCCACAACAGTTTCGCTCGCCAACGCAGGCATTAAAATGTCATCGCGAAAACGTTCTCCAGAAAATGGGCCGTCACTCCGATAACGCCCTGCTGGTGCATCAGAATAGTCACGACCAATTTGAATTTGTCTCATAGCTTAATTCTCCATTCGATTAAAGTTCCTTGTAATTTTGTCTCAAGGGATTCTGCCCGGCCACGACTCCCATTGACACCCTCTTCATAGCGATATCGTGCCCGACCGCTTATAACATTAAATCTGCTTCCTTCCTTAATTTCATTCTGATCTTTTCTGGATACAAGTCTCAACATGTCTGGACAACCATGCCCTCTACCTGCTATTAACGACTTATTCCCGCGATTCTTACTACGCTCTCTTTCAAACGCCACGCTTAATCTAAACTGCTCACTCCAATCCCCACCTAGTTTATTGACTACCTGTCTATAAATGTCAAACTTGGTAGAATTCTTCATGGTTGATGGTATACCAAGCCCATGATCAAACAAAATAACACCAAGTTCTGACTGATTAATATCGTAGGAAACCGACATCCACCACCTAAAAGGAAGTGCCCCCGTAGACATGCTTTTATATGCGTGCCCATAGACATTAGATATAGCCTCTGTAACCGAATCATACAATCTGACACCATCAAGATTGATATTGAAAAACTCTTCAATCTGTTTTTGAATATCAACAGTCACATGGCCCACATCCGTGCACTCGCCAACCAATACATTTTTAGCAATGATTGGCATGTATCTTCGGCCTTCTTCATTGTCATCAACATGTTTTGGCGGCTTAAATCCTAACATACCAAAGAAGCCAATCTCTTTGAATGCACGAACAACCGATGGTGCCCATGTCTGCGTTTTTGTCTGCACCTTAGGAGCATACAACTTCCACAAATCCGCGTATGCCATAAACACCATAATGCAGGCAGGGGAAATCCACTTAACACGTTCAAAATTTATATACGAGATTTTTGTCTTGTTAGCAACTGCTCTCCGAAAAACCGATATAACCTTTGATGACTCATTATAGTTCTTCTCAAAGTCAAATACTTGAGGTAGATGAATCATCAAAGACCCTCTAGGGCATATAACCAATGCCCCACCAACATGCATATTACGTTTTTTGCGGCACACCTCCGCAAACGGTTCTTCGCCAGATAGAATCTCAAACGACCTATAAACTTTCTTGTCACGCCGACGTCTTTTTCTTCGTTCAAGCTTCTGGCAAAAGAAAAAGTAACGGTGACGCTCAATAAATCGAGCCAACCGCCAACCTTTTAATCTCTCCCTAATCCTCTTCATCTACACCTTAATCTCCCAATGGCCACCTTTCTTGGGACCAACACGGCGGAGCAACCCCAATGTTACCAATGTACCAATAGCAGTCGTAACTGTTGACTTCGAAAACCCCAGCTTGCTTGACAATCCTCTCAAAGTCATATCAGGGTTCTCGCGTAATGACATATAGACCTGCCGAGTCGATGCCGAGAGATTACGAATGATTTCTGGGTCAGTTTTTGTCTGTTTCTGGGTCAGTTTTGGGTCGATTGTTTGATTCCAGACCGCGGCAAGCCCGTCTTTGGGCCATTTTTGGGCCGATTCTGGGTCAACTGAAACGCGAACGATAGTACGATCAGGGTCATACTTCTCTTCAATGACAGGCACGGGGAAGCCGTACTTTTCCCACTGACCGTACAAATCGGACAGTCCAGACCCCGATCTCTCGCCAATCTTCACAAGAGCAAAGATGTTGAAAATCTTCTCGTTTCGCGGCTCACTGTTGCCTCCGGCGATGGCATCCTCCTTGGAAATCAAGAACGTGCCAGGGTTGGCAAACGTGAGTTCGCGGAATCTCTTCTCGATGACAATGCCTTGATGTCCGTGATAATCAGCGTGTATCAACGCATTTGCCACCAGTTCACGAACCGAACGATGTACATCCGTCTCTTCCTCCGCCGAAATCCCGTCCGCCCCCATCTTGAACGGCATCTTCACGTCAGATACGATCTTGTCGTACAGCTTGAAAAAGAAATCATATATGTTGCCGCTCCATGTCGCATCGTGTGCGCAAACGCGATCAGACCAACGCGTTTCATCGGAAAGGCGTTCACGATAGTCCAAAAAGAAATGCGGCACTACATCTGTAATCGCATTGAAGTCGCCGAAGCTTATCAACCCCGCCAAGGTAGGATGAATCATGCCCCTTATCCGCTTGGCGGCTCCGATCTTCGCCAGAAATTCGTCATCCGGCAAAGTGTTCCAGGCATGCCCTTTCTTGATGCTGGCAAAACGAGACCTGTAACGATGAATCGTATCGAGATTCAGTTCATCAATTCCAACCTCATCAAGAACACAAGCGTCCGCCGAGACCGTACATTTGTCACGAATCATCGTCTCGACCGACTCTCTCTTCATCTTGTAGTCGCCTTCGCCGTTGCGGCGATACGACCCCTCAAAGACATCGTGACCTATGAACACTGGCCGATCATGCCGATCCGCTCGCGGCACATCAATGACTATCACAGCCTTGCCATCGCAATCAACTGAATAGACACCGCGCCAATCCAATACATTGAGACTGACTTTCTCACCATTGTTGATAACATCCCAAAAGCTTTTGATCAACGCATCAGGATTCTTCACCCCCTGAACGGACAAAGAATGATCTGATAGTTCCTTGATGCCAAGCAGGACCACACCCCCGTCCGTATTCGCAAACGAACTGTATGTCTCCCACAGTGTATCAGGCAACACGCTGAATGCTTCCTTGCATTCAACGTGCAAACGTTCGCCCTTTTGGATGAGGGCATAGACATCATCTTTCTTCAAGTGCATCATCAGTCGATACTGAGGTCGAAATGTTGCTTATATTATATCATATGCGGCTGGGTAAAAGTAGTAGGCATCAACAGAGACGCAGGGCGCGGCGTTTCTTGCGGCGGAACCACTCGCGTCACACAGCAGCCACTCCGCCGCCGGCACCACAGCCTTCTTCGCTACATAATGCGGCAACATCTTATACACTCAACCCTATACACTTAGGTCTGAGCTTGTTGAATCGGTAAAATGACTGTCACAGACCCCGTATTCAACCCTCCGAAGACTTGCGCGTGGCATCCTCAAGATGCGCCGTCTGCGTAACCACCGGAAACACCTGTCCTTCTGCTTTGAGACGCGCCGAAAGCGCATCGTAAGGGACGTCCTGGACGGCGGTACCGTTCGTGGCAGCCATCGCGCCTGCCGTTCCGGCCACCTGACCGAGCGCGAAGAATACCGGCTCCATCCGAATCGACCCAAACGCCATGTGCGAGGCGGAGAGGCATACGGGGACTAGCAGGTTCACGCACTCCGCACGCTTTGGCGTTATCGCGCCATAGTCGATGCCGTAAGGCTTCATCCTGCCGCCCTTGGCGCGTTTTGCCGCGGCCGCTCCCCACGCGCTGTAGCGACGGCTGTCCTCCACGTCGCCTTCGTTCTGCGTGTTGCCCTTGGCTGTGACGACGCGGCGGACGTTGTGCGAGTCCATCGTGTAGGCCCCCATCGCGACTGGATGCGGCACTTTGCGGCCGCCCCGGCACTCATGCTCCGTCATCACGTATTCGCCAACCATGCGCCGCGCCTCGCGCACATACAACTGGCTCTGCCATCCGTCGCCTGGGCCGTCCATAAACTCGTCCCTGCACGTCCCCCATTGGGACACCTTGGCGCGAACATTCGCCGGGACGCGCGGATGGTTCGCGAGCGTCCACATCAGTCCTTGCTGATAATCGAGGTGCGCCTTGAAGATTTCGGCGCGGCGGGCATACGACGCCTCCGGCCACTCGTAGTTGCGGCCGATGAAATCGGTCGAGAATCCGCATTTGTTGTTCGTGTCCGTCTTGCGGTTCGGCATCTTCGAGTTTATCCACGGTATCGACTTTTCCCCCTTTGCGAAGTTGCGGAAGAGCAGTTCGTATTCCCTCTCGTCGTAGTTCGCGGGCTTCTTGAACGGGATGCGGTTGGCCGGGTCGTCCGTGAGGCACATGCGGAAGTTGTACGCCTGAACGCGCCTGTCGCCGTCGCCATCCTTCTCGCTGGGGTTGTACGGCTCGATGCCGGGAAGGAGCCCGCTTTCGGGATTGTCCTCAACGACATACGGGCTGACGTACCATTTCAGCTGATGATACTTCGCCTCGCGGTGCTGGATGCCGCTTATCGTCTCGGCATAGACGCTGTTCGCCTCGCGTCCGACGGTGTAGCTGACGCCAGCCGCCGCCATGAGGTCGCCTTCGTATGTGGCGTCGATGAACACCTTGCCGCGATAGACATTGCCGGAGAGCGTCTTGATGGAGACGATGCGCCCATCCGTCTTCTCGACGCCCTTTTCGCGGTCAAGCCATTCGCCGCGCCGGATATAGAGCTTGTCGCGCTTCTCCCATCCTTCAAGGATTGCGAGCGCGGCGGACGGCTCGAACGTCCACATGGACTCCGCGCCCTTCGACCTGGCGCACTGTCCATCGGGACGGTACTCCTCTGGCGTCTGGCGCGTCCAGTGCGAGCGGTCTGAATACCACTTCGCGACATCGCGGTAGAACTCCAACGCGATGCCACCGAACGCAGACTTGTTGCCGATGTCGGTCTGTCCAAGGCCGCCGGTGGTGAGTCCGCCGATGCGCGTCTCCGGCGAGACGACGACGGCGATCCGTCCCATGCGCTTCGCCTGCACCGCCGCAGAGATCGCGGCGGGAGAACTGCCGTATATCACGATATCGTGCGTCGTCTCCGCCGCAGAGACAGACGCCACCACCGCGACAACCGCTATCGCGGCGGCAGCGAACAGCAATGACTGCCGTATCATTCGTCGTTCTCCGTCAGTGGAAAGAGACGACAAGTCCCTTGGGTCTACAAAGGTAGAGTGTGCTGGTGGCTCCGCCTTCGTCGCCTCTCCATCTGGCATAGTAGCCGTCCACCGGGACGGTCGTCAGGTTCCATGTGGCTGCAGAATTGAGAATCGTCGATCTGCCAGGCGCGGTCATGACGGGAATGCGCTCCGCCGTGCGGAAATCTTCTGCCGTGATTACAGAGGTGTCGATTGTCACGGTGCCGGAAGCGGAGAAGGTTCCCGTCACCATCTGCACATCGTTAGTGCCTGTCATCTTTACCGTCGAACCAGACGCGAGCGTGAGGTTCGTGATGGCATTGCCGGGCGTAAGCGTTCCGGTCACGGTGAGAGTGCCGCCGCCCGTAATCTCGCCGTTGTTCACGAAGTTCGACACGGTAAGGTTCTCGTCAAGCGACAACGCGCCGTTCGAGCCGATGGAAACCGTGCATTCCGCACCGGTCACGGGCATTCCGTACACCTGAAGTTTTCCGTTGTCCACGAGAACCGTACCGGTGCCGGTGATTGTCGTATTGTCCAGCAGGAACAGATAGCCGGAGCGCGAAGTGACGGCAAGCGTGTTCGTGCCGAGGTTGAGGCTTGTCGCGGCATGGCCGGGCGCGACAAGGCCGAAATTCTTCCATGCATACACCGTGGCGTCACCTTCAAGGGCGAGCGAGACTGCCTGATTGTTGCGCATGCCATCCCCAGCGTTGACGAAACGCGCACCCTCTTCAAGAACCACGTTGAAGTTGAGTCCGCCCACACCCTGCACGTCGAACGTTGCACCTCTCTTCACGCGAACCACCTGAGAGCTTCCCTCGCCACCTGCGCAGGTCTTGTCAGACACATTGATTCTCCCTTCACGGACGACAGTGACGCCAGTCGAAGCGTTGTCGAACGGCAGGGAAATCGTACCCACGCCCGCCTTGACGACCGAGCCGTAGTTGAGGATCTTGCCGATACCGCTGATACTTTCCGCCGTCACGGTTTTGCCCTCGGCGACGGTTAGCGTCGCGCCGGAGCCGTCCGTGAACACAATCTGCGCGACGGTGACGTTCTCGTCCACGGTCAGCACGGCGGTCGGGTCGGTCACCGTAATGCGCACGATTCCGTCTTCATCCAACACCGCGCCGCCACTGAACGCAGACCAGTTCTTGCTGCTGTCAAGCGTCCAGGTGTACTCGGTCGCAGGCACGATAAAATCGACGATGATCTTGTTGTCCGAAATTCTCGCCGCCGTACCATTGCCGCAGTTCACAAAGAAAACGTGCGCAAGGTCGGCGTCGGTCAACGTGATGCCTACACCAGACTTCACCTGAAGCACCGTGAAAGTGCCGTCCGCGTCTTTCGTGCTGCCATCCACGACAAGGCCGTTATCGAGGAGCGCACCCTTGGTCTTTGTGCCTTCAACTTGGACGGTCGCGCCGAGCATTACTTTCGTGCCACCCGTCCAGTATGAGTCGCTGCCGTTTTCGGTGAAATTAATCGATTTTGTGCCAGCGAACGTCATGCGTCCAGTGCCTCCAATGGCCTTTGCGATGCGGATGGCTTTGTTTGTCGTGAGAATCGTGCCGCCGCCGGAGCCAACGTTGACAGTGAGATTGGCACTGGCAGGAATGAATACACCATCGCTGGTCCGCGTACTCTGAAGCACTCCGCCGTTGAAGTTGATTTCGCCGCTGCCGGATCCGACCTCCAAGCTCGGCGCGATGAGCGTGCCGCCGTTGAGGTTGAGAGTACCGACGCAACCGCTGGCGTAGCCAAAATTTGCCGCGACGCCGCTGGAAACCGTGCCGCCATTAATCGTCAGAGTTCCCATACCATTCTGTCCGACATATATGCTGCTATCAGCAGCAATCGTGCCGCCGTTGACCTCCAGCGTTCCGATTTCACCGCTACTGTATGCGATGCTGAGGGTAGAGGCGATTTTGAACGCCGCTCCGTCCACGATGGAGAACACCCCGTTGTGCATCATCCACTTGGTACAGATTGCTACCGTCGCGGCGGATGGGTTGGAGTTCGTCAGCCAGGCGGTGGCGGCGGAATTGAAGTTGAGGTTGTGGGCGGTGTATGGGTGACC
>Ga0310786_10012539_pt1 | contig 10493 bp, 7 predicted proteins | sample AusTroGonzalo_MG_FD_203881 | JGI IMG/M metagenome (GOLD analysis project Ga0310786, IMG submission 203881) | Bovine rumen microbial communities from tropical cattle in Woodstock, Queensland, Australia - Gonzalo_03 (v2) (version 2) | ecosystem: Host-associated > Mammals > Digestive system >... | reverse complement strand
AGTTTATGACGACCGGTCGCCGCCGTATGATGAAGGTAGGCAATGGTTATGGTAATAACTACGCCAACAACTGCCGTGACTTCGGCGGCCAGGTGACAACGAGCGGTAAGAAGATCAAGTATGGAAAGATTTATCGTGGATCCAATATGGACAGCACGTCCAGCGATGCCAAGACTTTGCTCACGGGCTACATGAACATCGGCCTTGACCTTGATTTGCGCACTTCCGGTGAGCATAGAAATCCGCTGGGTGTCACATGTCCTGACCCTGGCTATAACGGTTGGGGGACGGACTCCAACGGCCTTCGTAATGTGAAAAATATGCAAACCACTCTCAATGCTGTCTTCGATGCGGTCGCAGCCGGCGAGGGGGTATATATCCACTGTGCCATCGGTGCAGACCGTACCGGTTATGTCTGTATGCTTCTCGAAGCCATACTGGGTGTTTCCCAGGGCAATTGCGATGTCGACTACGAGATTACCTCGTTATCTTGCGTGGGAACGAAGACGCGTACCGGCACCGGGAATTACTATTACCTTTCTTCCGGTAATGAGAAACGCGGCGTTGATTACGTCAACACCTTCAACGGCAACACATTCCAGGAGAAGGCCATTGACTGTCTGGTCAGCTACTACGGCATTTCCATGCAGACAATCACGGCCTTCCAGAACGCCATGCTTGAATAAATCCTTTTCGTTATGAAACAGAATAAAAGACTTATTCCTTATGAGTCTCCATGGGCTGGAAGCCTCCTCGTGGAGATGACCGGTATCATTTGCGCTTCAGGTGGTGCCGGAGATGACATTCCCGACAACCCGGGAGGCAGTCAGGAGCTTGGCTTCTTTGAGGACAGACCCTTGACGCCTCCAGATGACCTCCTTTTCTAACAGATAGATAATCAAGTGCTTATGAAAAAGAATATAGTATTTGCGCTGTTGTGTGCAGCGACAATAGTGGGGCTCTCGGCTTGTAACATGAACGAGCAGGAGTTCGAGCCCGAGAATGGGAGAGTCCATTCCGCCACCTTCAAGGTCCAGCTAGCTGATGATGCCGAGACCAAGACCGCTCTGATGTTCAAGATGGTTCCCGACTGGCGTAATACGGACCTCAATGACATCCACATCTTCGAGACGGAAACCACCTCCGGCGGTACTTATTTCATGGAGGCAAGCAAGGTCGAAATGACCACTCCCGTCGACGGTACCTATGAGAAGGCGTTGTTCTATGCCGAGTTCGACAATGCAACGGTCATCGTAACTCCGCCCGAGACCAAGGCCGGGAACTCCTCGTTCTCTTACACGGCCATTTTGGGCCAGCGCGTGGGAGACACATACACCCTGCCCGCCGTGCAATATCCTCATGAGGAGTCGAATATCGATCCCAAGGCCGATTTCCTTGTCGGCCGAGTTGTGGGGAACCGCACCGAAACGCTGCATGAGCAGACGTTCGACATCAATTTCCACCGTCCCGTGGCTCTTTCGCGCATGTTCATCACCAACCTTGAAGGAAGCAAGGTGCTGAGCATCAAGATAACCTCGCTCGACGACCTTACCGGCTCGTTGAAATACGAGGATATCGATTTTACCGTCACCGAAATAGCGCAAATTGCACAGGCAGCCGACTTCAAGCACAACGACAACTCCAATGTGCTTACCCTGCTCTATCCCGGCGGACGCACCAGGACTTCCGTTTTCCAGCCTTTCCTTGTGACGTTGGCCGGTGCCAAACGCATCACCGAGGTTGAGGTACGCACTGATGAGTATATCTATACCAAGAGCTACGGGCCGAATGGTGCAACCATCAATTTCAAGGCCAGCGAATTCAACAACATCACGATGGACATGACTGTCAAGGAGGGTAACAACGTTACCCGTACCGAAAACAACAGCCAGGACATCAAGTTCTTGTTGGGTGGTTCGGAGGTTACTGAAGATAATGGGATCGTGTATGACCTCAATGATCATGAGGGTTCCGTGGCTGACTTCGTTTCCCCTATCCTTTCCGGTGCCGTCGGAAATGTTACCTACAGCTCCAGCAAGACGAATATCGCCACTGTCAACGGAGAGGGCGTCGTAACCCTCACCGGTGAGCTTGGCGAGGTCGTTATCTCTGCTTATGCCGCAGGTAGCGCTCAGGTCTCACCCGGCAGCGCGTCTTACAAGATTACGGTCAAGGATTCTACTCCGGTGCCGCAGTCGCTGTCCTTCAATCCTACTACCCTGACCGTCACCCTCGGCGATGACTTCACCGAGCCGGTTCTCTCGGGTGTCAAGACCACCGTGTCATACTCCTCCAGTAATGAGGATGTTGCCACTGTCGACGCCGACGGTGAGCTTACTCTCGTTGCTGCCGGTGAAGCCACCATTACCGCCGTCGCCGTTGCCGGTGAAGCCGATGGTGTCAACTACACTGAGGGCACCGCGTCTTATGTGTTGACAGTGAATAATCCTTCTTCTGATTTTGTTACCGTGGAACTGGAGCCTGCCACTGAGCTTGTCGCCGGTGAAAAGTATGTTCTGGTTTCCAATGGCTTCGCCCTCGTCAGGGATGGAGAGGATGCTTCCGCTGCCGCCTTCGACGCTACGGCGTTGACCGTTGCCGTCCCGACTGCCCTGCAGGGGAATCTCGAGTGGACGCTGGAGCAGAAATCCGGCTCCATTACTCGTGGAAACGAGTATGTGTTTACTCAGGGAACGTATTTCTTCGGCATTGCCATGAATACGAACCAGACGACCTACACTTATACTGTAGAGGTCAACAATGGACGCAATGTTGCCACCAACATCTCGATTCAGGATCACAACATTTCTCTGGCGGATGACCTGATGTATTATGCGGGCAATAGCAGTAACTACTATGTCTTCTATAACACCGCAGACAGTATTTGGGATAACGAAAAGGTCAGCAACTCGGCCAATCCCGCCGCTACTAGCACGACGGCCCTTTACAAACTGAAGGACTTGCGCGCGGAGCAGAACCTGCAGTTCTCCGCCGCCGCGGCCGAATACGACCTGTACACCAGCTCCTGGACGGTTGCGGTTCCTACCCTTCAGAATCCCCAGGGTACAGTGACCTATGACTCCGGCAACACCGCCGTTGCTACGGTGAACAATTCCGGTGAGGTCACTATCGCCTCTACCGCCAAGAAGGGTGACACCGCCGTTATCACCGCCAATGCTGCCGGTAACAATACTTACAAGCCCGGTTCGGCTTCCTACACGATTTCCATCGTGAACAGCAACCCGAATGTCACCAGGTACAATAAGGTGACCAGCACCTCCGACCTTGAGGTGGGTGCCAAGTACCTGCTCGTGTTTGAGGGTCTTGCCGGTGATGCCGACGACGGTGACCCGAAGGTGTACGATCCTGTTCTCAATAATGACGGAACGCAGTTTGCTAAGGCTACTTCTTCCGCCTTGGATGTGACCATTGCCAACAGTACCATCGAATCCTCTGATTTTGATGATTGCCAGTTCACTCTGGAAGCCGGTTATTACCTCAAGGCTGACAACGCCAACAAGTACATTTATCCGGGATCTAGCGGTAGCAGCAGCGTCATGCTCGCAGAAGCATCGGCCTCTCATGCCCTGACCATCGCGTTCAGTGATGGTATTGCCGAGATCAAGAACGGAAGTCGTTATCTTGTATGGTCGACTTCTAATCACTACTTCAGTTGCAACACTTCCGTATCCGGACAGTATTCCACCGGCATCTGCCTCTACAAACTGGATGATGGCCGCACTGCCCAGCCCGCTCAGTTCTCCGCTGCCACGGCTGAATACGACGTGTACACCAGCTCCTGGACGGTTGCGGTTCCTACCCTTCAGAATCCCCAGGGTACAGTGACCTATGAGTCCGGCAACACCGCCGTTGCTACGGTGAACAATTCCGGTGAGGTCACTATCGCCTCTACCGCCAAGAAGGGTGATACCGCCGTCATCACCGCCAACGTGGGTGGGAACTCTTCCTACAAGCCCGGCTCTGCTTCCTATACGATTTCCATCGTTGACAGCAACCCGAGCGTGACATTGTTTACGAAGGTGACCTCCGCTGACGAAATTGTCGAAGGTGGTACCTATGCCATCCTGTACCAGAGCGGCGAAACCAACAAGGCCTTCAAGTTCGTCCTGAATTCCGCTAAGACTCAGTTCTCGACCGGCACGGACAACGCCGTGGATGTTACTGTAAGTGGTAATACAGTAAACGCTGACGAGCTCGAGGGCTGCCAGTTCATCCTTGATGCTCAGGATGGCACCTCTTTGAAGTTCGCCATGCTCGTTCCTAAGGCTGACGGTACGAACGACTATTATTTCCGTGTCCGTGGCTCCAGCAGAACCAATTTCCAAGCTCATGCCTCGGATAGTGGCTATCGTTCCACTTTCGCTATTTCTTCCGACGGTGTGCTGACCATTGTCCGGACGGAGAGTAATACGTCGTATAATTTCAGTTATTCCTCATCGAATGGTTATTTCCAGGCCGGCACCTCATCTTCCAGCAACCTGTACCTCTACAAACTGGATAACGGTTCAACTCAGCCCGAACCTCCGACCCCGGAGACGCCCACCTATTCGTTCATTACGCCCAGTGATTTTGTCAGTGGCGCGACCTATCTGATCGTGTCTGCCGATTCCGGCAACTACAATAAATCCGATAAGCAGAAAGCCTTTGATGGTACTACTTCTGGAGGTGTAGTCACCGTTGCTGATAACGGCGGGACGATTACCGGAGACTTCTCCGCTTGTGAGTTTGTCATCACGGCTTCCGGTAGCAATTATACTTTGAAGATCGGTTCGAACTATGTGACTGGAAACCAGAACAGTGGTTCCCGCTATATTCAAGTGAGCACGACGTCAGGCACCATGTCCCTGGCTTCTGCTACCGAGCTCAGCTCCGCCGATTCCGGGGATGGCAAGGTTGCCGATGCATTCTACTTCTATTATACCAAGGGAAGTGGTAGTTCAGCTTCCAAGGAGGTCTTGTATCTCAATTCTGATGGTAATTACAAGATTGGTGGATCGGGAAGGAAATATGGCGTATATCTCTACAAGAAGAACTAGTCCAACCGCTTAACTTTTTACTTTACAAGGCCGGCGATTTCGCCGGCCTTGTGTTTTCCTGAAGTTTTGAGTACCTTTGGAAACACTTGAGCTGAGTAGCCGCCAATGTTTTCGATCAGAACAGTAAAACTGCTGGAAAGCCGTGATGCCCTGCGGGAAATACCGCCGGGCAAGGTCCTGATCAATACTTTGAATGCACACTCGTACAATATGGCCCTGAAGGACGGGGCTTTCGCTGAAGCTCTGGCTGGCGGTGACGTCCTGGTGCCTGACGGTATGAGCATAGTGAAGGCGTGCAGGTGGCTCAAGGCACGGAGCAGGCCCCGTGAACGCGTTGCGGGGTGGGACCTGTTCGTCGAAGAGATGGCGGCTTTGAATGCGCGTGGCGGAAAGTGCTTCTTCCTCGGGAGCAGTGAAGATGTTCTCGGGAAGATTCGTGAGCGTGCTGCCCGGGACTATCCGGCCATCGAGGTGGAGACTTATTCCCCTCCTTTCAAGCGGGAATTCTCACCTGAGGACGATCGTGCCATGATAGATGCGGTCAACGCCGCCGATCCCGACCTTCTGTGGATAGGCATGACCGCACCCAAGCAGGAGAAATGGGCCTATTCCCATTGGGACCAACTGGATATTCATTGCCATTGCGGTACCATAGGGGCGGTTTTCGACTTCTATGCCGGCACGGTGCGCCGTGCTCCGCTCTGGATGCAGAAAGCCGGGCTGGAGTGGCTTTACCGGCTTGCAACCGAACCCCGACGTCTGTGGCGCCGTTACACGGCCGGCAACGCCGCATTTATCCTCAATTGTATTCGCGAAGCGGCCACACGGCCCCGCCAACCAGATAACCTTTGCTCGGAATGAACCTCAAGACCTTCAATAACAAAGAGTTCCTGCTTTATGGGATTCCCGTCATGCTGGTGGACCTTGCAATACACATCGGCATATATAAGTGGCTGCTGAGCGTGTATACCATCACCGACCGCGCGGACCGTGTCCTGTTGAGTCCCCGCTGCATCTATTTCCTTGTAATAGGGTTCATCATCACCATGGTCCTGGTGCCTTCCCGCCCGTATGAACGGGGCTATACGCTGAGGAAGGAGCTGTCGCGCGTGCTCCTTCAGTGCGTCATGACCCTGGGTATCCTGGCCGCATCTGTCAACCTGCTCTTCCACAGTTTCGCCGGACATTTCTATCTCTACGAAGGATTGCTTTCCGTCGCGCTCATCAGCTTATGGCATCTTGTATTCAGGAAGATGGTCCTTATAGCCCGCGGCAAGGGACGCAACAAGATCCATGTGGTGATCGTAGGGGAGAATGAGAATGCACGCCGCCTGGCGGACATGCTGACCAACGACCGGGAGTTCGCGGATTACAAGCTCGCCGCCACGTTCGGCGAGGATCCTGAGGCCATAAGGACCTATTTGACGGAGAACAAGGTCCATCAGCTCTACTGCAGCCTCAACCCCGCGCTTAAGACGGATATGGTCAACGACATCATCAGGACCTGCGAGAACCTTTTCATCGAATTCTATTACGTGCCCAACATGGACGGCTATCTGAGCCGCTCCATGACTTTCGGGGAGTTCGGTCCCATGACCATAGTCAAGCTTCGGGACGAGCCCCTTGCCAATCCGTTGAACGCCGGTCTGAAACGCGCTGCGGACATCGTTACGAGTTTTGTTTTCCTCGTGACCCTGTTCCCCTTCATCTGGCTGTTCGTGGCGATAGGCACCGCCCTTTCTTCCCCCGGCCCTGTCTTTTTCAAGCAGAAGCGCACGGGTTACCGGGGACGTCCGTTCACCATGTACAAGTTCCGCTCCATGCGGGTCAACGCCGAGGCCGACCTGGTTCAGGCCACGGCGGACGACCCGCGCAAGACCCGTTTCGGCAATTTCCTCAGGCGCACCTCCATCGACGAGCTGCCGCAGATGATAAACGTCTTCCTGGGGCAGATGTCGCTCATCGGTCCCAGGCCCCATATGGAGAAGCATACGGAGATGTACTCCGCACTGGTGGACAAGTATCTTGTCCGCAGCATCGTGAAGCCGGGACTTACCGGCTGGGCGCAGGTCAACGGCTGTCGTGGCGAGACTCCCACGACCGAGTCCATGGCCGAAAGGGTGCGTTACGACATATGGTATATCGAGCATTGGTCGGTTTCTTTGGATATCCGTATCTTCTTCATGACCATAGCCCAGATAATCCGGGGAGATAAACAGGCATACTGAGATGGAACCTCTCTTCGAACTGTTGCAGATTGCTACCGGAGCACGTGCCGGGTTTGAAAATCCGCCTTCTACGGAAGGGGAGTGGAACGGGCTTCTCAAGGCTGCGTCGGAACATAGCCTGATGGGCGTGACCTTCCCTGCGGTCGACAGGATGCGGGATTCCGTCGGAATCCCCGCCGATGTCTATATGTCGTGGCTGGTCGCTTCCAGGATGATAAGGGAAGCCAATACCAGACAGTTGGACATATGCGCCAGGCTCAGTGACAGGTTCCTCGAGTTCGGATTCCGGAGCTGCGTCCTGAAGGGACAGGCTGCCGGGGCGCGTTATCCCGATCCCCTGCTGCGTCAGTGCGGTGATATCGACCTGTGGCTGGAGGGAGACCGCCGTACGGTGATGGACTTCCTGCGTGAGCACAGCAAGGTCAGGAAGGTCGTATATCATCACTGTGACGCCAAACTTGTCAAGGGCATGAAGGTGGAGGTGCATTTCACTCCCACCTGGATGAATTCTTTCAGGGCCGACCGCAGGCTTCAGCGCTGGTTCGATTCCGTGGCTGACGAGCAGTTTTCGCATCGTGGCGACGGTCTCGGTTTTTGCGTTCCGACCTTGCGCTTCGACGGAGTGTTTCTTCTTCTCCACATCTACCGCCATGTGCTCGAGGAGGGCATAGGACTCAGACAGTTACTTGATTATCATTATCTTCTCGTCAGTTTAAGTGAGGCGGACCGAAAATATGTGACCGACACGCTGAAGGAACTAGGACTCATGCGATTTGCCGGAGAGGTGATATATGTGCTGCGCGAAGTCTTCGCCACTCCGGAGTCCGTGCTGCTGTGTCCCCCGGACACCCGCGGCGGTGCCCGCCTTCTTCGCGGCATCCTCCGTTCGGGGAATTTCGGAACCTGTGACGAGAGGAACGAACACGGGAAGGACGAGGGCCTCGTCGCTCACGGTTGGCGTAAGCTCAGGCGTAACCTGTCGTTGCTTCCGCATTATCCTTCCGAAGTGCTCGCGATGCCCTTTTTCATGATTTGGCAGTACTTCTGGCGCCGTCGCAACGGGTATCTTTATAAAGGACGTTGATAACTATGACTCTTGAATGAGAACGATAGATAAGTTGATGTTGATTGCCGTCGTGGCGCTGCTCGCTGCGTGCGGCTGCAGGCGGGAGGCCGTGCCGGCTGCTCCTGACTACGGCAACCCCGCCGCATGGTACACCGTCCGTCGCGGGGGCGCGGCCGACCTTTTCTATATCAGTTCCACCGAGACCCTCGACCATCCCGGTGCCGACGGTCGCATACTGCACCATGCCGAAGCGGCGGACTCCTCCGCCTGCCCCGGCATGCGCATGGAGATGGAGGGTGTCGACAGGCGCTTCGGGGGTTCCCTGAATTTCTATTCCCCCTTCTACCGCCAGATCTCGATGGAGACTTATCTGGACAGGAAAGACATCGAGCGCCGCTTCCCCGTGGCAATGGGCGATGCCAGAAAGGCGTTCCGGTATTATCTAGAGAATATCAACGACGGCCGTCCCTTCGTGCTGGCCGGCTTCAGCCAGGGCGGACAGATAGCGCTGGAACTCCTGAAGGAGATGCCGGACAGCGTGGCCGGACGAATGGTGGCGGCTTATGTCCTCGGGTGGAAAATCTCTCAGGATGAATTGGATAAGTACCCCGTCATCCGTCCGGCACAGCGTTCGGACGACTTCGGGGTGACCGTATGCTACAATTCAGTGCGCAGGCCCGGGGACGCTTCCGAGCTTGTCAGCGGAGGCAACGTCGTGGCCATCAACCCCGTCAACTGGCGCACTGACGCCACTCCTGCGGTCATGCACGACACCCTCACGGTCACGCTCGATCCGACGACGAAGCTGTTGCTGGTGGACGGCTACGACCGCGTCGACTACGACACTTCCTTCTTCAATGAGGGATGCTACCACACCTTCGAGATACGCTGGTACAGCGACTTCCTGCTCCGCAACATTGAGGAACGTACAGATGCCTGGCTGGAGGCTCACGAAGACTACTGGCTACGGAACCGGATCGTAGCCGCTGCCGCCCCAGGGATGGCAGCGCAGTATGCGTTTTAACGACAGCCAGAATCCCTTTATAGGCCCGTATTTCTTGAAAGCCTCGAGCGCGTACTGCGAGCAGGTCGGGGTGAAGCGGCAGGTGTGCGGCTTCAACGGAGAGATGCATTTCCTATAGAAAATGATGAGCGCTATGAACGGGGCGCTCAGGACCTTGCGTATTACACGCTTGATGTCAGTCCAGGATGTCATAAGGCTTCTCCGCTTGCTCCGAGGGTACGGAGTATATTCGCGACATCCTCGCGGATGACCTGATAATCAAATATTTCCTTGGAATTGTAGACCAGCATCAGGTCCAGGGGAGCGGCATCTCCGAGGAGCTCCTTCTGCGTGCGGTAGCTCTCGCGGAGCCGCCGCTTCAGGAGGTTGCGCTTCACCGCGCGCTTGAAATTGCGCTTGGATACGGACACCATGATGCGCGTCACTTCGTCCCCTCCGGGGGAGAGGAAGCAATATTTCAGACAGCCTGAAGTGCCCCAGCGCCCTTTTTTCATAAGGGTGCCGATGGCCGTCTTTCCGGACAGCCTTTCGCGCTTCGGGAGTGTCTGGTTCATCCTTGGAGGGATGGTATTATTGGTTTTCCTTGAGGTAGCTTTCTATGGCGCCGGCCACGGAGCGGTGCTCCGGAGACGGGGCCTTGACGGAGATCTGCAGCCCGGCCTCCTCCATGGCTGCCACGATGGAGCGGCCGTAGGAGATGAAGCGGATATCGCCCTGTTCGAAACCGGGGAAGTTCTCGTACAGGGACTTGACGTCGGACGGGTTGTAGAAGACGACCATGTCGTAGGAATGCAGGTCGAGATCCTTCAGGTCGTTGGAGACGGGCTTGATGAGCACGACGGTGGTGTAGTCGAATCCCTTCTCCTCGAAAAGCCTGGTGATAGCCTCGGGCTTGGAGGTGTCGGAGGTGGTGATGAGGAATTTCTCGTCCTTGTGCTTGGCTCCGATGAGGTCGATGACGGACTGCGGGGTGCCGTTGCCGTAGAAGATCTTGCGCTTGCGGAAGACGATGTGCTTCTGCAGGTACATGGCCACGGCTTCCGTGGTGCAGAAGTATTTCATGGTCTCGGGAATCTTGATCCTGAGGTCGTCCGCCATGAGGAAATAGGCGTCGATGG
>Ga0310786_10012536_pt1 | contig 10493 bp, 7 predicted proteins | sample AusTroGonzalo_MG_FD_203881 | JGI IMG/M metagenome (GOLD analysis project Ga0310786, IMG submission 203881) | Bovine rumen microbial communities from tropical cattle in Woodstock, Queensland, Australia - Gonzalo_03 (v2) (version 2) | ecosystem: Host-associated > Mammals > Digestive system >... | reverse complement strand
AGTTAAGCCTGCCTGCGCCGATGGTACTGCAATGCAATGCGGGAGAGTAGGAAGCCGCCTCCTTTCAAACGACGAAGCCCTGATTCAGCAATGAGTCAGGGCTTCTTTTTTGTCGTTTTGCTTGTAGTAAATGCTTTGCTTGTTGTTTGTTGGAGATTATCTGCGTGTGAATTTTATTTTAGATGGGAGCTTGAACCACTTTCCGTCTTTTGGTACTTTGATTGGACTGCCGTTTTTCTGTTCCAATACTAGTGTGGAGTCGTTGGCAAAATGAAACGTTGCGGTAAGGTCTTCACTTCCATAGTCGTTGATAAACTCTACAGTTGCTTTGTTATTTTTTATGCTTGCCTCAGTAATCAGCCAGTAGAAACCATTACGCTTTTTGGCTAAATAGCCAGGTAGCGGGCCCAACAATTCATGTTCGGGTATGTTCATGTCTTCATAGAGGTCTATATGAAGGTAAACCTCGAGTTCGTCATTGGCAAAGTATCCCTTAAATGGTTTCTGCTCCTGTTGTGCATAGGTTACCATGGAAACCAGCATGAGGGCTGCGGAGATAATAGTTTTCTTCATTCTGTTTTGTGTTAAGGACAGGGACAAAGATAATAAATGTAAATCAATTAATTGAATGTTTGTATGAAAATTAGTCGGTATTATGACAAGATTTATGTTTTTTTTAAGTACCTTTGCAGGCGTTATACGTACAACGATGGATAAAAAACTGCTAAGACCTGACTATATCTTTGAGTCAAGCTGGGAAGTTTGTAATAAAGTCGGTGGCATTTACACCGTACTTTCAACCCGGGCGAAGACGTTACAGGATATGATGAAGGACAGGGTGATATTCATAGGCCCTGATTTTTGGAAAGAAGCTGAAAGCCCGTATTTTTGCGAGGACAAGGTTTTGTTTTCTGATTGGAAAGCAAAAGCTAAGGAGGAAGGTTTGTCTGTAAGGATTGGACGTTGGACTATTCCAGGAAATCCTATTGCTATTTTGGTTGACTTCAACCCATACTTCGAGAAAAAGAACGAGATCTACGGTTGGCTGTGGGAGAATTATCAGGTAGATAGCCTTCATGCTTATGGCGACTATGACGAAGCGTCAATGTTCAGTTATGCTGCAGCATTAGTTGTGGAGAGTTTCTATCTCTATTATATAAATGACAGTAAACAACGAGTGGTTTACCATGTTAATGAATGGATGTGCGGTCTTGGCGCATTATACATTAACAACAAACTGCCTCAGATTGGTACCATATTCACCACGCATGCCACGAGTATCGGCCGTTCGATAGCTGGTAACATGAAGCCGCTGTATGACTACCTGTTTGCCTACAACGGTGACCAGATGGCTGGCGAACTGAACATGCAGTCGAAACACTCCATTGAAAAGCAGACGGCGAACTATGTCGACTGCTTCACGACGGTGAGTGACATTACGGCGAACGAGTGTAAGGAATTGTTGGACAAACCTGTTGACGTGGTGCTGCCCAACGGTTTTGATAATAGTTTCGTACCTGCTGCATCGACCTTCTCGAAGAAGCGTAAGGCAGCCCGTCAGCGCCTGCTTAGTGTGGCAAATGCATTGTTGGGCGAAAACTTGAACGATGATACGTTAATCGTTTCGACCAGTGGTCGTTACGAATTCAGGAATAAGGGTATCGACGTGTTCGTGGAAGCTATGAACCGTCTGTTACGCGACAAGGATTTGAAGAAGAAGGTAGTTGCCTTCATCGATGTTCCTGGTTGGGTGGGAGAGCCCCGCAAGGATTTGCAGGACCGTTTGGAGAGCGGCCGGTTGTACGACACTCCGTTGGACGTTCCGCAGATAACCCACTGGTTGCACAACATGAGCCATGACAACGTGCTGGGCATGATGAAATACTACGACATGCATAACCGTAGCGAGGACCAGGTCAAGGTGATTTTCCTGCCTTGCTATCTGGACGGAAAGGATGGCATAGTTAACATGACCTACTATGACGTAGTGCTGGGTAACGACCTGTGCATCTACCCCTCATACTATGAGCCGTGGGGCTATACGCCCTTAGAGGCCGTTGCCTTCAAGGTACCGTGTATTACGACTGACCTTGCCGGTTTCGGCTTGTGGGCCAACAGCGTTTTTGGCCGCTATGGTGAGATAGAGGACGGCGTGAAGGTGATTCACCGTACTGACTATAACTACTCCGAGGTGGCTGACGTCATCAAAGATACGGTGGCAGCATACTCCAACTACACAAAGAAGCAGGTGGATGCCGCCCGCAAGAATGCCGAGGCCCTGTCGAAGAAGGCGCTGTGGAGTGAGTTTATCAAATACTACGAAACAGCGTATGATATAGCACTTCGTAAAGCTGCCGAGCGAGGCAAGGCTAAAAGAGATAAAGAAGTAAAAGAAAAAGTTTTATAGGTAACACAATTAAGAGATTATGAAGATTAAAGCAGATTATGCAAATGCTCCCCAATGGAAGGTGCTGACCGTCAAGGCCACGCTTCCTGAGGAACTGAAGTGTTTGGACGAGATTGCCCACAACATGTGGTGGGTATGGAACTACGAGGCACGCGATTTGTTCCGCGACCTCGACCCTGAGCTTTATCACGAAGTAAAGCACAACCCCGTGATGCTACTCGAACGTCTCAGCTTTGCGCGCAAGGAGGAGATTCTGAAAGATAAGTCGTTGATGAAGCGCATCAAGACTGTCTATGACCTGTTCCGCAAGTACATGGACGTGAAGCCCGATGCCAAGCGCCCCTCTGTGGCATACTTCTGCATGGAGTATGGTATCCACTCTGCCCTGAAGATCTATTCTGGCGGTCTGGGTATGCTGGCCGGCGACTACGTGAAGGAGGCTTCCGACTCTAATGTCGATATGTGCGCCGTTGGTTTCCTGTATCGTTTCGGCTACTTCACGCAAAGCCTGTCGATGGATGGTCAGCAGATTGCCAACTACGACATGCAGAACTTCGGTTCGCTGCCTATTGAGCGTCAGCTGGACAACGACGGCAACCCCATGGTGGTTGACGTTCCCTATACTAACTATCAGGTTCATGCCTACGTTTGGCGTGTGAATGTAGGTCGTGTGAAACTGTACCTGCTTGACACCGACAACGAGATGAACTCTGAGTTCGACAAGCCCATCACCCATAGCCTCTATGGCGGCGACTGGGAGAACCGCCTGAAGCAGGAGATCCTGCTGGGTATCGGCGGTATGCTGGTACTGAAGAAACTCGGCATCAAGAAGGACATCTATCATTGCAACGAGGGACACGCAGCACTCTGCAACCTGCAGCGCCTATGCGACTATATTGACGAAGGCCTGACATTCAACCAGGCTATGGAGCTTGTCCGTGCCTCTTCGCTCTATACCGTCCACACACCGGTTCCCGCTGGTCACGACTACTTTGACGAGGGACTCTTCGGCAAGTACATGGGCAGCTATCCGCAGAAGCTCGGTATTACTTGGGACGAGTTCATCGGCATGGGCCGTACGAACCCCGACGACCACGGAGAGAAGTTCTGTATGTCCACCTTCGCCTGCAACACCTGCCAGGAGGTCAATGGTGTCAGCATGCTGCATGGCTGGGTATCGCAGAAGATGTTTGCCCCCATCTGGCAAGGCTACTATCCCGAGGAGAACCACGTTGGCTATGTCACCAACGGCGTTCACTTCCCCACATGGTGTGCTACCGAGTGGCGTAAGGTCTATGCCAAGTACTTCGATGCGAAGCACATGAGCGACCAGTCGAACGAGGAAATCTGGCACGGCATCTACAACTGTCCCGACGAGGAAATCTGGGCAACCCGCATGGCTTTGAAGCAGAAGCTCTTTGACTATATCAAGACACAGTTCCGTGAGACTTGGCTGAAGAACCAGGGTGACCCCTCGCGCGTGGTGAAGCTGCTGGAACGCTTCAACTCCAATGCGCTGGTCATCGGTTTCTGCCGTCGCTTCGCCACCTACAAGCGTGCTCACCTGCTGTTCACCGACCTGGAGCGTCTTAGCCAGATTGTGAACAATCCTGAGCGTCCCGTTGTCTTCCTCTTTGCAGGTAAGGCACACCCCGCCGATGGTGCCGGACAGGGTCTTATCCAGAAGATTTTTGAGATCAGCCAGCGTCCTGAGTTCCAGGGCAAGATTATCTTCCTCGAGGACTACGACTTCCTGCTGGCCCGTCGTCTTGTTTCAGGTGTTGACATCTGGATGAACACACCGACACGTCCGCTGGAGGCTTCCGGTACGTCAGGCGAGAAGGCCGAGATGAACGGTGTCGTCAATCTCTCCGTCAAGGACGGTTGGTGGCTTGAGGGCTATCGCGAGGGTGCCGGCTGGGCGCTCACCGAGAAGCGTACCTATCAGACTCAGGGCTATCAGGACCAGCTCGACGCAGCCACCATCTACTCGCTGCTTGAGAACGAGATTGTACCCCTGTACTATGCCAAGGACAAGAAGGGCATCTCGAAGGGTTGGATCAAGGTTATCAAGAACTCCATTGCCCAGATTGCTCCGCACTACACTATGAAGCGTCAGCTCGACGACTACTATAGCAAGTTCTACGAGAAGCAGGCCAAGCGCTTCAAGGAACTCTCGAAGAACAATTACCAGCTGGCCAAGGAGATTGCCCAGTGGAAGGAAACCGTTGCCGAGCGTTGGGATGCCATCAGCGTGGTGTCTAGCGAATCGACGGCTCCTGCCTCCGGTCTGCATCTGACAGGTGAGAAATATGTGCTGCGCTATGTCATCAACGAGCAGGGCCTCGAGGATGCTGTGGCATTGGAGAAGGTGAACGTGGCCACCGACAAGAACGGCGAGGAGCACGTCTTCTCTGTTGAGCCGCTGAAGATGGTCGGTAAGGAAGGCAACAACTACACCTTCGAGACTGTTCATTCGCCCAAGCAGGCTGGCCAATACAAGTCGGCCGTCCGCATGTATCCGAAGAACAAGAACCTGCCACACCGTCAGGACTTCTGCTATGTGAAGTGGCTGGAGCTGCCTAACGTAAACGGATAATCCTTAATTTATCTATAAAAAAGAGAGCGTCTGGAGCTTCGTGCTTCAGACGCTCTCGTTTTATGTATGGTGAAATAAAGAAATCAGCCGTTTCTTATTTCAGCTTCTCGGCACACAGCGCATCGAGCTCCGTCGCGTGGATGTCGCTCTTGACGATGCGTCCCTGCTGGTCGATCACCACCATGTGCGGAATGGCGCGAATGTTGAATGCCTGGGCAATGGCATTATTCCAGCCCTTGAGGTCGGAAACCTGGAGCCACGTTATTCCCAGTTCCTTGACAGCTCCGGTCCAAGCCTCCTTGTTCTCGTCGAGTGAGATGCCGATGATGCCCAGCCCCTTGCCGTTGTATTTCTTGTATGTCTCCACGACCTGCGGCATGGCCTGACGGCACGGACCGCACCAGGAAGCCCAGAAGTCGAGCACCGTCAGTTGGTTTTTCTTCGCCTCATCCAGGATGCTCACCTCGTTGCCCGTCATGTCAGCCATGCGGAAATCGCCGATGGTAGCGCCCTCTGCGGTGTTTTGAATCATCTTGAGCGTCTCTTCCATAGCCTTGATGGGTTGGCGCTGGCGCAAGTTGTCAGGCATCAGCTGGATGAGCTCCTTGCATTGTGCCGGCTCCAGCAGTCCGTTGCTGTAGAACGTCACGATGAAGTATCCGAACTCATTGCCGATGTTCTTCTTACCGGTATTGAAGATGAACTGCTTGAAGTGGTTGTTGAGTTGCTCAATCTGTTCCTGTTTTTTCGCTTGCTCCTCCATGTTGAGCTGTCCGCTGTACATCTGCATGGCCAGCTGGTTCATCTGCTTGCTCATGACGGACATGGTGTCGCTGACAATCTGCCATTCGTTGTTGCAGGGCGTTCCCGACACGCGGGCATCCTCCATTTTGGCGGGCAGAGTCATGTTGATGGTGCCGGGCTCCACGAAGAACGGCATGGCTACGGTGTTCTCGCTGGCAGAGTACAGCAGGCAGAAATAGGTTGAGTCCGTCTCGCCGCTGATAGAGAATTTGCCATTTTTGACGATGATGGTGTCGCTGGGTGTCAACTCCGTCAGATCCGTCGTCAGGAAGAGCGTGTCACCGTCCTTCAGGGCGTCGCCGCTACCCTCTATACGGTAGCCGTTGGACTGGCAGGATGTCAGTAGTGCAAGTCCCAGGACGGCACCTGCTATGAATTGGGTTGTTCTTGTCATATATTATAAACTGTAAACTTTTAAACCGTAAACTGTAAACCGTAAACTAAATCAGGTATTGGTTTGAGATGCTCTTGTTTTCGATGACCAGTCGGATGGTTTGTGCGAACAGGTCAGCCACGGAGAGCTGCTTCACCTTGGCGCAACGGTGAGAGTAGGGGATGGAGTCCGTGAAGACAATCTCCTCGAGGGCCGACTCCTGCACGCGCTCGCTGGCCGGACCGCTCATCACGCAATGCGAGGCACAGGCACGCACGGTCTTGGCGCCCGCAGCCTTCATGATGTCGGCTGCCTTGGCAATCGTACCGGCCGTATCCACCATGTCGTCGATAATCACCACGTTCTTGCCCTCCACGTCGCCGATAATCTGCATGGATTCCACTACGTTGGCACGGGCACGGGTCTTGTTGCACAGCACGAGCGGACAACCCAGGTACTTGGCATAAGTATTGGCACGCTTCGAGCCGCCTACGTCCGGCGATGCGATGCACAGGTCAGGCAGGTTCAGGCTCTGCAGGTAGGGCAGGATGACGTTCGATGCATAGAGATGGTCAACGGGAACATTAAAGAAGCCCTGGATCTGGTCGGCGTGCAGGTCCATCGTGATGACGCGGTTCACGCCCGCTGCCGACAGCAGGTCGGCCACCAGCTTTGCACCGATGCTGACGCGCGGCTTGTCCTTGCGGTCCTGACGTGCCCAGCCGAAGTAGGGGATGACGGCATTGATGGTACGTGCCGACGCGCGCTTGGCGGCGTCAATCATCAGCAGCAGTTCCATAAGGTTGTCGCTGTTCGGGAAAGTGCTCTGTACCAGGAAAACGTCACGTCCGCGGATGGACTCTTCGTAACTGACGGAAAACTCACCGTCCGAGAACTTGGTGATAACCAGTTGTCCTAACGGGCAACCCAGACTTTGGCAGATTTTCTCTGCGAGGTATCTCGTGGCTGTACCCGAGAACACCATGAAAGAGTTTTGTTGACTCATTGTTTATTTTGTGCTTATACTAATTGCTTTATTCTCACTTGCCACTTCCCACTTATGTTTTTGCTTTTCACTTACCCCACGGCCTTGCGCAGTTTGCTGAAGTGGGCTATCAGCTCCTTGAAGTCCATCTCGCTGTGTATGTCGAAGCGGTTCCACAGGTCGCCGCAGATGACCACGCCCCCGAATCCCAGGTCCTTGGCCATGCGGACGTTGTCAATGTTCATGCCTCCCAGGGCATAGACGTGCTTGTCAATCAGCCCCTGTTTGGCCGCTGCCTTCAGTTCCTCCTCGGTAAACGACTGTCGGTCGTCGGGGTTTGTCTGGCTGTCGAAGATGTTCTGCAGAAAGACGTATTCCGCATGCCTCTTGGCCTCTTTCAGCTGGTCGAGCTGCCGGCACGTGCGGCTGAACTTCCCCTTGTATCCGGCGGGAATCTCAGTAGTCATGTCGTTGATGTGGATGCCGCGCAGCCGGTACTCCTCCTTCAGGTAGAAATGATCGTGTACGGTAATGCGCTTATAGTAGTCCTCGGACAGCAGCGTCAGCAGGCGCTCCGAGTACATGGGCTCTGAGCCGGGCTTATATAAATGAAGATTCTCAAGCCCTTCCTCGAAGAGTGAGGAAAGAATCTTGTCTTCCTCCACGAAAAACGTGGCTTTCGTCATCACGATAAGTTTCATGGGCCTTCTTTCTTTTCTACGTGCAAACTTACTACTTTTTTTTCACTTTACGGCTACTTTTATGTTTTTTTTTCTCATTTTACCTTATTTCTTGTCTTAGTTATTCTATTCTTTTTGTACAACTCTGTACATATACTTATCTGATGACGACCTTCCTTCCGTCAATGATGTAAATGCCAGGCTTCAACTGACCATTCTCCATCTGGCTTTCTGTGATTCTCCTGCCACTGAGGTCGAAGCATCCGTATTTAGTGCCCAGATTGTCGTCATTACTTATTTCCTCGATGCTTGTTACAGAGAATGACTTGGCATCAAGCGTCGCCATTGGCAGCACGAAATCGGCATTCTTTACAGCATCAGCATAGATGGTGAGTACATAATCGCCAGTCTCAGGAATGTCGAACTCAAACAACGTCTTTGTTCTGCCGCTCGAGAATTTGTTGCCTGTGTCGCCACCGATGTTGATGGTTGGCATATAGCTGAAAGAAGTCACTTCTTCCCCGTCGAGATTCTCTATGGCATAGATGACTGCCGTATGATCCGGCTGGTTCCAGTTGTACGCTTTGCTCCTGAGCGCATAATGTCCTGCGTGCAAAGTCATGTGCGAACGGGCTTTTGCATCGCCAAACCGTGCCCATGCATTCTTCTCCTTACCTCCTGTGTTCTGTATGAGAAGTCCATAATCACAGCCTCTTGACTCATTCGTGAAACGCAAGATACGACTGCCGCTGGTGTAGGGGAGTCCGCCACCCACGCGTTTCGCTCTGCCGCTGGTAACGTACCAGTTCTGTGGCACTACGCCCTCGGTTGTGAACGTCTGAGTCAGATTGTAGTTGGTGCTCGACTGGACGCAGTTCACCATACATGAGCTTTCACCCGTCTTGCCGTTACTGTCCGTCACCACTACGCGAAGTTCGTGTTGGCCGGCTTTGGGGGCTGTCAGTGTTGTTGTGTAGGGAGCCTCTGTCAGCGTTTCAATCAGCGTGTTGCCATCATAGAACTCCACCTTCTCAATCGTGCCGGTGGTAGCTGTCGCGGTGGCTTCAATGGCGATGTCTGGGAATGTGACTCCAGTCTCCGGTGTCATGTATAGATAAGTGACATCGCCATCTGGCTGGGTGATTCTCGCTTTGGGTTGATTCAGGGAGAAACGCTTGCAGAAATCCCAGATAAGACGAGGGTTTATGTCATTGGGCCAGTGTCCGCCATTGTTATAGGAGTAAAGCCATACCTCACCGCCTTTGGCACCGCCCGTCCATTTCTCCAGGTCGCCGTCGAACCAACTGCTGCTGATGGGCTTGTAACCTATGGTTTTCGAGTATTTGGTGTGGTTGTCATGCGTGGCATAGCTCTCGATGTAGGAATGAATATGATACTCTTCGTAGCCGAATGTTTTATCATCGTAGGCAATGACCTCCAGCAGGTTGACAGGCTTCTTGCAATTGTTCCAGGGTTCCTCTGAGAACTGGATGCCGCTTGTGGGGGCAAAGGCCGCAATCTTGTCCTGCATGTTGGCAATGCAATGGTGAATGAGCATGGAGCCCATGGAGAATCCCGACCAATACACGCGATCTCTGTCAATGTCATAGCGAGTGGCCATCTCGTCGATGGTCTTGATGACGAAGTTCTGGTCGTTCGTGCCGCCGGTGTCCCACGTGTTGCCGTCGCTGCGCAGATAGGCAATGACGAACTTCTCCTTGTCAATCAGCGTGTACATCTTGTCCGAGTCATACTGGTATTCAGGGCTTTGGTTCATACCGTGGGTTACGATGAACAGCGGCGACTTGGCTGGAAACTCATCAGGCGTAAAGACCACCATGTTTCGCTGTTTGCCATTCACCTGAATGTCGATCGACACCTGCTTATAGGCGTAAATCTGCATGACCGAGACGAGAAGAACGATAAGGGTAATTGTCAAGCGTTTCATATCCTTTTTTACTATACGATTTGAATTATGCTGCAAAAATACAATATTTTTTGGATATACGAGCAACGTAAGCTAGGAATTTAGCAATATCGTGCAGGAACTCTTCTCCGCTTATTGGGTAAGTTCCACATCAATTAAATGAATACGATTTCCGAAATTGACGTTAAGCATACCCCCTTTTCGGAAACCCCAAAAATTTACTTGCCTACATAGAATACATAACTGCCTGATAATCAGATACTTACAGAGATGTGGTAGAAATAGGGTAGAAAAATTGTAAACCGCTGATTTTCAGACAGTTACAATTCTTACAACTGCTAAACAAAGACATTTTTTGCCCTTTTTTACCTGTTTTTATCCGTTTTTCAGCGGATTTTTGACTGAATTTTGAAAATTCAATTTTAAGCAAGTTTAACCTGTTTATACCCATTCTGTTCGTTATTGATTACAATTCTACGTTCTAATCTGTTGCAAAGATACATAAATATTTGGGAATTAAAGTTGAATTGAGTTAAAAATTCCGCTTGCAGTTTTTCGGTCAAAAGAAAAAACGCCTCAGGTTGTGCCTCAGGGGTTTAGGTTTAAGTTTAGAGAGGCTTATATACATATAAGAGGTAAACTAAACCCATCATGTGATTCAGGTACGTTTGATTGAGGTTATGAAGGCATGTATTATACATGGTTAAACCTAAACCTT
>Ga0310786_10012535_pt1 | contig 10493 bp, 15 predicted proteins | sample AusTroGonzalo_MG_FD_203881 | JGI IMG/M metagenome (GOLD analysis project Ga0310786, IMG submission 203881) | Bovine rumen microbial communities from tropical cattle in Woodstock, Queensland, Australia - Gonzalo_03 (v2) (version 2) | ecosystem: Host-associated > Mammals > Digestive system >... | reverse complement strand
TAAGGAATGAACAAACACAATTTTACCTTCTTTGCAAAATGGGCGGAGCGGATGATAAAAAAGCTCAACAAGTTACGTTTGACGTATTTAGAGAGGTGATTTGATGACATTATTCGAGGGGATGTGTATAGGCTTTTTAGCCGGGGTTGTGGTTACTATAATGTGTGTTTGTATAGGAGCATTGATTGATGATGATTATAGTTCTGATCATAATATTTCTATCGGGGATCGGGATAGGAGCAGCGATAACAGAATTGATAAGGGAGATAAAGGATGAACGGAATCAATAATTTACAGTATAACCAGATGCTTGAGGAATACCGGAAAGACGGAAAATTCGCCGATTATGTAAGAAAGTGTATGCACACATACGGTACAAATGTTCGCGAGGAATTACACAAGAGGATCACATGGGAGTATTACAAAAGTGTGACTACGGGGGTCAATAAATGAAGATTTTATTAGGGATGCCGTGTATAAAAAACATACCGGTTCAGACTGTCGGCAGCTTATTAAAAACCGTCAAGCAAGGATCAGTAGATGCAATGCTGGTTGAAGGATCACTGGTATATGACTCGCGTGATACAATAGCCCATACTGCCGTAGAGAATGATTATGATTATATTTTATATGCCGATAGCGATATTATCTTTGATGCTGATGATCTCAGGCAATTATTAAGTCATGATGCGGATATTGTGAGCGGTTTATATATAACCCGTCACGGAGAAAATAAAAACGTGAGCTATACGGAGATAATAACCCGGAGACGATTCCCATACCGGACACCAAAACTGATACACGACGTGAGAAAATCAGGATATAGCGAAATAGCCGCTGTAGGCTTTGGATTTTGCCTTATCAAGTGTGAAGTGATAAAAAGTATGCTTAAACGATATAAGAGCTTATTTGAGCCAAAATGGGGCGTTGGTGAGGATATTGCATTTTGCATCCGGGCTAAGAAGTGCGGATATAAAATCATGATAGACCGGGATGTTAAGTTAGGGCATATAGGAGAAATGGTTTATGGGGATCGATGATCAAGACAAAGAAAAGGGGCGTACCGAAACACTCTCTGAATCCAGTACGCCCAACACCATGTAGCAAATATTATAATATAAACTGTTTAAAAAATCAATAGGCTTCTTGAGATTCAAGCATTAAATCAGCTAAAAGCTCGTCTCTATATGCTGCCATGATCTCTTTATACGTCGTGGTTATAATCCTTTCGGTTAAATCCGGCACCTCTGCAAAGATATCTTTTTCTGCCTGTTTGTGATATATATTCAAAGCTCTATTATAATTATTCATACTCGTTCTCCCTTCTTGATATAATCCTCAATGCGTAACATTACTGGGTCGTAGATAGTTACTGTTGCGTATTGCCAGTCGTGACGCGTTTTTGTTGGTACTTTGTTTATTACCGAAAGTGTAGCCCCGTTCTTTTTAGCCCATTTTATAAGGCGTTCAAGTTCAGCCACAAAAGTATTTACTGTTGTGTATGCAGTGCGTTTCCGTACCATGATCGTATATCCCGGATCGTAATCGCCTATTAAGCAAAATTCACTACGGCTCATTATGTCTATTACATATTTTGGTATCTGCATACTCGTTCTCCCTTTCTTTGTGTGTTGTAGTTGTTGTTATGAACGCCCAAAATCTCTCAATACATGAAACATATATGTTGCGTTTTGGTAGCAGTTTTCTTGTCCATCTTTCCATGTTACAGCAATCATTGTGTTATATTTCCGCGTTTCCTCGTTGTAAACCATGCCTTGACATTTTTCGATGTTTACAACGTCTTTTTTGTATTCTTTAGGGATGTATCGCATCAAATTATTTTTCATGATCTGCCGTCCTTTCTCTTAGTTTGCGTTTATCCAGTCATACCATGCGCTAAAATCTTCCCATGCGGCACAGCGGCTTTTATATCTTTTTCCCTTGCCTTTGCGGCGTGTCGGCAGTCCGGCGCGGCGTCTCTCGTTATTCGTAAACAATGGATTTTTGCTATAGTCAACTTTTTTCATAATCCAGCTCCTTTCTCCCCGGTTTACCCGCCGGGGTCGGGGTGGTTTATTATAAAATCCTGCTGTATTCATGATCAGGCTTTTCAATCTCTAATGTTGACCATGATTGAGTCTCATAATGGCTTGATGTTTTAAAAAGCTCCGTGATGATCTGGTTAAAAAACATTTGCATTTTGAACATATACGGGTCGTACTCCGTCTGATACAAACATGATCCGAAAAATGCGTTTAATTCATGTATGGCATTGATTAAGGGCTGCCCGTCGTTATAACAAAGCTGTTTGCCTAACTTGCGGTATGTCTCAAAATCCTGTTTATACTCGTTTTGATCCCTTGCGTCGGCTCCTACCTCGTCGCCGTGATACTGTTCTTTTACTGAAATAACATTCATTTCATAGCACTCGGTAAACTTTCTTTTGTAGTCCTCGGCTGTAGAATTGCGGCGCGTTTCATAGTCGTATAACCAGAAATGTCTCAGCTCCTCAGATAATCCGGTAACGAGTCCGGCGGCCTTCATGTACTCCTGTTTTGAGATAATATAACTTGACATGGTGTTGCTCCTTTCTCTTAAAACTCAATTACGGGCTTTCCCGGTCTCATGTCGTCTTTTCTTGCCTTCTCAATTCCTAATACCTGTGAACCTTTGATCTGTTCAAAATACATTTTGATCATTTGCGGCTCATGGTTTGTGTTTACAAGGTTTGTCTGGAATACGTTGTTTTTGATGAATGATACGTTATATAACATGGTGTTTCTCCTTTTCTCCCCCGGATATAGCGCCGGGGGTCGCTGTGCTGCGTTCCTGATAGTGCTATCATATCACGCTAGCGGTATATAGTCAAGCACTTTTTTATGCTGCTATTCTGTAGGCGTGGTTTGAAAGCTGTTCCTCAGGATTTACAGTTTCTTCGTTTACTTCATTTACCATTGTGTCTAATTTTTCAGATTCGTCGATCTCGGTGATGATCACTTCATGAACCGATGATGGTAAAACAGTAAAGCCGTTTTTGTATCTTTTCTTCAATTCATCCATTAAAGCTATGATTGAATAAGCTCCGAAACTTTGTTTGCTGTTAGATACTATTGAAAGTGGTATGTCTTCCATGATTTCAACGTGTCCTAGCTCCTGCATAACTTCCATTATGGTTTTTATGGTTGCATCCTTCCGGCTGTTTTCCTCGGCGATTCTCAATACTTCATCTGGAGTCGTGTTCCAGCTTTCAACGAGTCCGCTTGTAACCTTTATTGATCCGGTTCCAGTCGGGGTTTTTATCACGTCTTCAATGTATGCTATTATTATCAAGTCATTAAAACCATACTCGGCAGCACTCCGGAAAACATCGGCTGTGGTTGCTTGATTGTAAAGCCTAGCTCTCAATAAGGGCTTTACCTTTTCAAAGTCGTTTACTAAGTCGATGTTAATCTGGTGACTCGCTTCTCTTTCCTTTATCGCGTTGATCTTCTCGGTAGCTTCATCGACTGTGAGTCCTGCTTCATACATTGAGTCGATATAAACGACGGCGGCGGCGTTGGTTGATCCGGTCGGTATCTCGATTCCTGTGAGCTTTACGCCGTTTGCCTTCTCCATCTCTTTTACCTTGCTGTTTGTTGCCTGTGCGATCTCCTGAGCGAATTCATATTTTGTCATGATGTCCTCTTTTCTCCCCGTCTCTCCGGGGTGTCTTTAATGGTTTATAGTTGCTTTCCTTTTTAGGAATACCCGCCGCCGGTATCGCTCCGGGCTTGATCCTCTCCGGTGGGTAATCTGGTTTATGCTGCGTATATATAATCAATCACTTTTTGTCTGTATTTCTCTTGATCCGGGTGAGCATAACAGGCAAGTATTATATTTGTTAGTACTGTATCTTGATCAAATGTTGTCGCGGTTATTTCAAAGTGATAGCACTTAAAGCAATTCGCTCTATAATCATAATGGAAGATCATCCCGGCTTTTTCCGCTGCTGCTTTTGCTATTTCGTAATTATTGTGATCCGCTGTATCAAAAATGTGTTTGTTGTTTATCATGGTTTCCTCTTTTCTCCGGCGGTATAGCCGCCGCCGGTCGGCGTTGATTGTTATGCTGTAGCTGTGATCTCCTTGTATTGTGACGCTGTTCTTTCTGTAAATCTTTGTGATCCGTACATTTCGCGGATTGTGTCAAGGTCTACCGTCTTCTTGCTGTGTTTTCTGTACGGTTCAAAGTGAAAGTACCAAGCAGCCTTATTTTTTGACCATCTGAACCGGAGTTTTTTGAGCGTGTCGGCGTGTTCTTTCGTGTTGCCGGTGATCCAGAGCCAAGAGCCGCAAAGCTCAATCATCAAGCCGGGGCATCTTAAAAGCTCGTTTATAATGTCGGCGTACTGTTCCGGCGTCTCGTTTGTTTCCTTTTCGTATGTTTCGCCGTCCTTGTTTACGTGGATGTTCTTGCATCTGTTAAAAGCTCTTTCATAATCCTGCTGCATCTTCTGGAATTGTGCGGTAGTGTCGCGATCCGGGTTGCAATCTGGATGTAATTGCCTAGCTAGCTTCTTATACAGTCCTTTTACGTCCTCAAGTGTTTTGCAATCTTCAAAATAATCTTTGATCATGGTGTGTTCTCCTTTTCTGTTTCCGGCGTCGCCGGTGTGCTGGTTGTCGGCGGTGTGTTCCGCTCGATCTGGTGCTATCATATCACGCTAGCGATATATACGTCAATCGTGAATGTTGCACAAAATATCACGCTAGCGGTTGTGCAATATCACGATAGCGGTATTTTTCGTTGTATATGTAAGGATTATGTGATAAGATGATCACATGAAAACAGAAGCACAGAAAAGAGCTACCGCGAAATTTGAGCGGTCTGTATATGATAAGATATTACTAAGGATCAGGAAAGACACAGAGCCGACTCGGGAGACGATCACGGCGGCGGCTGATGCGGCTGGGTTGTCTCTTAATGGGTACATCATGGAAGCGGTCAGAGAAAAGCTAGCCGGCGGCGGGAAAAAATAGATTTGTTATCATAGCAGTATATAAAAGTAATAGCATTATAAGGCGCGTTTGTCCTAAAGGACAGCGCGCTTTTTGTTTGATCAGGAAGGGGAGAAGATGCGAGAAAAGAAAAGAACCAAAAGAAAAGAGTTACAAGATATAAATAAACCTAAAAGCAGGTATCAAATGATCATAGATGGAGAAGCAGAGCCGGAAGGCTCGGAGAATGGCTGGAAAAATCTTGAAGCCGGGCGTGTATCTTTTAACCAGATGCCGGAAGAAAAAGCACTGGAGATCAGGCGCAAAGGCGCAGCGGCAGTAAATAAGATGCACGGAGAAAAGAAAACTGCTAGGGAGTCGTTAGAAAAGATACTAACATTACGCGCAACGCCGGAGATAATAGCAGGCGCGGACTTAGAGCCGGAGATCGCGGAGCGGCTGAAACGTGATAATCCAGACGCGACTCTATATGACTTAATACAGATAGTCGCAGTGGGACGCGCAGTCGGCGGCAACATGAAGGCTTATGAGCTTATACGCGATACATACGGGGATAAACCGACAGAAAAGGTAGAAGTCAGCGCGGAGATCATGACAGACAAAGACCGGGAGCTGCTGGAAAAGATCAGCCGCCGGCTTGATGATCCTGATGTTGTGGTAGTGGCAGATCAGACCGACTAATAAATGCACGTATGAGAATATATGCTACTATCTATTCGCTAAAGTGATCTTTCGCGCACAGATGCAAAACACCGACAAAGCCGCATGGTTGACAGGTTTATCGGGTATCGGGAAGGGGTCTATTGATCCTATAAGTTGACATAATATATATCAATCATGCCGTACTGATCATTTTTTTAAGCTCTATTTTTTGTAGATCATAGAGAAAAGCCCGGATCAGCACTAGAACAGCAGCCGCAGCCCAGATCAGCCACCCCCACCCCGTGGCGCGGAAAATTTTTTCGGCGGGAACCCCCCGTCTCACTAGAAAATATTATAAAAAATACAAAATCACTTTACCACACTAAAGCGTCTGTATCGAAAAATGGTGATAAATGAGAGCAAACATCGGGGCTGTATGCAATAAATGAAAAAATCGGGTCAAAAAATTCGCTAACGCGAAGGAGAGAAATGAAGGACGGATATAAAATCACAACAAGGATGATAGGAAGTCATAACCTGTCAAAAGGGGACAGAGAGAGAAACGACTATTACGCTACATCACCGGAAGCAGCAGAGTGGCTAATCAAGATCGAAGGCTTGAACAAGAATATCTGGGAATGTGCGTGTGGAGAAGGCCATTTATCAAAGGTCTTTGTAGAAAACGGCTTCAATGCATGGAGTTCAGATTTAATTGATCGCGGATATGGAGAACAAATAGACTTTTTAAAATGGGATTTACCATATTCCGGAGATATAGTAACTAATCCACCGTTTAAAGATGCTCAGAAGTTCATAGAACATGCTTTGAAGATCATCGGGAATGGGAATAAGGTCTGTATGTTTTTAAAAATACAGTTCTTAGAAGGCAAACAGCGTAAAGAGTTTTTTAAGAAGTACCCGCCTAAAACAATATGGGTATCGTCGTCAAGAATAAAGTGCGGCATGAACGGTGAGTTCTCAGATAAAAGCTCAATGATGGCGTTAGCGTGGTATGTCTGGGAAAAGGGGTATAAAGGCGACACAGTTGTTAAATGGTTTAATTGAAAGGGGAGTAAATGACAAGAAATGAAGCAAAGAAAGAGTTGAAACCAATTAAAGAAATGGATGCGGATATAAGAAGTATCGAGTTAGAGTTAGAGCGTTTAATGGCGGTAGCAACGAAAATGACGACTAACTACGATCCTATAAACGTATCAAGCACACCGAACAACAAATTAGAAGAAGCGGTTTTAAAAATGGAAGAATACCGGAGCAGACTTTCTAAAATGGTTTTAAAAAGCCTTGACTATCGGAATAAATGCTTAAATAAGATCGAGAAGATAGACCCTTCTTTGCGGAAAGTTTTAATCTTGTACTATTTCCAGAATAAGACTTTGGAGCAGACTGCGGAAGTATTAGAGAAGTCTCCGCGATATACATACACGAAATATTTAGATGCTTTAGACGAATACGCGAAAATATTTTGATTACATCGTGTTTTTGCAAAAATAAACGTAGTATTCTTGATAGTGGTAAAACTGGATAATACTTTACTTTCATGAAACCTTTTCCTGCAAAGGGCTGCCGTTAGAATAGCAGCCCTTTTAAAATTGTATGGACTTATCAAGCTATAAACCGAGTGAATTAAGAGAAAAAGAGATAGATTATTGTCGATCTCACCTTGAATATTTCGTAGAGACATACGGGCATATTGAAGACAAAGACGCAGATACTTTAATTCAGCCCTTCGATTTGTGGGATGAACAAAGAAAAGCGTTACGTCAGTTCCGGGATCATAAACTAAACGTAATTTTAAAAGCCCGTCAGCTTGGTATAACTTGGTTAGTTCTGCATTACGCTCTTTGGAAACTGATAAATCCGGGGCGTACAGTTATAGGTTTATCCAGAACAGAGGATGAAGCTCAAGAGTTAGTTCGTAGAATGAGCGTTATTCTCGATAATATGCGTGAGTTATTTGCACCAAAAAATGATCAGCCTATAAATTGGGTGAACAGCACTTGGGAAAACACGTCACTAATTTTAACAATTCACTTCCCCGGATTACCTGACTCCGTTTTCAAGTGCTTCCCCAGTTCACCCAATGCGGCTCGTTCATTTACCGCAGATTTAATAATATTTGATGAATGGGCGTTCCAGCAGTTTGCAGAAGACATTTGGAAGGCCGGTTTCCCTACAATAAACAGACCTACAGGCGGTCAAGTGGTCGGATTATCGACTATTGAGCGCGGATCGTTTTTTGAAAACGTATTTACTGACCCTGATAACGGGTTTAATAAGATATTTATACCATGGTATGCAGACCCTAGACGTGATGAAAAGTGGTATGAGAACACAAAACGCACTATGGGCGACATGATCACGCAAGAATATCCTGCGACAGTCGAAGAAGCGTTAACAGTTCCCGGCGGTTCTTTCTTTCCAGAGGTCAAAAGAGACACTCATGTTGTAAAAGAGGAATTAGAAGGCAAGGTTACGCGTTACGTTTGCTTAGATTATGGTTTAGATATGCTATCGGCGCACTGGATTCAAGTCGATACGAAGGGAAACGCACAAGTTTATAGAGAATATGACGCACCGGATAAGACAATAGGGGCTGCTTGTGACATTTTGCGGTCTATTTCCGGGGATGAAAAGATACAGCACTGGTTAGCACCGTCTGATTTGTGGTCAAGAGATCAGGTGACGGGAAAATCAAGGGCTGTTTTGTTTTCTGAAAACGGAATAAACCTTACAAAAACGTCAAGAGACTTTCAAGCGGGTTGTGCATCCATGAAAGAGTGGTTAAAAGTCGTCGATAAACACCCGAAATTGACGATTTTAGACGGTTGTGCGCCTAACTTACTACGTTGTCTACAGAAAATACAAAAAGACAAGAAAAGACCCAATGTGTACGCGAAAGACCCGCATGATTTAACACATGATCCTGATTCTTTGAGGTCGTTTTGTGTTTGGTGGGTCAGAACGCCAGAAATTGACTACGAAAGAATAGAAACTAAACAGCACAGTTCAATTCTTGAAGACATAGAAAACGCAAGTCCGGAAGATCGAGAGTATCTTTTGGCAAAATACGGTGATCCGGCATGAGGTTAAAAAGGGTAATGAAAAAGGTTAAGAAGGCTATAGCACCTACACCAGAGGAAAAAAAGCGTGATAAGTGGCGTTCTAAGCTCGAACAAGCCCGTATTGCATACGCTAATACCCTTAAAGAGATAAGCAAAAATCAGGGCATTTACGAAGGCACAAGAGAGGTAAACGGAAACCCGAACACAAACATTGCTGCCAAAGCATTAGCTATAAATGTTCGTAACATAGCCTATGAATTGATCGAGTCTCAGGTTGATTCCTCTATCCCTATGCCGAAAGTCACAGCCCTTCATGAAGGCGACGAAGGTTTAGCGCGTTCTATCGAAAGAGCCTTAGTAAATAAGGTTAAACTCTTAAAATTATCCATTATAAATGATCAGATGGAAAGAACAGTCCCGGTACAAGGCGGTGACTTTTTCCTTGTTGAATGGGATAACGAAATGGGTTTTCACTCCAATTATGGTGATGTGAATGTCAAAGAGATTTCTCCTAGACAGGTTATTCCTCAACCCGGCGTTTCAAACATTGAAGAAATGGACTACATTTTCGTTCAGACTGCACAGACGAAAAAAGCCGTTAAAGATAAATACAACATTGATGTAGAAGATGCCGACGAAGAATACAAGGATATAAGGGACGCAGAAGGGCAATCAAGCCTTGATACAGATATAGTCACAGTAAATACTGTCTACTACAAAAATGAGGACAAAATAGGCCGTTTTGTATGGGTAGACGACTATACTCTTGAAGACCTTGACGATTATCAAGCCAGAATTACAAGAAAATGTAAAGAGTGCGGTTATGTAACCGAAGATAAGGTTTGCCCTCAGTGTGGTTCTAAACGCTTTGAGGAAACCGAAGATAAGGTTCAAACAATAAGAATACCCTTGATGCAGGAAATGGGTATCGATCCGCAAGGCAACCCGATAGAGGTAAACGCCGAAGAAGTTATTACAGTTGATTATTACAAGCCTAATTGTTTTCCTTTGATCATTCGTAAGAATGTGTCAAAGTCTAATTCTTTGTTAGGTTTTTCTGATGTCAAAGTCATTGAAGATCAGCAGGATTTAATTAAAAAGGTTGGTTCAAAGGCCGCAGAGAAGACTTTAAAAGGCGGTTCTATTGTTACCATGCCTAGAAACGTGAAGCTGGAAACAACCGATAAGGAGATGAAAATTGCACGTTTAGACGATCCGCAGCAGAAATCAATGATCGACGTTTTAAATATGCAGGTCAACATCCAGCAAGACTTACAGATGATCAATAAAGCCTATGAGGATGCACGTTCTACTTTAGGTATTACGGATGCGTTTCAGGGTAAATATGATCCGTCTGCTGTTTCCGGTACAGCTAAACAGTATTCAATCAATCAGGCTGCCGGTCGTCTGGAATCAAAGCGTGTCATGAAAAATGACGCTTATGCGAAGTTATACGAATTGATGTTCCAGTTCTGGTTAGCTTATGCCGACGATCCGTTACCGATAACAGGAAGCGGCGTAAATGGTGAGCAGGAATACGAAATATTAAACAAACTTGATTTTCTTAAACAGGATGCCGCCGGTGATTATTACTGGAATGACGAGTTCTTGTTTGAAACTGATCCTACGTCAACCATGATGGCTAACAGAGAAGCTATGTGGCAGCAGATAGATATGAAACTGCAATCCGGAGCGTTTGGCCAGTTAGGACAGCTTGAAACAATGAGACTTTACTGGTCGCTTATGGAGAAAAACCATTATCCGAACGCCG
>Ga0310786_10012534_pt1 | contig 10493 bp, 13 predicted proteins | sample AusTroGonzalo_MG_FD_203881 | JGI IMG/M metagenome (GOLD analysis project Ga0310786, IMG submission 203881) | Bovine rumen microbial communities from tropical cattle in Woodstock, Queensland, Australia - Gonzalo_03 (v2) (version 2) | ecosystem: Host-associated > Mammals > Digestive system >... | reverse complement strand
TCCCACTTCCCGGCATATTACAGTCTCGGGGCCACATCATAGACATCGACTTAAGATTGGTATTATACAAAGAGATATCTCCCGTGTCGCGTCATGAAGTATTACAAGGCATTTGTCTGTGCCTTAAACTCTGTAGAAACCACCTCCCCATTCTTGATTTAATATCGGTGGATAACGTTTTCATAGCCTTGTGTGTAGACACTCTCCCCGTCTGAATACATTCTCATATTATTGGGCCCTGTGGTGGAGATTTTTGTGAGAGTGTTGCCGTCGAAATCATACACCGCATTATTTATGAAAATGTATCTGTCTTAAACCACGGCACAGTAATATACGGTTTATGAAGTGATGATCTAGGCTTTAAGAGTCAGGTCTTGGTTATAGATTCTAATCCCGTTGTAAGGAATGAGAAGATAGCCCTGGATTGATGCTGGTTGATAAGCCGTGTATATATTCTACTTGGTTTCAAAACTAAGTGTATTCTCCTTAAATGTCCAGATATGAACATCGTATCCAGAAGAGCTATAATTATTGGGTATAGCATAAACTTTGTCTCCCACTGCGGTGAGTGAAAGGGTTTAGCTCTAAGTAGTGTTTTACATCAGGACAGCAACCTGTGTGAATACACCATCAGTAAGCGTGTATAAATACATGTATTTTTGCGTGTAGCTGGTGTTTTTCAGGACCCAAAGATAGTCTTATGCCACGGCGAGACTAAAGACTTAATTAGAAGTGTCAATAGTCGTGTATTCTGTGAGTGTATCGCCGTTGACTGTATACGCGAATATCTTTCCGTTTTTAGACACGACTAAATACCCTTTATACCACACGTGGAGAGAATTGTACACAGACGAATACATATTGTAAGAATATGACAAGGTTTTAATATAGCGTGGAGTCGGGAATATAAACCTGAAGATACTGCCTTATGATTCATACACGTAGTCTCCATGTTAAAATATCATTTTATATCTACTGTTCCTCACCCCGCTTAAAGTCTAGATTAATACCGGAACACCATCCACCGCCATCCACAGTTCCATAGCAGTCCCGTTTGTAGCCGCGGCATAATTCCCCATTGCTAAGCCAGATAGTAAGCACCATGTAGTGTAAGAGTGTTATAGTGCTGGTTAACCCGGCGCAGAAGAGAGTGTCCCAACCACGGGTGTAGAGCCTGTGTAATGAACGGTGGTGAGAGTCTGGTCTGTGTTCCGGGCCCCAAACACTGCGTATTTCCCAAATGTGATGCAGTGGTTTACGTCAATTGGACCGATGCTTGTTGCGACGATTGTATCAACGCCTTACACAGTCGAGATGGTGATGTCTATTATGCCGCTGGTAGTGAACGGTGCGAGGAAGTGTTCAATTCCATTTTCATCCACAATGACAGTGGATGTGGCATAACCATAGTGGCCTCTGCTTGGAAAGCTCAATGGTGTTAACTCCGTGCCTGTATCAATTTTCTTTGCGTATATAATGTTATATGGAACCGCGACCATATATCCGTTGATTATGTTGAATTAAATGGGATCATCACCAGTCAAGGTCCATACCGTGCTTACAGTCCCAGTTGAATCCAAGGTTTAAATCGAGTTATTTCCTTAGATGTATAATTTCCCATCATATGAAATGATATGATCATATGTGTATCTACCAAAGGTTATATACATCCCCTTCACAGGCACAGGAACAAGTCTTGATTCCTTGTTATTTGCCACGACGACTTCCATGCCCTCTTCCTTCACAGTGCCGATGAAGAGACCTGTGTCGGTCCCTTGGACCTCAGGGCTTTGCCCGTCTGAAATATCGCACGCGAGCGATAAATATGTGCTCAAGTCTGTAAACCGGGTGATATTGTCCCCGTCTATAAACACGGCAGAGTCCCACGCTACAGTCCCATACATAGTCTTGCTTAAAGACGTGTCTTAAGTCGACACCCAATTATTTGTGTTAGTGTCCCGCATGTATTCAATGTATCCATTCCCCGCGGAGAATGCCGTGTTTTAAAATTTGACTAAATTCCCTGAAGTGTGCGGTGTCCAATAACCGCTTTCATCCACTTTTAATCCGCCGATCCATTCCCAGGCATAGAGCGCAGATGAAGACCGTGTGTATAGTCTGTTGTTCCACACAAAGGCTTAGAGCATGTTTGCCTCGGGAGACATATAAGTGCCCGCGCCGACGACACTTGTTCCCACAAAGAACACATCCTTGCCTTTGAACCGCGCATGAACCACGTTGTTTCCCTTGCCTGTTGTGTTTGAAGAAAGCGAGACACATGCCCCGTTTAATGCCGGGGTGTAGACGGCGGTTGAGTTAATGAATAAATCCACGCCCTATCCTCCGGCTGTCATCCCTGAACTATACGTTAATGAAGGCGTGGTGTATGCTATGTCTTAATACCCTCGCTCTGAAGGAAGATATGTGCCGGTGATAGTGCCTGCGATTTCACCCGGTGTAGCGTGCGAGTTTTAATATATGGTTGTAGACTCGTTATTCTTCATGAACACATTCCAGGATAAAGCAAAGTCTTAGTCAATGAAACGTGTACCACTACTTAAAGTCGAAATTTAAATGCCGGTCATATTCGTAGTATCTCCCACGTACCATGCCCCATTTTAAATCTTGTATGTATCCTCAACGGCGTCATAGTATATGCCTTGTTATGCTCCTATGCTTCCATTCCAGAGTAAAACCATGTCATTCACCACGCCATAGAAGTAGAGTGAAGAGGTGAGGGTTGGTCCATTTGTATAATAAGTCAGTCCTTTAAACCAACAGAATAATCCAGTATATGAAATTTAACACATAGTACCATTGAATTAAAAGAAGATACCAGAATAAGTACCGCTACTTTTGGCCGTTCTGATTACAACCGAAATTGCATACGATTATTTCAGAGCATAGCAATCATCCCCGCCCAATGCATTGGTATAATTCCCGCTTATAGACAGGGTTTTTTCTTCAAACACGCCCTCGCTCGCTGTCTTGCACCCAAACCTGCCAGCGACCTTGACATATCTCTGTTTTGTGGTCGAGAAGAAGACCACTTCACTTCCAAGATGACAGACGAGGTTATATTCCCCGTATCCAGTCTCGACCCAGTGCCTGTCTTATCCGTAGACTAAATCCACGGTGATAAACTCCGCTTTACCATTTGAATAAAGCAAGACCAATACCAGGCTTTTATCCTCCTTGCAGAAGAAGGCGTATGAGCTGTGACGAGTACCCGTGAGTAGACTCCATCTGCGCCCGTGTGTAGAAACAGAATATAAAACCACGCCTCTATCGTAGATTTTAAACACATGATTTCCATGCGGTGTTGGACAAAAGACGTTCTATTAAAAAGCCCCTAGTTAGGGCGGTGAAGAAAGCGAGATTGTAGTGCTGTTATAATAGTAAGTGCTTCCCACACGCGTTATGCCGGGCCAGCGACCGGATTTTAAACTACCAGACTACCTGCCACCAATCCATCCCGTGATAGCATGCGCTGGCATAGACTCCCGTGAAGTGCGATGTTCTAAGTCAAGAAGTATACCTTCTTTCTGTGCGGTTGAAGAAGCCACGGGTGAAGTGCGGAGGACTAAGCCGCGGTCTTCAGTGGGGTCTTAAGTCCCGGTGTCCACGACGATTATCCCACCCGACATTTTGTATAATACAAAAAAGACGACACTTCACAGGGGGTTGTCCTCTGTCAAGATGACACACCGTTGAAATCCACCGTATGTTAAAACCTTGTATTAAAGCTCTGGAATAGAAGCGCAGACTAAAACCACGGCATCTGTCAAGACTACAGTCGAGGATGAAAACACTTCATTAAATTGGCCTTATGACATGACTACTACGCTGGGCATTTCTACACAAAGAAAAATGGCAGAGAAGTATAGAGTCATCCGCAGCATTTACACACGACGACAATATGTCCGCAACAAGACATGGAACGAGATTTAAACCCAAGGATATAAATATTAATATCTCACAAACGATAGACCCGTGTCTCTCTTCATGGATTTTGACAACGTGTCTAAAGCCCGACTTCTTCATTAACTTCAACACGTTCCTTACAAAATGTATGTGGCGAAGAATAGTGCCAAGGATTCATGGCATGTCTTCTGCCCCCGCAAGATGTTCCCGTCTCTATACGCGATTAAAGCGTGGGTGAAAGACAGGGATATAGACTGTGATTTAAGCGTATATAAGAAGGAGCAACTGTTCAGGATGCCGTTCATGGAGAAAGACACTCGTCAGAAGACACGGTCTGAAGACGGGGATGGGGGCGGTGGTGTATACAACCGGTTTTATGAAGTGAAAGATGATACTCTGCTTCCTTGCGAGTTTTTAGAAAAAAATTTTCTCGTCCGACAAAATTGAGTATTTTTCACAAAAAGCTTCCGAGTAGATCATCTGTCGAGAACCCGGCATTATCCCGGTGTTCTTTCGTTTCTTTATACTTGTCGACCCACTTCATGTAGTAATCTTGGCTTCCATGGTGTTTCAACATTATCATTAATATCGTGTTTCCGGACACGGTTTACCAATCGCCTTCTTCCCATCCTTTCGGTGCGTTCTTGAAGCATGAAGGCATGTCCTCGAGTGTTTACGTAAGCGCACAATAGATTGGTACTGTCGCCATGTTCCTGTTGTATGCAAACTCGTAGTAAAACTTCTCCGGACACTACCCGATGGCGCCGTTCTTTGCGTAGACCATTGCGGGGGTGTCAGCCAAGTCTCCAACGCGAGACATAGGACCGAGTGTTTCATCAAGGCAGAAGAACCCGCGACAAACCGGGCACTTCACGAATTTTTCTTCCACAAGTATTTTTTTGTAGCAAGCCCGGCACAAGGTGTGTGTACAAGGCAGGGCTGTGGGATCGTTTAAATCTTCGTAGCAAATTGGGCAAGCTTCTGTTTCTGTCGTCATGTGTGTATTCAAACCGAAGAAAAAAACTCTACTTATTGGAGTTGTTTCAGACAAAAGAAAAAAATTTGTATACTCTCAACGTCGTAGCACTTCACGAATCTGTTGTTCTATCTCCGTGTCTTCATACCCCTCTTTAAAAGGGTTCAGAAACACTTCTTGAAGTGCAAACATATGTGCTTTTGAAATGTTCCTCAAACGACGTTTTAAATCCTCTTCGTATTCGAAGATGTAGTCCGCTGTGTCGAAACACATTGAACGGACTTCGTTCGAGCCGATGGTTTCACGGCCTTTGTAATACTCCTCCTCTGTGGAGTCTCTACGGGGTACAGGAATGCTGTATTCATCGAATACATACCCGGCTTTTCTGCAGGCGCAAACACGGGCGATTCCGAGGGCAAGTCTGAAGAGATTTTCTGTATCCTCTGTAATGTGGTAGTTGCGCCACTGTAAAACCTTGGAGCAGAACTCCGCGTATTTCGGCTTTTTTGGATCTAGTTAATACCGAAGAAGAGCACAAAGGCATAAAGCGATGTTCTCTTCCTCTGTTGAAAGTGTGTCCTCTTCTTCGAGTTCACAGTGTACAATACGACCGATGCGATCGTTTAAGAAATCGATCTATCCTTCTGTGTAGTTTTTCGGGTTTTCAAACACGACATGTGCCATGAATTGGTTGTAGTCCATAGTCATGGGAGAAAAAAGAAATTTTCCTCGTTCCTGGTCCGATGTGTGCGAGGAAGAAAAAAAGGGCTTTGTTCTCAAAAGTAGTCCAAGACGGAAACATGTTCACATACGTACTCTCCAACCTCGTCTGTGATGTTGAATGTGAACAGATCTATGTCATTGTCTACAGCCCACCTGTTCAACTTTAACTACAAAACTGGGTCTCGAATTTCGTTTTCGAGAAGTTGTTTAAGGCTTTGCAGAAGATCTCGGTCTAATGCTGTTTGTATAGCCTGAGTGTTAATACTCGGTTCGGGCTCTGGCTCTGGCTCTGGCTCTACATGCGGTGTTTCGACTACCTTCTTAAATTCGTCGAAGGGATCGCTGTCTTCTTGGAAGTTCCCTTTTGTGGGGGACAGAGTATCGGATTCTTGTACTACTTCCACGGATGGCTCCACTTTCGACTCTTCCTATACATCTTCCTCCTCCGGCTCCCCACGCTCGCCACTTGGCTCCTCTGTCGGTTCTTCTACCGGTTCTATCCGCAGAACTATGCGGGGATGTGAACGATTCTCTTCAACACGAAGAAGAAGCTCGTATGTTTACTCCGGGTATTCAACCCCGTTGTATCTAAACGGACATCCATAAACAACATCCTGTCTTTCTTCCATTTCTACATCATCGCGATGATACCGATGTCTACATACTGGACAAGGAGGTCTGTACAAACGCTCTATTTGGGTGTCTTGGAAAACCTTGTTTCCAAAGCAATATACATGGCCGAAACCACACATACTCACACGCATCGGAATGAAGCGTTCTGTGTCGCCGACACACATTTGAATAGGAAGGCCACATCTGTTCGTGACGACACTTCTGATTATGTCAAATCTGTAGTCTCTAGATTTAAACGTCTGGAGCATAATCGGCTTTAAAAGCGTGGATAGGTTCTCGTGAATAGGAACGTAGCCCAAAAGCGGGGATAGTTCCTGAAGATAGAACGGTTCCTGTTCGACAAATTATGCCGTGGTTATGTCCGGGTTTTCACGGAGGGTTTTCACGATGGATTCTGTCATCGCAGAATGAACGATGTAGAACTTCCCTTCCGTGTCGAACACTTCCGGAGGATGATACGGCGGGAAGGGCCCACGTAGTTCGAAGTTCTTGGGAACTAAAAACTCGGCGTTCAAAGCGAAGCCGTAAAACGGCCGCTGACGCACGTATTCAACATGTGATTCGTCGTTTCTCTTCCATGGAGGAAGATTTACATCTACATTTTCAACGCGGTTTTCATCTACTCTTTCGAGTTGATTCTAAACACGGTTTTAAACACGGTTTTCATCTACTCTTTCGAGTTGATTCTAAACACGGTTTTAAACTGGGGCGCGTAGCTCCACTTTTTTCCATCCACCTATGAAATGGCGATTCATACACCCGGAAGAAAAAAAAATTCTACGGCTTTGGATTTGGGCATTCACTACTCTTTTGTCTCTGGCTTGTTCTCTGGTGTAGATTCGATTTTCACTTTTGCGACTTTTACAGGCTCCCTATCGCTTCCATTCGCCTTCACGGGTGTCTTCTCGGCTTTCTGCTCGGGTTTGGACGTGTCTATAAACACGTATCTAATCTCGGGTTTTGGAGCATACTTTCTAACCTTGCGAGCAAACTCGGCTTCCATTTGCGGTTTCATATCTTCAACTACCATCCCGATGATGACCCAAAGGAGGACGATAATAATGAAAACAAGGAGTTTATTGACTGGGGCTGGAATAGTCCCAGATCCACAGAGATCTAGATCCATTGGCTCTTACACTTTAACGTACATTTCTTTGAAGAAAAAAATTTATAGAAATTTAGAATCGAGAGAGGAGATGAAAATCGAAATCGAGATGAAAGTTTAAATTCAAACCTCCGTATCTTCAACTCCGTCCACACCGTCTACTTCGTTTTCTTCATCGGCGCTGTATTCACTTTCTTTGTTGCTCTCCACATCGCTTTCTGCATCGCTTTCTGCATCGCTCTCTTCCGACATGACGATGTCTTTATGGTTTTTCTTCTCGTCTTCATCATCACCTTGTTCTAGCCCATCGTTCAACATCCCGTCCTCGCTCCCTTCAAAAGTCATTTACACACTTCTACTTTGAGAAGAGTCGACGTATTATATCTCGATTATTTCACACGGCAGAGTGTCCTGTGAAATGCGATGGTATATTAACACGTCTCCTTTATGGGCTCCAAGCAAGGCTACTTGCGGGTCTGAAACCAAGGTAATGGGGAATTTGTTATCAACGCACACACCTTAATAGAACTCAACGTCGTGTTTCACCTCGATTTTAGTAATGAACTTGTCAAGAAGAGGTACACACATATGTCGTTGATTTATGCGGGCGATGTCAAACTTCTTTTCCCATGCGCGGTTTTATTTCTGGAACACTTTAGATTCTATAAACAGGAAGCGAGCACATTCTTTATTCAACATACTCTCTTCAAGGTCTTTAGTGCGGTGGTATAAAACCTGGAGCTATGGCGTGTCAAAAGAGTAAAGATTCTGTCGTTGGTTAAAACGTGGTGTATCTTTTATTCCCCGGAGCGTGAACACTTCAAGGGCGTGAGTCAAGATGAGAAACACGGTGTATTCTTCCGAGGAGAGAGATAGGATGTATTCCTGTGTCTCGGCCGGTGTGTATTTCTTGGAAGGGAAGAGATATTAAAGCGTGTTCTAAAAGGAGGATAGCATTGTATTTATGAAAAAAATTTTCCCCGCTCTTCATTTAAATGGTGTCTATATCTTGGTATTCTTCAGGACTTCATCTTTGTCAGGAGGATGGAACTTCAGCCTATCATACACAAACTATACAAATTTCTTTTTGTCCTGTTCCTTATACCAGACTGTTTTCCTAAGCCTTTCTATTGGGATTCCCATCATGTTAGAAATCTCGCTAAGGACTTCCTTCTTTCTTTCATGTGAACGTGCCATGTAATAATCGCTTTATCTCATACGGTCTATCCACTCTTTCTATTTTGGTGTGAGGGTGAAGGATATATTCTGTCCACCAGGCTAATGATGAAATACACGTTCTTCACCAGCGTTATTGTGCGAGTATATATCTTCGGTGGTTTAAGGTCTTCCACTGCCCCTTTATATTAAGTCATGGTCCAGTGCTATGTGTTCTATGCTGCTCTCTTCACGTGTGGTGCTCTCCTTCTCGGTCGCGGTGCTCTCTTCACGTGTGTCGTCATCCACGACCTTCCTCTGCTCTCCCTGTCTTTCAAGAAGCATTTATGCGGTGATTTCACCACTGTGTAAAAACCGTGTTGGAACTTGGTCTGCGTGCCCATATTTACACGCGATGAGAAAAACAGTCTCTCCTGCCGAGTTTGTAAGCAAGGGATCGTGCGTGATTGAATCCGGGAGTTAATCGAGTTTTCCACACCGCGCTAGAAGCATGGGCCCTGTCCACGAGGCATCTACGTTGTTGAAATCCATACCCTCTCGAAAAAAATTTCACATCTTCACTTCGATTCACTCGGTTCAAACACCGTGCTTATACACGTTGTATCCATTCCCTTATTTTACAAGTCTCTAACACGGCTTTGTAAATAATGATAGAACTGCTTTGGGTCTTCCTTTATAAACCACTACTTTGCCTTGAGTTAATCAGGAGGTACAAGCGTGAGTTTTGAAATCTCGTTTAACACCTGTGTTTAATTCTGCATAGAACGCGCGCGATAATACTGTTTTTAAACCATGTCTTTAACTATGGTGTTTTTCCGCGCCTAGAGCTGTTTGGTTTCTTTTTCCACCCTTTCCTCGGCTTCCACAATGGCGTCTTTCTGTCTTTGAAGGAGCTTTTCCGGCGTGAAATATGCGTCGTGTAAAAACCGTGTCGGAACCTGGTCTATATGGCCGTATTTCGCCGCGATGAGAAAAACCGTCTCACCACACGAGTTTGTAAGCAGAGGATCGTGCGTTGTAGAAGGCGGGAGTTTATCAAGGTCTCCGCGCATCGCACAAATCATGGGAATTGTCCACGTGGGATCAATCGGGGAAGAAATTCCGTCGGAAAACATTGAAAAAGAGAAATAAAATTTCCTCGGGATAGGTACGTGGAGGTGTTTCCTGGGGCTTTTTCCGCTTTTCTACGCTTTTCTGCGCCCCTTTTGCGCCCCATATCACGAAATCACGTAAAATTTTCTTTTTTTATATTGGGTTCAAGGCAAAGGATGTAGGCGCCTTGACAAAAGTTCTTAATTCACAGGTTCTGGGTAGGAACCTTCGCAGCCTTAGGAAACCGTGAGATTTCTTTGGGTTCGCGATTAGTACTATTTTGGGGCCTGTACTTTTTGGGTATCAAGACGCACCCCCGGAGGGAGGGTGCGGAACTTCAGATTTAAAATATATATTATTTCATTTCTTCGAAGTTTTGCTCTTGTAAACTCTCTTTGTAAACTCTCTTTGTAAACTCTCTTTGTAAACTCTCTTTGTAAACTCTCTTTGTAAATTCTCTTTGTAAACTCTCTTTGTAAACTCTCTTTGTAAACTCTCTTTGTAAACTCTCTTTGTAAACTCTCTCTTGGATACTTGTTTAAAACCCCTCCGAAGCGTCCTCGCCTTAATGGTACGGGTTGGACGGTGTCTAAGAGCGCCTGCAGACTACTTCTACAAATAGGAGCGCTTCTCTATCTCTCTTGATATTGATCGCACTCCTTGACGTAGAAGTCTCTGTACGCGGGGAGCTGAGACATCCCTTCTCTTAGGTACGAAAGTTAAAGTGTGTAAAAACCACAAAGTGTAGAATAGGAATGCAGTTCCGCAGATATACAGCCGAGGACAGAGCCGAGGACAGAGCCGAGGACAGAGCCGAGGACAGAGCCGAGGACAGAGCCGAGGACAGAGCCGAGGACACAGCCG
>Ga0310786_10012533_pt1 | contig 10493 bp, 8 predicted proteins | sample AusTroGonzalo_MG_FD_203881 | JGI IMG/M metagenome (GOLD analysis project Ga0310786, IMG submission 203881) | Bovine rumen microbial communities from tropical cattle in Woodstock, Queensland, Australia - Gonzalo_03 (v2) (version 2) | ecosystem: Host-associated > Mammals > Digestive system >... | reverse complement strand
CGCAGGCAAGAGCGTTCTTATCGCTGCACACGGAAACTCATTAAGAGCTCTCGTTAAGTATCTCGATAACATCTCTGATGAAGATATCTTAGGTCTTAATATTCCTACGGGAACACCTCTTGTTTATGAGCTTGGTGATGACTTCAAGGCTATAAGCCACAGATATCTTGGAGACCAGTCTGCTATCGAAGCAAAGATGAAAGCAGTTGCTAATCAGGGCGCGAAAAAGGCGAACTGAAATAATAAAAATCTCAATTGAGATGAAGGAGATCAACATGAACTTTTTGGAAATCGTAAATGTCTACGGAAGAGCAATTCTCGACTCAAGAGGAAATCCTACAGTTGAAGCTGAGGTTACTCTCTATGACGGTACAGTCGGCAGAGGTACAGCACCCAGCGGCGCTTCTACAGGTGAATTCGAAGCTTTAGAGCTCCGTGACGGCGACAAGACAAGATATCTCGGCAAGGGCGTTAATAAGGCCGTTGAAAATATCAATACAGTAATCAATGATGCAATCACAGGTCTTGATGCTTCGGATATCTATGCAGTAGATAAGGCAATGATCGAAGCTGACGGAACAAAAGATAAGTCCAATCTCGGCGCTAACGCTATCCTTGCTGTATCTATCGCAACTGCAAGGGCAGCAGCTACAGCTCTTGATATCCCGCTCTATAGATTCTTAGGTGGCGTACAGGCTACTAAACTTCCTGTTCCTATGATGAACATCTTAAACGGCGGTGCTCACGCAGACAGCGCTGTTGATACACAGGAATTCATGATCATGCCTGTAGGCGCTCCTTCTTTCAGCGAGGGCCTCAGATGGTGTGCAGAAGTATTCCATACATTAAGAAAGCTCATCAAGGAAATGGGCGACGTTACAGCTGTAGGTGATGAGGGCGGTTTTGCTCCCAACAAGCTCGACAGTGACGAAGCTGCTATTGAGAAGATCCTTGAAGCTGTCAAGGCTGCAGGTTATGAGCCCGGCAAGGACTTCATGATCGCTATGGATGCTGCATCTTCCGAGTGGAAGAGTGAGAAGGGCAAGGGCTTCTATCATCAGCCGAAGTCAGGCAAGGATTTCACATCAGACGAGCTCATCGCTCACTGGGAATCCCTTGTTGATAAGTATCCTATCATCTCCATCGAGGACGGCCTTGATGAGGAAGACTGGGAAGGCTGGCAGAGAATGACAGCTAAGATCGGAAATAAGGTCCAGCTCGTAGGCGATGACCTTTTCGTAACCAACACAGAAAGACTCTCAAAAGGAATCGCACTTGGTGCAGGCAACTCCATCCTTATCAAGCTCAATCAGATCGGTTCTGTATCTGAGACATTGGAAGCAATCAAGATGGCTCACAAAGCAGGCTATACAGCAATCTCTTCACACAGATCAGGTGAGACTGAAGATACTACTATCGCAGATCTCGCTGTTGCTCTTAACACTTGCCAGATCAAGACAGGTGCTCCGAGCCGTTCCGAGAGAGTTGCTAAATATAACCAGCTTTTGAGGATCGAAGAAGAATTAGGCGACGCTGCTGATTATCCGCAGATGGGCGCATTTAACGTTAAGAAATGATTTCTCCTCTGTTTATACATCATGTCTAGGGGGGCTGCCGTCAGGATGAGGCGGCAGTCCTTCTCCCTTTAAAGGAATAACAGGAGGTTTTATGGACCTTAGAGAATCGGGTCAAATGTATCTGGAATCCATATTGGTGCTCTCTGAGAAAGGAGCGCCGGTACGTTCTTTGGATGTCGCAAATCATTTGGGTTTTTCCAAGCCGAGCGTAAGCCGTGCGATGGGAAAACTTAAGACTGAGGAATATATAAAGATCGACCCTCAGGGGTATATTACTTTGACAGAAAAAGGGAAGAGTATCGCCAGGAATATCTATGAAAAGCGAGTTGTTCTGAAAGAATTCATTATGTCTCTCGGCGTTGATGAAGAGACCGCTTCTGATGATGCCTGCAGGATCGAACATGTACTGAGCGACAAAACATTCGAAGCGTTAAAGGAATCCAGAAAAACATCAATATAAAGCATTCAACTTTTACCCGAATGGCACAATAGTAAAACGGGGAGCCTCTTAATTGAGACTCCCCGCTTTATTGTTTGGATGGTGCCGTTGATCAGTTGTTGGCAATGATGATGTTGTTCAGTACACCTTCTAAGTATTCCTGCTTTCCGGAGCAGGGAACAGCAGGTGCTTTGAGTTCAGCTGCTCTGTCAGCAAGCTCCGCGAGTGTGACATTTCCGGATCTGACTTTCTGTCCGAGCTCGGAGTTGAATGAAGCATAGCGTTCTTCGATATTCTTCTCGAGCCTACCGTCTTCGATTATCTCAGCAGCCTTCAAAAGACCGAATGCGAATGAATCCATTCCGAGGATGAATGCATGGAACATGTCTTCGTATGTGTTGCTGGGTCTTCTGTTCTTGGAATCGAAATTGATACCTACAGGAAGTCCTCCGTTCTTGACGATCTCATACATAGCGAGTGTTGTATCGTAGATGTTGCTCGGGAAGCAGTCTGTATCCCAGCCGAGCATAACGTCGCCCTGGTTAGCGTCGATGGAACCGAGCATTCCGTTGATACGGCTGATCCTTAATTCATGCTGGAATGTGTGTCCTGCAAGTGTCGCATGGTTAGCTTCGATATTCATCTTGAAGTCTTTATCAAGACCGTAATCTCTTAAGAAACCGATTGCTGTTGCAGCATCATAATCGTACTGGTGCTTCATGGGTTCCTTGGGTTTTGGCTCGATAAGGAATGTACCGTTAAATCCGATGCTTCTGCCGTAATCACGTGCGATCTTCATTAATGTTGCGATGTTTTCCTGTTCGAACTTTACCTGTGTGTTGAGAAGAGTCTCATAACCTTCTCTGCCACCCCAGAATACATAGCCCTTACCGCCGAGTTTTACAGTAAGCTCGATAGCCTTCTTAACCTGTGCTGCTGCAAAGCAGTAAACATCAAGGCTGTTGGTGCTGCCTGCACCGTTCATGAATCTCGGATTTGAGAACATGTTGGCTGTACCCCAGAGGCACTTGATGTCTGTGCCCTTTGTTTTCTTGAGAATGTAATCCGAGATCTCATCTAATCTTCTGTTGGTCTCATTGATGTCATCTGCCTCAGGAACAAGGTCAACATCGTGGAAGCAGTAATACTTGATACCGAGTTTCTTCATGAACTCGATACCTGCATCGACCTTTGCCTTAGCATGCTCCATTGTACCTTCAGAAGCAGCGCCGAATCTCTTGTCGGCAGTGCCTCTTCCGAACATGTCGGTACCATTGGCGCAAAGGTTGTGCCACCAGGCCATGGCGAAGGGGAGATGCTCACTCATCTTCTTTCCGAGAACTACACGGTCAGCATCGTAATACTTGAATGCGAACGGGTTCTTGCTTGAGCTTCCTTCGAATTTGATCTCGGGAATGCCTTCGAAAATTTCACTCATTGAAATTATCCTCCAAATCTATTTGCAAATAATGTTAGTTATGACTAACTTATGTTATGATAACACTTTTTCAGGATTATTCTTTGCATTTAATGTGCAAGTTTCTTCGATGAATTTTAGGTATTCTGCTTTATGAAAAACCGCCGTTTTTCAACGGTTTACAGTTATTTTTGATTGACACATGTATACATATTTGCTACGATAGTTAGCCGTAACATACTAATATTAGTGGAGAATAATATGGCTAAAAAAGAATTGTCTAATACAGAAGTAAAAAGTGATAAGAAGATGCGTGTAAAAGAGCTCATCTTCGCAGGTGCATTCGGTGCGATATACATTGTTATAATGCTTGCTGTCGTAATGCTTTTTGGTACAGTACCGGTTCTTTACCTGATCACTCCTTTGCCTGTAGGAATCGTATGTGCAACTATATATGAGCTTTGTGTACTCAAAGTCCGTAAGTTCGGCGCTGCGCTTATCCTTGGTACATTATTTGCTATTACAACTTCATCTGGATATCTGCCCGGATTGTTTATGGCATTGGGTGTAGCTCTCGTTGCTGAGCTTGTCCTTCTTGCAGGCAAATATAAGTCCAAGAAGATTTTCCTTATCTCATATCTCGTATTCAACCTTAATATGGTATGTCCGTTTGCAAATCTGCATTTCAACAGAGCAGGTTTCCTTTCAATGGCAACAGAATACTATGGACCTGAATATGCTAACAGTGTAGCGAGCATGGCTACAAGCTGGCTGCCTTTGGCACAGATCGGTCTTGCTTTGCTTGGTGCCGGAATCGGAATTCTTATTGCTTCCAAGCTTATCAAGAAGCATTTTGCCAAGGCCGGAATCGTTTGATCCGTTGAAAGCACTTCTATGGATCTGATGGTTAACGGTGGCGACACCCGTGGAGTTATAAGCATTGATCCCAGAACTAAGGTACTGATATTTTTCGCAAGCGGAATAATCAGCCTTAGTAATTATTCTCACACCGCCTCAACGCTGTTTACAGTTATACTGTGCACGCTTATAGCTTTGTGTGGAAAGCCAAAGACAGCAATAAAAGCATTCCTGCTATTTGCATTGGCGCTCTATCTCAGGCTGATACTGAATCTGTCGCAGGGAGCTCCTTCGATCATCGTAACGATAATTACTGCTTTATCTACAGTGTTTATGTTCAGTTTCCCGACGATCCTGAGTATTCTTTTGCTGGTAAAGACTACCAGAATAAGTGATTTTATCTCGGCTTTTCAGGCCATGCATCTGCCGATAAAAGTGATAGTTCCTTTTGCGGTTTTCTTCAGATTTCTGCCGACCGTATCTGATGAGTGGAATGGTATCCGTAAGGCAATGGCATTCAGAGGGATCTCGTTAAGTCCGGTCCAGATCATTTGCCATCCGTGGAAAACGATTGAATATATCCTTATTCCCATGCTGTTCTCGTCGATATCCGTAATGGAGGAACTTGCTGCAGCTTCGATGGCGAGAGGTCTTGATGTTGATATAAAACGCAGTTCTTATGAAGTCGTTAAGCTCAGATTCATTGATTACATGCTGATAGTTATGATCATTATGCTGACAGGACTGTCAATATTCCTCGGTATGCTTGCAAGAAGAGGAATGGCTATATGATACGTCTGGACAATGTCAGCTTTCATTACGGCGGGGAAATGGGCACCGGTGAAGGTGTCGATAATCTTAATCTCGAGATCCGTGACGGTGAAGTAGTAGTCCTATGCGGCCAGTCAGGCTGCGGAAAGACAACGGTCACAAGACTTATAAACGGTCTTGCTCCGCATTTTTATCAGGGCGAACTGGAGGGTGAAGTATGGGTTAACGACCAGCTTGTATCCTCATGTGAAATGTCCCAGACAAGTAAATTTGTAGGTAGTGTATTCCAGAATCCTAAGAGCCAGTTTTTCAATATCGATACAACAGGCGAACTGGTATTCGGATGCGAAAACATGGGCCTCTCACATGATGAGATCCAGAAAAGGCTTGATAAGACCAGATGTGATATGAAGCTCGAAAATCTTATGGGGCGTAATATTTTCGAGCTCTCAGGAGGCGAAAAGCAGCAGATCGCATGCGGAAGTGTATACACAAGTTCTCCTGATGTATATGTTCTCGATGAACCATCTTCGAACCTTGACCGAAAAGCTATTCACAGGCTTCACGATATGCTGAGGCAAATAAAGGAATCCGGCAAGACGATAGTCATATCCGAACACCGCCTTTACTATCTCATGGATCTGGCTGACCGATTTATATATCTTGATGACGGAATAATAACAGCAACATACACGCCTGAAGATCTGGCCGGCCTTACAGATGAGAAACTGGCGGAGCTCGGCCTCAGATGTACTGATCTCAATAAGCTCGAAAAGGATTATGCAGATATAGCAGGAATGCCCAAGACTGCTCCGGTTATTGAAGCTCTCGATCTTAGCTGTACAAGAGGCTCAGAGAAGATCCTTGATATCGAGAGATTAAGGATCCCAAAGAACAGCGTGCTCGCGATCATCGGCGATAACGGAAGCGGCAAGTCAACTCTGACGGAAGCTCTCTGCGGAATTGGTCCATCGGACGGAAGCATTGCGTTTGACGGTGTCTATCTGAGTGATAAAGAACGCTCGGACAAGAGCTTTATGGTTATGCAGGATGTCAACAGACAGCTTTTCTCGGACAGCGTTATCGAAGAGGTTATGCTCAACGCAGCTGTCGACAGGAAAAAAGCCTTGGAAGTTCTGGATAAGCTTGGACTAAAAGGGTTGGAAGACCGTCATCCGTCTTCTCTTTCAGGCGGTCAGAAGCAACGTGTTGCCATTGCATCTGCAATATGCGCAGGCAAAGAGCTGATCTTCTACGATGAGCCTACATCAGGACTTGACCGCGGCGGAATGGAACGCTTCGGTGAATTGCTCCGTGAGATGCGCAGTGAGATAACATCCGTAATAATCACTCATGATCCTGAACTTATACTAAAATGCTGTACTCATGTTCTTCATCTGGAAGCAGGACATGTTTTGGGCTTTTATTCACTGAACAGAGAAGGCGTACAGCGTATAAAGAGTTACTACCTCTCAGAAAACGATGACAACACTTCCAGAAAACGTAAAAAGTACGGTATGTTTGGCAGAGTTCTTAAATATGCCGGAAAATGGAAGAAATACATATTTGTAGCCATGGCTCTGATGATCATCGGCGCCTTGTGCAATGCCGCCCAGTACTGGGGAATATACGATATCCTGAACAGATTCTTAAGTCATGAAGCCGTTACTTTGGAAAACTCTCTACTGGCGATCGGATCGGTGTTGCTGTTTGGCTTGCTCTATGCATTTACTTATACTGTCGGTCTTCAGTTGAGCCACAGAGCTGCATATCATACGCTCGAGAATATCAGGATCAATCTGCAGGATAAGCTCGATAAACAGCCTTTGGGCTATATCAGGGATATGGGCATAGGTTCTGTAAAAAAGCTCTTTACCGAAGATATTGAATCAGTGGAAGTAATGCTTGCCCATGTAATTCCGGAAGGTGCTTCAAATGTCTTTGTCGGTCTTGCGATACTTATCGTCCTTTTGGCTGTTGACTGGCAGATGGCTTTGTTCTCAATAATCATGCTCGTATTCGGTTATGGCGCGTCGATGCAGATGTACGATGTCGGAATGGACCGCATGGGCGTATATTTCGCTTCTTCGAAAAGACTTAATAATTCGATCATCGAATACGTGTCAGGCATGGAAGTCGTAAGAGTATTCAATAAAAGCGCTGAATCGGAAAAGAGATTCGAAGATACCGTCCATAAATACAGGGATTTCGGCCTTGCGTGGTACGAAGTCTGCTGGCCCTGGATGGCTTTATACGGAAGTATCTATGCAAATATAACTTTGTATTCACTGCCTCTTGGCGCATTCATGGTGTCGATGGGATTCCTTACAATAAACAGATATATCCTGGCATTGTGCTTAAGCTTTGCATTAGGCCCGATGCTTGTTCATACACTTGCTTTGATCGGAACATTGCCGAGAGTTAACTATAAGATCCAGTCGGTGGAAAAGGCTCTTGACCGTCCTCCGCTTAAGTGTGGCAATGAACCATTCTCAGGAACAGATCACAGTATTGAATTTAAGAATGTAAGGTTCGCATATAAGGGGGATGAAGCTATCAAGGGCATCTCTTTCGTTGCTAAAGAAGGCGAGATGACTGCTCTTGTAGGTGAATCGGGAAGCGGCAAGAGTACGATCGCAAGGCTGATCGCGCATTACTATGACACCGATTCCGGAACCATCAGTATCGGCGGCCAGAATATCAACAGCATGGATCTGGGAACACTCGGAAATGAAGTTGCTTATGTATCCCAGGAGATATTCCTTTTCAACAAGAGCATCATGGAGAACATCCGTATCGGAAAGCCTGAGGCTACTGATGAAGAGGTTAAACAGGCTGCCAGAAAAGCAGGGTGTGAGGAGTTCATCCATAATCTCGAGCATGGTTACGATACTATGGCCGGAACAGCAGGAAACAAGCTCTCAGGTGGTCAGAAACAGCGTATAGCTTTTGCCCGTGTCCTTCTTAAGGACGCTCCTGTGATCGTTCTTGATGAAGCAACCGCATTTATCGATCCTGAGAATGAGAAAAAGATGAATGACGCGATCGAAGCCATCACCAGGGATAAGACTGTGCTTGTTATTGCTCATAAACTCAGTTCCATTGCAAAGGCTGACAAGATAATCGTTCTTGATAAGGGACGTATTGCTGCTTCAGGAAAGCATAGCGAGCTGATCGATTCCTGTGAACAGTATAAGAAACTCTGGAAAGCAACAGAGACTAGCAACCGCTGGGTATTGAAGAGGAGGTCTGCACAATGTTAAGAATGGTGCACAGGATCCTCAAATTCTGCGACAGGAAGAACGCAAAAAACATAAGGTTATCCTATAAATTTGCATTCTTAAAATCATTTATGCAGAATGCTCCGATAATAGCCGCGATATATGTAATCAGGGAAATGCTCGAAGGCCATGTTGATGTAATCCATTGCGTCATTATGGCAGGCATACTTTTACTTTGTTTTGCATTGACAGCTGTTTTCCAGAATATATCCGACAGACTGCAGTCTTCTTCAGGTTATAAGGTTTTTGCTGAGAAGAGAATAGAGTTTGCTAAGCATTTAAGAAAACTCCCAATGGGTTATTTTACGGCGGGAAACATAGGTAAGATCAGTGCTATCTTGTCTGAAGATATGGTATTTGTCGAAGAGAACAGCATGAGCATAATAGCTGAAGTCATAAGCGGATTCTTCGCACAGCTCGTAATCACATTATTCTTGTTCTTATTACACCCGTTGCTTGGTGCTGTAACAGGTATTACTGCAGGGATCGTAATGCTTATCTCAGTTCCGATGAATAAAATGCTGATGAGAAATTCTAGAGACAGGCAGGAAAGCGTCGAATCACTTACGGGATCTGTTATCGAATATGCTGAAGGAATGGCTGTAGCAAAGAGTTTCGGTCTTACGGGCGAGAGCTCTGATCTTCTGCGAAGCAGTTTTGCAAAGAGCAGAGAAGCCAATCTCAGATTCGAGCATCAGTTCTCACCCTGGGAAAGAACACTTGAGGTTGTTTATGCATTGGGAACGGCACTGCTTCTTGCTGTAATGATCTGGCTTGGGCAGACCGGGCAGCTTGATACAGCCGGTTTTATCGGCGTCCTGCTCATGCTCCTTAATGTCTTTACTCCGTTCAGACAACTGTTCCAGCTCGGTGCAAGGCTTACGATCATGGATATCGCTTTAAACAGGATTGAAGAGGTTTTCGCACAGGTTCCTTTGGAAGATAAGGGCGATAAGGTGCCCGGCTTTGATTATGAGCATGAGATCGAATTTAAGAATGTATCTTTCTCCTATGAGAAGGAAGAGATACTGCACGATATCTCATTCACGGCTGATAAGAGCCAGCTTGTCGCGTTAGTCGGTGAATCCGGCGGCGGAAAGACTACGATCGCCAATCTTCTTGCAAGATTCTGGGATGTTGATTCGGGCGAGATAATGGTCCGCGGATTGAATATAAAAGATATGTCCCTGGAGACTTTGATGAACCATATCAGTATGGTCTTCCAGAAGGTTTATCTTTTCGAAGACACGGTATTCAATAATATTGCGATGGGCAAGGAGAATGCCACATATGAGGATGTTGTTGAAGCAGCCAGAAAAGCCCGTTGCTACGACTTCATAATGGAACTTCCATATGGATTCGACACGATAATAGGTGAAGGTGGAACAAATCTGTCGGGTGGTGAAGCTCAGCGTATCTCAATTGCACGATGCATTCTAAAGGATTCTCCAATCATTATTCTTGACGAAGCGACGGCAAGTGTTGACGCCGATAACGAACAGTATATCCGTGAAGCGATGTATGAGCTTTGCAGGAATAAGACAGTTCTTGTTATCGCACACAGGCTTAATACTATCAGAGATGCGGATAAGATAATTGCTTTAGAGCACGGAAAGATCGCAGAGCAGGGCACACATGAGGAACTGATGGAAAAGGGTGGACTGTATTTCAATATGGTCCAGCTGCAGGAAGATATGAATGGTCAGCCGGAAGGGGAAAAGTATGAGTAAGAATGCCAGCCGTATGATCGGAATAATACTGATGATCTTAAGCATATTCCCGATAATGGCGGGTCTCTATTTCCCGCATGCCAATGAATCTTCGTACATTACGGTCACAACTCTTGTAGTTGGGCTGATCATGCTCGTAGCGGGAATAGTCTTCTATAAGATCCTTAAGACAGATTCATGATCTTGTACGCCGTTTTATCTGCGGATAATTATACAAAGTTAGTTCTTGTTAATATAAGTTAGTTAATGTATAATCGCTTGCGAATTAGATAAAACTAACTTTCTTCCAATTGCCTGAATCACAGTGTTTATATGGTTTCTAAGCGTTTGGATGCACGAGGTGTCTTCTTGGACAAGGTAATCATTTATATCATTCTGGCCTTAGTCTTGGTTTTCGCTGTGTGGGGCGTAATAAAACGC
>Ga0310786_10012531_pt1 | contig 10496 bp, 7 predicted proteins | sample AusTroGonzalo_MG_FD_203881 | JGI IMG/M metagenome (GOLD analysis project Ga0310786, IMG submission 203881) | Bovine rumen microbial communities from tropical cattle in Woodstock, Queensland, Australia - Gonzalo_03 (v2) (version 2) | ecosystem: Host-associated > Mammals > Digestive system >... | reverse complement strand
ATGTACGCGCGCATGCTGGCGGTTGCAGGCGGAGGGGGCAGTGGCGCAGGCGAGGTCTAGGGCCTTTTGTAGCAGATCCCGCGCGACAGGCGCGGCGAAATGCCGGCACACGTGGCGCGATGCCGCGAAGAGCGGGAAAGCGGCGTCCTTCGCCGCGAAGAAATCGTCCCGCCTGAAATGCGGCTCTTCGGCCGGCATCGCATCAGGCCGCGCGGCGAGAAACGCATCTAGGCGCGGCATCGGTGCGGGCCAATCCGCGTGGAGCTTCCTGTACGCGGCGAGCACGCTTGCGGCGTAGTTCACCTCGCAATCGCCCGCGCCGAAACGGCGCTCGAAGGCGTCGACAAGATTGATCAAATGGAGCACCGCGCCTTTGCCGAAGCCCAGGCGGCGCTCAGGCATGGTCAAGCCCTTTTCCAGCACGTGGTATGCCATTACGATTTCGGCCCTTGCGGCTTCGCGGCGATCGAGATGGAGCGCGCCCGCGCCCTCGAGGAACTGCCGGCGGTCGTACGCGAACGCGCGCGCCGCTTCGCGCCTGAGCCGGAGCTTTGCGAAAAAGTATTCCGCCGCGCGCTTGATCCTCTTCAATTTCTCCTTGATCGCCGACATTTGAAACCCCATTGCATTAAGGAAGCAGCCAGTAGCCCGGCAGATCGGAAAGCTTCGCGGCAGGTTTGGGTTTGCGCGGCGCGCCGGTTGCAGGGCCGCTCTTCAAGTAGGCCGTCACGCTCGCGGCGGGCGCGATGGTCTCCCACACGGTGTATTCGCTTTCAGCAACGGTGCGGTTTTCCACGTTGCACCAGCGCCGCCAGATCGGCCACTTCGCCGCGCGCGGCTTGTCTCCGCCGAAGACCATGTCCACGAAGCGCCAGTTCAAACCGTACGTCCAGCGGTACGGCGTGATGCCTGGCACGTATTCCGCTATGCCGTCGACGTACGAAGGCAGGTCGAGGAACGCCACCGGGTAGACGCGCCCGAGCGCGCTGGTGAGCGTGGTTCCCTGCGGGTTGCAGCCGTTGTGGAAATCGTTGGCGAGGCTGGCGTACGCGAGATACTTCGGGTTGCCGCTCAATGCATGCGCAGCCACAAGGAACTGCGCGCGGCGCAGGGGATGCGAATTTCCCCAGCTCATCGTGTGCACCTTGCCGCTGCCCGGCGCGTACCACGGCACGCGGTAGGCGTACGCCGAATCGATTTCCTTCAGGATTTCGGCGGATGTATTGAATATGCGGCGGTCCATGAGCTTGAAGAATTCGCCGACCACCGGAGGAAACTTCTTGAAATCGCCGCCGCCCTCGCTCCGCATCGCCACCTCCTCGCTGACGAACATCAACGGCGGCCAATCCCAGAACGTCTTTTGGGATTCCTCCATGATGAACTTCTTGTTGTGCTCCAGCTGCATGAGGTACTTATCGTCGCCTGTGAGGAGGTAGAGATTGAGCGCGCCCTTGACCATGTACGACGGCAAAAGCTCCTCCGGCTCGTCCCAGTAGACGATCTGGCGCTCGGTGAAAATCTTGTAGCGGCGGCGCTTCAACTCGTATACAGCGTTTTCCGGCTTCGCCTCGAATGCGTAGTTCCAGGCGTTCACCGCCGATTCGAGATACTTCTCCCTGAAAGAAGGATCCGTGCGCGAAATCAACGCCGCGTGCGCGGCATACATGAGCGAACTGCGCCTAGTCGCGCGCGAAAGCGCGTAGACGTCAGGATCTTCTGCGGCCACGTTTCCGGGCACTGGATGGCGCACGGTCTCGACCCATGTGCCGACACCGCCGTTTTCCTGCTGGGCGGCGAGAAGATGCTTGAGCCCCCACTCCGCCTCGTCTAGGATGTCCGGCAGGCCGTTCGAGTTTTCCGGAATCAGCAGCTCTCCGTCGGCGAAGTTCCCGGGGTTGAGAAGATACACAGCGCACAAATCGCCGACGATGTTAAAATGCTGCGGGCGCCTGTCGTAGTCGGCGGCGTCGTGCCAGCCGCCGTTCAGTTGGAGCTTTTCGCAGTGCGCCTTTATTTCCTCTATGTCGCTGGCGATCACTTCGAACCAGCGCACCTTCGGCGTAAGCTCGCCTTCGTCCGGGGGAAAAGTGCCGCGCAGCACTTCGGTATGGCATTCGCCGCTCGTCCAATGCGTGTATGGCTCCTCCTTGGCGATGCCGCAGCGCTTGTGGTACAGGCCGTACATGTGCATGCGCCAGGCCTCCGCCGCGGCGGAGGAGGAAATGCGGAAATTCGCGCTTCTGCCCACGCCAGGCACGCGGATGAAATACTCGCCCTCGGTGCGAATGTCGCTGAAATCCATGTCGTAGGTCTCTTCGCCGGTGAAAGGGGTGCCTTCTTTGTTGCAGGCGTCGTTGACGCGCTGCATGGGCGGATAGGGCGAATCCTTCGCCACCTGCATCGTGGCGGCATCAACGAGCTGCCACGATGTGAGCGGCACGTGCGGTTTCCACGCCCCGCGCTTCGGGCCGAGCCAAAGCCCGAGGTATGCGTACTTCGGCGCGTCCGGCAAATAGCCGACCTGGTTCACCTTGATCAAGTCGCTGACCTCGTCGCCCGTGGCGGAGGCCGGGGATTCGGCATCCCTGTAGAGCGTATGGATCACACGGGCGCGCGGCTCCTTTTCGAGCGGATCGACCTGGCCGCAGGGCATGGGCCAATAGTCCGGCGAAGCTTTCATCGCCCGCCCTTCGCGATCATCGTCAGTCTGGTAGACCTCGCACCACGGGTCCAGAAAATGCAAACAGCTCGCTGCGATGATTGCGAATGGTACCATATCAGAACTGCACCTTTACGCCTGCGCCGCCGTAGAACAGATCGCGCTTGGATTCTTCCAGGTCCTGCGCTTTCACTGTTCGGCGGGCATCGTTGTCCACAAGCGAGAACGCGCCGGCGAACGCGTATACGCCGAAATATTCCGTCAAGGCGTAGTCAATACGCGCCACGAAATTGACGGCGTGCGCGCCGGCGTGGTAGTCCCTGCCGGGGTGCTCCGGGTTCGTGCCGAACAGATGTCGGAAGTGGCTCCTGTTGCCGAAATCGGCGAACGCGTCGAGCGTGAGCGAAAGCCGCTCCGTCAATTCGAACGAACGCTTCAAGCCGGCGCAATAGTACGTGCCAGTGAAAGGCCGCCGGAAATACCTTATGCGCCAGTACGGCGTGATGTACGGATTTTTCAGCGTCTGCAGGAACTGCCAGTCTATCGCCGAATGGCCGCCGTGGCGGACGCCCGGATTCGTGACCCACTGGCGGATGAACGTGTTCGCGAGCGTGAAATCGTCGTTGAACTTGATGTTGTAGGTGTACCTGAGGCCGTAGTCCACTTCATTGTAGGCGTTGCGCATGGACGTGGAATGGCCGCGCGAAGTGAGCGCGTTCATCGCCCAAACGTACCCTTCCAGATGGCCGAACGCACCGGCGTCGAAGCCGATATCGGCATACTGCGCATTGAACGGCTTGGAATCCCACACGTAGCCGCGGCATATGTACGCGCTTTCGATGTCGGTGTAGGCGTTGAACGTAAGCGCCGCCACCAGAAACGGAATGATCATCCCACAACCTCCTTCAGTTTGGCGAGCGTCACAGGCTTGAGGACCATCCCCGTGAACCCGTGCTGTTTGTATTCTGCCTGGGTTTCAATGTCGGCCGTTATCACATAAACGTCAAGCGACGAGATCGCCGGGTTGGCCCTTATCGCCTTTACGAGCGATTCGCCGTTCATATCGGGCATCCACATGTCCGTGAGCACGATGTCGAACCTGGGGGCGCCGGGCCTTTCGAGTTTGGCAAGCGCCTCCTTGCCGTTTGCCGCGGTTTCGAACTCGAAATTGCCGAGCTTGTCCATGAGCTTTTCAAGGACGATGAGGTTCATCTTCTGGTCGTCCACGAGAAGCGCGCGGCGACGCGGCTTGTCCGCGGCGGGCTCTGCCGGCGCTTCTGCGGCATTGGCGCCAGCCGCTCCGCCGAACGTCCTCTGCTGGTCAGGCGAAGCTTCCTTGACACCCGGCACCACCACCGAGAACGTGGAACCAGTGCCCAGCTTTGAAGCCATGTCGAGCCTGCCGCCCATGGACTGCGCCAGCTGCTGCGTGATCGCTAGCCCCAGGCCCGTGCCGCCGTGGCGCGAGCCCTGGGTTTCGATCTGGACGTACGGCGTGGCGATCTTGAGCAGGTCTTCCTCGGAAATGCCGCAGCCGGTATCCGAAACCTCCAGCCTAAACGTGCAGCCCTCGTACGATGCGCGCACCTCCACGTATCCCGCCTTGGTGTATTTCACCGCGTTTCCGACCAGGTTGAAAATTATCTGGCGCAGGCGCTTCGGGTCCATCATCAGCACGGGCATGTCGTCGACACGCGCGCGGATGTTCAAATCGGGCTTCTTGTTCGACTTCGCGAACGTATCGACTACTTCCTCTATCAGCAGCTTGCACGGCACGGGCTCGGGGATTATGTGCATCTTGCCGGCCTCCAGCTTGGAAAGGTCCAGCACGTCGTTTATCAAATCGAGCAGCGCCTTGCCGCTTAGGCAGATCGAGTCGATCGCCTGGCGCTTCTCGCTTTCCGATTCTATGCCGAGCCTGAGCATCTCGGAGAACCCGATGATCGCGTTCAGCGGCGTGCGTATGTCGTGGCTGACGGTCGAGAAGAAGTATCGCATGGTCTTGTGCAGCTCTTCGGTCTTGGCCTTCTCGGCGGCCATATTCTGCTCGCGCTTGCGCAATATCGCAAACAGGCTTATCAAGATCGTGAGCATAGTCACCAGAAGTCCCATCTGGATCAGCGAATTGCCTAGCGTGTACTTGCCGAGATCGTCCATGCTCCTGACAAGCTCCTGCTGCTCCTCCAGCGTATCGACAATAGACTCTATCACGTACAGCGTGGAGTTGAACGTGGCCTGCCTTACCCACATCAGCGATGCGAACATTACCATCACCGCGAAGGATACCCACACGACCAGGGTCTTGCCGAAGCGGCCGTTCTCGTCGTGCGCGAATATACGCCTGTAGAACAGCATGCCCAATATGCACCACATCGCAAGCAGCAGGTACGACTCCGCTGCGATGGACGAAGCGGAGACGTAGTTCGGCACCATCAACAGTATGCAGAAGAAGATCGACATTGAAATGCCGGCCACGCCCAGCACCCTGGCGCGCAACACGGAGAACATGCCGTCCTCGGGTCTGGCCACCGCTATCGCCGCCGCCGAGGTGTAGCCGTAGGCTACGGCCGCGCCGATGCTGGAAACGTCCACCGGCCAAGTGATCGGCGTGCGCCCGAAGAACGGCACTATCATAGAAACGCCGGCCACGAAAGCTATCGCGGCGTACGGCGAACCGCCCTTGTTCAATCTGCAGAAAGTATCCGGGAAAACGCCGTCCTCGGCCATGGCGTAGAGCAGGCGGCTCGTGGCCACAAGCGTGGCGATGATGCCCGTGATCAACGCCGCGAACATCGCCACGCCCACCACGGCCTTGCCCCAGAAGGTGCCGAGCGCGATCTGCGCGGCGGCTATCACGGGCATCGACACGTCGCCGGAGAGCCCGGGCAGCGCCCTTATGTATTCCTGCCAGTTTGAGAAGCCTCCCGGCACAAGCATCGCAGGCAGCACGGCGAGCATTATGTACACCGCCGCTGAAATCCCCACGGCCCACGCCAAGATACGGAAGGTCCTGTTCACGTTGAACTTGAACTCGCCGGAGGAATGGGTAATCGCCTCGAAGCCGACAAACGCCCACGGCATCATGGAGAGGATCTTGAGCACCTCGCCCACGCAGTTGTAGCCGCCGTGGTACCAAGCAGGCGCCATCGTCGCGAAGCCGCCCTCGTGGGCGCGCACGGCCCCCGCGAAGCACAGCGCCGCGCCGCCGAAAAGAAGCGTGACCATCAGAATCTGCACGCGCACGGCAAGCTTCTTGCCGAACATGCAAAGCGCGGCGCACACTACAATCGCGAGTTCGGAGAAAAGCACCTCGCCGCCGTAGACGTGGAACCCGCCCACCTCGTAGTGGAAGCCGAACTGCAGGGCGTCGCCGAACATAAAGCGCGAAAGCAGCATCAGCGCGGTGGAGTTCGCCCATAGAATCGCGATATACGCTATGCACAGCGCCCATCCGGTCAGGAAGCCGTGGTCGTCGCCAAACGACTTTTTCGCGTACGTGAACACGCCGCCGGGCCCTGGATGGTGTATGGAGAGCTGGTGGTAGTTGTGCGCAAACACGAGCATGGCAAGCGCGCCGAGCACGACGCCGATAAACGTTCCGAGCGGCCCGGCTCCGGGAAGAAACGATGCCCCGGGCATTACAAATGAGCCCCAGCCTACGGCATAGCCGAAAGCCAGAGCCAAAGCCCCCAGCTGCGACACGTACGGGGTAAGCTTCTGCTTCATTTCTTCAACCCTCCGATACACTTGTTTACCATCCGGTGCACTCTCCCAATCCAAATTTGTGTATATATTACCATTTTTGGCCGGATCGCACAAGAGGAAAGAGAGGGAACGGGAAACAGGCGCGGACGGGCTTCCGCTCGTCCGCGGGGGAACAGGAATGCTAGACGCGCGGGGTGGAGGTGGCTCCCAGGCCGAACCTGTTCTGGAAACGGACTATGGCGTCCACCGGCAAAACCGCGAAGAGGAAAGCCTTTACCGCCTCGCGCACCCTCGCCGTGAACGGCGGCAGCGTCCGTTTGAATGCGGAGGTGTCTATTCCGGCGGCGCGGCATGCTTCAAGGCCGAACGTCTCCCAGTAGCCCTTGTGGACGGCGTCGACAAACGGGAACTCCTTCTCCGCCGTAACAAGCACCGGCCTTTCGGCGGTCAAAGGATCGAAGGAGCCGAAACGCTCGAACTCCCATGCAGACTTTAGCGGCCGTGCCAAGGCAAGCAGATACTCGCGGCGCCAGAATCCGGCCTGCGTAGCCACGCAGTAGGCCGACATGGCGTTGTAGCGGTAGAGCCCGCTTTCGCCTTCCACTTTCACCGCATGCGCCTTCCCCGGCGCAGGATTCGGAATCAGGCGCAGACTGTTCGCGCCGAGCCGCTTCATGTCGTCGAGCCGCTTAAGGACGTTTCCGGTATCGACGCGCCCGGTCAAGTAGTAGTCGTTGCAAAGCAGCATGACGTACGGTGTGGAAATGCGCTCCAACGCGCGGACGAGCATGCTGCACCACGTGTCGCCTGCGCCGCAGGCGACGATCTGGTCGAAGCACATCCTGTCCTCGGGCATAGTCTCCGTCACTAGCGCCATGCGGAACGGGCAATCCGGCCAGAACTTGCGCCAGAGCACCGCGAAAGGCGCGAGCACGTCCGCATAGTTGTCGCACGAGCACACGAGCACCGTGCATTCACCGTTCTTGTTCTCCGCACCGTTTCCCATGGCGTATCCTTTCAAAGTCTCACAAGTATCATGTAAAGCGCGGTGCCCGCGAAAATCGAAACGAGCCCGTTGCGCCATAGCAGCTGGATCGCAACCGTGACGAGCGCCGCGGCGTACGGCATGTACGTACGCCACTCCAGCGTGGAAAAGCTGTACACCACCAGCAGCGCGATCACGATTGTGGAAAGCCACCTTTCCGCCAGCTTGAACCATTTGCCCTCCGCAGCGGAGCGCGAAAGGATTATGAACGGCAACGCGCGCAGAGCATAGATCACCGCGAACGCCACCAGCACGATTGATGCGGACTTCAGCGTTGTCACGACGCGCCCCCTTTCGCCCCGCGACGCTTGAAAAGCGCGCGGACCTGGTCGGTGAGAACGGAAATGAAGAGCGCAGCCATCACGAAGTCCACTCCCTTGTCCGGCAGCTTGAACGCGCCGCCAACCAGCGCGCCAAGCGTACATCCTGCTGTCCAGTAGGCGAGGTTGAGCGCGGTGAGCACTGTGCAATAGCGGATGAAGTCCTTCTTTAGGAAGAAATGCTTGCTCGACTCCAAAGCGTAGTTTTCGTCCGTCAGGCCGAGTATGAGGAAGAGCTTCCTCGGCAAACCTATGCCGCGCCACCTGCCGGCGAGCGAAAAACCGTAGAACACATAGCGGAACGAAATCGCCAGCGTGGCGAGCGCGACGAACGCGAGCGAAGCGTTGTCCCTAAACCAGTAGCCGATTGCGAACTGCAACGTGCCGGAAAAACCGGTAACTGCGGCGGCGCCGCTCCAGAACGCAGGGCACGCGGTCTGCGAACACGCGGCGAAAACGACGCCCGCGGCAAACCCCATGGTGCCGTAGCCCATGAGAATCGGCAGCGAATCCCTGAACGCGATGATCGATATGGCTGTGCTGCGCTTCATGAACGCTTCCCCTCCGCAAGGGCCGCCACCCATGACACATAATCGGACATTATCCTTGAAGCATCGAACTCGTCAACGAACCCCTGCGCGTCCCAGCCCTCCGCAGGCCCCACCGCAAGACCGGCAAGCCGCGACTTTAGAGATGCGACGTTGCGCGGCTCGTAATGCCCGCCAGCGCCGAAACGCTCCACAAGGGACTGCGTCTCGCCGCCTAGGCACTCGGCTACGCGCAAACGCGCCGCCGCGTAATCGGCCAGTTTGTATGGCACGCCGACGCAAGAATCGGGGAACATCGGCACAAGCGCGATATCGCAGGAACGAAGCAGCGCCTTTAGATTGTCATCGCGCAGATAGCCGTGGAACCGTATGCGGTCGCGATCGGAGGCCTGGGCGCGCAGCGCGGCTTCCTTCGGTCCGCTTCCGGCCAGATCGAGCGTGAAGCCCGGCATCTCCTTTACGGCCGCGATGGCCGTTTCAAGATCGTACGATTCGCCCATAGCGCCTATATAGACCAGCTTGACAGCACCGCTTCCCGTTTCCCGCTTCTCCGCGAACGAGCAGGAGCTCGTCACTCCCGCTTCCCGCTTCCCGCTTCCCTCTTCCCCATTCTCCACCTCAATACCATGATAGCAGCATTTGACAGGGCAGGTGGCACCATACGATTTCGCCAATTCGCCATAGCGCGCCGCAACGGCCGAAACGGCATCCGCTCCGCAATAAATGCTGCGCGCGACGGCTTTCAGCGGGGCAAGCATGAATCCCGGCACGATGCGCCCGAAGGTCTCCGGCCAAGCATCCATTATATCCGCGACGAACAGCGCCCCGCAGCTCTTTGCAAAACGCATTGCCGCGCGGCAAAGCCCGAGCGGCGGCAAAGACGCGACAACGACATCCGGCTTCGTCCCGCACGCGCCGGCCATGCGCGCCCAATCTTTGGCGAGACGCGAGTGGCTCGTTATCCGCTTCAAGCAAATGTTGCGCGGGTAAGGCAGGGTCGGCACGAGCCTCGTCTCCACGCCCGGCAAGGCGCACTCGCGAACGAATTCGCGCTTGCGCTTCGACGCATGCGAGAAATCGCTTGTCCAGAACACCACGTCGTGCCCGGCCGCCGCGAACGCTTTCGACATCAGCCAGTAACGCTGGGGGCGATAGCCCTCGGCTGGCAAATTGTCGAACGGATTTACTATCCAAACATTCATCTGTTGCACAACAACCCTGCACCGTTTGCCGGTGAAATTTGGCGCGTATTGTACCATTTATGGCGCAGGGGCGTCAAGGAGCCTCATGCTTCGTCCAGCACTTTGGCAAGGGCTGCCACGTCGCCCGGCGGGACGAGAATCGCCCTGCCGGAAGAAGCTTCAGCGAGGCCGCCTATATCGAACACGACCGTCTTCTTGCCCAGCGCCACAGCCTCGGCGGCGACCAGGCCGAAAGGCTCCTGCCAGAAGCTTGGCACCACCACGCAATTCGCCTTGCGCATGAATCTTGCCGGGTTGGTCTGGAAGCCCATGAACTCTACGCGGTCCGCCACGCCTAGCCTGGAAGCGAGTTCTTTCAGCTTCTGCTTCATGTTCCCCGTGCCGACCACGGCCAAGGTGCGCTTCCTCTTCATGCGCGCAAGCGCCGCAATGAGAAGCTGCACGCCCTTGCCGCGTATAAGCTGGCCTACATAGAGCAAATCGACCTTGGGCGTAGCCTCGTCGGTGGCAGGGTCGCTTGCGGGTATTGCGATTTTAGGCGGTTTCACTTCGATCTTCCCTGCGGGGATTCCGTTCGCGACAAGCCGCCCTTTCATGAAGTTCGAAATCACCACTATGGACTTGAACCGCCGCATCGCCTCCTTGCGGCGGTTCTGGGCGAACACGCGGCGCAGCGCGGCCTTCCACCCGCGGCACGCGCACGCGCAGAATATACACGGGAAGAACGAACTCGAGCGCTTGCAGTTCACGCCGAACGGCGTGTACGCGTAAGTCCGCGGGCATATCGGCTCGTGGTCGTGCACATAGTAAACCACCTTGTCCGCCGGCAGGCTTTCCAGGTCGGCGAGGCGCGAGCACTTGTGGACGATCACTTCGTCGAACGCGCTGAAATCGCCCGGCATTTTGAACTGCACGACTTCGTGGCCCGCCGCGCGCAGTTCCTCCATGTGCCGCTGCGCGAATATTTCTATTCCGCCTATCACATTGGCTTCTTCGAGATATACTGCTATTTTCATA
>Ga0310786_10012530_pt1 | contig 10497 bp, 6 predicted proteins | sample AusTroGonzalo_MG_FD_203881 | JGI IMG/M metagenome (GOLD analysis project Ga0310786, IMG submission 203881) | Bovine rumen microbial communities from tropical cattle in Woodstock, Queensland, Australia - Gonzalo_03 (v2) (version 2) | ecosystem: Host-associated > Mammals > Digestive system >... | reverse complement strand
GAAGGTTACAAGGATATCACTCCTCCCGACGCCGTGTTTAAGGCTGTCGACCCCGACGGAAAGAACATTACCGAGGATAATTTCCACCGCAATTTCAATTTCGGTTTCAGCGGCATCTCGGCGGTCCAGGCAGAGCCCGGTCTTGTAATAGCCAGCACGGTCTGCAGGGCTTCCGGCGACTGCGTGCTCCTTTCGAGAAATTTCGGTGACAACTGGAAGGTTATCCTCTACGATACAAAGGTCGGCGTTATGAAGCTCGATACTTCATATCTTAAGCCGGAATATTACGGCAACCGCTCCTTTGTTCACTGGATGAGCGATATAAAGATAAATCCTCTCGATCCTCAGGAGGCCTGGTTCAACACGGGTACAGGCGTTTTCCGGACCCACAATCTCCTGGCCGACGGCGATATCCGTTTTGAGGATTTTAATTACGGACTTGAGAATACGGTACATTTAAGTGTTTTTGCTCCCGTTTCCGGTCCGAACAGGGTGCTCGATACTCTGGGAGATCTCGGCGGATTTGTATTCTCGGATATAACGAAGCAGTGCAAAAATTCCTTTGCGGATAAGAACGGAAACAAGTTCATCACGTGCCTGAACATTGATTCTCCCGACTCCAGGCCGGAGCTTATGTATGCCTCAGCGCGGGGTTACTGGACTGGCTCGACCAAGGGCGGCGTAATCCAGAGCACCGACTACGGACAGACCTTTGAAAGGCTTGACATGCCCTACGGTCTCACGCCGTTCATAGACAAGCTTTTAAACAGGATAGAAATGCCGAACGTCAATTCCGGCTGGGTAGCAGTCAACTGCGAGGGCAAGGCTTTGTGCTGGTGCATAGCCGACAGGGCAAGGCTTCCGATAAGCGCCGTTGTCTGCAGCCGCGACTGCGGAAAGACCTGGGAAAGGACTCAGGTTTTAGGACTTAACGACAGGCCGATAACCGAAGGGTACTTAAAGGTATTTTCCGACAGGTGCGACGCGCACATCATGTACGGCTTCGGCGACAGATCGCAGATTTATATAAGTAAGGATTTCGGAAAGACGTTCAGAGAAGTTCCGATCCCCAATTATTTCCCGAGGATGGATCTTACGCAGATAGACTGCTTCAACAAGACAGAGATCAGATGCGAATCGGGTAAGCGGGGCATCATCTACATCGCGATGAACAAAGCGGGACTCTGGAAGCTTCAGTATAATAAATACACCGGTACGCTCGATCTTAACCGCCTGACGGGCGAGAACGATATCTGCTTCCGCGTAGGGCTCGGGCTCATACATCCGGGCGTTGATTATCTAAGCGAGAACAAGGCCGTTTATGTGAATGCCGTGATCAACGGTGAATACGGCTTCTACCGGAGCTTTAACGACGGAACCACCTGGGAGCGGATCAATACGGACAAGCAGATGTTCGGCGATATCCATTCCATAGACGGGGATAAGCGTATTTTCGGACGCTTCTATCTCGGAACCGGTACAAAAGGACTTATTTACGGAGATGAAATAAGGTAAAGACCTTTAAAAGCCTTTACCTTATTTTTTTTAATTATTTAATTCCGTATTCCTCATAGTATTTATCGATCGCAGCCTTTAAGCCGTCGTCGATTATTACCTTGCCGTCTATTTCTTTGTTGTAGAGAACCTCGATAACTTCTTTCATGGTTACGATGGCTCTTGCTTCAATGCCGTATTTATCCTTTATCTCGTCAAGAGCTCCCTTTACACCGCCGAGTCCCTTTTCCATACGGTTAAGGGATACCATAAGTCCTTTTATCTCTACATCTCCCTGCTCCTTGATGATGGGGAAGGTTTCCTCTATGGACTTACCGGAGGTTGTTACGTCTTCGATGATGACTACCTTGTCTCCGTCCTTTATCTTGCTGCCGAGAAGTATGCCGACATCGCCGTGATCCTTTATCTCCTTACGGTTCGAACAGTACCTGATCTCTTTTCCGTAAAGCTCGCTGTAAGCGATGACCGTTGCTACACTGAGCGGTATGCCCTTGTATGCCGGTCCGAAGAGAACGTCGAAGTCGTCTCCGAAATTATCATGGATGGCCTTTGCGTAGTACTCGCCGAGCTTCTTGAGCTGTGCGCCCGTTACGTATGCGCCGGCATTCATGAAGAAGGGGGATTTCCTGCCGCTCTTCAAGGTGAAGTCACCGAACTTCAGTACCTGTGAATCAACCATGAACTTAATGAATTCCTGTTTGTAAGCTTCCATTTTTTTCTCCTGATTTATGTTTAATTATAATACAAACTAATTAAAAATTCTTCGCTGCGCTCAGAATGACATTCCTAAGATTCTTCGCTGCGCTCAGAATGACAGTTATGTGTTCAGAATGACATTCCTTAAGATTCTTCGCTGCGCTCAGAATGACAATGATGCGCTCAGAATGACAGTTATGTGTTCAGAATGACATTTCTAGGATTCTTCGCTGCGCTCAGAATGACAGTAGCGCGGCAGCCGGTCATTCGTCGTTGTGAAGGTTTTTGTAGAACATTCTCCAGACAAATATGGTAGCTGCGGTTACGACCGCTCCGATGACTACCATCAGGATCCTCTTCGATACGTCATACTCGCCGCTGATGAAGCAGTAGATTCCGTAGCCGAAGAATCCGAGTCCGGTTAAAAGAAATGCGATACAGAATGTTCCGACAAGGACTGTGGATGAAATGCCGAGACATCCGGTCTTTTCCTCAGTGTTTGCCCTCTGCTCGGCAAGATATCTGTCTTCATCCTCCCTGCGGCGAAGCAGTTCCGCGTAGGAGAGCTCCTCCTCGGGCTTTTCTTCGACAACGCTGTGCTGTTCCTTCTTACTCATTTCAGGTCCTCCAAAATTTCTTTATTTTTTCTTCCTGCCGGGCTTTTTCTTTAAATCCGCCAGGGAAACCTGTTCGGTCTTTTCGTAATTATATCCGAAGTCTCCCTTGAAATCAACAGGTTTTAATGTAAAATACATTATTCCGTATGCGCCGAGCTTCAGTTTAACCGAAAGCTTTCCTGCCGCTGCCGTTACGCCGCTGCTCTTGAGCAGGGGTGACGAGCCCTTCTTTATGACAGCTACTTCAGCGTCCGAAGGATATTTCGGTTCTCCGAGATCGTGCCATACCTTTAAGGGGTTACATACCTCTTCGTCAACAAGCTCGCTGATAAGCGTATATGCTGTATCCTTCTTTACGTTGCAAGCTACGGAGATATCCATCTCCTTCTCTTCCTTTGACATGTTCCAGATAACGCCCGCAAATCCGCCCTTGCCGTCGCTTACGAGTACAGAGGTGTCATCCCTGTGGAAGCATTTCTCGCCGAATTCCTTTAAGCGCTTAAAGAACGCGAAGGTCCAGAAGGTGGGCTTGGGGATGCAGTGATGTGCTACAAGTCCGAATCCGCCGTGGAACTGCGAGAAAGGAACGCCCATCTCTTCGAATACATCGCCAAAGGTCCAGTATGAATACGACTCGTTGACATCTCCCAAGCGCGAGAGCTGCTGTGCCATGTAGGCAGCGTTGATGTTGGTGTCGTGTACAGGGTTGTTCGGTATGTATGAGGTGTTGAACTCGGTGATGTGTATCGGAAGTCCCTTGAACTCGGGGTAGGAATCGATCGCATCCCTGCTGGTCTTTAAGTTTGCAAAGCCCTTCTCGGGATCCGAGAGCCTCTGGTATCCGTAATGTCCGTCACGCTCGGGCATCTCTGTGGTGTAGTGATGCCTGGTCACGAAATCAGGCTTTAATTTCTTCTTGCGGCAGAAATCAAGGAAACTCCTGATCCAGAACTCGTCCCTTACGCCGCAGACTGCCGGTCCGCCGACCTTGAAGCGCTTGCTTACCTTTTTAACCGCCTTATAGGATACTTCAAAGAGCTTGAAGTACTCTTCCATGTTTGCGTCCTTCCAGAAGCCGGGAAGGTTCGGCTCGTTCCATACCTCTATCGGCCAGTCGTATACCTGCTCGCCGTATCTTTCCACGCAGTGGCGCAGCATTGCCGCAACCATGTCCGCCCAGTCCTTGTAATCCTTAGGAGGTGTTGTATTTCCTCTCCAGTAGAATATCGCCTGCTCTCCCGATGCCATCTGCTTGGGCATGAAGCCGAGCTCGAAGAAGGGAGCGAGGTTCAGGCTCTGATACATGTCGAGCACCCTGTCAAGGTATGTGTAGTTGTACTCTATTATCTTCTTTCCGTCGATCTCGTATGCGTGGTAGATAGCCATGTCATCGGTAAAGAGTCCGTGGCCTCTTATGTGCGAGAAACCGATTTCCTCCTGAGTCAGCTTCAGCTCCTCGTAGTACTCCTTGGTCAGGGCAAGTCCCATCCTGCCCGTTCCGATACAGTAATCGACCTTGTTGTTAAAACCCACTTTCTTTTTGCTGTCAGCACTTATCTTCATGTCTTCCTCCTCCGATTTTCTTATTTATACTTTGGTATTACGTTGTTCATTATCTTATCGATACGGCTCTCGGCAGCTTTAAGGTCTCCGTTTGAAATGCCTCCGTTAAGCTTTGAGGATGTGGGTACGACCACCCAGCTCTTCCCGTTCTTTACGGTTACCCTGCAGGGTATGTAGGCTGCTTCGCCCATGTGATAGCCCATATCGGTCTTGCCGTTCCTGCGTTCCACTACAACCCTAAGTATTATCGTATCGTTGTTTATGTCCCTTGCCATGCTTGAGCAGAAGTTTCCCATGGAATACATGCAGAGAACTTTTTTACCGCTCTCCGAACGGATGTATTCGCATCTCTGCAGGCAGTGGGGATGTGAGCCTATGATCAGGTCGGCGCCGTTATCCGCAAGGAATTTCGCGTCACTCGTCTGCGTACTGTTCAGCTCCTCGGTGTTCTCTATGCCCCAGTGGCAATATACCACAACGAAATCGGCGCCTTTTTCTTTTGCGGCAGCTATGTCAGCCTTTACGGTATCGCGGTTAAACGCGTGAACCATGACGCTCATCTCCGAGGAAGAAAGGTAGCCCCTCTGGTTAATGAGATGCGTATATGAAAGCACCGCGATGTTTATGCCGTTTACATCAAATATCGAAAATCTCTCGCCGGCTTTTTTCTCGTCTTTTTTGTAATAATGCGTTCCGACATTCGCAAAGCCGTACTCGTCAAGATGCGTCTTTGTCTCGGTTATGCCCGTTGCGCCCCAGTCGCAGGTGTGGTTGTTTGCCGTAACCACCATGTCGAAACCGGCCTTGCGCAGGGCGTTCAGATAGATCTTTGGTCCGTTGCACTGCGGCTGTCCGTTGTCGGCACTTACCTTGTCCTTTGTCAGAGGGTTTGAATCGGAAAGCAGTGTCTCAAGGTTTCCGCATACAAAATCAGCTGTCTTGAATACCGGTTCCACGGTCGAATACATGGGATAGAAATCATATCCGCCCTTTACTTCGGCCGCGTACTGCTGACCTTTAAGGCACATCAGATCCCCCACGAACATGCAGACAGCCTTTGCGCCGAGATCCTTTTCGGCGGTTTCCCTGACCGATTTTAAGAACCTTATGCTGCCGGCCTTTACGGTGTAAAGGTCAAACCCTTCGCTGCCCGAGCGGTTCAGTCCTATCGGATATTTAAGCCCTGTCTTTATGCTTTTGTACATGCGTTCAAGGCTCGGCACCTTCTTTAAGTGCCATATCCCGTCATCCTGTTTCTCGTATCTTGCATCATGTACCGAGATTTCCTCATCGGTCATCTTCTTATCCGTAGTCTTCGAAATATCTTCGATCAGGCCGTTTCCGCCTGCCTCATCCGCTTTCGCAGGATGGCCTGCCATGATGAAAAGCAGGAAAAGCACGGCGGTCGCGATAAGTGCGGCCATGGGTACGGAAAGCTTTATTTTTTTACTTTTATACATAGTAAGCCCCCATGCATGTTTTTCGTTCCAAGATTCTTCGCTTCGCTCAGAATGACACTAAAGCTTAGAATGACACTAAATCAATAGCTTAGCATCATCTGAAAAGCACTCCGGTCTTTCTATTATAAAACAAAACCCCAATATCGTCAAGTATAACAGAAACCGTTTACCCGGGTTATTTCTGTTTGACAAATTGCCTTATTGCAAGTATAATAGGATACTGAGTGAGACTGTACAAAAACCGTTCATCTGTATATGATACGGTTTCTTAAGATAATATACGTTGGTTTGGTAATGGAGGATAACGATATGGGTATTTTTTTCATAGTAGCGGGTATCGTTGCTCTGGTTGTGATCTCATCGCAGAACAACCATAACAACAGGCTGCCGTGGAACAGGCGCAGCCAGGGGTATATCGGGTACGATCAGGATATAACCTTCCGCCAGAATGCGGTAAACAACAGTGCTTTTACACATCCGCCGGATTTTAACGACGCTCCGGGCGAAGATCTGCTGATAGATAACGGTATGGGAAAAATGACCAGGTATCTCCAGTCTTCACATTTAAGAAGCCTGAAGATCAGCAACGGTCTCGGTACCTGCATCGTTTATTATGACAATGTCATGATGGATCAGTACGGTTCAAAGCTTAACGTGGAAAACGGCATGGGATCGGTCAAGGTTTACATCCCGCCTTTTTACAGGTTCCAGATGAGCCAGAGCAACGGTCTCGGCAGCATCAATGTCCACGGTAACCCGAGCATGAACCCGAACGACCCCCTCATTGAAACATATGTTAGCAACGGTCTCGGCAATGTAGATTTTTATTTCGGTTGATAAGTTCCGGCACGGCTCTTAGAGAGCTTTGCCGGAATTGTATTAAAAAGGGAGAACAGTCATGTCTTTTCGTCTTTCGGATTTAAAAGAGTATTCGGATATAGTGATACAGTGCCACGATAATCCCGATGCGGATGCGCTGGCAAGCGGCTTTGCGCTCAAGTGGTATCTTGATAAGTGCGGTGTACCTTCCCGTTTTGTTTACGGCGGACAGAATGAGGTGAGGAAGAGCAACCTTGTTCTCATGATAAGCCGTCTGAAAATCGAGATAGAGCATGTTTCCGAGATAAAAAGGCCGCAGCTTCTTATCCTGGTGGACTGCCAGTACGGTCAGAGCAACGCACAGAAGTTCGAAGCGGACAATGTCATTGTCATAGATCATCATCAGATATCGGGCCCGCTTCCCGAGATATATGATATCAGATCCAATTACGGTGCTTGTGCCACCATCCTTTATGATCTTCTCACAAAGGAAAATATCGACATTAATTCGGATACGGCTCTTGCGACGGCACTTTACTACGGTCTCATGACCGATACGAACAATTTCTCCGAGATCTCCCATCCCATAGATAAGGACTTAAGAGATTTCAGCAAGTTTAACAGTGCAGAGATCACGTTGTACAAGAACTCAAATATCTCCATCGAGGAGCTCAAGATCGCCGGGGACGCCCTGCAGAAAACCATCTGCAACAATATGAACGCTTACGGTATCGTCGAGGCGGAGCCCTGCGACCCGAACATCCTCGGTCTTATTTCGGATATGCTTTTGGAGGTTGATATAATCGGCGCATGCCTTGTTTACAGCATCCTTCCTTTCGGTGTCAAGATCTCCGTAAGAAGCTGTATAAGGGAAGTAAAGGCGTCGGAGCTTGCCTGCTTTATTGCCGAAGGCTACGGCGGTGGCGGCGGACATCTTATCAAGGCCGGAGGCTTTCTCCAGAAGGAGCTTTTGGAAGCCGGCGGCATAGAGTATACCAAAGAGAGCATCGATGCTTTTATAAAGAAGCGTATGGATCTTTATTACTCTTCCACCGAAATTCTCTATGCGGGTAAAACCGAAGAGGATGTTTCGAAAATGGAGCATTACAGGAAGAAGCCCGTTCCCCTCGGCTTTGTACGCACGACCGATCTCGCTCCCGAGGGCACGAGGATACTTGTACGAACGCTTGAAGGCGATGTTCATATCGATATAGTCAAGGATGTGTACATTATCATAGGTATAAAGGGTGAGATCTGGCCCATCAAGAAAGCCAAATTTGAGGCTTCCTACAATGTTCCCGATACGGAATATACTTTTACCGGCGAATATCCTCCGACCGTTATCGATATTGAAAACAGTAAGAGGCTCGACCTGCTTCCCTTCGCAAAGAGCTGTATAGCGTCGGGCGGCACAGGCATATATGTGAGAAAGCTCGATCACCGCGTCAAGCTTTTCACTGCGTGGGATCCCGATAAGTATTATCTCGGCGTTGAAGGCGATTACCTTGCGGCGCGCGACGATGACCCGTCCGATATTTACGTTATCGCCCAAGGCATATTCCCGCTTACTTATGAAAAAGGTTGATATAATGAAAGGCGGCTGCTATGAAATATGATGCATTTATAAGCTACAGGCATACTCCTCTCGATATGGAGATGGCCAAAAAGATACATTCCGCACTTGAAACCTATCATATCCCGGCTTCCGTCAGGAAGAAAACGGGCAAGAAGAAAATAGAGCGTATCTTCCGTGACCAGGAGGAGCTCCCCATCGGAAGCGACCTTAACGACAATATCTCCTCCGCGCTCGAGGGCTCGGAGTTCCTTATCGTTATCTGCTCTCCCGATACGCCCGGTTCCTACTGGGTCGGCAAGGAGATCGATACGTTCATAAGCCTGCACGGCAGGGAGCATATCCTTGCGGTACTTGTCGCAGGTGAGCCCTGCGACAGCTTCCCGCCCCAGCTTCTTGTCGACGATGAAGGCAATGCGGTCGAGCCGCTTGCGGCAGATGTAAGGGCGGATAATCCCAAGGAGCGCAAAAAGCTTTTTAAGACCGAGATCTTGAGGCTCGCGGCTCCGATCATCGGGTGCAGCTATGATGACTTGAAGCAGCGCCACCGTGAAAGGATCTTAAAGAGAAACATTACCATAGCCGCATGTCTTGCGGGCGTTGTGGCGATAGCCGGAACCGCGTTCGGTATCTACCGCTCGGGCGTAGCCGACAGGATGGAGAAGCTCGCCAACGAAAAGTCTCAGCTGGCTGAGGAAAAGACACAGCTGGCCGACGAAAAGACTACCCTTGCCGCAGAAAAATCGGAGCTTGCGGATAAGATGGAGAAGCTTGCGGGTGAGAAATCGGAGCTTGCCGACAGGATGGAAAAGCTTGCCGATGAAAAGTCGCAGTTAGCGGAAGAAAAGACTGAGCTTGCCGATAAGATACTCTCCGAATACAGGGAAAAGCAGAAGAACCAGTCGAAATTCTATGCAGAGAAGGCTCTTTCGCTGCTGGAGACGGCAAACCGCAGCGACGCGGCTCTTGTTGCCCTGCGCGGTCTTCCTTCGGAAGATAATGACCGTCCGTATGTTCCCGATGCGGAATATGCGCTTTCACAGATACTCTATGCCTATGACAACGGCCTGAGGATCCACTATGACCGTATCCTCCAGCATGATATGGGCATAGACGACATATATCTCAGCGATGACTCAAGGTATCTGCTGTCCCATGATTACGGACATACGATACGTGTGTGGAAGGTAGAGGATTTCTCTCCTCTCGCAACCATCACACAGAAGGTGAACGATAATAATTATATCCCCGTGATAATTACGCAGGCGGTCGACGCCGACGGTATCTATCTCTGTACAAACACCGGCTTCACCAAATATGACCTTTCGGGAAATCCCGTATTTTCCGTTGAATTCGCTCATGCAGCCTCAGCTTTCATATCCACACAGATAAGGCAGGCATTCCTTGTAAGGAGCAGGGAGATCCAAGTGATCGATATCGATACGGGCAAGGACATTGCGACCATTACAAATGAAAACGATATCAATTTCTCGGGCAAGTTTGCTCTCAGCCCCGACGGAAAATATATAGCGGTTTCGAAATATCCGAATGGTGCTCCTTTAGAGGAGGGACATTTCATTGTGATCGATACCTCGGATTACAGCTTTACGGAGTATACGACCAAAAATCCGTATATAATCTCGCTTGCCTTCACTTCCGACAATGACGTGGCTGCAGTGAGTACCTTTGATGATTTTTATTTAAAGAGCAATCCCGGGTTTATGCTTAACGTTTTCTCTTCCGACGGGAATGCGATCGTGACCGACCTGGATATCTCGACAACTCTTGCGGAATCCAACGGTTTCAGCGTTTACATGGAGTCGAATACCGTAGAGGATAAGAAGCTGCTTACGATCGCGATCGATACAGAAGTGTTTACGGTCAATCTGGCGGATGCAAATATCGTGAGCAGGATCACCCTTCCTTCCCATGCGCGGAGCCTGGATCTGACACTCGGGACTTCCTTGGGGTTCGTGGGTTATAAGAACGGATATATCGATCAGATCGATACCTTAAGCGGAGGCATTACTCCCGGCGCAACGTTCAACACCAACGTTTCCATCAGGAAAATGGAGCTGATCCCCGGCGGTATGGTCATTCTTCCGTCCGTTTCCAATAATCTATATGTACTGAAACAGCATCCGGCAACGGATATTACCGAGATCGCACAGCTTTCCACCGAATCCGGCGCAATAGGAGTTTCTCCTTCCTCGAATTACTTTGTAATGCGCGAGAATAATGCAAGGGTTTACAA
>Ga0310786_10012529_pt1 | contig 10498 bp, 10 predicted proteins | sample AusTroGonzalo_MG_FD_203881 | JGI IMG/M metagenome (GOLD analysis project Ga0310786, IMG submission 203881) | Bovine rumen microbial communities from tropical cattle in Woodstock, Queensland, Australia - Gonzalo_03 (v2) (version 2) | ecosystem: Host-associated > Mammals > Digestive system >... | reverse complement strand
GAATCGCCATCCAGCGACTACGCGCCGCCGGCATGGCACGGGCAGGAACTGGCGCGGCGCGAGAAACTCTACGCCGACGGCAAGATTCCTGTCTATGACTGGGCAGACGTGAAAGCTCGCCTCGACGCCCGAAGGGAAGCACTTTAAGATGAGACGGGTGCGCCTTACCGCACTTGCTGAGTTCGACCTTGTCGAGGCACAAGATTTCTATGCTCCCAGCGGTGCCTGGGTTCTCCCTCAATTCACATAGCCTGCCTTTCGGGATCAGCCCACCGTAAGGGAAACCGAGCTCAAACGCCGCCTCCAAAGCGCCGCGGTCAACGCCCGTCTGCCCGCCGGAAACTATCTTCGAGATTAGCATTTACGATGAGAGGATTAGACTGTCAATCGGAAACGAGCGGTTCAAAAGCGGCAACGGCCTTGCGCCCCATCCTAATGGCGAAAAATGCGTTGACACCGCCCTCGACTACTTTCCCAGCAAACTTTGACACAAAAGGCACTGACTGCGCCACGGTTCCGGCCCAATCGCTATCCAGCCACCCCAGATCCGACAGGGAGTCTTTGACAGGCTCCTTCAATTGTTCCCCAATTGCTTCGGCTGCCTTTGCGCTGATTTGCCCCAGCTCGCCAGAGATGTAGATGTTCAAGAACCACCTGAATACAAGCCGGAACGCCGCACTTCTATCTACCCTCCGGTTGTACAGTTTAGCCAAATCCACCACCATCAAAGTCGAGTTGAGGAAAACGCAGATGATATCTACGAACTTCCACGGGCTTGCCGCCGTTTTCAATCCAATCAACTTGCTGTAGTGACCGATAATCTTGTTTGCCCTCGATCTCTGGAGGCCTTTGAAACGATCGAAGTCGTCAAGCCAGCCTACTTCGTCAGAATAGTGCGCTTTCTGCTTGCCACGCAGCAAATCCAGGACATTGACGACATTCTCCCTCTCATTGCCTTCAAATCCAACCGACTTGGCGTACTTGCATGATTCGGGAAGTTCCTCAAGGTAGCCGTGCAACAGCTTGTCTTTGAGCTCGTAACTTTTCTTGCCAGACTTGCGGATCTGCGGAAACGACGGCAGCTTGCGAAACAAGAGAAACACGCGGCATGAAACAAACAAAAGTAATGCGAATGGGATCAGAAAAAGAACACCATTCGCATAGAACCGCCAGTCATTCAAACTATAACGGAACACGAAGGACAACAATGGGAGAAGTTGACAGCTAATCCAGAATGCGAAGACGGCGATGATCGTCCATGTGGCAATGGAAAAGAAAGCAGACTTCTTTGGGGCGCACGTACTCTCGTCGTTCACAGTGTGAGTTTCGCCTGTTTTGCAAACATCAGACCCACGATCAATATGAACTTCGCGCAATGCGGGAAGTTCCGGTTGTGGATCTGAACCACCTGTACGTGTAGAATACTTTTCAACTTCCGAAGGCAGACTGATCGTGTTTTTGTCAGCGACACGCGTTTCCGAAACAGCCGGCTCGACATCGGAAGGGTCTGCTTCTATGCGAACCTCCCTCAAGGGCGGGAGTGGCAAGGTTCTGTCTTGCTCGTATGACATTGCCTCAAGCCTCCTTTATTGTAAAGACAGCAAGCGCATGACAAGCGATTCCAAGCCAAGCTGATGCGGAGGTCTGTCCAACTTCTTATCAAACTTGGGGAATGTTGGACGGAAGTCATAATCCTTGCGGCACGCATTCCACTCGTCTTCATCCGGCCAGTCCATTGGCACGTCAGTAACTTCGTATGTTTTCTCGATAATGCTTTTTTCCCCGTCATCATTCTTGACAAGAACTCGCGCAGTCAAAGCCTTATTCTTCTCGTGATTATCCGAAGTCTTTACACTCGCACACGAGAGAACCTCTCTTTGATTGGCAGGAAGTCCCAAATCCGTCAAAGCGGGTTTTAACATCATGGCAGCAAGTTCCTTCATGCGAGAGCGATTCACCTCTCCAACCACCATGTCAGCTTTCGTCGCTACGACATAAACGCCATCAGCGTGTGTGCGGACAAACGCCCCCATGAAACGCTGGACGCGTCTAAGGATTGGACTATCAAAATATGAGCGACGAAACATTCTCAAGGCCTGACTCGCAAAACTCTGTTCTGCGTTGTACGCTTCCGGTCCATTACGAAGCAACGACAGGACATCGACGAGATAGACCGCCTTGTTGACATGAGACAGCCATTCGGAGACTGGATCAACAATACGAGACTTGTACTTGCCATATGCTTTCTTAAATGCTTTAACGAGGGCTCTTTGCTCTGGCGAATTGTTGTTGAAGTATGTACGGGGCAAGGGTGCAAACTGGTTGTCCCCGTCAATCCCAATACAAGTGAAAACGATGTTCTTTCGATAGGAGTCCAAGGGATCGCCGTCTTTATACATGAACTTCCCGGTTATGTCGAGTTTGAGGACAGACGGCGTTATCGTCAACATCCATTTCTCAAACTGTTTGGAAACGCAGTCTTTGTAGGCGGACAGGATGTCATCACGATTTTTCTCGGATTCGATGCGCCGAACATAATCTGAGTAATCCGGCGAGACACCTTCGACACCGCAGAACCTGTCCTCCATCCACTCGCACCATTCGCGGAACGAACGACCAACCATTGAAAGGTCAGCGACTCGTTCGCCGGGTAAGTCAAGCAATTCGAGGACAACCGTTCTGCGCGTTGTCTTCTTATCATTCACCTTCTTCTCAAGGCGCAGTTTCAGCCTATAGACAGACAAGGATGTTGTGTTGCCGGGCCATTCTCCCCGACTCAACTTATCGCGGGCTTCCCCGTATTTGAACAAGTCTATGTTACCTGTATTCCCGCCATCGCGTTCGAGACTGGTAATAGACCATCCTTTAAGGTCAAGCAGTTGTTGATCGTGGTTGCGCAAGTGATTAATCAGCGCGGTCATGAATACGGTCTTTCCGCTTCCCTTTGTGCCAACCACGGCGACACGAATATGCTCGCGCCCCGTTACGCCCTGCCTAACAAGACTGTAGATGCTTTTGTCTAACATGGTTCTCCTTTGATTATGCCGCTTTCTGAAGTTGCGGTTGTTCGGTTTCTTCTCTGTACGGATGTTTCGACTCGAAATACTGACCCCAAGTGTTATGAATCTTAGTTCCAATCTTCAGTTCGCGCAAGGCAGACATAATTGCAAGAGACTTTTGACAATCATTTGGGGACGATGCAGCGGCGGCAGAAAGACGGGTACGGATCTCCATCGCCATATCTGGATGATTAATAAAGATCACGGTGAACTGCGAGTTTAGCCGCTCTACTATTTCGCTGCACGGCATCACATACCTAAACATCGTGTTGTCATTCGGATCCCAGTCCCCAAGCAGATGCACATAGTATAGTACCGCGCAAAACGCCCTTGCCTGCTTTCTTGGGAACCTCAGTTCACTCATGACATACGAGATCTGTTCGCCGCAAAACTTCTGCCAAACTGGTTCGATCGCCTCCCATGCACCTTGATGAATGTTCTCGAGTTTATCAAGTTTGTTTCGAGGAATGTGGTCGCCAAAAGGCCAGGAGTGCACATAGAAACGATGGTCGCCGAAAGACACATGAAGTTCCGAGCAACCGAATTTCTCCCCAAGCGCAACACGGATGTCGTTGAGCAAGCCAGAATCGATACCCGATGAGAACTTAAGGTAGAATGCGTTTAGCGCAGGATCGTCATAGCCATTGATCACGGCTTTGAAATCCGCAGCATGGACACTTTTGCTTCCATGCCCGAAAGCAACCATTGAAAACGCAATCGCCAACACTATTGAAAAGCAGAGTTTGCCTGTTTGTGCGAAATGTTTCATTGCACTATCCTTTGGCGTCAAGTTTGTTGCAAAAAAGGGGATGGTCTCTACCTTGCGAGAGATTTCTGGGTTTCATAGAGTTTGCGTTTTTCGGCAGATGAGGCGTTCTCGAATTTGCCGACTTCCTGCCGAATGTTTATCTCCGCGCCCTTCACAGACGATACCCTCTTTTCAAGCAGGGCTTTGTATTCCGCCGTCGAGGGGGTGTGCGGCTCGGGCGGAGTGTCCGGCTCTGATTTTTCGCAACCGAGGCAGAACGCCGATGCGGCGATGGCCAGCGAGTACATGATTTTTTTCATTTGTGATTCTCCATTGGTTTAGTATTCGTCGAAATTTATCGTCTCCACATCGGGTTGTGGAGTTGCCATCGGCGACCCCTCTTCTGCTCCGACAATCGGCTCGGTCATCCGCCAAAGCGATCGAGTTGTCGTATCGCCAAGCCCCCATCGCCCAAAGGTCGCCTTGGTTGGTTTCCATTCCTTCCCATCTGACGAGAAGGCGACTTCCACCATGTAGTTGGCCCTTTCAGGGTTGCCGTTCTTGTCCCTGCCGTTACGGTCGAATCTGGACCGGAAGAATACGTCGTCTTCCGAAGCTTTCCCGTAGTCGATGAGAACGTACTGATTGCCATCTTCGCGCTCTTCGATGTCGCGCTCTCCTACCTCCTCCCTCTCTTCGTCTCCAACAATAAGATTCATCTTTGCGTTACGTGCAATCACCCACGAGAACGGAACAGAAACGAAATAATGCTGCTCATTCGTATTGCACACGCGCACATCCCGCTTGTACACGCGCATACGTGACACGTCAGGACGGAGCTTTTCAAGGGCCTGTCTGTAACCCATAGCTCCGTAGCAGAACATTTTTTCTCTCATTGACGCATTCTGGTCGTCGCAGATCCGCGCCAGCCTCTTCTGGTATTCCTCGTTTGAGAGATCAGCCGTGCTTGCTATCAGCGTGCGACACTCGTAGAGTGCATCGCCAGACGTGAGGAGCTTATCGACCTTGTTGGTTCCGTTCTGCTCGAACTTCGCCTCAATCTCGTCCTTCCAGTCGGCAAGGCGGCGGCGACGCTGCCAGTCGAGCTCCGAGATTGCAGGTGCGAGAATCTTCTCTGCCTGGAAAACATCCTTCAGCTCGCGTATGGCGATCAGCGCGCAGAAGTACGCCGCCTGCCAATCATCCGGGCTGGAATTGCGAATGACCACGTCTATAGCGTCCTGATAGGCTTTCCTGTCCTTGCTTCCGTCCTCGGATAGCATGGCAGCACGGAGCAGCGCGGCCTTGGCTGCAGTCGCGTCCTTTCGGAGTATATTGCCGCACACGATCTGTATGTTCATGTACCTCTCAAGCGAGAACCTAGCGTCCTCTCGCGCCGCTGCACGAGTATCCTCGTCGAGCCGTGTGTCTCCAGAGACCTCATATGCCGCCGCCGCTCTGTGATACCAGTAGGGCTGGAAACCGGCGAACTGGTCGTTGAAGGCCTTGAGGAATTCATGTCGCATCTTTGCATCTTCATCCTTTAGGTGATCAACAAGCAGCTGGATGTTCTTTTCAGAGACGCGGTACTCGTCCGGCAGTTCCGGGTACTTCTGCACTATCGACCAGAAGTCGCGCAACAGCTCCTTGTTGAGGTCGTTCAGATAGTACATACGGTTCTTGTCCAACGACCAGTTCTGACGCTCGAACTTCCTCTGAAGTGCTCGCTTCGCCTTCTTGTAGTTCAATGCGGCGGAAGCGACGGAAGTGACAGCGCTCGCCACCATCGCAATTGGGTTGAGTCCGGTGAAGCGAATCCCGCTGACAGCATCGGCAAGCGCGTCGGACGTCCCTTGGTCTAGTTCGTCCTTTAAGAACGCACGTTCCTTTTCCTCGATTCTCATCTCGACAATTACATCGAGGATTCGACATATGAGATCGATGAGTTCCGGGTCTTTGATGACGCGGAGATTGAGCGCGTCGGCCGTCAATCCCCTGTATTCTTCTTCTAGAACAGCAGGGTCATTATATGTCTTTATCTTCGTTATAACCCAGTTAATGTGGTTGATCGCGAACAATGCGGCCATGGCACTTTTTTGGTCTTCTTCCCGATTTCCTACGCTAACTTCGGCATCCTTCATATTGTCTGGCAACGCTGGCATGTTCGTAATCGTGACATTGTTGACCACGGAATAGAAATTGGTAGTGCCGTTAAAGACTGTAGCCGAACTTTTTTCGCTGCCAGGACCAATCTGCGACAATGTTACATCATCATGTTTTGAATTAACAGACAGGATTGCCAATGCCAAAATCAAAGAGCTTCCAAGCAAGGCAAACCCAAGAAAACCATAGCTGTTCTTTTTTTCGCTCATTTTTCTTCCCTCCTTATCTCTTTCATGTTTGCGCTGCGTAGATATTGCATCAAGCAAGTTCATGACTGCTCTAATCTCTCACTTGTCGCAACTTCAGGTCGATTAGTTATGGCGATCTTCTCTGCATTTTTTGTGCCGACCACATTGCCATTCTGTTTTCTGAACCATGCATTAGATTTAGGAAGGAACAAAAGCAAGATTAAACCGGCACCGACACAGGCCATCATAACAGATTCCTCCTCTCCGAGATATATGCCACAAGCAGGACACGCCAAAACCAAAAGAACAATAATTACAATGCGAACCCAATAAACCCCTACATACAAGTAATACGTCAAGATTAAAGCAGGCACTAACAAAAACAGGAAACGGAGATCACAGCACAAACAAAACACGCACAGAAATATATCACATGTCCATAGTATTATGTTTATGACAACCAACCCCCATGGAACGTTAGACGCCCAAATATCGGGTCTGCGAAACTTCTTGACTTGTAGCAGCCATGGCAACTTAAAGATGGATGCCCATAGCGCTGGGATGAACAGTTTTTTTCGCCACAACAATGGGATGAATAGTTTTTCTTTCCACAACTTAATAGGCAGGCGTACCGTCAATCCCAGAAAAATAAACTTAATCATTTTCCATAGCCTTTGGGATGCAGCCTTAATTAGCATTAGCACCGCATATAGAGCAACCAGCGAACAAAAGGCGATTGCAATGAAGCCGAGGATATCTCCTGCATTGTCTGATGTTGCCAATTTATACCCCATATACACATTGCGCGACAAGTTCCCCAAGTTTCCGGATGGCCCAGCTTCGCATGTTGAGCTTATACCGAAAAGCATAAAGACTAGCAATGACGTTAATACACGATGAATCATCATTTCCTCCTGCGTACAAACCAGTCGGCAGCGACTTTGTTCTTAAGTTCCTCTTCGTGTGGCATTATACCTGACCCTGTCGAGCCCCGCGTCACCTTGCCGACGATTGACTTGTAGGCGACGACCTGCCGCGGATCATCGCAGTTGCACAGGACGACTTTGCCTTTGAAGTGCACCTTGTAGTGTCGCAACTCATTCTCAATGTCCACGCGCTGGGTATAGAATTCGTCCTTCTTAGCCTTCGTTGCCGCAGTCAGCGCTGCGCTGCCACCCATTGCCGTGTCTCCGTTGCGCTTACAATCATCGCGGAGACCGCCTCGCGTGCATGAAAAAAGAGCGCACACCTCAATCATGCACTCCGTAGAAGCCCTACCACAGGCTGGCTTGAATACATGAAGAGACAATGCGCCCAGCTGGACGCACCCTCACATACATGCCGTTCAAACCTTAGGAATAGTGGTAGTATTTCTACGGAACGACGTGTAGCGTTGATGCTACATTTACAAGCGCCCGGCGGGAGTTGGAGAAGTGGTGGAATGGAGGAGTGAAGGAGTGTGGGAGTTAACTCACCCACTCACATACTCTCAACTCACCCACTTCCCTTGCTCCGTTTTCCGAACTATGACCCCGCGCCGCGCCAACCGCCTCGCGGGATGTGGGTATTATAGCAAATTATCGTGGCGAACGTGCGAAAGTACAACAAAGAGCCTTACTCCGGGAAATCCACTTCTATCCGAGGAAAGTCTTCTTCGTACTCATCCCCCGCAAGAGGATTCCTGATGTTCTTCATGTTCTATTGCTCTGCGAGGCAGAACCCTGTCAGGAAGTCGCTCACAGCAATCGCACCCTGAAGCCTTGCTCAGCACTCTCGACCAGGACGTTTTCCGTCGCGGCATCGCTTCCTCTCCGCGTCACCTTGACAAGATTCCACAATGGGTTGACGCGCCTTGCACGTACCCTGTAGGTTCTGCGGAACACCCCCGAATCCTCCACGTCGGTCGTGGTCACGGCATCGTTCAATGCCGAGCGGGCAAACCATGTTCCACAGTCGTAGCCAACGCACAACTCGGATTCGTCGAGCGAAAGATTGCTGTCTTCATCAGCATCAACGCCTATCGCGACCTCCACGTTGTTCGATGGAGTAGCTTGTAGCTCTACGGTGAAGACTAGGCTGCGATTCTGCCCTTCCCCAACGGAAAAGACGAAGTTGGTCGAGACCTCGGTGTCAGCAAACTCAGGCGTGGGAAGCGGTCCTACGGCGACCCCGGCGGCAGCGGTGGCGGACGAGAGAATCAGCAAACCATTAATGATTGTTATCTTTCGCATGATGGTAAACCTTTCTTGGTGTCAAATATCGACTTCGACCACATCTTCCAAATTCTTGGGAACCTCGTTCTTCGCCGGGGGCTTTGACGAAGACGGATACGGATACTTGTATCCTGGATGCATCATCGGGTTCATATCCGCCGATTTCATATGATATGTCGCCTGTCGAACACCCGCCGCATCCGCAGGTGCCGTCACAGTCGAAGATCGGGACCGCCCCTGCCGCTAACGAAAACTCTGTCAGGAAGTCCATCACAGCAAACGCACCCTGAAGCCATACTCAACATTCTCGTCCGAAACGCCTTCCACTGAAGCATCAACGCCTCGCCGCGTCACCTTGACGAGATTCCACAGCGGGGCGCAGCTTTTTGAGGTCGGGGCCGACTTTGTTTGCATGCACAGCTTCTATCTCCGCCCTAGCCGCAGTTTCAGCGCGTTCACGCTCCTCTTCAGATCGCATTTTTCGGCCAAGGAACTTCTCAATCTTTTTCTGTGCATTCTCCCGCGCCGCAGTACTTACGGCGCGCCCCCGACACATACTGTCGAAGAACACTCCCTCTATCATCTGCAGGGCATTATGATAGGCCCCCCATGCCGAAATATAGCAATACTTCCATTCCGAATATTCACGCGGATGCCCATAGTCATAAGAACCGCCCGTAGGCATAGTGGGTTTAAGCCTGTCCAACTGCCTTTGCCCCCATGTCAATCCCTTTAGCATTGAATCAATTGTCAGCTCCACCCATGAATCTGGCAGATGGTATTCGTCCATCAATCCTTCCCCTCTGCGTGACGCATCAAGAACCTCGCGAATGCAATACGCTTGACGCTTGTAATCCAGATTCCCGACATCCAGTTCGCACAGTTTCTCAATCCAACGCGCATAGCAGGCAGCACGTTGACCGTAGTTGGTTATGCCGCGAAGCGCCTCCATCGCAACTTCAAAGTGACGGCCTATGTTTACAGACTCGTCTTCGACTGCAGTCTGGAAATTCCTGCACGCTGGCGGAAGAATGTCCTCGGATGAGGAATCCCCGCAGCCAGCAAAAAGAAGTGTTAACACTGCGTATACTATAGTTGTTCGCATGGCGTTGTCCTTAATTGTCCATTGAACCATATATTTGTGCCAATGTCACGCGCGGCTTCATAGTTCTGGAATTTCCTAATCCCGCACGAACCTGGCAAGTAGGTCACTCACAGCAATCGCACCCTGAAGCCTTGCTCAGCACTCTCGACCAAGACGCTCTCCGCCGCGGCATCGCTTCCTCTCCGCGTCACCTTGACAAGATTCCACTGCGGGTTGACGCGCCTTGCGCGCACCCTGTAGGTTCTGCGGAACACACCCGAATCCACCACGTCGGTCGTCGTCACGGCATCGTTCAATGCCGAGCGGGCAAACCATGTTCCACAGTCGTAGCCAACGCACAACTCGGATTCGTCGAGAGATAAATTGCCGTCTTCATTCGAGTCAATACCTATCGCGACCTCGACGTTGTTCGATGGAGTAGCTTGTAGCTCGACGGTGAAGACGAGACTGCGATTCTGCCCTTCTCCGATGGAAAAGACAAAGTTGGTCGAGACCTCGGTGTCGGCACACTCAGGCGCGGGAAGCGGCCCCACGGCAACCCCGGCGGCAACAGAGGCGGACGAGAGAATCAGCAACCCATTAATGATTGTTATCTTTCGCATGATGGTAAACCTTTCTTGGTGTCAAATATCGACTTCGACCACATCTTCCAAATTCTTGGGAACCTCGTTCTTCGCCGGGGGCTTTGACGAAGACGGATACGGATACTTGTATCCTGGATGCATCATCGGGTTCATATCCGCCGATTTCATATGATATGTCGCCTGTCGAACACCCGCCGCATCCGCAGGTGCCGTCACAGTCGAAGATCGGGACCGCCCCTGCCGCTAACGAAAACTCTGTCAGGAAGTCCATCACAGCAAACGCACCCTGAAGCCATACTCAACATTCTCGTCCGAAACGCCTTCCACTGAAGCATCAACGCCTCGCCGCGTCACCTTGACGAGATTCCACAGCGGGGCGCAGCTTTTTGAGGTCGGGGCCGACTTTGTTTGCATGCACAGCTTCTATCTCCGCCCTAG
>Ga0310786_10012528_pt1 | contig 10498 bp, 9 predicted proteins | sample AusTroGonzalo_MG_FD_203881 | JGI IMG/M metagenome (GOLD analysis project Ga0310786, IMG submission 203881) | Bovine rumen microbial communities from tropical cattle in Woodstock, Queensland, Australia - Gonzalo_03 (v2) (version 2) | ecosystem: Host-associated > Mammals > Digestive system >... | reverse complement strand
CATGGAGCGTGTGAACTTGTTCTTCGACTTTGGCGGCTGCCAGGCAGGTACCATCATCAACATCTCGAACATTGTGCTGAAGAACCACGCAGACGATGATGGTACCGTTCCTCCAAAGGGTGATGATCCTGACAATCCTGACCAGCCTACGATGGACTGGGACTACGAGAGCGGCACCAACCTCTGGAAGGCCGTTGACGACGGTACGCTGTTCGACACCTTCGGCTACTGGTTCGCCGACAACAGCTGGACTGCACTTGACACTCAGCCTGAAGCTACTCACAGCGGCGACACCTACGAGATAACCCTTCCCGAGGGCATGGGCGGCTCGCAGTGGCAGGGTCAGTTCCACATCGACACCAAGCTCACAGCCAGCGGCACGAAGGCCTACAACTTCTACTTCGTGATGGAGGCCGACAACGACTGTCCGCAGGTGACCATCAAGCTCACCGACTCTGGCGACACCAACTTCTTCTGTGAAGGACGCCACGACATCAAGGCCGACGAGCCGTTCATCTTCAAGCTGACGGGAGCAACCCTGAAGGAAGGTGCCGATGCTTCAGCCATCCGTCTGTTCTTCGACTTCGGCGGTTCACCTGCTGGCACAAACATCAAGATTAGCAAGATTTACTTCGAGGAAGCCGTCAGCCTGAACTACGACGATGCCGACAACCTCTGGAAGGCCGTTGACGACGGCTCTGCCTTCGACACCTTCGGCTACTGGTTTGCCGACAACAGCTGGACTGCACTTGGCACCCAGCCTGAAGCTACTCACAGCGGCGACGCCTACGAGATTATCCTTCCCGAGGGTATGGGCGGCTCGCAGTGGCAAGGTCAGTTCCATATCGACACCAAGCTTACGGCCAGCGGCACGAAGGCCTACAACTTCCAGCTGGTCATCGAGGCCGACAACGACTGTCCGCAGGTGACCATCAAGCTCACCGACTCTGGCGACACCAACTTCTTCTGCGAGGGACGCCACGACATCACTGCCGACGAGCCATACGTCTACACGCTGAAAGGTGCCACCCTGAAGGAGGGTGCCGACGCATCAGCCATCCGTCTGTTCTTCGACTTCGGCGGCTCTCCTGCCGGCACGAAGGTTAAGATTAGTAAGATTGTCTTCAAAGAAGCGTAGATAACGTCGACGAAAACGAAAACGAAAACGAAAACGTCAACGAAAACGAAAACGAAAACGAAAACGTCAACGAAAACGATAACGAAAACGAAAACGTCAACGAAAACGTCAACGAAAACGATAACGAAAATATTAAATGAAACATCTCATGCTGAATACATTTTTGCTCTCTCTTGCCGTAGCCCTTTGGGGCTGCGGTGGGAGCGACAACGACGACCCGCAGCCTGCTGCCGTGACCATCACGGTTTCGCAGGAGAGTATCAACGTTCCCGCCGAGGGCGACAGCTATACCGTCAGCGTCACCACGACGGGCAAGGAATGGGGAGCCTATGCCGATGCCGATTTCATCAGCATTGACACCAAGAACACCACCTCGCAGACGGGTACGGTGACAGTGACGGTGGGGGCCAACCCCACGACGAGCGAGCGGAAGGGTAACGTGTTCCTGATGTCGGGCAGTGCCCGCAAGACGATTGCCGTCACGCAGGCCGCTGCCGCACAGTCGGCCTACAACGCCCCCGAGGGCTACACGCTGGTTTGGCAGGATGAGTTTGACAACGGCTCGGAGCTGAACCCCGACGACTGGACCCACGAGGTGAAGAACGCCGGCTGGGTGAACCACGAGCTGCAGAACTACGTCAACCACAAGACCCCCGAGGGCAACCTCGTCACGGAGATTCGCGGCGGCAAGCTCCGCATCACCGCCTTGAAGGAGAACGGCAAGATTTACTCTGGCCGCGTCTATGCCAAAGTCAGGCAGGGTTGGACCTACGGCTACATCGAGGCAAGCATCAAGCTGCCGAAGGGCAAGGGCACGTGGCCTGCTTTCTGGATGATGCCCGTGAACTTCCGCTCATGGCCTGCTGACGGCGAGATTGACATCATGGAGGAGGTGGGCTATCATCCCGACTACGTATCGTCGAGTCTCCACGCCAATGCCCATGTTCATACGAACAACACGCAGGTAACCCACGAGATGAAGTGCGACGGTGCCGAGGGTGAGTTCCACACCTACGCCATCCTCTGGACGGCACAGAACATCACCACCTACGTCGACGGCAAGCAGCAGCTCTCCTACGACAACAAGGGTAAGGGTCGCGACGACTGGCCCTACGACGATCCGTTCTACGTCATCTTCAACCTCGCCTGGGGCGGCGACTGGGGCGGTGCCCAGGGTGTCGACGAATCGGCACTTCCCGCCACGATGGAAGTAGACTACATAAGAGTATTCCAGAAGAAGTAAATGAACAGGCGACAACTATAACAACCAAGACAACAAAGCCTCGTAAAAGAGTTGTCCAAGTTGTCATAGTTGTCGTTAAAAGGAAAAAGGATGAGAAAGTATTTATTATTTATTTGTTGTTTGTCATTCAGCCCTATGACATCCCAGCAGTTGCCTGTTTACCTCGACGAAAGCAAGCCCTTGGAGCAGCGCATCGACGATGCCCTCAAGCGCATGACGCTCGACGAGAAGATTGCCGTCATCCATGCGCAGTCGAAGTTTTCGAGTCCGGGTGTGAAGCGCCTCGGATTCCCCGACCTGTGGACTGACGACGGCCCTCACGGCGTGCGCCCCGACGTGCTCTGGGACGAATGGGAGCAGGCCGGACAGACCAATGACTCCTGCGTGGCCTTCCCCGCGCTGACCTGTCTGGCAGCCACCTGGAACCCTGACATGGCCCGCCTTTATGGTGAGAGCCTCGGCGAAGAGGCCCTTTACCGCAACAAGAGCGTCATCCTCGGCCCTGGTGTGAACATCAACCGCACGCCGCTGGCCGGTCGTAACTTCGAGTACATGGGCGAAGACCCCTACTTGGCCTCGCGCATGGTCGTTCCCTACGTTCAGGGCTTGCAGTCGAAAGGTGTGGCAGCCTGCGTGAAGCACTACGCCCTGAACAACGACGAGGAATATCGTCATCAGGTGAATGTGAAGGTCAGCGACCGTGCCCTCCACGAAATTTACCTCCCCGCCTTCCGGGCTGCCGTGCAGGAAGGTGGTGCCTGGGCCATTATGGGTGCCTACAACCTCTATCAGAACCAGCACAACTGTCATAATAGCATCCTGCTCAACAAGATTCTGAAGCAGGACTGGGGTTTCGACGGCGTCGTCATCAGCGACTGGGGCGGCTGTCACAGCACCGAGGAAGCCATCGTGAACGGCCTCGACCTCGAGTTCGGCACCTGGACCGACGGTCTGACGATGGGCGCCACCAACGCCTACGACAGCTACTACATGGCCGAAGCCTACAAACGGCTCATCAAGGAGGGCAAATATACGACGAAGGAACTCGACGACAAAGTGCGTCGTGTGCTGCGTCTGTTCTTCCGCACCACGATGAACCGTCACAAGCCCTACGGTTTCCTCTGTTCCGATGCCCACTACGACGCAGCCCGCAGGATAGCTCAGGAAGGCATTGTGCTGTTGAAGAATAGCCCCCTCCTGGCCTCCCCCTTGGGGGAGGAACCAATACTGCCGCTCACTTCAGACAAGTTGCAGAAACTGCATCAGTCATCCCCCCAAGGGGGGAACGAGGGGGGCTCCATCCTCGTGGTGGGCGAGAATGCCATCAAGATGATGACCGTCGGCGGCGGTTCCTCCTCCCTGAAGGCCCAGCACGAAATCCTTCCCCTCGACGGTCTCCAAAACAGCCCAATAGTGAAATCGTCAAATTGTAAATTGGATTATGCTCGCGGCTACGTCGGCGACACCGTCCAGAGCTACAACGGCGTCACCGTAGGCCGTTCGCTCTACGACACCCGTTCGCAGGCCGAGCTTACCGCCGAGGCCGTCGAAAAGGCACGTCAGGCCGATGTCGTCATCTTCTTTGGCGGACTGAACAAGAGCGACTATCAGGACTGCGAGGGCCACGACCGCAAGCAGTACGGGCTGCCCTACGGTCAGAACGAGCTTATCGAGGCCATTCTGAAGGTCAACCCCTGCCTGGTCTATGTCAATATCAGCGGCAATGCCGTCGCCATGCCCTGGGCCAGCAAGGTGCCCGCCATTGTGCAGGCTTGGTTTATCGGCTCCGAGGCAGGCACGGCCATCGCCTCCGTCCTCTTCGGCGAAGCCAATCCCTCGGGCAAGCTGCCCTACACCTGGTATCAGCAGCTCGACGACTGCGGCGCCCACGCCCTGAAGACCTTCCCAGGAAATTGGCGCGACGACTACAAGATCATCGACGAGGAATACAAGGAGGACATCTATGTAGGCTATCGCTGGACTGACAAGAAAAAAATCCATCCCCTCTTCGCCTTCGGCCACGGCCTGAGCTACACCACCTTCAAGCTCGGAAAACCTGCTGCAAACAGCCAACAGCTGACAGCTGGCAGCCAGATCTCGTTTACTGTCAGCGTTACCAATACAGGTAGTCGTGCTGGTGCCGAGACGGTGCAGCTCTATGTCGGCAGAAAGAAATCCAGCATTGACCGCCCCGTGAAGGAGCTGAAGGCCTTCCAAAAAGTGTTCCTCCAGCCTGGCGAGAGCCGCGACGTGACGCTGACCATCGGTCGCGATGCCCTCAGCATCTACGACGCGTCGAAGGGCGGATGGACGGTCGAGCCGGGCCAGTTCGAAGCCCTCATCGGCACCGCCTCCGACCAGTTAGCAGGCAAATGCACCTTCGAACTGAAATAACACAAAGAAACGTCATCGTGAGTCTCCGAGGCAATTGTGCAACACAGCGTTGCATAATTGCCTCGTCTGGCCATATTTCAGCTGATCAGAAGAACTCTAAATCAGAGGCATCCAAATCGGCAGCTACTAGTTGTCGATTTTGTAAAACGTTGAAATCGAGAGGCTTCTCTAAATCGGCACCGCCTCCGACCAGTTGGCAGGCAAATGCGCCTTCGAACTGAAATAACACAAAGAAACGTCATCGTGAGTCTATAGTCAAGGCCATATAGCATAAATGCTCAAAATCGCGATATTTCATTAAATTCTTCTCAAAAAATTGGGATTGTATCGAAAAAATGTCTATCTTTGCAACGATGAATCCCGCTAACCTCTGGCCACAAGGTCAAGTTAGTGGGTATTGTTTTAATGATTATCCGCATTTAGGTAACGCACTCCCATACATCCTATGCTCGAACGTAGGTCTATAGGAGACGGCAGCTATGACAAGCCTGTCAAACACTCTGTCATCGAATAATGCGGATAGTCATTTAATGTCATATAAACCATCCACATCATGCATTATTCTTATCCCACAATGCAGCCATATTAATACAAGTTCTAAACTCGCTTAAACACCATTTTATGGTTTCTTCAATATCTAATCCATCAATCTTTACAAGACTAGTTCTTTCCCAAGATTCTGCAGGGCTAACAAAAGGCGCGAAGTTACTATGTTTCGGCAAAAAAAAGAAAAAAATCGAAGATTTTGATTAGATTAACAATCAATATCGTATTTTGCTCTCAACTTTTCGTAACTTTGTAAGAATGCGCAGGATTTTTAAATAAAGGCAGTTTGGGGAATTGAGGAAAAACAGGGTTACGAATTGGAGACCGTACTCAATTCTACATTCTGCTACAAATTGCATTCAATGAGCACCCGATAATGAGCCACCAGCCGTTTTATGACTCATCATCGGGTGCAAAGGTAATTATTTCTTCTGAATCCACCAAAATCCATCAACACATTTTTCCTACTTCCATATAGGTTCCTTACGCCAATCGCCTGTGAATCCGTACTTGTAAATGGGAATGGTCGTGCAGTTGTCTATCAATGAGAGTAGCTTCTCTTTAATCTGGTTTGCTGGATAAACGGCATTGCAGAGATAGAGCATGGCAGTAACTACTCCATAAGGTTTCTTCTTCTGATTGTCTGTCAATGGATTCAATAGCCATTTATCACGATGTCCTTTGGGATTGGTAATCTGCTTAGCAAGACTACGGTTCCAAAGGCGAGAGTGATGGGCAATGATGTTACGCAAAACTGATATGGCCTCCAGCCAACTGGACAACTCCTTTGCAGAATAGAGTCCAAAGTCGTTAGCTATTGCAGCACGCTCAGGCAATTGGCTCTTCAGGTTTTTGTACATCTTTGAAAGTGTGCCAAAGGTAGCACTCTCGAGTATCATCCATGCATCAGGATTGTCACCAGCCATCGATTCCCAATCCCAGTTGGAATGCTCAGCAATATACTCCTTGGCAAACGGTTCCGTACTACGGTCAAACTCGTATTTGAGGTCAAGCACGAAATCCTCGTAATAGTCAGAACGCTCAAAAAGAGATACATCCAAGTACCAAAGTCCGCTGTCCTTTGCTTGCGACAGATGGTTGATGATCTTGGCCCTCAAAGCCACTTCTATTATCTCGATAGCATCAAAGAGTATAAGACGCAGGCTACGGTCAAAGTCGTAACGAGCTATCACGTCGTCAAACGAAGCACCTTCCTTGAAATCGTGTTCCGTTTCCTCATCTCGCATATCCGACCAATAGTATTTCAAACGGAAATAGCTGATGTGAGCCAAACAAAGCTTGGCTTCCTCTTCATTGCTGAACGCCATTCCTCTTGAGCGGATGAGTTGGAATTGTTCTTCTATTGTACGTGGCTTCTGATTGCTCATACTATATATAAAAAGGTGACCCGCCAGCAGATCTACGGGATGCCGACGGGTTCTGTTATCGTTTGATTCGGACTGTCTTATCCGAGAATCTTCTATATTTCGAGTGCAAATATAATGCTTTTTTCTTAATTCTGCAACTTTTTTCGAAGAATTTTCATAAAAAAGTGTTTAATCTGCAGAATAATTATTATCTTTGCATCGGCTTGGGGAAGAAATCCCGAGCCATGGATGCATTAGCTTATTATCTCGCACTTACCGAAGAAGCCTAGGAAACTTATTTGGAATAGTTCGATTTAAGAAGCAAAGGGAAAGGCCAAAGAATGGTCATTCTTCACTTCAAGCATTAACTATGCATACGCCTTGGCGTGGAACATTCTTGTAATGAAGTGAGGAGTTCCAATTTTCCTAGGCTTGCCCTTAGGTAAGTGCATAAGAGTGGCCACACCATTCTTTGTACCTATCCGTGTGCATTTTATGTTTAACCTAATTATAACAAGCGAAATGAAGAGAATTGTTTTGTTTATGATGCTATTTTCGCTTTGTACATTTGCAAATGCACAACGAAAAGTGGAGATAGTGGAACCTGTTAAGCAAGATTTAGCTGATACAGGTGGACGCGTAATTAAGCGCAAAGTGGCAATTGGTCGCTTTAGTAATGAAACACAGTATGCTAAAGGCATCTTCTATGACAAGGAGAATGATCCAATGGGCAAGCAGGCACTTGACATTCTGTCGTCTAAATTGGCAGCATCTGGCAAATTCTTGTTGCTGGAAAGAAGTGATATTGCTTCTTTGCTGGAAGAGGCAAAAAAGGGTGATAATGGCCTTGCCACCATTGGTGCCGACTATATGATTATTGGATCCATCACTGAGTTTGGTCGAAAGAATACTGGCAAGAATGGTGTTTTCACAAATGTAAAGACGCAAACAGTAGAAGCTACCGTCGCTATTCGCTTGGTTGATGTTTCTACTGGCCTTATCATATATTCAGACGAAGGTAAAGGCTCCGCTGAAATTACGACAAAGACTACAATGGGCGTTGGTGGACAAGCCAGCTACGATGCAACATTGAGTGATAAAGCAATTTCGGAAGCCATCGGTCAACTTGTCGAGAATATCATCAATAAATGTACGGACAAACCTTGGCGCACATTCTTCCTTTCCTACGACAGCGATGCTCAGTTAATTGCTGGCGGCGCAAGTCAAGGTATAAAGGTCGGCGACACGTTCGCTGTCAAAACTAAGGGAAAGAAGGTCAAGAACCCTCAAACTGGAGTGATGATAGAACTTCCGGGCAAACAAATTGGAACAGTGACTGTATCAGCAACGAGTGGTGATACCCCAGAAACAGAGTTCTCGTTTGTTTCGTTTACGGGTGACGGTACAACAATTGATGCCGAGAAACTGACAGAATACTATATCGAGGAAATCAAATAGAATCTTTTTATGAAAGCCAAAGTTATTTTTTCAATTCTTGCCATTGCCTTCTTAATGGTTGGCTGCAAAGCAAATTATCCTGTTGCTCAACAGAGTGGAAAGGAAGATATGGCATATTTGGTGTTTGTCGGACCTCTGAAGACTTATGGAAACGGCTCGAAACCCGTACAAGTTGATGTGGACGGAACCAAGTTTGATGCCAAGGTAGTAAAGCCAAAGACGGCGAACAGAAAAGGAACTCAGTACGGAGTTGCTACTGGTCGTAGAAATGTTACCGTTAAATTCAACGGTCAAACCGTTTATCAGAAGCAATTGTTCCTGTCAAGTCAAGAAACTAAAATTATAAATTTGCCATGAAGAAATTCATTTTTTCATCCGTCTGCGTGATGGCTATGGCTTCTTGCCAAACACAGCAGTCGCTATATTCTTGGTATGATTCTGAGGATGCGACTTACACATATACCAAACGTGGTACAGAAGAGACACTTGCAAAAGCAATGGCTCAGTATGAAAAGGTTATTAGTAAGCAGACAGGACTTCGCAAGGTTGTTCCTCCTGGAGTGAACGCAGAGTATGGCTATCTTCTTTGCAAAGCAGGAAAGAAAGAGGAAGGTTTAACCCTTCTTCGTGCAGAGATCAAAGCCTATCCTGAATCAGAGAAATTTATTTCACGAATCATTAACCAACTGGAAAAATGAAGAAATATGTCATTCTTGGCTTGATGACATTGTTGATGTCATCATGTGCAGAGCAGGTTACTCGTCTTGCCCAATATCCCAAAATGTACGAGGAAAAGCCTCTTACTATTGCTGTGATGCCTCCAATCAATCAGACAAACTTTGTAGAGGCAAAGGATTATTTCTACACTACGCTATATGCTCCTCTTTGCGAGAAAGGCTACTATGTTTATTCTCCTATGATGACGATGGAAATGTTCCAGTCAGAGAGTGCCTACGATGCAGAGCAATTTATTGAAGCCGACCTTTCTCAGTTCCGCAATGTACTTGGTGCTGATGCTGCCATGTTTACAATAATAAAGTCGTGGAAGAGAAATAAGATAGGAGGGAAATTGACAGCTGGTGTCGAATATATTCTCCGTTCCACAAAAACAGGTGAAACATTGTATAAGCGTGAAGGTTTGATTAGTGTGGACACAAGTGTAAATAGTGGTGGTGGAGGAGGACTGTTTGGAGCATTGGTCGATATGGCTGCGACAGCAATCGCCACGGCAGCAACCGACAAGGTTGTAGCTGGACGTAGATGTACTGTGTTTGTCCTAAGTGATATGCCGGAAGGAAAATACGGTACAAAATATGATCAAGACCAGAATCTGCCTGCAGGTAAGAGTTATGTAAAAGCCACTGTCAAGTAGGAAGAAAAACATTCTACAAGATGCATTGCAATCATAAAATCCGCTGAAAGCCACATAATGCTTTCAGCGGATTTTATGCCTAAATAGACTTTATTCAATCAAAATTCTATTACCCCCTGCTCGCAGAGAGTGCCACAATTGTGGTAGCCTATACCACCCATGCGGATTGATGCCACAATAGAGGTAGCCTACTACCCCTTTATGGCCCCAATGCCGCAATGGGAGTTGCCGCACACCAAGGTTGAGCAAGCTCATCGGACAGTAGGCTTGCAGTATAAGGATTTTCATATCTGTGTTAAAAACCAAGAACTAATTTTCAGCGTTGTGTCGTTTGTTTGTTTTGATGTACCTTTGCTGTCGAAAACAGCGATGATGCTCACGCTCGGCAGTTAGCAAACAAGCTTGCACTGCTCTCGCTAAATCGCATCATTGTCCCGCAGATTCACAAAAACAAAATTTGACTATGGAGGTTATATCAATAGAGCGCAGTACCTACGAGGAACTGCTGACGAGTTTCAACAGCTTCGTCTCACAAATGAAGGCAATGGCTGGTAGAGGCACAGACAAAAGGCTTGGTGAATGGCTCGACAACCAGGATGTATGTCAGATACTGAACATCAGCCCAAGAACGTTACAGACGCTCCGACAGAACGGATCGTTGGCTTATTCTCAAATCGAACACAAGACTTATTAGCTCTATTCGCAAAACCATTTTGGGTTACGATTTGGCAACCTAACTCCTTCACCAATCCGCCTAATTTTGCGTAATCCTCATTTTTGACCTTCATCGTTCTTCCCCGTTTTACCTTTATTTTAGGCAGAATTGCGTTAATTCTCCAAAATCCGTTGTTCTTTACAAGCTTTTTTCGTAACTTTGCCCACAAAACCAAACGAGGATGAAGAAACTACTTACACTGATTGTTTTTCACCTGTCACTTGTCGTCGCTATGGCAGCTCCCCAAAAAGAGCTGGAGGATTAT
>Ga0310786_10012527_pt1 | contig 10498 bp, 6 predicted proteins | sample AusTroGonzalo_MG_FD_203881 | JGI IMG/M metagenome (GOLD analysis project Ga0310786, IMG submission 203881) | Bovine rumen microbial communities from tropical cattle in Woodstock, Queensland, Australia - Gonzalo_03 (v2) (version 2) | ecosystem: Host-associated > Mammals > Digestive system >... | reverse complement strand
TCGGCGGCAGCGGCGAGGAACGACGAGATGCCGGGGGTGATGTGATAGTCCATTCCATTGGCATCGAAGAACGCCATCTGTTCTTGGATAGCACCAAAGATGCAAGGGTCGCCGGTGTGCAGACGGATGATGTACTTCCCTTGGTCGTAGAACTCCCTCATCAGCGCGCATTGCTCCTCGAGATTCATATCCGCAGAAGAGCGTACCACGGCACCAGGCTTATGGCAGTCAGTGAGTGCCTTGGGCACTAAAGAGCCGGCATAGAGGATGAGGTCAGCGCGCTCCAACATCTTACGGCCACGGACGCTGATGAGGTCAGGGTCACCAGGGCCTGCACCGACAATCTCGATGTGGCCTTTCTGCTCTCGCAAGTATTTGTAGTCGATGGCGAGGGCTGCCGTCCAGTTCTTTCCTTTCACCTTGGGGACGATGAGTTTACCGTGATTGGAGCCTAAGATGGCTGCTGCCTCGCAGACGCTGGGGGTGCCCACATGCTTCTGAACGGTCGTGCTGGGATTGGGCACCTCGACCTTTGCGAGTTCCTCTGCGGTATAAAAGACCAATTCCTCGTTGTAGTCGTCGACGAGCATGGCACAAAACTCTTCATCCTCTTTTACGTCGATAGTGCAATAGCGCTTGTAGCAGGGCAGCACACCAATCTGGCTCATAGCCTCGTCTATCTGGTCGTAGATTTCCTCGTAGTCAGAGGGATGGTTGGCGAGTCCGAAGCCCAAGGCGGCTATCATGGGTACGAAATGCAGTTCGAGCACGCCGTAAGGTGCGCAGAGATTGTAGGGCGACACGATGATGACGAGACTGTACTTCTGAGGGTCCACCTCTTCAAGGCTCTTGACGACAGTCACAAACTCTGGTAGTGTCTTCTCCAGATAGTCGGTGCCCTCGTCACAGATCTCCATCAGCAGGGCTGTGGGCTCCCGATTGACGAAAGCATGTATGCAGTCGTTCATGTCGTCATCGCTGGCGATGGCCCAGTTGAAACGCTCTGCAAAGGTGTCGAGCGCCCAGAGCCCCATGAGGTCGCTCTGGGTGGTGATAACCTCGCGAGCCCCCAAGATGGCAGCAATGTCCTGTGTCAGTTGGTTGGCGCCTCCGATATGGCCAGAGAGCACGGAGATGGCGTTCTGTCCCATGCTGTCGACACACACCACGGCGGGGTCTTCGTGCTTGTCCTTGATATAGGGGGCGATGGTGCGCACGCAGATGCCCATAGCTCCAATAAACACAAAGGCGTCGTAGTGCTTCCACTGCTTGCCTACTTCGGTACGACTGATTATCTTCGCACCAAGTTCTCGCTGTAGGGTATTGGCAATATCCTTGCCAGCCTCACTGATTGGTATGATGGCTATCTGCTGCATCGTAATATGGTTATGGGGTGATTGTCGTCGAGAACTATTCTTGTCGGTGGGTATTGCCTGAGTCCTAACTCCTGGCAGGCCTCGTCCCACAGTTGGTGGCTGTCGGTGGTGACTTTGGGGGCGATAACGCTGTTCATCACGATGACACCGTCTGGACTGAGTACCGTGAGGACCTTGGCCATGATTTCTTTCAGTTTGCCACCATGTCCGCCAATGAAAACGGCATCGGGGGCTGCAATAGAATCGCAGCAAACGGAACAAAAGTCGCCCATATGGATGTTGATACCTGGGGCACCAAACTTTCTGGCGTTCCCTTGGATGATGGCTTCGCACTCAGGTCGGATTTCGAAGGCTTCGATGTTAAGGTGGGGGAATAGTCGTCGTGCTTCTATCGAGACGCTACCCGTACAGAAACCGATGTCCCAAAGCACATGACGACGGGGCAGGTCGAGGGCCTGTAGCGTCAGCAGCCGGATGGGCATCTTGGTGATCATCTTCTCACGACCGTCGAGAAGAGTGAAGTCGGAGTCTGGAATGCCGAATCTTACACAAAAAGAACCGTCCCTTTTGTGTAAATATAATTCCTTTTGTAATATCACACAGTTGGGGTGGTCGAAGTCACGTTGGGTGGCTTCCTCGAGGGTAAAGGATGAGACCTTCTCGGACGCAGGATTACCCAGATGCTCACCCACATGCATCGTGTAATTGGAGTAACCGTATTCCAGCATCCGTTGGGCGATGGTGGCAGGGGTGTGTTCGCGGTCTGTCAGAACGCCAATCTTCTCCGTCCCCTCGATGAGTGCATGGTCGAACTCCGGCCAAGGACGTCCCGTTAGTGAGACGATACGCATGTCGTGGTAAGGCATCACCAACCGGTGGGCCAGCATCTGCAGGGAGTTAAACGAGGGATAGAGGACAATCTCTGCCTCGGGCATCTTGCGCTTGATGGTGTTGGCGAAACCGAAGAACAGCGGGTCGCCGGAAGCGAAAACGATAATCGAGGTGCGAGGTGCGAGGAGAGAGGAGAGAGCGGCGTACTGTTCGAAGACGGTGTCGAGTGGTACGGTGATGTCTATCCACTGGGCATCGGCGGGCAACAGCGGAGCCATGATCTCGTGGTGGCGTTTGCCGCCCGAGAAAACCTTTCCCTGTTTGATCAATGTCATCACCTCTGGTGGAAACCAGGGCTGGGGGTTGTCCGTGATACCTATAACGATGAACTTCATATCTGGTACAGATGGGTGTAGCTTGCTAACACGTTTTTTTGTCTAAACACTGGCGTCGGCACGGGATTGCCTTTGGCGTCGTAGACCTGTGTGACGCTTTCGGGAAGGTCGCCCAAGAACTGTGAGTAGTGGAACTCATGTCCTCGGTATTCGCGTCCGTCCAGCACGAAACGGCGATAGCCCAACGACAGGCGGCGGTCCTCCCGTCGCGCCGTGATGGAGTAGGGCAGTACGCTACACATGGGGTATTCGCCGTCGTCCGTCAGTATCTTTTCGCAGAGGTACATCATACCGCCACACTCCGCCACCACCCGTCCGCCACGTTCGGCAAAGTCGCGGATAGCACGTCGGCAGGCCTCGTTAGCCGTCAACGCTGCGGCGTGCTTCTCAGGATAGCCGCCCGGCAGGTAGAGTAGGGCGACGTCCTCGAAGTCGGGTACCTCCGTCTCCGGGTCGAAGAAACGGACATTTCCAAGTCGGTCTATCGTCTCTTGGTAGAGGAACGAGAACGACTCTGCATTTCTGGCTATCAAAGTTCTAACAGTCTCTGCCATTTGACGTTCTCTTTCAGTAGTTTGATTAGTTCTTTGTTCTCTGTATGTTCCGAGAAGTCCAGTCCGAGATAACGCGAACCCTGTTCCAGATCGGACGACTTCGGAAGGAAGCCCAGACAGGCGATGCCGAGGTCGTTGCACACCTGCTGTAGCATCGCGCGGTGCTTCTCCGATCCTACCTTATTAAATATGACGCCTGCGAAACGCACATCTTTCCTGAAGCCGAGGAAACCCTGTAACAGTGCCGCCGTCGAGTAGGCTGCCGACCGTGCATCGACCACCAGAACCACAGGGATGTCGAGTACACTGGCGATTTCCGCCGATGAGCCGCTGTCGCGGTCGTAGCCGTCGAACAGTCCCATCATCCCCTCAACGATGCACACGTCAGCATCCTCGCCGTAGCGGAAGAAGAGCTCACGCACATGTTCCTTTGTGGCCATGAACGTATCGAGATTGATGCTTGGACGTCCGCATACCGCCTCGTGAAACTTCGTGTCGATGTAGTCTGGCCCGCACTTGAACGGCTGTACGCTATAGCCCTGCTGTGTCAGCAGTGCCATCAGCCCACGTGCCACCGTTGTCTTTCCCGACCCACTTGTGGGGGCAGCAACCAGAAATTGTGCTTTCATGGGTGCAAAGATACAAAAAAATGTATTGTATTCCATTGTGGAAGCATTTTTTTCGCATTTTATTTGCATTTTCGTTTGAATTACATTACCTTTGCCACCGATAATGGCAATCTGGTGGAAGTTGTCCACTTGATGTAAGGGAATCCGGTGAGAGTCCGGAACTGTACCTGCAGCTGTAATCCTCATTTAAGAGGCCTGCTTGTATTACGCCACTGACGATAACAACTCAAGAATTGAAGAGTTGAAGTTGTCGGGAAGGTAAAGCAGGCTGGGGAGAGTCAGAAGACCTGCCAGAAGTAAGGACAGGGCTCGGCGCGAAGCGTCGCCTGTCAAGAACTAAAGAAGCGCGCACAGGAAGATGCGTCGGCGGAAAGATTGATGAAGAGGCGAAAGCTATTGTTGGTAGGGATGGCACTGCTATGCCATACCTATGCATTGCAAGCACAGACCATTGAAAAAGAAGGAACGCTTCAGGAAGTGGTTGTGACGGGTACTGGAACACAGCACCTGCTGAAGGATGCGCCTGTTCAGACGGAGGTCATCAGCCACCGCCAGCTACAGCAGTATGCTGGAAAAAGCATTGAGGATATCCTCAGCGGTCTGACTGCCTCGTTCGACTTCAGCGAGAACGACATGAGCTCGCGTCTGCAGATGAATGGTCTTGGTAACAGTTATGTGCTGATACTCATTGACGGACGGCGCCTGCATGGTGACAATGGTGGCGAGAACGACTTGAGTCTCATCGACCCCCATAACATCGAGAAGATTGAGATTGTAAAGGGTGCATCTTCAGCCCTCTATGGCTCAGATGCCATTGCCGGCGTCATCAATATTATCACGCGCAAGCATCGTGAACAGGGCGTTATGCTGGAGAATACCTCGCGCTTTGGCTCATTTGGCGATGTGCGTCAGCACAATGGCCTTGCACTGAACTACGGCAAGTTTTCAAGCTATACGAACTTCCAGTTACAACATAGTGATGGTTGGCAGAACACTTCTGAGGAAGCTCTCTCTCAGACAGAATATCACATTACTGATTCGAGGAATAAGACTGTGAACCGCCACACTAATTGGCAGTTGGCTGAGCGACTGACATATCAGCTGACTCCCAAGACTGAGATATACGCTGACGGCAGCATCTACTGGAAACGCATCTATCGCCCTTGCGGACACCATCCCGGGGTCGACGTGAAGACGTGGGACCTGCAATACAATAATGCTTCGCTTTCTGTCGGAGGCAAATGGAAACTCAATGCCACAGATGTGATCACCCTTGATGCCGACTGGAAGAAACACGCCTATAATTATAACTATACGGACACAACGCTGACCGACGGCTATGCAAACGGTCGCTTTACCAATTTTTATCCCTATTTCCCTGGCGATAAGGAGTTGCAGAGCGACCAGCGGCTGACGAATGTCTCGCTGAAGGGCGTCTTTTCGCTACCCTATGAACAGCAGCTCAGTACGGGACTCGAATATCGTTACGATTGGCTGAAGGCTCCCATGCGTGTGGCTGGCGGCAAGGCCACCGACAACACCGAGGCCGTCTATGTGCAGGACGAATGGGCATTATTGACTCCGCTGTATATCACTGGCGGCCTGCGACTGACACGTAACGAGGGCTTCGGCACCCGTCTGACGCCCAAGCTCTCGGCTATGCTGAAAGTGGGCGAGCTGCGCCTGCGAGCTACATGGAGCCAGGGATACAAGACGCCCACGCCAAAGGAGCTGCACTACCAGTACATCAAGAACATGAACGGTGTATACCTCTACTTAGGTAACGAAGGTCTGAAAGCACAGACGTCAAACTATTTCGGCGTGAGTGCGGAGTACACCCTCGGACACCTGACGCTGACGGTGGCACCCTATTATAATAAGGTCAACGACATGATTACGCTGGTGACGGTGCCCATCAAGGAAGCACCTGGCGACCTGATATCGAAATACGACCCCATCAGGGTGCGACAATATCAGAACATGGAGGACGCCAAGACCTATGGCGTCGACGTGACTATACGCTATCAAGGCCGGCATTTCACGGCAGGTGGCAGTTACAGCTATCTGGATACCGAGGCCAACCAGTATGACTCTGAGAACGACGTGATGCAGAAAGTGACCATCGATGGAATGGCTCATCATAAGGCCAATGTCTATGCAACGTGGACTCACGACTTCTCGAATCTTTATCAGTTTGGTGTGGGACTCTATGGCCGTATGTCTTCGAAGCGATACTACCAGATAGACGGTGATGGCAAGGGCTACCAATTGTGGCGTCTGTCCACCAACCATCAGATTGGTAGGAATGTGCGTATTGACGTGGGTGTCGACAATATCCTTGGCTATGTGGACCGCACACCCCATGGTCTGCATCTGGGTACGACAACCCCTGGAAGAACGGTCTATGCTTCACTGACGGTGCGCCTGAACGAAGGAAAGAAATTAACCAACAAATATAAGTCTAATTTTAATTCAAATCAAAATGATGAACAAGATTAAGTTTTTGATGCTGGCCATGATGGCTTTCATCGTCAGCGCATCATTCACCGCTTGTAGCGATGATGACGACGACACCAAGCAGTCGAACTATGAGAAGTACCAGCAGGCCGTGAACCAGACGGTGAACTCGCAGAAGAAGAACGACAAGGTTATTCTGCTTGTCGCCTTCGGTTCTACCTGGGAGCAGGCTTACGATACCTTCGACAAGGTTGTCAGCGACTATAAGAGCAACTTCAGTGGCTGGGACGTGTTCCTCTCGTTCTCCAGCGCTATCTGTATCAACAATGCCCGTGCCGGTGAGAATGTAGCCCCGAAGGACTACTACGATCCCGAGCATTGGCTGACAGCTATCGGCCTGGCAGGCTACAAACAGGTGGTGGTGCAGTCGCTGCAGGTAATCCCCGGTGAGGAGTACCGCCGCGTCCGCGACAGCTATGTGAAGGACTTCATGAACAACCGTAATGGTGACTTCACTGACGCCTACATGAAGAGTCTCGATCTGAACGTTGTTGTCGGCACACCGCTGATGGCTGAGGAGAGCGATGCCGAGACACTGGCCAATACCCTTAACGCTGAGGCCGACATCAAGGCAGCCGCACAGCAGGGTATCGTCGCCTTCATGGGTCATGGTAACCCCGAGGGCTATGACTACTACGGTGGTAACGTCCGCTACCTGCAGCTGGAGGACTATCTGCGCGCCATCAACACCAACTACTATGTTGGTACCGTCGATATGGACGAGACCTATGCCGAGGATGTGCTGAAGCACATCGAGGGCGGAACGTTCGACTACCAGATTGGCGATGTCACTAAGACTGTCACCTACGCTGCCAACGCATCGAAGAAGGCACAACTCTTCGTGCTGATGTCCATTGCCGGTGACCATGCCCACAACGATATGGCCGACGACGAGGACGAGGAGAGCTGGTACTCTATGTTCAACGAGGCTGGCATCGAGACGAAAGCCTACGAGACTAACTTCACCGAGCCCTGCTGGAAGAAGATCAAGAGCGGTGAGGAGTATATCCCCGCCTTGGCTGAGCGTAGTGCCGTCCGCAAGCTGTGGATGAACCACACCCGTGAGGCCATTGCTAAGCTGGGTACCGAGAACGCTCTGTCAACGCCGACAACGGCTCCCGATGAAGACTAAATCTTTAATATAGACTCTATTACGTGTATTATTTAATTAAGTTGATGAAGGAGGTGCTGTCGGGAGACAGCATCCTCCTCCTTTTGTTGTTTCTGGGCACTACCACTGTCCAGGGACAGATTCATAAGATGGAACGTCGCGACTCGTCGATGACCAGTCGCACGTACAATCTGAACCCCGTGGTGGTGACGGGCTCCGGCCATCACCAGCGACTGAAGAGTACGGCTACTCCAGTGAGAGTTCTCTCCAGTCAGGAGATTAGCGAACAGGGCATCAGCACCCTCGACGGCGCGTTGACCCGCATGATGCCCCAGGCCTCAATGGCTCCCAGCAGTATGGGCACCTTCCTGAGGCTGAACGGCTTGGGAAACAAATACATTCTGATACTGATTAACGGTCAAAAACTGTCGGGAGACATCTCGAACAATGTCGACCTGAATCGTATTAACATGAGCCGTGTGAAACGTATCGAGGTCCTCGATGGAGCGGCCTCGTCGCTCTACGGCAGCGACGCCATTGCTGGTGTCATCAATATCATTACCGACCAGCCCACTCAGGACATGGTTGGCGTCAGCTCAGACACCCGTGTCTCTGGTCATGGTGTGCTGACGGAGTCTGTCGGGCTCGATATCTATAAGAACGGCTTTGGATCTTACACTTCATATAGTCATGACCGGGCAGACAGCTACCGGAATAACGACTTGGAATACAAGAAAGACTCCGACACGGAGACACAGTCCTCGATAGCCCCGCTGTTTACGGGCTATCGGTCGGACGTCATTGGACAGAAATTCACCTATGCCCCCAATCAGCACTTGGCCTTGAATGCGGGTATGGATTATTCATATAAGATTACAGATCGTCCTAACACCCGTGACGACATCATCGGCGGTACGGACTACGAGATGCGCTACAAGGGTCTGCGCCTTTCGCTGGGCGGCATCTATAAGTTTACTGCCAGAAATTCGCTTCAGGCAGACTTCGTGACTGACCGCTTCCGCTATGGCAAGGAGTACGATGTTGCCACGAAGAGTAACCAGCCTGGAGACTATGTGCAGTCGAAGAAACAGCGTATGACAGAGGGACAGCTGAAGACAATCCTAGGGCTGACGCCCGGTTCTACGACCATCATCGGGGCCGACTGGCGTAAGGACTACCTCAATGCCACCAGTGGCAACATCGACCGCGATGTCTATTCGCTGGCCGCTTACGCCCAGCATGAGATGAAGTTCCTAAGTGATTTTACGGCTACGGTTGGACTGCGGCTGACGCATCACGAGACCTTCGACAATCGCCTGACGCCCAAGGCAACGCTGATGTATGCCCCAGGCAATTTCCGCTTCCGTGCCACCTACTCGTCGGGCTTCCGTGCTCCAGGTCTCGATGAGCTCTACTATCATTACTTCTCCGTGAACCGCGGCAAGGCGCAGATCAGCTTCGGCAATCAGGCGCTGAAGCCGGAGAAGAGCAACTACTTCTCGTTGAACGCCGAGTATCGTACACAGACGGTGGCCGTCAGCGTGACTGGCTATCTGAACCGCATCAATGACATGGTGGTGAAGCAGAATGTCGATGTCGACGACGCCAGCCGACAGATGCTCATGGAGGAGTTTCCTGAGATGACGCAGGACCAGGCCGACAAGATGGTTTCCTACGCCCTCTACCAGAACAGCGACAAGGGCGACGTGAAGGGTGTGCAGGTCAATGTCTCGGCGAATGTCTTTCGGGGGTTGAACCTCTCGGCAAACTATGTCTATACCTATGCCCGTTCTATGAGTGGCGATGCGTGGACGGTCCTGGAACGCAGCATCCGTCATGCGGCGACCATTGCCGCTAACTACCACCATTCGTGGGGAAGATATGGGCTAACGGTAAACCTGAACGGTCGTCTGCAGTCGAAAACCTATTATACGGGCAGCTATGAGGATGCACCGGGTTTCGGTTTGTGGAATCTGAACACCACCCACTCATTCGACGTGGTGAAGTGGGCCTATCTCGAACCGAGCCTCGGTGTTGAGAACCTGTTCGATAAGGTGGACCGCCGCATAGACTCGTCGACACGCAAATATGCGCTCTATACACCAGGACGGATGCTGGTCGTGGGGCTGAAAGTAAAGTTTAAGCAGTAATCTTTGGCGTTTTGCCGGATTTGTGTTATCTTTGTAGGCATTATGGGAAAGATTATCGTCGCAGGCATCGGCCCTGGCAGCAAACAGGACATCACCCCCGCAGTGCTGGAGGCAGTCCGCGAGGCCGACGTCATCGTGGGCTATCAGTACTACTTCCAGTTCATACAGCCCTACGTTAGGGAGGACTGTGAGTGTATAGACACTGGCATGAAGAAGGAACGCCAGCGCGCAGAGCAGGCGTTCGAGTTGGCAGAACAGGGAAAGACGGTGGTGGTCATCTCCTCGGGCGATGCCGGCATCTACGGTATGACGCCGCTGATTTACGAGATGCGACAGGTGAGGGGGACAGATGTCCAGATAGAAAGCCTGCCGGGTATCTCTGCCTTCCAGAAAGCCGCCTCACTGCTTGGCGCACCTATCGGCCATGATATGTGTATCATCTCACTCAGCGACTTGATGACCCCTTGGGAGGTGATAGAGCGGCGTATCGAAGCAGCTGCCATTGGTGATTTCGTCACAGCGGTCTACAACCCCAAGTCGCATGGCCGCTACTGGCAACTCTACCGTCTGCAGGAACTCTTTCTCAAACACCGTTCGGGCGAAACTCCCGTGGGCTATGTCCGTCAGGCCGGACGTGAGGACGAGGTGGTGAAGGTGACCACCCTCAGTGCCTTCGCCCCCGAGGATGTCGATATGTTTACGGTAATCCTCATCGGTAATTCCCAGTCGTATGTCTACGATGGGAAAATCATTACGCCCCGAGGGTATTATAGAGGAGAGAGGAGAGAGGAGAGAGGAGAGAGATGCGAGGAGAGAGGAGAGAAAGTCGGCCAAAGCATTATGATTGAGTCGTTCCGCACCATCGAAGGGGAATTGCGACGACAGGACTATCCGTTGGGTTATAAATGGGCGTTGCTTCATGCCATCCATACCAC
>Ga0310786_10012526_pt1 | contig 10498 bp, 7 predicted proteins | sample AusTroGonzalo_MG_FD_203881 | JGI IMG/M metagenome (GOLD analysis project Ga0310786, IMG submission 203881) | Bovine rumen microbial communities from tropical cattle in Woodstock, Queensland, Australia - Gonzalo_03 (v2) (version 2) | ecosystem: Host-associated > Mammals > Digestive system >... | reverse complement strand
GATAGAATAGATGTATTATATCAATTTGTATGGCAAAAGACGTTAATCTGCAGGAAATCCTGAAAGTCCATTTTGGCTTTGATACTTTCAAGGGAGACCAGGAGGCTATTATACGCAATCTGTTGGGAGGCAACGATACGTTCGTGCTTATGCCTACAGGAGGCGGCAAGTCACTATGTTATCAGCTTCCGGCCCTTGTCATGGACGGGACAGCCATTGTTATATCGCCACTGATTGCCCTTATGAAGAACCAGGTTGATGCCATGCGCAACCTGGGTGAGGAGGACGGTATAGCCCACTTCATAAATTCATCACTGAGCAAGACATCAATAGATCTTGTCAAAGCCGATATACTGGAGGGAAAGACCAAACTTCTTTATGTGGCTCCTGAGTCACTTACCAAGGAGGAGAACGTGGATTTCCTCAAGAAGATAAAGATATCGTTCTATGCCATTGATGAGGCACACTGCATATCGGAGTGGGGACATGATTTCCGTCCTGAGTACCGTAAGATACGCGATATAGTCAAGGAGATAGGTCTGGCACCTATCATTGCCCTGACCGCTACTGCCACCAATAAGGTGCGTGATGATATCAAGAAGAACCTGGGCATTCAGGATGCCAAGGATTTCAAGTCATCATTCAACCGTCCCAACCTTTACTATGAGGTAAGGCCCAAGACCAAGAATGTTGACAAGGACATTATCAAGTTCATCAAGGCTAATCCCGGCAAGTCAGGTATAATATACTGCCTCTCCCGCAAGAAGGTGGAGGAGCTTGCTGAGATTCTGCAGGCCAATGACATATCGGCCATGGCTTATCATGCAGGCATGGAGGCCGCTGCACGCAGCAAGACGCAGGATGCCTTCATCATGGAGAAGATTGACGTGATTGTGGCTACCATAGCGTTCGGAATGGGTATTGACAAGCCTGATGTACGCTATGTTATCCATTATGATATACCCAAGAGCCTGGAAGGCTACTATCAGGAGACCGGTCGTGCCGGCCGTGACGGAGGCGAGGGCCAGTGCATAGCTTTCTACAACAGCAAGGATGTGCAGAAACTGGAGAAGTTCCTTGAGGGCAAGCCTCTGGCAGAGCAGGATATAGGGCGTCAGCTGCTGGCTGAGACCACAGCTTACTGCGAGTCATCAGTATGCCGCCGCAAGCTGTTGCTGCACTACTTTGGTGAGAACTATGAGGAGGAAAACTGCGGCAACTGTGACAACTGCCTGAATCCCAAGAAGCGTGTTGAGGCACAGCAGTTACTGGAGACCGTGCTTGAGTGTATATTGGCAGTCAAGGAGAACTTCAAGGCCGATTATATCATCGATATGCTTCTGGGTAAGGAGACATCGGAGATAACGGATCATATGCATGATGACCTTGAGGTGTTCGGCTCCGGTTCTGATGAGGAGGAGAAGACCTGGAACGCAGTGATACGCCAGGCTTTGATAGCAGGATACATCAAGAAGGATGTTGAGAACTACGGACTGCTCAAGATAACGGATGAAGGCCGTGATTTCATGAAGAACCCCAAGTCTTTCATGATTGTTGAGGACAAGGAGTTTGATGATGATGAGTCAGAAGGCCCGATGCGTGGCGGCGGATCTTTTGCCGTTGACCCGGAGCTCTATTCCATGCTCAAGGATCTGCGCAAGAAGATATCCAAGCATCTGCAGCTCCCGCCATACGTGATATTCCAGGATCCCTCACTTGAGGCTATGGCTACCACCTATCCGGTAACCATTGATGAGCTCCAGAACATACCGGGCGTGGGTGCCGGCAAGGCCAAGCGTTACGGTCAGGAGTTCATAGACCTGATAAAGCGTCACGTTGAGGAGAATGAGATAGAACGTCCGGAGGATCTGCGTGTACGTACCGTGGCCAACAAGTCCAAGCTCAAGGTAAGCATCATCCAGAGCATTGACATGAAGGTGGCTCTTGATGATATTGCAATAAGCAAAGGTATAGACTTTGATGAGCTGCTTACGGAGATTGAGGCCATCGTCAACTCAGGTACCAAGCTGGATATAGACTACTTTATAGACAGCGTAATGGATGAGGACCGTTCAGAGGATATATATGAGTACTTCAGGGAGTCTGAGAGCGATTCCATTGATGATGCCATTGATGAGTTGGGTGATGATTACAGTGAGGAGGAGATCCGTCTGGTGCGCATCAAATTCATATCAGAGATGGGTAATTAATTGAGAATAACAATAAAAACATATCAAGATGTCATTTTTGAAAGATAGGGTAGTTATGGAAGGACTTACGTTCGATGATGTGCTGCTTATGCCGGCATACTCGGAGGTGCTTCCGCGTGAGGTGTCACTTACATCACGTTTTTCACGTAACATTGTACTTAACCTGCCGTTCGTGACGGCTGCTATGGATACCGTTACGGAGTCCAACATGGCAATAGCCATAGCACGTGAGGGTGGTATCGGTGTAATTCACAAGAATATGTCCATCCAGGAGCAGGCCCGTCATGTGGCAATAGTGAAACGTGCCGAGAACGGAATGATATATGACCCCATAACCATCCATCGTGAGAATACTATCCGTGATGCCCTTGCCATTATGTCAGAATATCATATCGGTGGTATTCCTGTGGTTGAGACTGACGGTAAGCTTTGCGGTATAGTAACCAACCGTGACCTCAGGTTCCAGCGTAACTATGACGTGAAGATTGAGGATGTGATGACCAAGGAGAATCTGGTTACCACTTATCAGCAGGTAGATATGGAGGCTGCTTCACAGATACTGCAGGAGAATAAGATTGAGAAACTGCCGGTTGTGGATAACAACGGTAAGCTGATAGGTCTTATCACATATAAGGATATAACCAAAGCCAAGGACAAGCCAATGGCTTGCAAGGACAGCAAGGGTCGTCTGCGTGTAGCTGGTGGTGTAGGTGTCACAGCTGATTCAATGGATCGTATAGAGGCTCTTGTGGAGGCTGGAGTTGACGCTATCGTCATTGATACCGCTCATGGTCACTCCCGTTCTGTAGTTGAGAAACTCAAGGAGGCTAAGGCCAGCTTCAAGAATATTGACATTGTTGTTGGTAACATCGCTACGGGCGCTGCAGCCAAGATGCTGGTTGAGGCAGGTGCCGATGCCGTCAAGGTGGGTATAGGACCGGGCTCGATCTGCACCACACGTATCATTGCGGGTATAGGTGTTCCGCAGATCTCTGCTATCTATGATGTAGCTAATGCCATCAAGGGCTCAGGCGTACCTGTAATCGCTGACGGTGGTCTGCGTTACTCAGGTGATGTTGTCAAGGCTCTTGCCGCAGGTGGTGACAGCGTTATGTTCGGCTCACTTGTGGCCGGCACGGAGGAGTCACCTGGTGAGACAATAATATTCAACGGACGTAAGTTCAAATCATATCGTGGCATGGGTTCACTTGAAGCTATGGAGAACGGTTCCAAGGACCGTTACTTCCAGGCTGGTGAGAAGGATGTCAAGAAACTGGTGCCGGAGGGCATTGCTGCCCGTGTTCCTTACAAGGGAACCCTCTATGAGGTGGTTTACCAGCTTGCTGGCGGTCTGCGTTCAGGTATGGGTTATTGCGGTGCTGCCAATATTGACAAACTGCATGATGCCAAGTTCGTACGCATTACCAACGCCGGCATGAACGAGAGCCATCCTCACGATGTAGCCATAACAAGTGAGGCTCCCAACTACAGCCGTCACGAATAATGAACTAACAGGAAGGATTATGAGACGTATCGTTTTGCTCGTTTTCACGGCTCTATTGTCTCTCCCGTTTTATGCACAGGCTGATGATCCTGTAGTTATGAGCGTAAACGGGTATGATGTGAAAAAATCGGAATTTGAGTATTTCTTCAAAAAGAATAATACTGATTCTGTTGTCACTAAGAAGACCATAAAGCAGTATGCTGACCTGTATCTGAATTTCAAGCTGAAGGTTCAGGCCGCAATTGATGCAGGAATGGACAGGTCTGAGTCATTCCTGAGTGAATACAAGATGTATAGGAATATGCAAGCTAAGGATTATCTTATTGATAATGAGTTTATTGATAAGATGGCTCATGACGCATATGATAAGTCTTATAAAGATGTCGGTCCTGATGGGTTGGCTTATGTGCTTTTAATAAGTTCAGTTCCTGAGGAAGAGACTCAAGAGGCGGAGGATGCCTGTACTGAAAGGATTTACTCCATTTATGAGAAACTTAAGGATGGTGCTGATTTCTATGCTTTGGCTCAGGAATACATGAATGATTATACTGATTTCAGTGAACTGGGCTGGATGATGAAAGAGCAGTTGGCTGAAGAGATAGGTGATATCGTCTTTGAAATGGGTCCCGGCCAGGTAAGTAAACCATTATTTTTTGAAGGAACGGCAGTTATCGTTAAGGTTAAAAACCGTCGTTTCATCGGTTCTTTTGAATCCGAGAAGAATGAGATATACGAATGGATACAAAATGGTACGGACTATTACGATCAAGCCAGAATGCGCAAAGCCAATGATTATGCTTCACGTTTTGGATGGGATGTCCATGATGATGATGCCATAGCCCGTGCCGACAGTCTGCTTGAAGAGATTGAACCGGAGTTTGGTAATATTTCTAGGGAATATCATGACGGCCTTCTGCTTTTTGAGATCAGCAGCAAGGAAATATGGGATAAGGCAAGTGATTCTGAAGCGATGCGTAGCTGGTTTGAAGCTAACAGGAAGTCATTCAGTTTTAAAGAACCTTGCTTTAAGGGATTGGTCTTTTTCTGCCCGGATGAGGATGTTTTCAATCAGGTAAAAAAGAAGCTTGAAGGTGTTGAATTCAGTGAATGGGTAAACAAAGCAGTGGATTTTAATAAAGAAAATGTTAAGATCCGGGTTATGAGAGGATCTTCAGGAAACGGTATTTTCCTTAAAGGCCAGAATGCATACGTTGACAAGATAGTATTCAATACAGGTGAATACGAACCGATGAAAGGCTTCCCGTACGTGAATGTCGTAGGCAAGGTCATAAAGAATCCGGAGAATATGGAAGATATGGGCGGACAAGTTACGGATGCCTATCAGAACTATCTGGAACAGGAATGGATCAAGAAACTGCGTAAGCAATATAAATACAAGATCTACAATAAAGCGCTCAAGAAGGTCAGCCTTAACAAATGATGAATAAGTCTCCATTCACATTCTTGCCGGCAGGAGTCGTTATGTTCCTGCTTTCATTTGCGCTCGTATCATGCAAATGGGGCAAGAATATCACGTTGTATGTGAGTGGAAAGACACCTGTGGTTGAAATTAACGGTGAAGTCCTGTATGCAGAGGATATCAAGCAGGTTCTCCCTTTGGGTCTGTCGGATTCTGACAGCGCATTGTTTGCTGAGCGTTACATAAAAAACTGGGCACAGGATGTGCTGTTTTATCAGAACGCTATCAGAAACGTTCCTGACACGAAGGATATAGACCGGTTGGTGGAGAATTACCGCCGTTCACTTTTTGAGCATGAGTTCCAGCGCAGGCTTATTGAACAGAAGTTTTCATCGGAGATAACAGAAGATGAGATTGAGCAGTTCTTCAATGACAATCAGCGTCTGTTCGTGCTCGATGAGTCACTTGTAAAAGGTCTGTTCCTGCAGATTCCCATCAAATCACATGATCTCTCTGTAATACGGAATTTATATACCCGACATGATGATGAGTCATTTGAGGAGATAGAGAAGTTCTGCATACGTAATGCTGCCCGTTGTGAATTTTTTTATGATAACTGGCGTACTGTAACAGAACTGGAGGTGCTTTTGCCTATTCAGGAAGAACCGCTTGAAACCATACTCAAGGATAGCAGCAGCTATGAATTCAAGGATAATGAGTATATATATCTGCTCAATGTGAGTGTCTTTGCTGAAAAAGGTGGCATAGAGCCTTTGGATCATGCCCGGGCAAGAATTAAAGGTCTTTTAATCAACAGTAATGAAGTAGCTTATATGAGGAAAATAAAAGAGGACTTATATGAGGCTGCCTTAGAAAAGAACAGGATCGTATTCTATCAAAAAAGAAAGTAATGAAGAAGAGTATTCTGATGGTTGTCTTAACGGCAGCCTTGGTTCAATATTCAGAATTATCCGCCCAAAACAATATAATTGATGAGGTTGTATGGGTGGTAGGTGATGAGGCTATCTACAAATCAGAGGTAGAGCAGGCCCGTCAAGACGCCTTGCTACGTGGAACCCAGTGGGAGGGTGATCCTTACTGCGTCATTCCTGAGCAATTGGCCGTAAACAAACTGTTTCTGAACCAGGCTGAACTGGACAGTATTTTTGTTACCGATGAAGATGTTACCCAACAGGTGGATTATGACTACAAGCTTTTGCTTGACAAGTACGTCACTGAGGAGAATCTGGAAGATAATTATGAAATGACCACGGATGAGATCAAAGCCCGTCTGTATGAGAAAAACAGGCAGGAATATGTGATCAGCAGTGTCCGTAATAAAATAATCTCACGTGTTAAGGTTACTCCTGCAGATGTGAGGCGTTATATCAAGGATATCCCGGCCGATGAAATTCCGTCCATTCCTACTCAGGTTGAAGTTCAGATAATCACTATTGATCCGGTCATTCCACAGGAGGAGATAGATGAGGTTAAGAGTGAACTGCGTGGTTATATAGACCGTGTACAGTCCGGTGAGGTTTCATTCTCTACGCTGGCTGTCCTCTACTCGGAGGATCCGGGTTCTGCAAGAGTAGGCGGTGACTTGGGGTTCTTTGGGCGTAACCAGATGGTTCCGGAGTTTTCAGCTGTGGCATTCAATATGACTGACCCTGCCAAGATTTCAAAGATAGTGGAGACAGAGTACGGTTTTCATATCCTCCAGTTTGTTGAACGCTTGGGAGACAGGGTTAGGGTTCGTCACATATTGCGTAAGCCCAAAATCCCTATGGAAAGTATCAATAACTGTCTGGCACGTTTGGATACGATAGCGCAGGATATCCGCAGTGGCGGTCATTCATTTGAGTTTAATGTTGCAGAGTACTCTCAGGATAAGAATACCCGTAACAACAATGGTCTTATGACATTCAGGACTGAAATGAGTCCTCTTACGGGTGTGTCAAAGGTTGAATTGCAGTATCTTCCGCAGGATGTGGCCAAGGTGGTTGACCGCATGCATGTGGGTGAGATATCAGATCCGTTCGTATTCCAGATGGATGGTGGAAAAACCACATGTGCCGTTGTAAAACTTAAGAGCAAGATAAATGCCCATAAGGCTAACATGGCCGATGACTACGATATATTGTATGAAATAGTCAGCACAATCCGTAATCAGGAGGCTCTTGAGAAGTGGGTTCGTGAAAAACAGCGCACTACTTATGTCAGAATCAGTGAGGGGTGGAATGATTGCGATTTCATGTATCCCGGATGGGTAAAACGCTAATAGTCAGAGTTCCATATGAACAGATTCCGTTTCCTGCCTCTATTCCTGGCATTATTAGCAGTTATGACATTTACTCTGCTTAAGGCTGAGGCATTGTCTGTTGCCGCTGATGAACCGGAATCTTCAGATACATCTTATGTCTATCTTCTCAATGCAGATGTAATACGTTTTGATGAACACATCAATCCCGATGCCCAGCGTCTGATGGGTAATGTGGTGTTCCGTCATGACAGTATGTACATGTACTGTGACAGCGCGCTGTTCTTTCAGGAGCATAATTCATTCAACGCATATCATAACGTAAGGGCGGAGCAGGGAGATACGCTTTTCCTTTATGGAGACTCCCTGTTTTATGACGGCAATACGCGTCTGCTCAGAGTACGTGACAACGTGCGACTTGAGAACAAATCCATGATCCTGCTTACTGACAGCCTTAATTATGACCGTAACACGGGTTTGGGTTGGTTCTTTGACGGGGGTACTCTGCTTGATGAGGAGAGTACGCTGATATCGGAGTACGGTCAGTTTGATACAAATACCAAGATGGCTATATTCATGGATGGCGTATCAATGGAGAGCCCGGATTATACATTGACAACTGATACCCTGCATTACAATACGGACACTCATATGGCTTACCTCAACTGCCCGGCTACCATAGTAAATGAGGATAATGTGATTAACACCAGCCATGGCCGTTTCAATACTGAAACCCATAGCGCAGTGCTGCTGGACCGCTCAGTGGTGGAACAGAGTGGCGGTGAGAACCGTATGACGGGTGACAGCATCATCTATGACAAGGAGACAGGACACATGGAAGGGTTCGGTGATGTCATAATCAATAATTATAAGGATAAGGTTGACGCTTTTGGAGAATACGTCTATTATAATCAGGAGAATGACTCTGCTGTAGTTACAGACAAGGCTCTTCTGGTAGAATATTCGTCAGGTGACAGCCTCTATGTCCATGCCGATACATTCCGGCTTGTCACCTTCTATAATGAGGCAAGGGACAGCGTTATTGAGCGTCAGGTACGCGGATTCAACAAGGTGCGTGCTTACCGTACTGATTTGCAGATGGTGGCAGATTCCATGGTATTCACCAGTATAGATTCTACGCTGACCCTGTTTTATGACCCGATACTATGGAATGAGGATCAACAGGTACTGGGTGAGAAGATAATATTCTACATGAATGACAGCACCATTGATTGGGTGCATGTGATAGGTCAGGCTCTCTTTGTCCAGATGAATGATACCGTTCATTACAATCAGATAGCGGGGCGTGAGATGATGGCCTATTTCAAGAACAGTGAGATAGAGCATGCTGATGTTAAAGGTAATGTACAGGTGGTGTTTTATCCGCTTGATTCTGATTCGGCCATGATAGGTATGAATACTACAGAGGGACCCAGCCTGAGGGCATATTTCAAGATGAGGGCTGTAGATAAGATGATAATATTCGGTAGTTCCAACGGTGTGATGTATCCTATGGACAAGTTGGAAGAAAAGAAGATGTTCTTACCCAATTTCCATTGGTTTGACTGGATCAGGCCTTTAGACCCCGAGGATGTCTTTTATTGGCGTGGCAAGACTGCTGACCAACAGCTCCGTAAAAATCATTCCAATAAGGAGGTGCCGCTGCCCACTCTTGACCGAAAGAAAAAAAAGAAGAAAAATAAAGAATAGGTACTATGGGAATGTTCAGTGTAAGAGAACCACGCCGCATAGAGCATAAGTACATATACTATGATGAGCGTAAGGAGAGGCTGGCCAAGATAGAAGAGCGTGCCAAGCGTGAATTGGGTATGCTTCCGGAGGAGGAGTATAATCCGGAGAATATCCGTGGCAAGTTTGTAGAGGGCACAACTCATCTTAAACGCCGTCTGGAGAATGGCGGCCCGCGTATTACGTTCCCGGTGGCCGTTGTGCTGTTGTTCTTTCTTGTGCTTCTGCTGCTATATCTTAGCGGAAACCTGATGTAAGCCATTCTATGGAGGGAAAGGTTAAGGTCTTGTCACAGGCAGTAGCCAGCCAGATTGCCGCAGGTGAGGTGGTAAACCGCCCGGCATCGGTAGTGAAGGAACTGGTGGAGAATGCTGTCGATGCAGGTGCTGATAACATACGTATAATAATTACGGATGCCGGACGTACGTCAATCCAGGTGATTGACAACGGATGCGGTATGATACCGGATGACGCCCGGCTTGCATTTGAACGTCACGCCACCTCCAAGATACGTGAATCAGATGACCTCTATTCACTTACCACGTTCGGCTTCCGCGGAGAGGCTTTGCCCTCAATTGCCGCTGTGGCTGAGGTGGAACTCCGTACCCGTACCAAGGAGAGTGATACCGGCACCATGGTGCTGATTAAAGCCTCTGAGGTAGAGCAGGAGGAACCCTGCGTATGTCCGGTAGGCAGTAGTTTCACTGTACGTAACCTTTTCTACAATGTACCTGCACGTCGTAAGTTCCTTAAGAGCAACCAGACGGAATTCGGGCATATCCTTACTGAGATTGAGCGTGTGGCTATAGCACACCCGGAGGTGGCTATAGAACTCACTCATCAGGGGGAGCAAGTGCTTTCACTGCCGGTTTCTCCCATCAAGCAGAGAATCATCAATCTGTTTGGGCGCAAAATGAATGAGGCACTCCTTCCGGTTGATGTACAGACATCGATGGTGAGTGTGAGCGGTTTCTGCTCCAATCTGGATAATGTAAAGGGGAGAGGTGCCAAGCAGTTCTTCTTTGTGAACGGTCGTTTCATGCGTCACCCCTATTTCCATAAAGCTGTCTTGAGCGCGTATGAGAACCTTGTTCCAGAGGGTGACCAGCCGTCATACTTCCTGTTCCTTACCGTTCCGGCCGATACCATTGACGTGAACATTCATCCTACCAAGACTGAGATCAAGTTCCAGGATGAGCAGGTTATATGGAAGATACTTATGGCAGCCGTTAAGGAGAGTGTGGGCAAATTTGAACAGATGCCTACCATTGATTTCGATACGGCCGATATGCCTGATATCCCCATTTATGACGATTCACGTCCTGCGGTACAGCCCAAAGTGGAGGTTAACACCT
>Ga0310786_10012525_pt1 | contig 10499 bp, 6 predicted proteins | sample AusTroGonzalo_MG_FD_203881 | JGI IMG/M metagenome (GOLD analysis project Ga0310786, IMG submission 203881) | Bovine rumen microbial communities from tropical cattle in Woodstock, Queensland, Australia - Gonzalo_03 (v2) (version 2) | ecosystem: Host-associated > Mammals > Digestive system >... | reverse complement strand
TTAAAAAAAACTAGTCGAAACTAGTTTTTTTAACAAATATTGCTTCCGTCTGGAAGGTCTTTTTCTGGCGACAAAATTGAAACATCTCCTTCAGGTGTTTCTCCGCAAACAATCATTCCTTCACTCACAAATCCCTTCATTTCTCTTGGTGGAAGATTTGTCACAACAACAACCTTTTTCCCTACCATTTGCTCTGGAGTGTATGCTTTTGCAATTCCACTTAAAATTGAAAGCGTTTTTGTTCCGACTCTAACCGTTGAATGTAAAAGCTTTGATTTTGGCACCGCCTCACAATTGAGCACAAGTCCAACTTTCATTTGAACTTTAGCAAAGTCATCTATTGTTATATCCTCCGCCTTGTCAAATTCAATTGGGGGTGCGTTTTCTGCCTTTTGCTTTGCAACAATTTCATCTATTCTTGGTTGTATATCTTCCATTCTTATTCTTGCAAACAAAACTTGTGGATCTTGTGTGACGTTAAACTCTTTCGCAAGCCCAAAAATATTTAAATCTTTGAAATCTCTTGCCTTGACTCCAAGTTCCTTGAAGATTTTTTCACTTGTTTCTGGCATAAAAGGAACAAGCAAATTCGCACCAACATTTATTGCTTCAAGCAAATTGAAAAGCACCGTTGAAAGTCTGTCTCTCTTGTCTGGGTCTTTGTTCAAATCCCAAGGAAGAGTTTCGTCGATATATTTGTTCGCTCTTCTAAAAACATTCCAAAGTTCTTCTAGCGCATCAGATATTCTGTATTCATCAACTTTTCCAAAAACCCTGTCCCTTGCACTTGCAACAACACTTTTAAGGTCGTTGTCTATGTCTGCGTTGACGTTTTTGTTGATAACTTTTCCACTAAAGTATTGGTTACTCATAGATATTGTTCTCTTGACAAGATTTCCAAGAGTGTTTGCAAGATCTGCGTTGTTTCTTTCGCAAAGCAATCCCCAAGTTATTGTTCCGTCTGTTGCAAAATTCATTTCTCTGAGAGTGTAATATCTCACACTGTCAACACCAAAAACCGAAGAGAGATCATCCGCATACAACACATTGCCTTTTGACTTGCTCATCTTTTCTCCACCCTGCAAAAGCCAAGGGTGAGCAAGAACTTTTTCTGGCAATTTTTCACCAAGTGCCATTAAGAATATTGGCCAATAAATTGTGTGAAATCTTGCGATATCTTTCCCAACAACGTGAACATTCGCTGGCCAAAACTTTTTATATCTGTCGCTTGGTTTTTCTGGGTCGTAACCGATTCCTGTTATGTAATTGTTTAACGCATCAAGCCAAACATACACAACGTGTTTGTTGTCAAAATCGACTGGGATTCCCCATTTAAAAGAAGTTCTTGAAACACAAAGATCTTGCAGTTTCGTTTTTATGCTTCCATCTTCTATGGCCTTCAAAAGTTCTTTGTCTGATTTTCCAATAAATTCATCAGCTAAAAGAAAGTTGTTCATCATCTCATTCTTTCTTGAAATCGGTTCAACGAAATTTGGATGAGTGATAAGGTGTTTTATCAAAGCTGGGGCATATTTGCTCATTTTGAAAAAATATGACTCTTCCTTTGCCTTTTGAACCTCTCTTCCGCAATCTGGGCATTTTCCGTCAACGAGTTGAGATTCTGTCCAAAAACTTTCACAAGGGGTGCAATAAAGCCCTTCGTATTCACTTTTATAAATGTCTCCTTGTTCATAAAACTTTTTGAATATTTTTTGAACTTCTCTCTTGTGGTCCTCATCTGTTGTTCTTATGAATTTGTCATAAGAAATATTCATCAAATTCCAAAGGTTTTTAATATTCCCAGAAATTTGATCCACAAATTGTTGCGGTTTCAAACCTTTTTCTTCTGCTTTTGACTCCACTTTTTGTCCGTGTTCATCTGTCCCAGTCATAAAGAAAACATCAAAGCCCTCCATTCGCTTTGCTCTTGCAATTGCATCTGTCAAAATGATTTCATACATATTTCCAATGTGTGGCTTTCCTGATGCATAAGCTATTGCTGTTGTGATATAAAACTTGTCTTTCATGTTCTCTCCTTTTGTTACTCCACAATTTTAACATATTAAAGCCAAAAAATCAAACAATATATGTTTGAAAAATGTTATTTAAACATTTCTGTTTTGTTTGTTAAACCGCTCCACCCGAGAAGAAGTTTGATTAAGTCGGCCCAGTAAGTTAATCTTGCACTGTTCAAAAGAGTTTTGCACTTTTTCACTTCTTCATCATCTAAAATTTCTCCCAAAAGTTCCAACCCTTTTTGGGATGCTTCTTTTTCAATCGCAATTGTTTTTGATTTGATTGTTATGGCGAGCAAAATTATAAAAAACTCAACGCCTCCGCCAATCAAAAATACCAATTCGTAATTTTCAACAAAAAACAGTGCAACGATAGTCGCAATAAGAACCGGTAGGAAAAGTTTTCCAACAATCATACCAAAAAACCTAATCTTGTTAAATCTTCTCAAACTGTCTTGAACAACATCTTGATAGGCGTGTCCAAGTTCGTGTGCAACAACAGCAAACCCCGCAAGAGAAGTTTCGCTTGTGACATTGAGTGCAACAACTTTGTTTTTTGCATCGTAATAATCTCCCGCAAGCCTAGATATTGGTTTCGTTTTGACCTCGTTTTTTAAATATTTTTGGTTCACAATTGCAACAAAAGATGAAACAGTGTATGGGCTGTTCGTTCGAAACGCTGATAATCTTTTGTAATCATTAAAAAATTTATCCGCAGAAAAAGATGCTATTGTGAGAAGCAAACATAGTGCAAGCACGACCGCCAAAGCGATAATCACAATTACTGTTGTATCCATAGTTATATTTTAACTATTTTTATTTTGAAATGCAAGCATATTAAAGCACTAAAACAACACTATCTCCTTTTTGAAGCGTTGTTCCCGCCGGTGGAAGTTGTTTTTGAACAATTGTCCCAAATCCGCCGATTTCATATTCAAGTCCGAGGTCTAAAAGAATTTTTACAGCATCAACAACAGAAAGCCCCTCAACATTAGGCATCGTGACATATTCGATTTTCACACCTGGATCATCTTTCTTCGCTCCAATATATTCAAACAGTTTGCTATAAAAAATCTTGCCATAAGGGGCTGCAACAATTCCACCATAATATGCACCTGCACCAGGCTCATCAACAAGAAGCATCAAAATGTATTTGGGGTCGTTGGCTGGATACGTTCCAATAAATGATGACATATATTTTCCGCTTGCAATTTGCCCTTGCTCGTTATATTTGTTCGCGGTTCCTGTCTTTCCACCAATATTGTATCCTTCAACATAAGTGTATTCACCCGTTTTGTTGATTGCAAAACGCATATATTCCTTTATAATATCGCTTGTTTTTTGAGAAATAATCCCTGTTTTCCTGTTTTTTTGATAATTTTTGTTTTCTCCCTCGACGCTTTCAACCAAATATGGAGTGTTGAGTTTTCCGCCATTGATGATGCAAGAAATCGTTGTCAAAAGTTGAATTGGAGTCACCGCAACAGCGTGCCCAAAACCTATTCTTGCAAGATCAACATTCGTCACAAGGCTTTTGTCAAGCATAATCCCCGAACTTTCCCCTGAAATGCTTACACCTGTTTTTTGCCCTATTCCGAACTTTTCAAGATATTGATAAAATTTGTCTTTTCCAAGCCTTAAAGCAAGTTGCATAAACACGCAATTGCAAGAGTTTGCAAAACCTTCTTTGAGTGATTGTGAACCGTGCCCCGTGGATTTCCAACACCTTATTTTTTGTCCGTCAACATAATATGATCCACCACAATAGAACCTGTCATCTTCGTGCACACAACCTTCTTCAAGTGCCGCAGCAAGTGTCAAAATTTTGAAGGTTGAACCCGGCTCATATGTGTCTGTAACGGCCTTGACTTTTGACTCTTCAAAAAGGGTAGAAAGATTTTCTCTTGGCACATCATTTAAATCAAAACTTGGCTTTGAAGACAACGCAATAATTTCTGCTGTTTTCGGGTTCATAACAATGCCCGTTACTCCCTTTGCTTTTTGTTCTTGCATAATTTGATTAAGGACACTTTCAAGTATTATTTGAACGTTTACATCGACCGTCAAGCTCACATCTCCGCCCTTTGTTCCACTCACATAGTATCTCAAACTTCCGCCAATTTCTTTGCCTTGCACGTCGCTTTGTGTGAAACTATATCCGTTTTTCCCAGTTAGGTTTTTGTTAAACATTTGTTCAACTCCCGACTGCCCCACGCCATCCACACTTGTAAATCCGATGATTTGTGTCAAGGTGTTGCCATATGGATAATATCTTGCGTTGTTCTCGGCAAGATAAACACCGTCAAAACCTTTGTCAAATATTTTTTCTGCAATCTCCGCTTCTATTTGCAAGGATATAAGAGACTCAGAAATCGTTTTGTTTGAAATTTTTTCATATACGTCTGTAAATTTTTTCTTCAAAATGTTTGACAAAAAAGAAGCAACTTCTGTTGGGTTTTTCACTTCTCTCGCCCTTACATAAACGCTGTAAGTCGTGTAACTCACAGACAAAACATTTCCATTTTTGTCCAAAATGTCACCTCTCGGTGCAATGATTGAAATATCTCTCGTCCATTGACTGGTTGCTTTTTTTTGCAAATTTCTCCCATTGACAATTTGTATAACAAACACTCTTGTTATCAGCGCACAAAAAAGAAAGGATATTAGAATAAAAAGTGCTAATATCCTCTTTCGTAATGAGTTTAATGAATAGGGTTTTTGCAAAATCAACCTCCAAACAACCCCGAAATAAAGTTGCAAATTTTGTCAAACCAGTTCGTATCCTTTGAGATTGTTGAAGGGTCTTCAACCTCTTCCGGATATGTGTCAATAAGTTCAAGTGCAGTGTTTGAATTGTCTATGCCATTAATTTTCTTTATGAGTTTTGGCAAGTTCGTGCTGTATGTTGCCTCTGTCGCCGCCAACCTATTTGAAGCATCTATCAGTTGAACCCCGCTCGAAACAAAAAACGCTCCTGCAACAAAGAAAATTAATGAAAAAAGAATGATTTTGAGTTTCTTGTTGAACGTAAATGGTTTTGGTTTGTCTTCGTTTTCAATTTTTTCAACCTTATATATTTTTTTTCTTCTTTCTGGGGAGATCTCTTTAATCATATCATAGTTAGGACTCACAATTGCTTTTTCTTTTTTTAAGGTCTCTTTCTTTGATTCTCTCTGCTTTGCAAGTTCCGCACGAAGAGATTGAAGATTTACTTCGCTTTTGCTTTTTTCTGTTTCTTTCTCTACTTCAGTTTCTGCTTCTTCTTTCTCTAAAACAGCAACTGTCGTTTTTGCTTCTGGCAATTTTTCTTTCTCAAGCAAAGTTATTTTTTCTTTCTCTTCCATATATCTTACTCCCCTCCTTTCGTAAATATGTTAAATTAAAATGAAAATAAAGTCAATAGTATTTTATATTTTTTCAAAAACACGCAGTTTTGCCGAAGAACTTCTCGGATTAAATTTTAATTCTTCACTTGAAGCAATTATTGGTTTTCTCGCAACAAGTTTTCCTTTTTCTTTGTGTCCGCAAATGCAAATCGGGGTTTTGGGCGGGCATATACATCCTGTTGAAGCTTCTTTGAATGCATCTTTCACAATTCTGTCCTCAAGCGAATGAAAAGAAATTATGCAAATTCTTCCTTTGGGTGCAAGAAAATCTATCATTTCCTTTATGCAATCTTCCAATCCTGCGAGTTCGCCATTCACTTCAATTCTTATTGCCTGAAAAGTCTTTTTGCAAACTCCACCCTTCCCATATATAATCTTTTTAGGGAAGGCTGTCTCCACAATGTCTTTTAGTTCCTCGGTTGTTTCTATTGCTTCTTTCTTTCTCGCTTCAACGATCTTTCTTGCAATGTTTTTTGCATTTGATTCTTCTCCATATTTATATAAAATTTCAATCAGTTTTTCTAATGGATATTCATTTACAACATTAAAAGCAGAAAACTTTTGATTTTTGTCCATTCTCATATCAAGTGGACCATTATGTAGAAAAGAAAACCCCCTTTCTCCCTCATCGATTTGGTGAGAACTTACGCCAAGATCAAGAAGTATTCCGTCAACTTGAGTTATTCCCATCTCCTTTAAATCTTTGACTGCGTTTTTAAAATTGTCGTGGACAAACGATACATTGTCAAAACTTTCCAATCTTTCTTTGCTCGTTTTTATTGCGATTTCATCTCTGTCAAAACAGAAAAGCTTTCCGTTTTTGCCAAGTTTTTTTGCTATTTCAAGCGAGTGGCCCGCTCCGCCAACCGTTCCGTCAATAAAAACACCAGAAGGGCTAATGTTTAGCCCTTCTATAACTTCATTTAATAAAACCGGTATGTGTTTGAATTCCATTATTCTCCTGCTTGAGTGTTTTGAAGTAATATTTGTTTCAAAAGTTCTTTGATTTCATCTGAAAGTCCATCATAACTGTCAATTGCATCTTCAATGTTGTCTTGGCCATTGATGTCAATGTCGATGTCTCCCAGGTCAATTGTTATGTCGTTTTCAACAATTGTGTTCAAGATTTCTTCAATTGTTTCTTCATTTGCATCGGCGATTTCATCAAGAACATTCTTAATGTCGTCATTGTCATAAGTTCCATCAAGGATTTCTTTCATTGAATCAACAAAATCTCCAACATCACTTTCGTGTTCTTTCAATTTCAAAACAGAAGTAAAATTTACTTCGTAAATATTCTCTTTGTTCATTGTTTGTGCAAAGTCGATTGAATACTCTGCTTCTGCTTTGTCAATTATTGCATCAAAAGTTGTTCTGAAAATTCCAACATTTGCAGCAATATTTGCCAAATCATTTGCTGGATCTGTGTCTGTGTTTGCAATTTCAATTCTGTAAGCATTTTCCTTCATAGAATCAAGAAGTGCACCTAAGTCGGCGTATGACACATTGTCAAAATCTGTTACATCTTGTTTGTATATTGTCAAGAAGTCTTTAAATATTTTGCAAATTTCAACTTTTTGATCCTTGAGTTTTGCTTTTGAGTAACCGATTGTGAGGGATGAGTTTTCTGTTACGTCTCTCATTGTGTCTTGAACTGTATCAAAGATTGTTTCGCAAATTGTGTCTGTCATTTGAGAAGCAAAGATTGGCAACAAGAGTTCATCAACTGCATCAACCGAAATAGAATTGATAAGTCCTTCAAAATCATTGCCTTCTGTCAAAAGATATTTAAGATATGAAACTTGTTGCGTTCCAACCGTAATCTTGTTCTTTGCAAGAGCAATCAAAATGTCTGTCATATATCCAAGCTCTTCCGCTCTAACGTTTGCATCATCCAAAGCTGTGATGTCAACAAATGATGAAAGACTATCTTTAAATGAGTCCACTGTGATTTCTTTCACTTTTGGGAATTCGTAAAGCGAGTTAAATATTGATTCAAGTTTCTCTTTCTTTGATAAAGTTCCCGCTGGATGATCTACAAGAGAATCTGCATAAACCGCATCAGCAATTTTACATATTGCATCTTTATATTCTTGTTGTGTCACTTCGTGATAAAGGTTAAATTCAAGCAAGTATGAAACTGCAGTCGCAAGTTTTTTGCACATATATGAATAGTTTACTGTAATTCCTGCTGGAGCAACGACTCCGTCCAAGATATCTTCAAAACCAAGCACACCTAAGATTTGTGGTATGAGTTTTTGGTTTGTGGAATCTTTCATAATTTCAAGCTTATCAACTTTGTCAAGGATTCCTCCAACATCATTGATTGCAAGCTTAACTTTTGCCGGATTCGCTTTAAGGAAAAGATATTTGTCCTCCATAAAATGTTCAACTGTAAAGTTTGCATCTGCCAAAGCTTGGTTGATATGATCATAAAGATCCGCAACATCTGTCAAAATGTCTTTCACGTCATAAATAAATTGATTCCAGTTTGTTATATTTGAATTTGATGTTTTGATTATTTCTTCAATGTCACCATTTCCAAGCCTGTCTTTAACCATATCCATTATTGTCCCAAATGAACTTCTAACAAGGTGAACATTGAAAACGCCATCGACGGCATCAACTATAAATGTATCAATGTATTCATCAGCAATTGTGTAAACCAAATCTTGCGTTGTTCCTTCGTCTACAGCTTTCACAACGTCATCCAAGAACCCTGTTTGTCCTGCCGATTTGATAATGTCTGTCAATTTGTAAAAATCATTTTTAAGATCTTCAATAGGTTTGTCACTTTCTGCCAACCCTGTTTTTATATCTTCAAAAAGATCGCCATAATCATCAAGCAATGAAGATCCTTCCAAAACAGCTTCATATGTTTGTGAATAGTCATAAATCACATTAAGAATGAATCCTTTGAACATTCCACTTTCAAACATTCCTTGTCTCAAAGAATCCAACTTGTCATAATCTAATTTCTTAAAGAAATCCGAGTTGTCTTCTTTGTATTCATCGTAAAGTTCAAGTGCATAATTATATGTTTCCAAAAGACTTGATGCTGTCTGTCTTATGCTGATTTTCTCTCCGTTAAGTTCCATTTGAGATATATAATCAAATGTCACATTGTGAATTCCAAAAAGTTGACCAACAAAACCAACAGCACTTCTGTTATAGCCAGCGATTGCCTTTTTCACCTCTTTTGGAAGATTGTTTGCAACTTGCTCTGGGGTTGGAAGAGAATCAAACGAATCTGTGATTGCGGCACTTGCCGTATCATCTACATAATTTGGAAAAAAGTTATGTTCAACCAAGCAAGTGAGCGAGGTCAATGGAAGAAGCACACACACAAAGAACAAAAATGTTTTTGCTGCTGACAACAACCCCCCGCTAAGTCTTGCTTTGTGGGGATTGATTTGTTCACTTTCCGCTTTGAAGAGAGCGTGTTTCAATATTGCATAAATAATCTGTCCAATCAATTTGAACACAAAGCAAAGAATGATAAAAACAACAACTCCACAGATTGCAGGCCCCACTCCGTTTATAAAGCCTTCAACTGTTTGAGAATTTTCTATATATCTATCAAAATCCCCTTGCTCAGAAAGAAACGCAGATGTTATAGTTCCAAGCGTTGTCATATTCCCATTGTATTGAATTTGGATCCCCATAAGTGCGTTTGTTATAACCGGAGTTACCAAAAATGCTGTCACAAGCATCACCGCAGAAATTCCTAAATTGAGAAGAGATTTTTTTACCCCTCTTTTCATTCCCACAAAGAAACTTATAAGCATAAACAATCCGACTGCCGCTGATATTATAATGGCGATTAAATTTGAACTCATATTCCCCCCTAATTTTTATGCAATTATATTGTAATATATTTAAAAAAAATTATCAACTTAAATTCCAATATTCTTTTAAATTTTTCCCACTTTTTTGCGACATAAAAATATTTTAAAAAAGTTCAAAAAAATTTTTTACATGTTTTCAACCAGTTGTGACACAGGAAAATTATAATATAATAACCATCGCAAGGTTTTGTTAAAAATTGTGGAAAACTTTTCAAAAAATCATTTGACTTTTGTTTTAGAATGTTCTATTATGAAAAAGAATAAACACAACATATAGTGCTTGAAATTAAATATTAACACAATATCTTGTATTTTTATTCATCGTCAGTTTAAGGAGGAAAATATGATAAAAACAATTAGAAAAAGGGATGGAAGAGTTGTTGATTATGACATTTCAAAGATTGAAAACGCCATCACAAAGGCTATGTTAAGCCTTGGTTATGGGGATATAAAAGATGTCAAAAAGATGGCAAGAATCGCTGAACTGTATCTTGATGAAAAATTTGTAGATACAATCCCTGGGGTCGAGGACATTCAAGATGTTGTTGAAACAGTTCTTATGAAGAATGGATATGAGGATGTTGCAAAAGCATACATTATATATCGTCGTGATCACGAAAAAATCAGGAACATTCAAAACACTCTTTTGGATTATAAAGAAACTGTTGACAAGTATCTTAAGCTTTCTGACTGGAGGGTAAAAGAAAATTCAACCGTTACCTATTCAATTGGCGGGCTTATTCTTTCAAACTCTGGTGCCATCACTGCCAACTATTGGTTAAATGACGTTTATGATAAGGAAATTGGCAATGCACATAAAAATGCAGACATACACATTCACGACCTCAGTATGCTCTCAGGATATTGTGCAGGTTGGTCTCTTAAACAACTTATTCAAGAAGGACTTGGCGGAGTCCCTGGCAAAATCACAAGTTCTCCAGCAAGCCATTTGAGCACGCTTTGCAACCAAATGGTAAACTTCCTTGGAATTATGCAAAACGAGTGGGCTGGCGCTCAAGCTTTCTCATCATTTGATACATATCTTGCACCTTTTGTCAGAAAAGACAACCTTACATACAAAGAAGTTAAGCAATGTATTCAGTCTTTTGTTTATGGAGTTAACACTCCTTCTCGTTGGGGCACTCAAGCACCTTTCACAAATATAACGCTTGACTGGACAGTTCCTGCAGACCTTGCAGAGCTTAACTGCATCGTAGGTGGAAAAGAACAAGATTTCAAGTATAAAGATT
>Ga0310786_10012524_pt1 | contig 10499 bp, 7 predicted proteins | sample AusTroGonzalo_MG_FD_203881 | JGI IMG/M metagenome (GOLD analysis project Ga0310786, IMG submission 203881) | Bovine rumen microbial communities from tropical cattle in Woodstock, Queensland, Australia - Gonzalo_03 (v2) (version 2) | ecosystem: Host-associated > Mammals > Digestive system >... | reverse complement strand
GAGTGGGACGTCACCATTCCCTGCAACACAACAGCTGACGTTTGTCTGCCTAATGGCGAGACAAAGACCATCGGCTCTGGTAGTTATCATTTTAGCGTCGACATCCCCACTGGCCATCCTGCCATTGTGAAGGATGAGTTCCTCTACACCAAAGCCCCCTTCCCTGAGGCCCATGCCTCGACAATAGTTGAGACCAAGAAGGGCGATTTGGTAGTAGCCTACTTCGGTGGCACAAAGGAGCGAAATCCGGATGTGTGCATTTGGGTGAGTCGTAAACTGAAGAGCGCCAATGAATGGACGGCACCTGTGATGGTTGCTGACGGTGTGTTTGGTGATAAGCGCTATGCCTGCTGGAATCCCGTACTCTACGAGATGCCTAACGGAGAACTGTGGCTTTTCTTTAAGATCGGTGCCTCAGTAGGCGAGTGGACGGGCTGGCTTACCAAGTCGAAGGACGGTGGTCGGACGTGGAGTCGACGTGAGCCGTTACCCGATGGATTCCTCGGTCCGGTTAAGAACAAGCCAGAACTGATAAACGGCAGACTGCTCTGTCCGTCATCAACTGAGAACGACGGATGGCGTTTCCACATGGAGATATACGACCTGAAGACCAAGCAATGGAAGTATGTACCTGTAGAGAGTACCGAGGCCATTAAGACGGATGACAACAAGATGCATCCCATCGACTGCATTCAGCCCTCCATTCTGAAATTGAAGGATGGTCGTCTGCAAGTACTGATGCGTACACATAATGCCCGACTGGCCACCTCGTTCAGCAGCGATGGTGGCGACACATGGACACCTGTAACGTTAAGTGAGGTGGAGAATAATCAAAGTGGTACGGATGCTGTGACGTTACGTGATGGGAGACATGTGCTTATATACAACAATTTTGCCACGCTCCCATTGACCAAGAAAGGACCACGTACACCGCTGAGCATCGCCATCAGCGACAATGGCACCAACTGGCGTCATGCCCTTACCCTTGAGGACTCGCCCATTGATCAGTACTCGTACCCTGCCATCATACAGGGCCGCGACGGCACGCTCCACTGCGTCTATACTTGGCGTCGTCAGCGTATAGCCTACAAACAGATAGCCCCTGACAAGCTCAATAGTTCCCTTGTTTTGTGAAGCTTTTATCATAATATCGATGTGTCAACATTATACATCTGAGAAATATAACTTGCTGATAATCATAGATATAATTTTTTAATTAGTGTCAATCGCATGATGCCTCTTGACATCGGGCTTTTTTTGTTGTAACTTTGCAACATTGACAACAATAAAAGTTTAAAATTATGACAAGAGGTAATTCTATTTGCAATGTGCTGAGGACGGTAGCCATCGTTTGCATATCGGCTGGGATAGCTGCGTTAACGAGTTGTGGAAAGGAAGTAGAACTGCTAACACCACCAGCAGAGGTAAAGCAAACAACGGTATTCAGTTGTGGTTTTGAGGTAATGCCGTCGTTCCGTGGTGGTCAGAAAGCCTTGATGGCGTATCTGGCGGAAAATGTACAGTATCCAAAAGATATGGAGGACACCTGTGCGCAAGGAAGAGTCGTCGTTTCTTTTGTAGTAGAAAGGGACGGCAGCATCACAGAGCCTAAAGTGGTCAGTAGTGTTAGTCAGGCTTTAGACAAAGAGGCGCTGCGCGTTGTCAATGCGATGCCCAAATGGATGCCAGGTAAACAGAATGGGAACGCTGTTAGAGTGAAATATGTGCTGCCTATAACTTTCCGATTAAAATGAGGATTGCAGGATAGACAGGTCGATCTTCTTGTTGAGACGGCTTTTGGTGCTGCGGATGGCCTGTTCCGAGCAACAGAAGGAGCGGGCCTTTTGTCGGTCGTTCTTGCCGTAATATTCCATGATGCAGAAGAAGGTCTCTTTAGGCGTTAGGGGTGAAGAGGCTTTGTTTAACAGAGTGGCGAGAGTTGCATCAACCAATGGGAGAGCCTTGAGCACAGCTTGTTCTTCCTGCTTGCCCATCTGACTGATGTTCTGGTCGTTGATAATGGCAAAGAGCACGTCGATGCCTTTTTTAGTTTCTTCAATTGGAAGGGTGGTGGTCGCAGGAATGCATGATTCTCTGCTAAGCAGTTCTTGTCGCACGCTGTCAATTCGTTGTTGGTAGATTGACGACTGTGCCTGTATCTTACGGATATACCAGTAACAGACAGCACCAGAAATCAGTAGTAGCAGGATGATGGTGACAATATAGAATTGGCGGTCTCGGCTTGCCTTCACCTGTTCCACTTGTAATTGCATATTCATCACATCCACATAGGCCTCTGGCGAGATGGTTTGCATCAACAGTTGCATTTGCTCTTGTTTACCTTCTTGATAGTAAATATAGCAGAGCAATGCCACCGTCCCATTTTCCATCGTAGAATCATTACTTAACAAAAATGCACGATAGGCGTAGTTCTCCGCTTTTCCTAAAGAACCGGTAAACATGGCTTGATAGGCCAAGTCTTGATAGATGGCAGCACTATCCTTACTGTCACCCGATGCAGATGCGAGCGATGGTTTTTCTGCTATCTGGCAAGCACAAAGCAAGCATGCGGCAGTTGTTAGGATGGTCAGCAATCTTTTCATTTTGCGTACAAAGGTACAGATATTTTTTGAAACGGCCAAATCACCCATGTGTCAAAAATGTCCTCATATAATAATAAATGGTCTGAAATCCAGCCACTTACTAATTATATGTGTGTCAATCTCAGAAGGCCTATTGCAAATAGTCCGAAAACAATGTATCTTTGCATTGACATACTTATCAATCTAAGTGTTAATCCAACAAAATTGAAACTCTAACAAGTAAGCCGCCGAGTAGTGTCCTATGGATAGAAGGATAGATACCCGACGGCTTGTTTTTATTTACTTCATAGCTTCTAACACCAGGCGGACTTCGTCATAGGTAACGTCTGGCGGACAGAGGGTCTTGATGGCTGTGCTATTTGCATCAGAGCCTGCCATGCGGATAGCACGGAGGATGGCCTGCTGATGGTCCGCTGGGATGAGGTCGTCGATAGATATGTCGCCAGTAGGAATGTAACGGGCCAGATGACCATAGATGGTGCCGATGGTAAGGCCACGCTCACGGGCTATCAGTTCTGGCGTTTTGCCTTGTCGGTAGAGGTTGTAGGTTGTGACCCACGTTTTTTCCTTCTTGGGCTTGGGTTCCTTGGCTTTTTTCTCCTTTTTTTTCTTTTTTGTGAGTGTCAGTTCATCCATAGCATCCAATAGCGAGTGCTGCTTCTGGCGCAGATAGTCTGCGATGGAAAACGATCGTTCAGACATCTGCTGGAGCAGGTAACGACGCGAGAGCCAGGCCTGACGCAGGTCGGCATAGTTCTCCGTGAGGCGTTTCATGGCCAACTTGTTCTGCGATTTGACATCGGGTACCAAGGATAACGGTTTCGACAGTACCGTATCGAGTGCCTGTTCAAAGTAGGCTGCACTACGTTTCACGCGTTCCAGAAAATCGCCTTCCCGTAACTGTGCGATGGTCATCTGCTGAATCTTTGCCAGCCACTTGTCAGCCACAGAGATGACCTGCTGCTTGCAGTCCTCAACCGCCCGTTTGTGAAGCTCTGCGGTGTTGGTATAGGCGTGATAGAAGAACTCTATGATAATCCTGCTCAGATACTCTTCACGATAGAGGATGTCCTTGAAGTCGAAGAGGTCCATCAGCAGGTAGCGATAGTATTCGTCCTTGAGTGTGGGCAGTTGTTCGATGCTGCGCTGGGCGGCCTCCTCCTGATGTTCAATATACGAATCGACACGTTCATCGTTGATGATGGCCTGTGGTGGAATCTGTGAGGCGAGCACCATACCCTCCAGCGTCTTACAACGGCTCAGCGCCACATACACCTGACCTGGAGCGAATGACAGGCTGGCATCGATGATGGCGCGTTCGAAGGTCAGACCCTGACTCTTATGGATGGTGATGGCCCATGCCAGTCGCAGGGGGAGTTGCGAGAATTTACCCAGCACCTCGGACTCTATTTCGTGTGTCTCTTGATTCAGCGTATAGCGTGCGTTCTCCCATTCCAACGGTTCCACATCGATGGCCTCCGCATCGCCAGGACAATAGACCATCAGACGGTTGTCGTCAGCGTAAGTCACGTGTCCGATGCGTCCATTATAATAACGATGTTCGCCAGACGGGTCGTTCTTGACAAACATCACCTGCGCTCCTACTTTCAGCGTCAATGCCTCAGCAGTCGGATAGGAATAGTCAGGAAACGTGCCCTCAATCTTCGCCTGATAGGTGTGGGCACGACCAGCGAGCTTCCTTAATTCCGATTCGTTGTAATGGTTAGCCATCTGGTTATGCGTAGTCAGACGGATATAGCCTTCCTCGGGCTTGGGGATGAACGCTGGCTGACAACGGCTATTCAGCAGTTGCAAATCCGCTTCCGTAGGTTGTCCCTCGCGGATATGGTTCAGCAACGTCAGGAACGTATCATCCTGCTGCCGATACACCTTTTCCAGTTGGATGGTTACATAGTCAATCTGTTCCAATGCTTTCGAACCAAAGAAGTAGGGCGTGTCGTAATAAGGAGCCAGTATCCTCTCGTCTTCAGGCGTTACAACAGGTGTCAACTGCTGCAGGTCGCCAATCATCAACAGCTGCACACCACCGAAGGGCTTGTAGCGGTCACGGAATCGTCTGAGAACACTGTCGATGGCATCCAGCAAGTCGCTGCGTACCATCGAAATCTCGTCGATAATCAACAGGTCGAGCGACGAGATAAGCTTACGTTTCTCCTTGCCGAAGTCGAACTTACTCTCTATTTTCGCACCAGGTACGAAGGGCGAGAAGGACAGTTGGAAAAAAGAGTGGATGGTCATGCCGCCAGCATTGATAGCCGCCACACCCGTTGGTGCCACGACGATGTTACGCTTGCTACTGCGCTCTACCACTGTCTTCAGAAATGTGGTCTTACCCGTTCCCGCCTTTCCTGTCAGGAAGATGCTTCGACCTGTGTGTTCCACAAATTCCCACGCTGTACGCAACTCTGTATTTTGTTCCATGCTTGTCTATTTATCTGATTAATTTGCAAAGTTACTGCTTTTTTTGTAACTTTGCAAGCGAATATTAGCATTTTTATTCATTGTAGTAATACCCATGCTGACGGAGAAGACGATGGAAAAACTGCGAATCCTCGCAGAGTCGGCGAAGTACGATGTGTCGTGCTCGTCGAGCGGTACCGTGCGCAAAGGTAAGCAGGGCATGGTTGGTTCGACGGTTGGTGGCGTGGGTATCTGCCACTCGTTTGCCGACGACGGGCGCTGTATCTCGCTGTTGAAGGTCATGTTGACGAACTACTGCATGTACGACTGTGCCTACTGCGTCAACCGCCGTACCAACGATATCCAGCGCGCCACGCTCTCTGTCTCTGAATTAGAGGAGATCACGATGGAGTTCTATCGTCGCAACTACATCGAGGGCTTGTTCTTGTCGAGTGGGGTCGTGCGCAATCCTGACTATACAATGGAACGTCTCACGGCTATCGTGCGCGACCTCCGTACCGTGCATCGCTTCAATGGTTACATCCATCTGAAGACCATCCCTGGTGCTTCGCAAGAACTGTTACAGGAGGCTGGGCGCTATGCTGACCGCATGAGCATCAACATCGAGATTCCCAAGGAGGAGTCGCTGAAGGCGCTGGCACCCGAGAAGAACCATAAGAGCATCTTTTTGCCGATGTCGCAGATTCAGCAGGGCGTGTTGGAGAACAAGGAAGATAGAAAGAAGTTCCGTCACGCTCCACGTTTCGTGCCTGCTGGTCAGAGCACTCAGATGATTGTGGGTGCCACGAAGGAGAGCGATTTGGACATTTTGAAAATGTCCAACGCCATGTATCAGCAGCCCACCATGCGGCGCGTCTATTACTCCGGCTACGTCAGCGTCAACACCTACGACCCGCGTCTGCCTGTCTTGAAGCAGCCGCCCTTGGTGCGCGAGAACCGCCTCTATCAGGCCGACTGGCTCATGCGTTTCTACCATTTCAAGGTCGACGAGATAGTAGATGACAAGCACGCCCACCTTGACCTCGACGTCGATCCCAAACTCGGCTGGGCCCTGCGCCATCCGGAGTTTTTCCCTGTCGACATTAACAAGGCATCCTACGAGGAGATTCTTCGCGTACCAGGCATAGGTGTGAAGTCGGCCATACTCATCGTCAACTCGCGCCGCTTCAACCGCATCACGTCGTACCATCTGAAGAAGATGGGTGTGGTCATGAAGAAAGCGAAGTACTTTATTACCTGTGGTGAGCTTACCTCCGCCTTCTCGCAACCCATCATCGGCATTAACGAGCTCCGCCCTGAACGTCTGCGTCCCCTCCTGCTCTCCAAAGCCCAGCAGAAGCGTGCCGCCGCCGAACAGCAATTATCGTTTGATTTTAAAGATGAGTAAAATCAAACCTTGGAAAAGGAGATATAATAAAAAATGCATTTTCTTGTTTAATTTGTGAGGAGTTGTTCGTTATATAAGTGTAATGACACAAAAAGAGTTCACATATATGGCAAGTGAGATGCGGGCAAAAGCCGTGTTAATAGCTGAGCAGTTCGGTTACGACCAGGACGATGCGGAGGACATTGCGCAAGACGTGATGTTGAAGCTTTGGAACCTGCACGAACAACTGAACGACGCGGCTCACCTGAAGGCTTCGGCTGTCATCACTACGAAACGGGTGTGCATCGACCGGTGGCGCACGGCCCATCAGCATGCCGAGATTGCCGTCACGATGCCACTGATAGATGAAGACTCGCTGCACGACCGACTGGAATACACAGAGCTGGAACATTGGATAGCCGAACAGATAGACAGTCTGCCTTCCACAGCGGGTATGGTGCTGAGGATGCGTCAGCTGGAGCACCGCGAGTTAGGCGAGATTGCTGACATCCTGGGCATACGGCAGACATCAGTATCCACCCTGCTCTCACGAGCCCGAAACGAATTACTAACGAAATTAAAGAGGAGGAACCAACAATGAAACAACAGTACGACAAGCAGGAAATAGCCCAGTTGCTCAGCAAGTTTATGGCTGGCGAAACCAGCGTTGCTGAGGAAGAGATGCTGGCACAGTACTTCCGCACCCATGAGGTCGACAAAGATTGGGCAGAATATAAAGAGATGTTCGCGCTGTTTGATAACGGTGAGGTGGACATTGAGCCAGAAGCCGAAACGAACAGTCAACGGCCAATATCCAATAGCCAAAAGCCAAAATCGGTTCCACAGGCTGTCAAGGAGAAACCAAAGATAGTCACCCTCAGATGGCTGATGGCTGGCATCGCTGCAAGCATCGCCTTGGTGCTGGTGTTCTATCTCGGAAGAAGTACCGCTGGGCAGCCTACATTGGTGGCAGAGAAAACCGTAGTCACCAAGGACAGCGTACAGCCCAAGCATGAAGCCATCACCCCCAAGGAGAAGACAGAGGAAGCTGTCATGGCTCAAGCTACTCCCACGAAGCGTCCAATAGTCCAACGCTCCAACGCTTCAAAGGCCGACTCTGCCTTAGCAGCCGAGGATCTGGCCAATTGCATTGCCCGTCTTGAGGCTGAAATGAACAACCTCGACGACAGCGTCAGTTCGGCACAGGTGGAAAGGCTCATCGCCGCCGATTTCCGTCTGCAACAAATGGTGAATCGCATCGTAGGCAAACAGGCAGAGCAGGCAATGAACAAAATATTAAACGATAGTACTGCGAATTATGTTAGCTTTTAAACATTAAAGATTAAACATTAAGCATTAATAATATGAAACAGATTATTATTACCATAGCAATCATGCTGATGCCCATCAGCGCAACCAGTCTCCACGCTCAGGAGAACAAACATGCACAGGCCCTGCGTACGGCCTTTGTTGAAACGCTCGATAAGAGGTTCCCAAAGAATATTTCGTCCCGGTGGATACGAGGCAGCAAGGACGACAGCCTCAGTATCATCTATACAGCCCTTGACGGCGGTGGCCTCGTACCCAAGAACAAGATCCATGTGGTGCAGCTTGGAAAGAACAGAGCAAACATTGGCCCTTACTATCTCGACGGCTGGAGTTTCGACTTCCGTAATGTACCCGACGACCCCAACCTGCCCTTGCGACATATCCTCGATGCCTACGACAAGCAGTCGCCTTTCGCCTCCAGCTACTACAGCTATGTGGCAGGCGACGAGCAGGCCGTCTTTCCAGGTGTCAGCATCGCCTATGGCGAAAGTGGTGAGACCTTCCCGCTCAAGCTCCACCCCTTGATGAACGTACGCATCATCGGCTTCAAGGATGACGACGGTTTCCGCTCCACCTATTTGCTTACATGGTATAGCAATGAGGAGGACGACCCCATCGACACGAAGCACAAGTACTACATGACAACCGGCATCATGTACGAGTTCCATTGTCCGAAACTGAAGTCCACACCGCAGATAAAGTCCTTCGATGACGAGGAATACCTCGACCGCAGCAACACAGCCCTCAGCGTAGCGCAGAACCTGCTGTTTGAAATACGCAAAAAGGAACCCGAACGTGCCAAAGCCCTCGACACTGACACGCTGGCCGAGGTCTTCCAGTACAATTTCATCAAGATGGCACAGCAGCTCTACGACGAGCCCAGGACATACAACCTCAAGACTAGCTACGAGGCCCTGAAGGCCAAACTCGAACTCATGACCGGTATGGGCAGCACCGCCACACTCACCGAGCAGAAAGCCATCTGCTATACGCTCAACAAAGAGGTGGAGAACTATCCTTACATGCTCTCAAGTCAGCAGGTACAGGAACTGAAACGTATGACCGATGGTATTATCAAAGACATGCCAGAGGAACTGGTTAAGCAAGCCGCCAACACCCAGCTTTATATCTTCCGCATGCGCAACCAGACCGCCGACATCGACAGTCTGAGCGACAACGACCAGGACTACCTGAACCGTAACCACTGGACCGTCATTCACCAGCCCATGGAATATCATCACGAGGACATGTTTACGGCTCGTGGCGAACACTATACTGCTGACCAGCAGACGGGTTACCTCCATGTGAAACGCGAGAACTATGGCAGCGGTCTTCGCATTGAGAACACCCTCAAGAACCTGCGTCCTGGGCGCTATCGTGTATCGGCTGTGGTTCGCGCCAAAAAGACCAATAGCGGACACTCTGGACTGCTCGTCTTTGCTCAGGTAGGCGATAAGAACATCAATAAGGAGATTCCTGCCGATGGTGATACGGGTGGCAACGTGTGGTTCTCTGGCCTCAGCCGCTTCTCACGTAAGGCCAATGCCCACGAAGGCGTCCTAGCCCTCGATCTCAACAAGGCATCGGCGCATGGTGGACAAGGCTACGGCTGGAACCGCATCTATCTCGACGACATCACCATTACCGATGACACCCCCAACCATGCGCTTACCTATGGTGTCTCCTTCGATCGTGACGTTGCAATGAAAAACGGTGAAGGCAGCAACTGGTTCTCCGCTTGCGACTTCATCGTTGAGAGGGTCGACGACTAGCAATCTAGGATAAGATATTGATTATTAAGCGAACAGAGATGTGGAAACCATGACGGTTTCTACATCTTTATAATATAGTAGTTATTGTTTTTGTCGCAGATGACAACGCTCTCGCTTCGCAAGACGAAAAATGCAAAAAAAGGACGTTCAAATTTTATGCAAAGGGGAGAAAAGGGGAAATACCCCGATGGAACAGGGATTTACACGGGGGGTAACAGGGAGAGGGACTGGGGGTAACGAATTTGCCCCGCCCGTGGCAAATTCTTGCGGCGTACGTGCGAATGTCTTGCGGTAGTCGCCAAAAGACTTGGCTTTCTTGGCTTTTGGCGTTGGATTACCAGACGCAGCAATTGCGAAATCTGCTGCAAAGGTACAAATAAATTAGGAAAAATCCAAATAATTTCGTAACTTTGCAGCATTATTTGGGAAAATAGTTCGATGTTAATCTACGTGTTCGATAATACGCTTGATGGGCTGTTGACGGCGGTGTTTGACAGCTTCTTCCTGAAGCAGCAGCCGGTGACGCTGTTGGTGGAGGGGGAGCAGTTGCCGCTGTTTGCTGACGAGCCGCATCGGGTAGTGACGGATGGTGAGAAGGCTGAGCGGGTATGGAAGGGGCTGGAGAAGCATCTGTCGAAAGACGGACTGCGGATGATTACCATCAGCTGGTTTTCTGAGGAGCGGGCACTCAATCAGCCGCTCTTCAACTTCATCTGTAAGGTGTTTCGAACGAAGGTGAAGGATCTTGAGCGTAATGCCTCCGACCCAGACGTGCTGGAGGTAAGGAACAGCTGTCGCCGTGTGTTGCACGAACAACTGCGCATGAAGCAGTTTATTCGTTTCCAGAAGGCAAAGGACGGCACCTACCTCGCCGTTGTGTCGCCCGATCATAACGTGTTACCCCTTATCATTGACCATTTTCAAGACCGTTTCAACGACCAGTCGTGGCTTATCTATGATGCGAAGCGGCACTACGGTTACTACTAT
>Ga0310786_10012522_pt1 | contig 10500 bp, 1 predicted proteins | sample AusTroGonzalo_MG_FD_203881 | JGI IMG/M metagenome (GOLD analysis project Ga0310786, IMG submission 203881) | Bovine rumen microbial communities from tropical cattle in Woodstock, Queensland, Australia - Gonzalo_03 (v2) (version 2) | ecosystem: Host-associated > Mammals > Digestive system >... | reverse complement strand
TTGACGAGTATGACGAGCCGATCACCGAGGAGGCTAAAATCTTCGTAGAGCAGGGCGACAAGAAGACCCTGACGCTGAAGATCCTGCCGAAGGATCAGGGCGGCGAAGACTGGTAAAATAGGAAAAAATCTATTAAAAATCAAAGTTTATTAAGTTATGAAAAAGTTTTTATTTTTAGCTGTATTAGCTGTAAGCTCGCTGCTGTTTGTCAGCTGTGAGAAGACCGTAACAGATCCGAACCAGGCTGCTATTGACAAGGTAAAAGCCGGTGCGATGGGTACGTGGGAAGGCACCACGCGTCCGTTCATGGGTGAAGGTGAGCATGTAACCGTTACGTTTACCGAGAACAAAGCGACCGTTGTGTTCGATGATGAGACCGTGAATGTCAACATCACCTCTTGGAACTGCAAGGACGGCGTAAACGTATGGGTCGATCTGGACGATGATATGCGTAGCGCCCTGTACATCGCGGTGGATGGTGATAACATGACAACCGGCGGCAATTCTGATTTCATCTGGAGCTGCTTCCCGCCGAGCATGACACGTAAGAAATAAGCGGCATCCGCTTTTTAGGCATACGAGGCTGATAACCTCGTATGCTTGCTATTTTTTGAGGAGTGAAGGAGTGAAGGAGTGAAGGAATTAAAGAATTAATGATATGACAACTTTCAAATTTTGCAAGCAGAGCCGGCTGCTGATGATAGCGGCGATGATGCTTTGTGCTATTCTATTTGTTTCCAACCGGGCGTATGCCTACGGCAACGACTACCTGGAGAAAAAAGACCACTACACAGCGATGACGACGGGCATAGACCGTATCCACTTCAAGCTGCCGGTCTATTCGCGCGGAACGTACGACTATCTGGTTAAGTCCACCGAGTCGTACGTGACCTACCAGGTGGATGGCTTTACCACATCATGGCCCATCTTCTATTTCGGTAGCGAACAGAATTCCGATGGCCCGAGTGCGAACGACAAGGTAGGCTACGGCCATGCCTGGGCAAAAGGTGTTGCGAACGAGGGTATCTGCCAGATCACCAACACCACCTCGGGTCAGTATGCCCGTCTGTCGGTGGACGGCCAGGAATACTGCTACGACGTGCGTAAGCAGAAAGAGGCCGACAACGACAACGACTATGTCACATGGCTGGAGATCGACTGGTATCCGCCTGCCTACCTGGACGGCAAGAAATTCAAGGTGAGCGTACACGTCAGCCTATGGCGTCGTGTAGGTAGCAGTGCGGCCTATACCTTTGATTGGGAACTGGCTACCGGTCTGGTGGGTCAGTCCACCCAGCAGCAGCCGGAGCTGTTCGACCCGTATTTCTACGGCGTAGCCGACCAGGGTATCGCGGGCTACGGCTATGCGGCCGTGCCGTATGTGACCTACTCTGAGCCTATCTCCTATACCACCTCGCTGAGCAACGAGGAGATCAGGACCTCCGATCGATCGGGACATATCTTTGTGCCGACCACGGATACGGTGCAGCAGAATTTCAGCGCTACGTTCACCACCTGGCGCAACAAGTCGCTGAACGACCAGGCCAGCCCTATTCAGTCGACCAAGGTTAATATACGTCCGTACCACCGGCCGTACAACCTGACCGTGGAGGAAGAGAAAGACTCGCTGGACACGTATACGGGTAACAACGTGCTGCGGTGGGAGGTGAAGAACCCCGACCTGGTGGACCTGGTGGAGAACGACTACTTCGAGATCCAGCGTGCGCTGGAGAGCGACTTCAGCGATGCCAAGACGCTGGATGTGAAGGCCATGCAACGCGGAAAGGACAAGGGCACGTATACCTACCTGGACGACAGCCGCGAGATATGGACAGGCAATGCGGCGGCTTCGCAGGGTAACAAGAAGATGAGTTACCTCTTTGCATACGCCCGGGACTATATCCTGCGCGATGCGAACGGTAACCCGCTCTACGAGATGGATATCCAGGCCAGCTCTAAGAGTACCCCTATGCCGGCCGTACCGGTGTACTACCGTATCCGTCGTGCGTCATCGGCCGTATGGGGTTGGTACGGTCATGAGTTTGCGCTCGACACGGTGTGCGAGAAGCATAACTACCTTGCGCCGCTGGCCACCACGCAGCCGAACTACCAAAAGGATGCCGACTATGCCACGAACAAAAAGGTGCATTTCACCATCGATATCGAGAACCGCGAAATAAGGGATATACCCTCGGATTTCGACGTGACCTATCGCTACAAGAGATGTCTCCTGGATTCCGTACCCATCGTGATATATCGCGAGGGCCCGACGACCGGACATGACGGACGCGTGAACATCTATAGTCCCGGAGGCGTACGGGACCTGACCTGGAATATCGGAAACGATACGCTGCGTACCAAGGTAGCGACCGGTTCGGAAATTTGCTTCCAAGAGGAGGAAGAAGAGTGGGGCGAGACCGAGTTCAAATCAGGGTACAGTTACCGATATACGGTGACAGGTCCTACGGAGTATAAGGTCGCTGTTGTACGGGAAGAGCACGATTCATGGATATGGGGATATAGTGTGGACTATCATCACTATGTCAACTGGCTTATGAAGCCGGAGGTGCTGACAAGCGAAGCCTTAGAGCGGGAGCGTACCCACCTGAACGATACGATGCAGGCGCTGATGCAGAAGGAGATACAGAAAGCGACCTACGGTCGTGCCATGTGGGATCGGACAGCGCAGCTCGTGCTGATCCGGACGATGGACGGCTTACAGAGCGAGATACTCATTCCGCAGGATAGTATCACGCGTCTCTTGAACGGTAACTGGCAGGCCCACTATACCGATATCGCCAACAACGCTTGTACCAACTACAGCTATGCCGTACGTATCGACCAGGACAATGCCGATCTGTGCGTGTACGACTCGTCGATGCTGCTGCCTGTAGCCATCACGGGCGAGAGCCTGTATTTCGATGAAGGTGCCGATATAGCGGAGTTTAATGCCTCGGTGGATAACGCCAAGGGCGACTACAAACGTGGTGTGACGCTCAGCTGGATACCTACCTCGCAAGCCGTAGACCGCTACGTGCTGGAACGTAAGGTGGAGAACAGCGATGCGGCAGCCGACACGGTTTATCAGGGTCTGGAGAACGCCTACTTCGACACGAAGGCCGTTCCGGGCGTGACCTACCGCTATACGCTGACCGTGCTCTACGACTGCAACGGTCGCCACACCGTCCATTCGGCCAGCGCCATCGGACGCCGATCGATCTACGGCGAGATACGCGGCAACGTGCTCATGCCGGACAATGCCGGCATGGCGGGCGTCAGCGTAGCCCTGCAGGGCGAAGACGGACAGGTGGTTCGCACCACCGTGACGGATGCAGCCGGCGAGTACCGCTTCGACAGCCTGACCTATAATATCGCGTCGGGTAGCAGCTACGTGATTGTGCCTACGCACGCATATGGCGTATTCCGATTTAATAATACGAGTGCAGGAACGGCGGCTGTCACGCTGAGTGCGGACAATGCTATCGCCTATGGCATCGAGTTTATGAACGCTTCTACGGCGCGTCTCTCGGGTCGTGCGCTCTACAAGGGCAGTACGATACCGGTAGCGGGTGCGATGTTCCTGCTCAACGGCGATACCGTTCGCCGCAATGGCAAGCCGCTCACCACAGCTATTGACGGTACGTTTGAGTTGACGGTGAGCCAGCGCCAACCTAATACGCTCCAGATCTTCAAGCCCGGACATACCTTTGAGGGCGAGGGTATCCTGCGCGTAGAGGGTAACAATGAGACCTTCTCGCTGGACAAACCGCTGGACGGCGTGCGTTTCTACGACGAGACCAAGGTACGACTGATCGGTCGTGTAGCCGGTGGCGTAGACCAGCGCGACCTGCAACGCGGATTCGGTATTGGTACCAACAACCTGGGCGATGACCTGCAACTGGTGCTGCAGCTCGAGGGCGACAATACCGCCCATTTTGTGCACGACCCCAACGACCTGACGCGCGACACCGTGCAGCAGACCGTCAGCTACCGCAAGATCATCCCCGACGGCGGCGACAACGTGACCCATACGCTCTTTGAGAAGAAGCGTATCACCATCCAGCCGGATCCGAAGACGGGTGAGTATGCCGTGGATCTGTATCCGGTGAAGTACAAGGTGGTACAGGCTACCGCCAAGGGCTATGCCACGCTCTTCAGTTCGGGTGCCGGCGCCGAGACATTCGACCTCACGAACGCACCGCTGAGCGAGCAGACCGATACGTATCGCAACAATACGATCACCTACAATGCCGTATATGACCGCATCTACCGTACGCCGGTACAGATCGCGTTCACCCAACTGCTATACGGCATCAAGCAACGCGGCTACGGCGAACCGATGATGAAAGCCAGCGACTTCTCGCTGAAAGCCGTGGATACGGTCTACCTCTATACAGAGCAATCGGACGGCACGGTGCAGTACACCTTAGGTCATCCGCTGTTCTACAACAAGCGTCAATATCAGTTCCAGGCCACGGCCTATGAGGACTATTACTACAACAACGACCCGCAGGCCGGCCGTCGCGACCGCGTACCGCAACGCGGCGGACAGGTGACGGTGCACAACGGTATGCACAGCAGCACCGACCATACGGTCTACGAACTGGATAACGAGGGCCAGAACCGCAGTATATGGCTCATGGCCGACAACCTGGAGACGGAGATAGGCGGCGAAGGTGCGCTGCGTACGGTGAGTGCCGCCCTGACCGTGGAAGGCAATACCGTGGAGAGCGATGTATTCCAGGCCTTCCTCACCGGCGAGCAGGTCAACGAGAACGAACTGCACGCCACGGATGCCGCGATCGCCCTGTTTGACATCATCCGTGACCCGGGCGGAAACGGTAGTTCGGCATGGATCGAATCCGGCTCCAAGTACAGCTACTCGTATACGGAGAACTACTCATGGGAGGCCGGCGTGGAACTGAGGCCGACCTGGTCGGTCCACTCGTCGCAGGATATAGGCGTGCTGGTAGGAGCACCGGCAGGAGGCGGTACGTATACCGGCTCCACGATGACCGTCGACAAGTCGTTCGTTATCCCTATCCCCATCTCGCACAGTTGGTCATGGGGCTATAAGTACAACTATACCATCTCCACCAACGAGAAGATTTCTACCTCGTCCAAGGCCTCGCGCGACGGTATCGGTTCCAACGCCGATGTGTTCTTCGGCTCTACGATTAGCCAGATATGCGGCAAGGCCAAGTCGGTGGATATCATCAACGACAGCCTCTTCCAGGCACGCCAACCGGCTATCCAGTCGGGCGCCATGAAGGTGCTGGCCAGCGGAACAGATCGGGATGGACAGCCGTACCACCTGGTGGTAGGCGAGAAAGTGGTGCTGGGTTCGCAGTTGGGCCATACGTTCGCCTATACCCAGCACTATATCATCAACCGCGTCATACCGTCGCTGATCCTGGAGTCGGCGGGCTTGCTGATGGAGTTCCCGGATTCTACGGCTGCTCAGGCGGCTGCGGATGCATCAGGCGAACCCGTCTATTGGTTCCACGACCCGCATCAGATCAACGTACGTGATACGATCAACTCGAGATACTACAAGATGATCGTGCCGAGCAACAGCTCCAAGATCTTTACCGACAAGATTGCCTCGCTCAACGCGATGGCACGTCGCTGGATCGAACTGATCATCTGCAACGAGAAGGAGAAAGTGTCGGCACGTATGAGCGGCCGCATGGTAGGCACCTACAGCGTCTCCTACGGCAGTACGCTCTCTCACAGCGACAGCTACTCGTCGATGGCTAACTACAACGAGCTGCCGCAGTCGGCTGCCGGCTTTGGTAACGAGCTGAAATCAGCCGCCTCCAACCTGGCACAGAATTTATCGCGGTCCAATATATCCGACTTGATTTCCAGCGGCGGTACCAACGCCATAGCGACGCAGGAGACCATGAACAGTGTGCTGAACAGCATTAGGACTGCTGCCGGGATGAACAATGCTGCAGGCGGAGGAGGGAACAATGCTGCAGGCGGAGCTGAAGGAGGAGGAAATAATGCTGCAGGCGGAGGCGAAGGAGGAAATAATAACGGGCAGAACAACAACGAAAATCAAAACGCCCAACAGACCATCACGGCGCTCTCGGCCACCAGCAGTTGGACCTTCGACTTTAAGCCGATACTCAACTTCGATGCCGATATGCGTACCTCGGACGATGGCACCATGAGCAAGAGTTGCGGCTTTACCCTCTCGCCGGACGCACAGGGCGATATCACGGTGAGCGTCTATCGCGCTAACGTGGATTCGGTATGGAAAGATGCTACCTCCACCGTTCGCCAGAACCTGCACGTGGTCAACAGCGACGATAACCAACTCTTCAGCCGTTACGTCTTCTTCACCGAAGCGGGTTCGACCTACTGCGTGCATGAGGAAGAAGAGAAGACCCAGTACTACAACCCGGGTATGCTGCTCAACAAACCGACGGAGGCTATTGCCGTGCCGCAACTGAGCGTGGATGTACACGAGCAGACGGGCGTGCCGTCGGATCAGCGTGCGGTGTTCCGCGTAGAGCTGCGTAATGCGGGTCAGGTACAGACCGGTGCGGCTGCGGGCGGTACGTTCCTCTCGATAGCTCTGGATCCCGCTACCAACCCTGATGGCGCCAAGGTCTATCTGAGTGGTGCGCCGCTCATCAACCCCGTGTCGTACTGGCTCAAGCCGGGCGAGGCTCTCCAGCAGATAGTGGAGGTAGAGCGCGGACTGGTGGACGACTATGACAGCTTGCGCCTGTTCTTCTACGTAGACGACTGCCTGAAGTACAACAACACTTCGCTCGATCTGGGCGTACACTTCCTGCCGGTCAGCTGCGATGTGAATATCGCATCGCCCAAGCAGAACTGGGTGATGAATACCCTCTCGGCTAAGGATTCGACGGGCTACTACCTGCCGATCGACATCAGCGGATTCAATATCCGTCATAAGAACTTCGACCATATCGAGTTCCAGTACAAGCTCTCGACCGAGTCGGAGGATATGTGGGTCAACCAGTGTTCGTTCTACGCCAACGACAGCCTCTACGACCTGGCTACGGGTAACAAGGCCAAGATCGTTAACGGCCGCATCACGCCCTTCCGCTTCTACGGCGAGCGTGACCCCATGGAGCAGCAGTATGACCTGCGTGCCGTCTCGTTCTGCCGCTACGGTTCGGGCTTCGTCACCAAGTCGTCGCCCGTGATCAGCGGTGTGAAGGACACCCGTCCGCCGCGTGTGTTCGGCGTAGCCCAACCGGCCGATGCTATCCTGGGCGTAGGCGACAACCTGATGCTGCGCTTCAACGAACCGATAGCCGGTAACTACCTGGACGAGGACAATAACTTCCAGATCGTAGGTACCACCAACGCCACGGGTATCACGACGGGTACGAGCCTGCACTTCATCGACGACATGGATAGCAAGGCCGAGACCAAGGTGGAGCGCTCGCTGACGAACAAGTCGTTCTCCATCGACATGATGGTTCGTCCGGATAACTCGGAGACGATAAGTTCGTTCTTCTTCACCACCAAACCCAATAGCAACTATGCCGTACAGCTCGGCTGCGGCGAGGGACGTCTGGTACTCTTCCTCACCAGCGATGAGGGAATCTTCATGTTCCTGACAGAACCCAACGTACTGCCCAGCGGCGTGTTCAGCCGCGTGCTGGCTGTCTATAACAACGACACGAAGCAGGTGAAGTTCTATATCGGTACGGAGGAGCAGCCGCTGTCCACGACGGGCTTGAGTTCGTTGCCTTCTGACTTCGTGCTCCGCGGCTCAGCACCGTTTGAGTTCGGCGGTGAGTTTGAGGGCGACATCCTGGAGGCACGTATATGGTCCAAGGCCCTGACGCCGGAAGAAATAGCCGCCACTAACATGAAGTACCTGACCGGCTACGAACGCGACCTGATGGCCTATTACCGTATGGACGAGGGACGTGGTAACGAACTGACCGACCGTGCCAACGGCGCAACGCTCTACGCAAACGCTACCAGTTGGAACCACCGCAAGGGTATCTCTGTCGCCCTGAAGGCCGACGAAGAACTGAAGCTGGACGGCAACCTGCTAGGACGCTCGAAGGTATACGATGAGTCGATCATGCTGTGGTTTAAGACGGCAGCGCAGAACGGAGATATCTTCCGCGCCGGTCGCACCGATCAGAAGCACGGTACCTTGCTTGGCATGGAGAACGGCCGACTGATGCTGCATAGCGACTCGACGCAATGGACCATAGGCGATGGCCTGGCTAACAACGAGTGGCACCACGTCGTGCTGACTGTCAACCGCACGATGAACAACGCCGCCGTCTATGTGGATGGCCGTGTGATGCAGTCGTTCTCGGCCAGCCTGCTGAACGGCATCACCGGTGCGATGTACCTCGGTGGTAACGGCTTCGTGGGCAACATAGATGACATCAGCTTCTTCGAGCAAGCCCTGCCCAAGTACATGGTAGAGGGCTACGACAACCTCTCGCCGGCCGGCGATGAGATGGGTCTGCTCGGCTACTTGCCCTTCGAGGAACAGATACTCAACCCGAACGGCGTGCTCGAGCTCGTCTTCAGCCCCAACGATCAGCGCGTCTATCGCGATCAGAACGGCAATGTGGTGGAGAAGACCGTGCCGCTGATACTAACGACCAACGACCAACAGCCAATAGCCAATTTCGCCGATAAGGTATCGTATGCGCCGACGCGCGACCAGGGACTGGTGACCAAGATGAAGTTCGACTGGTCGTTCAACGGCGACGAGCTGCTCATCAACCTCAACATGGCCGACCGCGAGATCAACAAGCAGCCTATCTACGTCACCGTCCGCGACGTGGAAGACCTCAACGGCAACCCGATGGCATCGCCTGTTTCGTGGGTAGCCTTTGTGGATCGCAACGCGCTCAAGTGGAGCGAACGTACGCTGCGCGTAGAGTCCGACTACGATGATCCGGATGATTTCTCGTACTTTGTTGATATTATCAACCAGTCCGGACGCCGTCATCAGTATACCATCGAGTCCTTGCCCGATTGGCTCAGCGTCAACGAGCCGGCCGGTACGATGAACGCCCAGGAGGAGAAGCAGATCCGTCTGACCTTCCATGCCAACATGCCGGTAGGCGTATATAGCGACCAGATATACCTCACCGATGAGGAGGGCCTGGCCGAACCGCTCGTGATAGAGTACACCGTGCGCGCTAACCCGCCGTACGACGCGATAGATCAGAATAAGTACCCGCTCAATATGTCGGTATGCGCACAGGTATTCCTGCTCAACAAGAACAACGACCGCGTCTTCGACACCGACGAGAACGATATCGTCTATGCCATGTACCGCGATGAATGCGTCGGTATGGCGCATATCAGTTTTGATGAGGTAGCCAACAAGTCGGAACTGTTCCTGACCGTCTACGGCGCCGATGCGATGAACCGCAAGCAGATCCGCTTCCAGCTATGGCAAGCTTCTACGGGTAAGACCTTCGACCTGACGGCCGATCGTAACGTGCTCTTCTCCCATGGCTTTGTATATGGTTGCGGCGACGGTAAGCCTCTGCAGCTGACCACCAACGGTAGCGAGCGGCAGACCATCAACCTGCAGGCCGGATGGAACTGGATATCCTGCAACCTCGATCCGGCGGCGCACGGTGCGATAGACACCTGCCTGTTTGCCAACGAGGCATGGACCGAGGGCGATATTATCAAGAACCCCGCTACGCGTCACTTTGTGCTCTATTCCGATTCGCTGCAGCGCTTCACGGGCGACCTCGACTACCTGCGTTATATCTATACCTATATGATCTACTGCAAGAACGGCAACACGATGCATATCAGCGGCAACAACCTGCCGGCTGACTCGATGACCATCCGCGTTCGCGGCGACGGACAATGGAGTCCGATGCCGTGTCTGCTCAAGCAAGTAACGACGGTGACGGAAGCGCTCGCTGACTACTACGACCGCGCTACGCCGGGCGATATGCTCAAGAGCCACGACCACTTTGCTTTCTTCTCGGAGGACGGCAAATGGAAGGGCGACCTGACGGCTATGCGTCCGGGCGAGGGCTACCTGTTCCGCCGTATGGCGCCGGGTACGGTCAATATCCGGTTCTATAACCGAAGTGAGTCGAAAGTCCAAAGTCGAAAGTCGAAAGACACGCAGACTACGCTCTTCTCCAACCCGCAGGCTGCCGGCAATATGACGATGATAGCCCGTGTAATGGCTAATGGCGAAGGGCAAATGGCTAATGAACATTCGCCTCTAACCTCTAACCTTTCGCCTTTATATGTCTATGTCGGTGATGAACTGGCCGCTATTGCCGAGCCGATCGATTCGCTCTACTACCTCACGATCCAGAGCGACCGGGTAGGCGAGCTGCGATTCGAGATCGATGGCGAAAGGCTAATGGCGAATGGCGAAAGTATTCGCTATCAGACCGACGTACATCATGGTTCGCTGAAGGCTCCGGTAGTGCTGCAAAAAGCCGATGAAACCGGCGTATATAAGATCATTGAGGACGATCACGTCATCATTAT
>Ga0310786_10012521_pt1 | contig 10500 bp, 10 predicted proteins | sample AusTroGonzalo_MG_FD_203881 | JGI IMG/M metagenome (GOLD analysis project Ga0310786, IMG submission 203881) | Bovine rumen microbial communities from tropical cattle in Woodstock, Queensland, Australia - Gonzalo_03 (v2) (version 2) | ecosystem: Host-associated > Mammals > Digestive system >... | reverse complement strand
AGGCCCCCGAGAAGGCCTCCTTCATCCTGCACAAGAAGCCCGCGGGCGTGCTGAAGTCCATCCTGGACAAGGACGACGAGGACGTGACGATCGCCTTCGATTCCTCCACCGTGGTCTTCACCTTCGGCAGCACGATGATGGTCTGCCGCCTGATCGTCGGCAAGTTCCCGGAGTACCGCAAGGTCATCCCGCAGAACAACGCCAACATCCTCAAGATCGACCGCAACCAGCTCCTGAACACGGTCCGCCGCGTGGCGGTGTGCGCCAACAAGGCCTCCAACCACATCAAGTTCGACCTCAAGAACGGCCAGATCGAGATCACGGCCCAGGACCTGGGCTTCGCCCTGGCCGCCTACGAGAAGCTCGAATGCGACTACAACGGCGGCGAGCTGAGCATCGGATTCAAGTCCTCCTTCCTCATCGAGATCCTCTCGAACATGAGCTGCGGCACCGTGGTGATGAAATTCGCCGACCCGCGTCGCGCCGCCCTGATCGTGCCGGCCGAAGAGGAGGAAGAAAGCGAGAAGATCTGCGGCATCCTGATGCCGATCATGGTTTCGTAAGCCTATGCAGCTGAACCTGACACGACCGCTGCTCTTCTTCGATATCGAGAGCACCGGTCTCAATATTCCCGAGGATTCCATCGTCGAGCTGAGTTTCGTCAAAGTTTTCCCCGGCGGGGAGGAGCGCGTCAAGACCTGGCGCATCAAACCCTGGGATTATATCCGCAACCGCCAGCGCCCGATGAACCCGGACGCTTCCAAGGTCAACGGCATCACCGACGACATGCTCACCGACTGCCCGACTTTCTTCGAACTCGCGGAGGAAGTGGCCTCCTGGGTGGCGGACAGCGACCTGGCGGGCTTTAATTCCGCCAAGTTCGACCTGCCGATGCTGGCCGAGGAGTTCGAGCGCGTCAAGCTGGCCGGCAAGGACCTGCACGTGGACCTGCACAGCCCCCTGATGGTCGATGTCCAGAACATCTTCCACACCATGGAGCCGCGCAACCTGCGCGCCGCCTACCGCTTCTACTGCGGCGGCGAGGACTTCGAGAACGCCCACAGCGCCGAAGCAGACACCCTGGCCACCTACGAGGTGCTCAAGGCCCAGCTGGACCGCTACAAGGAGCCCGACAAATACCGCGAGCAGGTGCTCAAGAACGACGTGAATGCCCTCGCCTCCTTTGTCGGCAAGAAATACGTCGATTTCTCCGGCCACCTCATCCTGGACGACAAGGGCGAGGTGCTGATCAACTTCGGCAAACACAAAGGCAAGACCGCGCGCATGGTCTGGGAGACCGAGCCCTCCTACTTCGCCTGGATCCAGCAGGGCACGTTCACGCTGGACACCAAGGCCCAGTTCGCCAAACTCGAGGAGCAGTACAAGCGCGAGCGCCTGGCCGCCAAATGGAACGGAAAACTATTCTAACTAATAACCATACGCCATGAAAAAGATTCTCCTAACCCTATGTCTAGCGCTGTCGCTCGCTACCGTCGCCAAGGCGCAGTTCTTCTACGGCATCCAGTTCGGTTTCTTCACTGACTGGGGCAGCGAAACCACGAAAGGTCAAACGCCCAGCGCAGGAGGCAGTTCCTTCAACTATACCCTCAAGCCGACCATCGGCTACTACTTCAACGACCGCCTGATGGCGGGTGTGAAGTTCGTTTACACCAGCTGCTCCACGAACGTAGGCGACGGTTCGTTCTCCCCGACCAATCTTCGCTGGATCCTGCGCAACGTCATGATGGGCAACGGTCTGGACTCCGACTATATGTCCTGGAAGGTCCGTCCGTACATGCGCTACAACGCCCTGCGTCTGGCGAAAGACAAGCTGAAACTCTGGGTGGAACTGAACGGCTATGTCGGCGGCAAGGTCCCGCGTCTGGAAGACAAAAAGCTGGACTGGAACTCCCGTTCGCTGACCTATGGCGTGCAGCTGCACCCGATCATCAGCTACGACATCACGGACAAGTTCCTGATTTTCACCTCCCTGGATATCCTCTCCATCGGTTACGAAGGGACCCGCAAGCTGAACGATGCCACGAAATCGACCACCGGTTCGTTCTACTGCCAGCTGAACCCGCTCAATGCCATCGGCGAGGCCCTGCTGAACATCGGCATCCAGCGCCACTTCTAGAAAGGATTTAAGACTATAAAAAAACGCTTGGCGATTGCCAAGCGTTTTTTTGTGAGCCACTTAACAGACTTGAACTGTTGACCTGCGCGTTACGAATGCGCTGCTCTACCGACTGAGCTAAAGTGGCAATGGGAATGCAAAGGTAGCAATAATTTTGGAATTTGCTACCCCTTGTCCTTTATTTCCTGTCGATTTTCGACACAAGATTAATGAGCACGCTGCCCAGTACACCGGCGCAGATGGAGCCCATCAGGACGGCGATTTTGCCGGCATCACGCAGATGCATCATCACGTCGGGCGCCTGCTCGCCAAAGGAGAGCGTGTCCACGAAGATGGACATCGTGAAACCGATACCGCCCAGGCAGGCCACGGCGAAGAACATCGCCCAGTTGGCCTTCTCCGGCATCGCACCCACCTTGAGCTTGATGGCAAGCCAGCTGAAGAGCGTAATGCCCACCGGCTTACCCAGCAGCAGGCCGAGGAAGATACCCATCGAAACGCTACCCAGTGCGGCGTCGTAGCTGAACACGTTGAAGAAGGACGGATCGGTGATCTGCACACCGGCGTTGGCCAGGGCGAAGATCGGCATGATGAGGAAATTCACCCAGGGCGTGAGCGCGTGCTCCACGCGGTAGCTCATATCCATAGAACGGTGCGCAGTGCGCTCCAGGCGGCGCAGGGCGTGCTTCTGGGGCCCGTTGGGGAAGGGTTCATTGTCGATGCCGTCCATCTGGTCCAGCAGCGCAAGATAGCGATTGCGCTTGTGGATGTACTGCGCTTTATTGTAGCGCGAGGTGGCCGGGATGAGGAAGGCCATCACGACGCCGGACATCGTAGCGTGGATGCCACTGTAGAAGAACAGCGCCCACACGATGAAGGCACAGAAGAGGTACGGGAACATCCGCTTCTCGCCGATGCGGCGCAGCAGCAGGGTGAACAGGATCACGAGCACGGCGAGGCCGAGCAAGCCGAAATTGATCGATCCGCCGTAGAAGAGCGCCACCACCAGAATGGCGATCAGGTCGTCGGCAATCGCGAGCGCGGTCAGGAAGACCTTCAGCGAGACGGGCACTTTGTCGCCGAGCATCGAGAGGATGCAGACGGCAAAGGCGATATCCGTTGCGGTCGGGATGCCCCAGCCGCTGGCAGCCATCAAGCCGTGGTTGATCAGGGTATAGATGAGCGCCGGAGCAATGACGCCACCGAAGGCGGCGATCACCGGCAGCATAGCCTTCTTCGGCGTGGAAAGCTCTCCGTGCGCGACTTCGCGCCGGATCTCCAGGCCCACGGTGAAGAAGAAAATCACCATCAGGATGTCGTTGATAAACTTCTCGACCGTCAGGTCGCGCGGGAAGAGCACGTCCACGTTGCCATCCGCACTGTAAAGGTGCAACTGCAGGTGCGTCTCCAGAAGTTCATGATAGAGATCACTCGTAAAGGGAAGGTTGGCCAGCAGCATGGCCACGACCACACAGGCCATCAGCAGAACGCCCTGGAACCAGGGCTGTTTGGACAGACGTCCGCTGCGTTTGTTGAATTCAAAGACACCTTTGTTCCAGGTGTAGATGGGGATTAATTTCATAGTAAAATGCTACCGTTGCGTTTTCGGGCGCAAAGGTAGCATTTAATAGGATAAAAACAAACGGATGAGCCGTTACTGTTTGTGGGTCATGATGTCCAGGACCATCTTGTCCGTCTCCTGCATGCCGATGGAGCCGAGACGCGTGAGATTGCGGATGCACCGGTCCACGTCGTCCTCAATCAGGCCTTCGGTGCTGGTGACGCTGTGCTTCTGCACGGCCAGCATGGCGCTGAGCACGGCGGTGGAGACGCCGCTGCTCACCTTCAGCGCGCAGCTGGGCTTGGCGCCGTCGCAGACCATGCCCGCAAGATTCGCGATCATATTCTTGACGCTGCAGGCCACCTGCTCGTAGCCACCGCCCATCAAGAAGGTCATACCGCAGCTGCTGCCGGTCGAGGCGACCACGCAGCCGCACAGGCAGCTCAGCCGGCCGAGGCTCTGCTTGATATAGATGGCCGTCAGGTGGCTCAGGACGAGCGCACGCGTGAGTTCTTCTTCCGTATTATGATTTTCGCGCGCAAAGACCACGACGGGCAGCGTCGCAGCGATGCCCTGGTTGCCGCTGCCGGAGTTGCTCATCACCGGGATCATGGCGCCGGCCATACGCGCGTCACAGGCGCTGGACGTGGCGCTGATGATGTGGCTGAAGATGCTGTCGCCCATGATGCCTTTCCCGAGCGGACGCGAGAGGGTCTTGCCCAACTCATGGCCATAATTGCCCTTCAGGGCCTCCTCGGCGGCCGCTTCATTGAGGCGACGGGATTCGTTGATGAATTCGAGATCTTCGAGCGGCGCCGTGGTGGCAAAATCGTAGACGCGGCGCAGCGTCAGATCATTTTCCGCCGCTTCCTCCTGCTCTTTGCCGAGCTCCGCGCGGTGGTCCTGCGTCGGCACGCACGGCCCCTCGAGATAGACCAGGCGCGTATGGTCGCGGGCGATGATGGCCCGGGAGCGCTTCTCCCCTGCCTCGCAGCACACTTCGATGTAGAGTGTTTCGTCGCTGTCCTTCGTCAGGCCGATAGCGATCCGCTTCTCCGCCAGATACGCTTTCGCGTCGGCGACGGCCTTCGGGCAAACGTCCTTCAGCACTTCCAATTGATATTCGTGCTTGCCGATGAGGGCCCCGAGGGCCACGGCGATCGGCAGGCCGGTCATCCCCGTGCCGGGAATGCCCACGCCCATGGCGTTCTTGAGCATGTTGCCGCTCAGTTTCACATCAATACGCTCGGGACGGCAGCCCAGCGCCTCTGCGGCATAGGCGGTGCAGAGCGCCACCGCCGCGGGTTCGGTGCAGCCGATGGCCGGCACCACCTCCCGCTTGATCAAAGCGATAATCTGCTTGTTTTCCATAGGTGCAAAGATACTGCTTTTCCGGGGAAAGTAGATCTCGCGCATTCGGTATTGTTTTCTTAAATTTAGTTATATTTGTGGGAAATTTCTAACTAGTAGGAAAAATGCAAGAACAAGAAGGCAAGTACATCTTCGGTGTCGTGAAGGTGGGAGACAAGGGTCAGATCGTGATCCCGCGCGATGCGCGCCATAAGTATGGCATCAAACCTGGCGACGCCCTGCTGATGGTCGGCGACCAGCGGGGCATGGCGCTGGTCAAGACGGAGATTTTCCAGAGCGCCGTGGACCAGGTGATGGAGGGCCTTTCGAAATGAGAAAGCATTGGATGGACAACCTGCGCTGGGTGACCGTGCTCCTGGTGCTCTTCTATCACGTCATTTATTTCTATAACAACAAGGGCGTCTTCGGCGGCATCGGAGGTTTTGGTCCGTATCCGGAGCATCTGCAGTACCAGGACGTCGTGATGTATATCCTGTACCCCTGGTTCATGCCGCTGCTCTTCCTGCTGGCGGGCATCAGCGCACGCTATGCGCTGGATAAATACGACGGGGAAACCTGGTTCAAGGCCCGCACGCGCAAGCTGCTGGTGCCGGGCACCATCGGCCTGCTGATCTTCCAATGGACGACAGGCTACTTCAATACGGCCGTCGCGGCCCAGATGGGAATGCTCGACGGAATGCCGGGTGTGGCTAAATGGGTCATCTTGTCCATCAGCGGCTGCGGTCCGCTGTGGTTTGTCCAGGATCTGTGGCTCTTCTCGCTGCTGCTCCTGCTCGTCCGCAAGCTGGATGCGAAGAACCGCTTCTACGATGCCTGCGGCCGGATGGGCATGATTCCCATCATCCTGCTGGGAATCCTGTTCTTCCTCGGCGAATACACCCTTATCCGCAACCCCCGCCCGGAAAGCGCGGACGGCCTTTACAACCTCTACAAGCCGCTCTTCTACTTCATTCCCTTCCTGATGGGCTACTTCGTCTTTGCGAACGAGAGCGTGCAGGAGAAACTCCGGCAGACGTGGATCCCGCTGCTCGGCTGCGCCGCGGTGACGGGCATCGCCCTGGTCGTCACGACCTTCGGGCAGGACAACACAACGCCGCAGTACCTCTCCAGCCCGCTGAACTGCCTGTACGGCTGGGTGATGTGCCTTGCGATGATGGCCTGGTTCCAGGCAAAGTTCGACCGCACGGGCCGCTTCGCGGGTTATATGACCCGCTCCAGCTTCGGCCTCTATATCCTCCATTACACGGTGATTGCAAGCCTGGGTTATATGATGAAGATGTATACCCAGCTGCCGCCGGTGGCGATGTACGCCATCCTGACCGTGGCCGTGTTCACGCTCTCACCGGCCCTGTACGAACTGCTGCGCCGGATTCCCTTCGTGCGCTGGGCCGTACTTGGTGAGAAGAAGAAGGCGTAAGACACTTTTCGTCAGATTTGCTTATATTTGTAAACAAATCACTTAGCTTATGCGACTGGACGGCAGAAGACTTAGTACCAACGTCGATGACCGGCGTGGTATGTCCACCGGCAAAGTGGCCGGCGGCGTGGGCCTCGGAGGCCTCATCATCATTGGTCTCATCACACTCCTGATGGGCGGCAATCCCGCCGAGGTGCTGGAACAGATGGGCGGAATGGGCGGCACGGAGATCGTCAGCCAGAGCGGCCGTACGCCGACCGCCGAGGAGGAGCAGCTCGCCGTCTTCTCCAAGCAGATCCTGGCCGGCACGGAAGACGTCTGGACCGAGATCTTCGCCCAGAACGGCCGCACCTACGTGCCCCCGAAGCTCGTCCTCTACAATGATTATGTGCAGACCGGCAGCGGTACCGCTTCCGCCCAAATGGGCCCGTTCTACAACAGCGCGGACCAGACAGTCTATATCGACCTGTCCTTCTTCTCCACGATGAAGCAGCAGATCGGCGCGGACGGCGATTTCGCGTATGCGTACGTCATCGCGCACGAGGTCGGCCACCACGTGCAATACTTGCTGGGCACGCTCCAGAAGGCCCACCAGCAGATGCAGCGCGTCAGCGAGAAGGAGAGCAACCAGATCAGCGTCCGGCTCGAGCTGCAAGCCGATTTCTACGCCGGCGTGTGGGCCCACCACGACAACCGGAAGTTCAATTCCCTGGAGCCTGGCGACATCGAGGAAGGCCTGGCCGTCGCCTCCAAGATCGGCGACGACTACCTGCAAAAGAAAGCCCGCGGCTACGCCACGCCCGAGACCTTCAACCACGGCACCTCCGACCAGCGCTCCCGCTGGCTGATGAAGGGGTTCAAGACCGGCAATCCCGCCGAGGGCGACACCTTCAGCCCTGCATACAGCCAGCTGTAAAATAGGTTTGGGGTACAAAAACGGCTGTTTTGCACCCCAAACCTTGTTATAACCCTTTTCGGGGTGCAGAATCAGACATTCTGCACCCCATCTGTTTGATGACGCGCGAAAATATTGGCCAGGATGGTGCCGCTGATGCTGTGCCAGGCGCAGGAGATGGCGCAGGGCACGACGGCCATCGGATTGCTGGCCACGAAGAAGGTCATGGCCAAATTGGTGCCCAGACCGGCATTCTGCATGCCCACTTCGATGGAGATGGTGCGTTTCTTAGCCGTACTGAAGTGAAACAGCGTACCGACAAGATACCCCAACGTATAGCCTATCGTATTGTGGCAGAACACCATGCCGAACGTCAGCAGGAACAGGACCAGGCCATTCTCCACCAGCGGATCATGAACGGTGGTGATCACGCCGCCCACAATGCAGGCCAGGCAGATGACCGACACACCCGGCATGCAGCCCTGGATGCGACGGAACACGTCCTTGTGGCCCAGCCAGACATTCAGGAAAAAGCCGATGGCAATGGGAATGATGGTCACGATGAGGATTTGGCGGAACATCCCCCAGGCATCCACGTCCACGCGTTCCCCGGCCAGCGTCAGTACCAGCAGCGGCGTGAGCACGGGCGCGAGCAGCGTCGAGGCGCAGGTCATACCCACGGAATAGGCCACGTCGCCCTTGCAGAGGAAAGACATGATGTTGCTCGACACGCCTCCCGGGCAGCAGCCCACGAGGATGAGGCCGATGGCCATGGCCGTGCTGTACGGCGCAAACGCAGGGACCTGACCGAACAACCACGACAGGGAAAACGCCACCAGCGGCATGATGGTGAACTGGGCCGCGGCCCCGATGAGGATGTCGAACGGGCGCTGCGCCAGCAACTTGAAGTCCCGGGGCGTGAGCGTGAGCCCCATAGTGAGCATGATGATACCCAAGATGATGGTCTGTGTGTCTCCCCTCACCCAGGCGAAGAGCTGCGGGAAGAAGAAAGTGACCACCGCGGTCAGGATGATGAACAAGCTGGCCTTGCCGCTTAAGAAATCACTGATGGCTTTATACATACGCTAGATGTCGTTTCCGGCATGCAAAATTAACATTATTTTGCTATGTTTGTATAGACAAATACGACGCCTATGGTTAAGCACATCATCCTTTGGACCCTGAATCCCGAACTCTCGGAGGAAGAAAAGAATAGCGTGAAAGCCGGCATCAAGGCCGGTCTGGAAGGCCTGGTCGGCCAGGTTCCCGGCCTGCTCGACGTCAAGGTGCACATCGACGGACGCCTGGCATCATCGAATGCCGACGTCATGCTGGACAGCACCCTGGAGAGCGAAGAAGCCCTGAAGGCCTACGCCAAGCACCCGGCACACGTGGCTGTGGCCAACGGCAAAGTCCGCCCGCACACCGTGCAGCGCTCCTGCCTGGATTTCGAAATTTAAGCAGAACTTCACGCCCAGCCTGGACGCGATTTCATAGCGATTTCGCAGCATTGATACCGGCGAGAGCGCCGGTGCAGAAGGCTAGCTGGAGGTTGTAGCCGCCCGTGTCGGCGTCGATATCCAGCACTTCGCCGCAGAGGTAGAGGCCGGGCACGATGCGCGACTCCATCGTCTTGGCAACGAAATCGTCCGTCGACACGCCGCCGGCGGTAACGACCGCGCGCTCGTAGCCGACGTAGCCGGCAATATCAAACTGCCAGGCTTTCAACGCCTTGGCGATGCTGACCAGGTTCACCCACACCTTGGTGTCAGCTCTCCCCCGCCGCTCCACCGTGATGATCTCGGGGTGCATGGCGGTGAAGCCCGGAATGAGCTCGCGCGGCATCAGTTTGCCCAGCAGGATGCGGCAGCGCTCTTTTTCGCGCACGCCTCGCGAGCGCGGGTCTTTGGAGATTTCTTCCCAGAGCGACTTGACGCGCACGGTCAGTTCGGTCAGGTCTACGCCCGGCTTGAGGTCGAGCAGCAGGCTGACGCGCGAGCCGTTCACGAGGGCCTTGACGGCCTTGCGGCTGAGCTGGAAGCCGACGGGCCCTTCCAGGCCGCCGTCGGTGAAGTCGATGTCGCCGAATTCGCTGTCCACGTCCGTCCCTTCGACACGAAGCGACAACTGGATATTCTTGAGCTGCACGCCGCAGAGCGCCCCTCCGAGCTCGGAGAGCGGCGTGCTGCGGTCAATGTGTAAGTCTTTGTCTTCCTGAAGCTTGTATCCCTTCGGGACGAGCGCGGTCAGCGACGGGAACGTCGGCACCAGCTGGTGCCCGAGTTCGCGTGCCCAGCGCAGTCCGTCGCCGGTCGAGCCCGTCGTCGGGTAGCTCAGTCCGCCAGTCGCCACGATCACCCGCGCGCACTTCCACTCCCGCCCGTCGGTCAACTTAACGCTGAAGCCGGGAGGCAGCTCCCCCCTGAAAACGTCCTGCTGCGCAGGACCCCTCCCACTGTCCTTTGTCTGGCTGCCTGCAAGCAAGCTTGCGTCATCCAGCCCAAGTCCAGCGGGCCCCTCCCTCTTACGGAGCCGAGGGTGGCTACGGTTTTCCGGGGGGACTGCCTCCCCGGCTTCCGTCGAGATGGAGGCTACTTCGGCTTCGGTTTCGATTTTGACGCCGAGCGAGAGGCAGGCATTGACGAGCGTGTCAACGACGTCGGAGGCGTGGTGCGAGGCCGGGAAGGCGCGGTCGCCGCGCTCGACGACGGTCTCCAAACCGAACCCCTCGAACCAGTCTACGACCGCCTGCGAGGGAAGATTATAGAAAGCGGATTTGACGAAATTGGCCTTCGAGCGGATGTGCCCGGAAAAGGCGTTCCAGTCCTTCACATTCGTGAAATTGCAACGGCCCTTGCCGGTGATCATCACCTTGCGGGCCGGCCGCGGCATCTTCTCCAGCACGGTAACTTGCGCCGCCTGCCCGGCATCCACAAGCGCGCGGGCGGCATGATAAGCCGCCATCAGCCCCGAGGCTCCCCCGCCGATAACTACGATTTCCGATTTCATCCCGATAGAATACAAAAAAGGGAAAGCTTAGCACATCGCACCGCTACAACCTCCTGCCCTTGCTGCCTTCCGGCCCTGGGGGAGTTCAGAGGGAGCTGGTCGTGTACGAC
>Ga0310786_10012520_pt1 | contig 10501 bp, 8 predicted proteins | sample AusTroGonzalo_MG_FD_203881 | JGI IMG/M metagenome (GOLD analysis project Ga0310786, IMG submission 203881) | Bovine rumen microbial communities from tropical cattle in Woodstock, Queensland, Australia - Gonzalo_03 (v2) (version 2) | ecosystem: Host-associated > Mammals > Digestive system >... | reverse complement strand
GCCATAATCTTTTTGTCCTTCTTTTGCCACAATTCTTTCGGCAACTTCTTTTTGCACCATCAACGTCAGTGATGAAACTTTTTTTGACTGCCCTAAAAACTTGAATATAATTGGCGTAGTTATATAATAAGGGATATTTGCAACAATTTTGTATTTGCCATCAAAATCTTTTTCAATGTCTTCTAACCCCACTTCTAAGATGTCTTTAAATCTGAAAGTTAGATTTTTTTTGTCAATTTTCCCCAAAATTTCAAACAAATCCTTGTCAATTTCATAAGATACAACCTTTTTTGCATTGTCACAAAGTTTTGTCGTCAAACTTCCAAGTCCAGCTCCGATCTCCAAAACATCATCATCTTTGCACACACCCGCATCAACGCAGATGGCATCCAACAAGTTCCCATCCGACAAAAAGTTCTGTCCAAATTTTTTTTTCGTTTCAAATTCTTTCATATGTGAAAAATCCTTTTTGCATTTTTTGTTGTTGCACGTGCAACCTCTTCAAGTGTCATATTTTTTATCTCGGCAATCTTTTCTGCGATTATTGGAATGTATTTTGGTTCATTTGTTTCACCCCTGTGTGGTTCTGGCGCAAGATATGGGCAATCAGTTTCAAGCAAAATGTTTTCAATTGGCAAAAGGCTTATAACTTCTGGAAGCCTTCTTGCATTTTTGAATGTGCAAACTCCACCAAAAGAAAAGGAAAATCCAAGTTTTAAAATTTCTTTTGCCTCTTCAATTGATCCGCTGTAGCAATGAAAAATCCCTCCACATTTCAAAAGTTCCTTATGACTTTTCAAAATTTTCATAGTATCTTCCATCGCGTCTCTGCAATGTATCTGTATTGGAAGTGACATTTTATCTGCCAAAACAATCTGCTTCAAGAAAACATCCTTCTGCTGCTCTTTGTCACAATTTTCATAGTGATAATCAAGTCCGATTTCGCCAATTGCAACAACTTTTTTGTTTTTACACAAAAATTCAAGTTCTTTTAATGAATTGTCATCAAACTCGCAGGCATCTTCAGGGTGTATGCCAACAGTGGCAAAAACTCCCTCACTGCAATTTGCAAGCTCAACACTTTTTTTGCTTGTCTCTATATTTGAACTTGCACATATTATTTTTTCGACTCCAAAAAAATTTGCTCTGCCAAGAACATCTTTTGGGTTTTGGAATACCTCGTCTATTAAATGCGCATGAACATCGACAAACATTTTCTTCTCCTAAAAAAATTATAGACAGAAATAAAAATAAAGTCAACTGTTTGCAAATCAAGTTGCTTTTGACAACAAAACTCAAAAAATGACTATTTTTTCAAATGCAATCATATATTAAGTTATGAATAAGTTTTGGTATTTGATGATGTTTGCATCTCTTTGCATATTGATTGTCACCAACCCAAGTTCTGTTTTGAACGAAATGATTTGGGCGTCTTCATCAGCCCTTTCTTTATGCATTGAACTTTGCGGGGTCTATGCCGTTTGGCTGGGCATACTTGAACTTGTTGACAAAAGTGGTTTAAGCGAAAAATTAGCAAAATTATTGCGCCCAGCAATTCGAAAACTTTTCAAAACAAAAGATGAAGAAACTGAAAAAACAATCGCACTTAACCTTTCTGCAAATATGCTTGGACTTGGGAATGCCTCAACCCCAATGGGTATAAAAGCCATGCGAATGCTTGATGATGGAAATAGCGCAGCTTCGGCCAGTATGATTATGCTTGTCGTTATAAACGCAACATCAATTCAACTTTTACCAACAACTGTTATTGGTTTAAGAGAAGCGACAGGAAGCGCAAGCGCTTCTGACATAATTTTGCCAACATTGATATCGACAATCGTCACAACACTTCTCGGGATTACACTGGCAATTTTGTGTGAAAAAATGCGAAAAAAAAGGAAGAAAATCAAATGAGCGTTTATATTCTTCCAATCCTTTTTATATTGATATTTGTTTATGCTCTTTTTAAAAAAGTCAACACTTATGACACTTTTGTGAGTGGTGCAAAAGGTGCAATAAAACTTGTCATTTCAATATTTCCTTTTATCGCAAGCATTTTGATCGCAGTTGCTTTGTTAAGGGCAAGCGGAATAACTTATTATCTTTCTTGCACCTTGTCCCCCGTATTAAATTTTTTGGGAATTCCATCTGAACTTTGTGAACTTATTATCTTAAGGCCATTCACGGGTTCTGGAAGTTATGCCCTTTTGAATGACGTCATATCAAATTACGGGCCCGACTCTTACATCACGCGTTGTGCTTCTGTAATTTTGGGATGCAGTGAAACTATTTTTTATGTAGCAACAATATATCTTTCTCAAACAAAAGTAAAAAAACTTCTTTATGCAATCCCTGTTGCTCTTGTCGCTTCGTTTGTGGGTGCAATTGTGGGATGTCTTCTTTGCAAGATTATGTAAACCAAACTCCATCTTTAATTTTTTGAATATACTCCCCATTCAAATCGTTCGTCACCAAATTTGGAAGAACCTTGACGCCGTGCTTCCCGTTTTTAACGGCTTCAACAACGACCAAAATCGTCTTCCCTTTTCCATTTTCAGTAAAGAACATCGTTTTGGGCTCTAATGAGTTTTTCATAAGTTCACTTATTAGTTCGCAACTTCTGTCTGCATCGTATGTCAAATAAAATCTTCCGCCGTATTTAAGCATATCACTTGCACATTTGCAAAGTTCATTGATCGGCAAAAACTTTTCGTGTCTGGCAATGGTTTTGCTTTCGTTTTCATTCAAAATACAAGAACCTTGTCTTTTGTATGGTGGGTTTGAAAAGACAACATCAACCGAACCCTTTGTGATGTGTTTATTATAATTTTGAATTTTATCGTTTATAACATCAATTTTTTTACTTAAATCATTCAAAACTATGTTTTTTTGAAACAAATCGAACATTTTTTGTTGAATTTCAAAAGATGTAATTTTCTTTGCTTTTGTTTTTTTTGTTGCAAGAATTGAAATTACTCCACTCCCTCCACCAATCTCAACCGCTTTTTCTTTTGCTGCTATTTTGATAAAGTTTGCAAGAATAACCGAATCTGATGTGAATGTATAAAGGTTTTTGTTTTGTATTATTTTCAATCCTTCAAATTGCAAATCTTCGAGTCTCTCGTCATCTTCAAGTTTCATTGTTGTCCCTTTTCAAAAGTAATTTGTGAAAGATTATATTCTTTTGTTTCCTCCACCCCTTCCTTTTCAAACTTCACTGTCACGATCTTTTTGAACAAATCGTTATAAACGACCTTCCCTTTCCCGTCTGGGGTTTTCACAAAACTGTTAACCTTCGGCATCTCTTTCAACGCCTCAACATAACTTTCGTTTTCATAAGACAAACAGCACAAAAGTTTGCCACAAAGCCCACTTATTGAATTTGGATTGAGCGAAAGATTTTGGTTCTTTGCCATTTTGATTGAAACATGATCACATTGCCCAAATCCTTGTTTGCAACAACATTCCTTGCCACACATTCCAATCCCGCCAAGTTCTCTCACGGCGTCTCTTGGACCAATCTGCCTAAGTTCAACTCTCTTTTTGAATTTTTCTGCAAGTCTTTTTGCAAGAACCCTAAAATCTACCCTGTCATCTGAAGTGAAATTAACAGTCAAGCGTGAAAAATCATAGTTCGCTTCCGTGCTTATCACTTTCATTTCAAGTCCAAGTTCTTTGACGATTTTTATAACATCAAAAACATAATCTTTCGCAATTTTGTTGTTCTCTTTCGCAGCGCAAACCTCTTCCGCCGTTGCCTTGCGCAAAACTTTTTTAAGCGTGTCGTTAAGCAAGTTTGCTTCAATCAGTTTTTTTTCTTCAAAAATTGTTGCAAGTTCTTCGCCTCTTTCTGTTTCAACAATAACCTTGTCTCCAACTTTAAGTTCAATCCCGTTTGGACTAAAATTGTAAACATTTGGGCTTGATCTGAATCTCACTCCAACGATTTCTATTTGCATAAGTATTTTACCTCCAAAATTCCAAGCAATAAGTTGTCCACAATAGTGCTGAGAACAACATTAAAATTTCGCTCAACAACAACTTTGTTAAGCAGTTTTTCAATTTCACAAATGCTCTTGACAGAATAGTCACCTGCGATTTGTGACACCAAATCTTTTTTTGATTTCAAAATCATTAAATCTTCTTTTTTGCAGAGTTTTGCCAATATGTCTTCAAGCAAAACACTCAAAATTTCAATAAACAAATCAAAATTGTCCTTTTTTGACAATATTTTGTTCGCATAAACGACAACTTGCTTGCTTGCCTTCATATCTTTCAAAACGGAAACAGCTATTTCAAAAATCTCGGTCAAATCCTTCATATTTGAAAGTGCAACTGTCTTTCCAAGGTTTTCCCTTCCAAGTTCAAGCACAAGTTGTTTGTCGCATTTTTGATTGATTTCCCCTTCAATGTCTTTTTGCAAAATTTTCCCTAAATAAATCTTGAAGCATCTTGATCTTATCGTTGGCAAAACTTTTTCCATATTGCTCGTTGAGATAAGATAAAAAACATTTTCGTTTGGTTCTTCAAAAACTTTAAGAAGTTTGTTTTGCGCTTCTTCGGTCGATTTGTCTATGTCGTAAATCACAAAGATTTTTTTGTCAGCAAAAATTGGTTTAACAAAACTTTCTGCGGAAATTTTGTTGCTGTCTTCAACAAGTAGTTGATTTTTTGTTGGGAAATAGGAAACGTCAGGATGGTTGTTTGACAAAAGTTTCTTGCAGTTTGCACATTCCCCGCACAATTCTTTGCACAAAATCGCTTGAGCAAACACTTGAATCGTCTTTTGCGAAAGAAGAGAATCTGTTGTAACAAACAACAAAGTGTGTGGCTCTTTTTTTGACAAAAGCGCTTTTTTAAAGTTTTTTAACTCTTCAAAATTTTTGATTTTTTCTTCAATCATAACTATATTTTATCATAATAAAATCTTAAAATCAATAAAAAAGAAGCCAAATCATTCGCTTCTCTTTTTCTTTGTCATAAACACTTTCAAAATTTCATTCACCAAAATAACAGCAAATGAAAGTGCCAATATTATCAGCCATAACGAAATTGTCAAGCTTTTCAATTTCAGGACATCGCCAAATGGCGTTAAGGCCAAAAGCACAAGCAACCCAAATCCAAAAAATAAGGAAATGATCATCATTTTGTTTTTAAATATATTTGTTTTGAAAATTGAGCATTCTGTGCGAACTGAAATAAGGAAAAACAGTTGCAATATGTTTAAGGTGTAAAAAGCCATCGTTGCACCGGCTTCTGCACCTTGAACAGAATAACCTATATAATACGCGACAAGAGTCATCGCAGTTTGTAACATTCCCATAATAACTATGGTTTGCCAAGTGCCATTGAAAAACAGTCCTTCGCTTCTTTTTCTCGGTTTCTCGTGCATATATTTTTCTTCGCCCTTTTCAACTCCAAGTGCAATTGCCGGAAGAGAGTCCGTAATGAGGTTCACAAACAAAATTTGAACTGGCAGCAAGAAGATTAAATTTGGAAACAGCAACGTTGCAATAAACAAAGATAAAATCTCACCCATATTCGCAGCGAACAAGAACTTGACAGTTTTTTGAATGTTTTTGAAAACCCTTCTTCCTTCTTCAACCGCTATGACAATGGTGGCAAAATTGTCATCTGTTATCACCACATCTGCAACATCTTTTGTTATATCTGTGCCCGATATCCCCATACCAACACCAATGTCTGCTTTTTTCAGACTGGCAGAATCATTAACGCCGTCGCCAGTCATCGCCACAATGTGCCCTTTTGACTTGAACGCTTCAACAATTTGCACTTTGTTTTGTGGAGAAACACGAGCAAATATCGAATAATTCATAATGTTTTCTTCAAATTTTTTCTTTGACATCTTGTCGATTTCGACACCAGTTATAACACTGTTTTTGTCATACGTTAGACCAATTTCCTTTGCAATTGCAAAAGCGGTTTCTTTGTGGTCACCGGTGATCATAACCGGCTTCATTCCCGCCTTTTTACATCTTTCAACGGCCTCTTTTGTTCCTTCTTTTGGCAGGTCAATCATCCCAACAAGCCCCAAAAACGTCAACTGATTTTCTGCATATCCATCCTTCACATCTTTATATGCAAACGCCAAAACACGCTCGGCCTTGTCCGCAAAAACCGAGTTTGCCTTTGTTATTTTCTCCCTTTCAACATCGTCAAGTTTTTTTGTTTTTCCGTTAATCAAAACCCTGTCACATAAGGACAAGATTTTGTCAATCGCCCCTTTCGTATACATCAATTTTTGATTTCCAGATTGACAAATTACGCTCATTATTTTTCTTTCAGAAGAGAACTCAAACTCTTCAACCCTCTCATCTGTAAGTTTAGAAAAGACAACCCCGTTCTTTTTTGCAAATTGCAAAAGTGCTGTTTCAGTTGGGTCGCCAACAAATCCTTTTTTGCTTTCTTTTGCATTGTTGCACAAACACATACATTTAACTAAAAGTTCGCCTTCTTTTTTTTCTTTTGAAAAAGAAAATTCATTGTTGATGAACACCGATTTCACACTCATCTTGTTCTGTGTTATGGTTCCAGTCTTGTCGCTACATATCACACTGCAAGATCCCAAAGTTTCAATTGAGTGCATTCTTTTCACAATCGCTTTTTTCTTTGCTAGTTTCGCGATTCCTATACTCATAATGATTGTGATTACTGCCGGCATACTCTCGGGAATGGCCGCAACAGAAATTGCTATCGCAGTGAGCAATGCCTGCATTGGATTTCCCCTTGCAAACACTTCTATCATAAACGTCACAAAAGCAAAACCCAATATGACATATGTGAGAATTTTTCCAATTTCCTTTATGCTTTTTTGAAGAGGCGTTAAATCCTTTTGGGTTTCAGCAATGCTTTTTGCGATTTTGCCAAGTTCACTTTCGTCTTTTCCCTTGACAACCACCGCAATCCCGTGTCCACGGCAAACTGTTGTCCCTGCAAAAACCATATTTTTTCTTTCCGCCAAAGGCGTATCTTTTTTGCAAATTGTTTCAGCACTTTTATCAACAGGAAAACTTTCACCAGTTAAAGATGATTCATCTGTCTGCAAATTGGTGCACTCCACCAGCCTGCAATCATATGGAACAATTGATCCTTCTTCCAAAAGAATAATGTCTCCAACAACAATTTTCTTTGTCTCGACTTTCTTAATATCTCCGCTTCTTATGACATAACACTCTGGCTCAGTCATCTTTTCTAGTATTTTTAATGACTTTTCGGCTTTAAATTCTTGCACCGCACCAAAAATGGAGTTCATAATCACAATTCCAAGAATGATTATTCCGTCAACAATTTCTCCACTCGTTTTTTGTATGCACCCCACAATAACTGAAACTGCTGATGCAAGAAGCAGAATGACTATCATCAAATCTTTAAACTGTGCAAAAAGTTTGACGAAAAAACCATTCTTGTTTTTAACGTTTGTATGCACTTTTGTGTTTGAAAGTCTTATACCAGCTTCCTCTTCGGTCAATCCTTTTTTGCTTGAAGAAAGCATTCTAAAACTTTTTTCAACACTTAAATCATAAAAATCTTGCATAGCCCCCCCCCTAAATGATTAACAAAACAATTGATAATGCAATTAGATAAATCGCAAAATAGCCAAATTTAATTTTCGAAGTCGCTTTTATCATAATCTTTAATGCAAAAATTCCAACAAGAAAAGCAGTAACAAAACCCAAAATCATACCAGATAAATTGAATGACAATATCTCTTTTGTTTTTGACAATTCAATCACTTCCATAAGCATCGAAGCCAAAATGATAGGGATACTTAACAGAAATGAAAATTTTGTGACCTTTTCTCTTGCTCCTCCTGCGAGCATACCCACACAAATTGTTGTCCCGGATCTAGACACTCCAGGAAAAATTGCAAATCCTTGTGCAATTCCAACAAATAGGCTCTGCCTCATTGTTATTTCTGTTTGCGTTTTTTTGTTCTTCAACAAAACTTCTGTTGCGACCAGCATCGTTGCTGTTACCATAAAAAACAAAGGTAAATACTCTTCAATGTATGAGTTTTTTGCAAAACCATATATCATCAAGACAATGCATAATGTCACTATTGTGGAAATCGCCAGTTTTTTCATTTCTTTTGAAAAAGGATTTTTTAACAAATGAACAAGTTCCCCTCTCATCACCACAACAACCGAACACAAAGTCGCAACGTGAAGCAAAATGCTGACTAACAGGGTTTCTTCAAGACCAAAGAGGCTTCCCAAAAGAACCAAATGTCCACTCGACGAAATGGGCAGAAACTCTGTTATCCCTTGAATTAAACCCAAAATCACAAATTGAAAAACCGTCATTCTTTAATTTATTTGTTTGCCTTAAAATTTATGATTATCTTAAAAAAATTCGCCTTTCAGCGAATTTTTTAGTGTAGTTGTCCTATTCTGTTCAATAAAGTTTCCAGTTGATTGTTTATAAATTCAACTTCATCAACAGCAGAAGAATTCGAGGTTTGAATCTCTCTCGCTTTCTTTTTAAGTTCTTCAATTTCACTTAAAATCTTTTCTCTTTCTATAGATTCTTCGCTTTTTTTTCCTAAATCATCTACAACTTCCTCGAGATTCGCATTTAATTTTTTTTGGGCCTCGATCATCTTCTGTTCTTCTTCAGAAATTTTTTTGTTTATTATGTCGAGGCCCTCAACTTTTTTTGGGCGCCCTCTTCCTTTTTTTTGCTGTTCAGCCTTTGGCGCTGAAAGTTGCTTTGATTTGGTTGTTCCTTTTGGTCTTCCTCGTTGCCCTTTTGGTTTGCTTTCTTCCTTGTTTTCCTTCTTTGGACGTCCCCTTGACTTCTTTTCTGCAGGTTCTTTTTTTGCTTTGAATGTTCCCTTTGGACGACCTGGTCTCTTTCTTGGTTTTTCGTCGGTATCTGGTTCTCCTTCACCTTCTCCATCGTCTTCGCCCATATCGTATTCTTTTTCTTCTTTCAAAGGTTCATATTCTTCAGAACCAGCAGTAACGGTGGAGGCTTCCTTCTTCGAAGGTTCAACATTGTTTTCTTCAAGAGGTTTGAATTCTTCTTGTTTCTCTTCTTCAGCAACAGTATCATCAAGCATAAAATCTTCTTGTTCTTCTTTCTTTTCAACTTTTTGAAGCTTAAAATCTGAATCATTCAATTCTTTGAAGCTTAACTTTTCACCCCTGTTCTTTCGTTTCCTGTTTTTGAACTCTTCATCAAGGTCTTCGTTAAGTATTTCAGAAGTCTCTGTTATTCCAAGTTTTGCTCTTAATGTTTCATTTTCATCAATAAGTCTTTTCAATTTGGTTTGAGCGATAGTCAATTGATCTTCATAATTGTCTCTTTCATCTCTCATTCCTTCAAACTTTTGTGAAACTTCCTCTCTTGCATTCAAAACGGATGTTTTGAAAAGTTTTTCATAGAATGTTTCATATTCTGATTCCATCGCGGCTGTGATAACATCTTTCAATTTCTCAACTTCAACATTAAAAGCTTTGATTTGTTCTTCGTATTCTGCTTTTTGTGCCAAATACTTTCTCTTCTGATTTTCATATTCGTTTTCTTCGCTTTCTTGCTTTGCCAAAGTTGTGTCCATTTGACGTCTAAGGAAGTTTCCTTCGATACGGCTCGTCGTTTCTTCTTGTTGTTTTCTGAGCCTGTCAATATTTTCTTTCAACACTTGCATTTTCTTTTGAAAGTCTTTTTGTGTTTCATCAAAGTTCTTTTTCAAATTCTCAAGAGAAGCCTCTCTTTCAGAAATGCTTGTGAGGATTTTTGCCTTTTTATTCAAATACATTTCGCTTTCTTGCAAAGCTCTGTCCAAAATATTAGATCCGTCAATTCCAACAGAAGAAAAATCAAACTCTTCAATTCTCTCTTCTTCAGCTTGTGCTTTTTCAAATTCTTCTTTTTCTTTTCTCGCTCTGTTCTCGTAATATTCACGAAGCTCTGGGATTCCTCTTTCAATTTCTTGATTTGTGAACAAGAGTGAATAATCAATATACTTTGGAAGATCTACACAAGCATTGTCAACAAACCTGTCAAACAAATGTAAGTTTTGATAAAGCAAATCTAGGTTTGAACTTTTTCTTGCCGAGAACATAACATTCGTCAAAACAAGTAAAATGAAAATAAATGTTGGAATTATCAATGTGCTCAAAATCATTGTCGCTGTTACAATGGTGTCGTTTGCATTGTTATATGCAACTGCAACTATAAACACAATAAGTGACCAAACAAGCGATATTATGTTCATATTCCTTACATTCAAACTATATGAACTTGTTCTAAGAGGTTTCTCAATCAAATTGTCAATAGACATATATTCTGATGGAGCCTTATCCCTATACAAAATATATTGTTGCCAATTGTATGTAAGTCTCTTTGGAGTTTTCTTTATAAGATTTGTGAACTCCTTTATATTCTCCTTTGTTATTGTCTTGTAGTGGAAAAGCCACCTGTTTAATTTGTCTAAAGATTTTGTCATTCTAATCTCATAAGCGAATCTTGACTTCAC
>Ga0310786_10012519_pt1 | contig 10501 bp, 15 predicted proteins | sample AusTroGonzalo_MG_FD_203881 | JGI IMG/M metagenome (GOLD analysis project Ga0310786, IMG submission 203881) | Bovine rumen microbial communities from tropical cattle in Woodstock, Queensland, Australia - Gonzalo_03 (v2) (version 2) | ecosystem: Host-associated > Mammals > Digestive system >... | reverse complement strand
CATCCAGGGATAGTCCGGATCACTTTGGCTCTTTTCCAGGTCTTCCAGGAACCGCCGGCACGCTGCCTTCACCTTTTCACAGGCCCGGATCCGTCCCGCCAGTACGTCTTCCGTGTAGGCGAAGCACCGCTGCACCGCCGTGCTCTCCTCCTCCGGGCGCGCCGAAGCCGGGGCCGCGTTTTTCCGCGCCTCCGGCTTCAGGTCCCGGGGCCTGCCCGGCCCCCGTCCCCGCGGTTTCTTTTCCGTTGGATCCGGATCCGTCTCCCGGGCTTCCGGCGCCGCAGCCATCGGCGCGGGCGCCTTCCCCGGTTCAGCCGTCTCCAGCTCCATCAGCAGCTGCTCCGTCATCAGAAGTCAACCTCTTCACCCTGTTCCCACAGCCTGTTCGGATCCGGGCCTTCCTTCTGCGGCTCGTGGCTGCCCCACTGCCCGCAGTAGCTGTTCTCCGCGTACCGCGGGCAGGTTTTCCGCTGCCAGCAGGTGCTGCAGTCCGGATCCCGCCGTTCTTCTTCCCGCCGGTTCTCCACCTTGTGCCTGGGTCTGCTCATGCGTCGTCCTCTCCTTTCTCTTTGATGTACCAGGCCGGCAGCGTCCCGTTCACCCGGTCCTGGCCCAGCATGCTCAGCAGGTTCTCCGCGTTCCTCTTCGTCTTGCGGATATAACCCGGTGTGTACTTCTCCCGCCGGGCGATGCCCGGGGTGTCCATGTGCTTCACGTAGTAGTCGTACAGCACCTTCCCCTCCAGGTCCGGCACCATGTCGATCAGCGCCAGGGCGGCCACCTTCTCCGCGTTCTCCGCTTCCTTCCGGTCCTGCATCTGCCGCTCCAGCTCGTCAATTTCCGCCAGCACCCGGCCCGTCTTGTCCTTGTCGCCGGTGGCCCGGCTGCCGCCGTTGGGATCTCCCAGGGGCGCGCCGATGCTGGTCAGCACTTCCCGGCGCTGGTCGATCCGCTGCTGCAGACGCTCCAGGTCGCTCTCCGCTGCCCTGCACCGCCTCAAGATCGTCAATGCGTTCATTCGTCAGCCTCCCCTCACTGATCCCATTAATCTATATCCGGTCCGAAGGTGGTCCGGAGGGCGATCGGAAAGCCCTCCGTTACTGATCTTTCCACTCATCCGGCAATTCCTCCTCAACCTGGGTGAAATCCATCGCCTGCTGCTGCGCTTCCGCCTTCGGCCCGTTCAGCTCGCTCACCGGGATCCACAGCGCCCGGACTATCTTCCCGTCCACCCGCTTCATCTTTGTGGTCTTCCCGTCCCTGCCGGTCTGCAGGTTCTGCAGGATCCCGTCCGTCTTCAGGTGCTTGCACAGCGCCTTCAGGCTCACAGGGAACTCCACACCCTGCTCCCGGCACAGCTTCTGCACCGCACCGAAGGCCACCGCCGGCAACAGGTAGTAGTATTCCCCGTCCATGTAGCCGATCATCCGCTCGTTCGGCGGCGGATCCTTGGCGTCCGCCTGGGTCAGGTCCTTCAGCGCCACCTGCTTGCTGCTCAGCAACTCCGCCAGGCTGTCCAGGAAGATCCGCGTGGGCTTCTCGCTCTCCATGTCCCGCGCCTGCTTCAGGCTCGCCTCCAGCAGCTTGTGCCGGGCGGCCAGCAGCATCTTCCCCGCCTCCTCCGTCTCAAACAGCCCCAGGTCCCGCATGTAGTTCAGCATCATCGCGTAGCCGATCAGGATGCAGGCCACCGTCTCCGGCGCCCGGTCGTGGCTCCCGCTGCTGTCCTTGTGGATCTCTTCCCGGTATTTCAGGAACAGGTCGTGCAGTCGTTCCGGCATCCCGTCCGCCTGGGCCAGCAGCCACTGGATATAGCCCCGCATGCTCCGCTGCAGGTATCCCTTCCGGGCCAGCTCCTGCAGTTCCGTCAAAACCTTGCCCACCGGGATGTCCCCCTTGTCAATGTCTACGATGAAGAACCGGGCCAGGCCGCTGGCGCCGATGGCCGGCAGGTCTTCCCCCGTGATGATCGCCACGGATCTCGGCGGCGTCACCGCCTTGATCGTGCTGTCCGCGTTCAGCCGGCCCCGGTCTGCCCCGTCGCCGAAGGCCCGGGAAAGGGTCTGCGCCGTGGCGGCCATCTGCCGCTTCTCCTGCACGCTGGTCACCGGGTGGAAGTCGTCCACCAGGATCGGCATGTCCTTCACCAGGAAGGCCTTCTTCCGGATCTGGTTCGCCGTGTCGCTGAAGCTGGCCGGGCTGTTCGTGTGGTGGAAGTTGCCGAAGTGCGCCAGGGCAAGGGTGGCCGCCGTGCTCTTGTGGGTGCCGCTCTCCCCGTACAGGAAAAGCGCGAAAGCCGGCACGATGTCCGTCTGTGTCATAAACTCCCGCAGCGGCGCCAGGAAAACCGTCCCCAGCAGCGCGATGGCGATCTCTTCCTTCATCACCTCCATCAGCCGCAGGCTGGTCCTGGCCGCTTCCGGGAACGGGATCTTGTCAAACCCCGGCGCCCCGCTGCCGTCCAGCCGGTAGGTCTTCAGGGCGCTCTCGCCCATGTCCACCGTGATCCCTTCCAGGCCGATGGCGCCGCCGTGGTACAGGTAGCACAGCTTCCCGCCGATCTTCCGCCAGCCGGTGTGGTTGTATTCCGTCACCCGCTTGGCCGTCATCTGGCCCACCTTCTTCACCGCCCAGGCCACCTTCCCCTTGGTGGTGGATCCGGGCGCCAGGCTGGCGTCAAAGCCCCACTTTTCCGTCACCCAGTTCATGCCTTCCAGCTCGCTGGCCCGGATGGTCACCCGGGGCAGCTTCCGGCCGCTGCTGGCCCAGCCGTCCAGCACAAAGTGCTTGCTGACGTTCACCCCGTCGTCCTTCTCCAGCTCCGCCCTCGGCAGCACCACAAAGTCGCACAGGGGTTTCGTCTCGTTCCCGGTCTCCTGGCTGATACAGCCATTCACCACCCCGTAGCCCTTCACGGCGCCGTAGAGCTTCTCGCACTGCTCCATGGGCGTCAGCCAGAAGGGCACCGCGTTGGGATCAAAATCCCTCGTGGCGGCCACCTGCCGCGCCAGGGCGTCCATGGCGTCCACGTCGCCCATGATCTGCACCATGTCGCTGATGTCGCCCTTCTCCGGCAGCTCCGGGCAGGCTTCCTTGATGTCCACCAGCCGCACCCGCTTCGCCAGTCCCTGCAGCTTCAGCGCCACGTCCAGGGCGTGGTTCTGTCCGGTATAGTCGTTCCCCTTGCTGTCGTTGTCCGGCAGGATGATCACGTCCGCCCCCGCCAGGCGCCGGCTGTAGCCTTCCCGCCACTTGCCGGCGCCGCCCGGGTTGCACGTGGCCGTGAAGCCCAGCCGCTCCAGGGTCTCCACGTCCTTCTCGCCTTCCACCACGTACACGGGTTTCCCCTCGGCGATCGCCCGAACCACCTGGGGCAGCCGGTACAGCGTCACGTCCCGGATCTCCGCCGGCACGCTGTTCACGTACCCGGCCTTGTTCGCCTTCGGATCCCCGGGCGCGTGCATCCGCTGCCGGAAGGTTTTCCCGGGCGCCCCGTTCCGGTAGTGCAGCCGCACCACCTGGAAGAGCTCCTTCCCGTCCTCGTCCGTGTAGCTGTACACCTTGTCCGGGTGTTCCCAGTCCGGGATCAGCTCCTCTTCCGCCTTCTTCGCCGGTCCGGTCTCCACCGCCTGGTGCACCACAAGCCCGCCGGTCTGATCCGCAGCGCCACTTTTGTCATCCTGAGCAAGGCCGCCAGGCCGCGTCGAAGGATCTCCCCCGGTCCGCTGCTTTTTGGCAGCGCCCTGCTGCCGTTTGGCAGCGGCCGGTCGCTCCCGGTCGTCCGGATTCACGATCAGATCCTTCGCGCTGATCCCCAGCGCCGCCATAATATCGGCGCCCGTGCAGCCGGCATGGCAGCACAGGTAGATCTTCTCCTTCCCGTCCTTCGGGCTCGCCTTCACCGTGGCCGTCAGGCTGGCGGTCCGGTCCTGGTGCGCCGGGCATTTTGCGGTATACTCTCCGCTTGCGTTCGGACCGCTCACGCCCTGCAGCATCGTCAGCAGCTGCTTCAGATCCATCCCGCGGTCCTCCTTTCCTGTCCTTTTCCTTGTAATGTGTGCCCGCATAGCCTGTCCCGGCAGCGCCTTAATGCAGGATCCGCTCCCCCGCCCTCCAGGGCGGGGGATGTCATGATTGCTGTGTGATTACACAGGCCGCGACCGCTCCGAGGCCGCCGTTCGCAATGCCGCTGCTCAGCGAACCGTCGGTATAGACGCCGCGCGCGCCGCTCGCGCTCGACGGGACCGGCGACCGCAGCCACCAAAAAGCTGGATCCCCGTCCCGGTCCTTTAGCATCCGCCTGCTGGCCAGCACCGACTCGCTGCTTCCCCTGAACCAGGCGAAGGTCGCCTCCGTCTGTTCGAATCCGGCTTCCTCCTCGCTCAGCAGGAACAGCTTCCCCATGCCCGGGTGCCAGTAGACCAGATGATCCTGTTCGTCCCCGAACAGATCCGCCAGCACTTCGCTATTCAGTTCCTTCCGGATCTGGCTGGCTTCGTAGTTGTTCCACCCCCACGGGTGTTCCTTATCCGGCCGGGCAAAAGGCCGCCAGTCGTAGGCCGCGGCCATCATCAGCACCACGCCGTTCTCCTCTGTATGTTCAATGCACCGCCAGTCCATCCCGTTCATGCTCAGCGCGATCTGCCCGATCTCCGGGATCTTCCCGTCCGTCAGCAGCTGCTGCAGCTCCACCACGCTCTCCGCGATCAAAATCTCCCTGGCCATGTTCCTGCCCTCCTTACTTGCATCTCAGCATCTCGGCGATCTCTCTCGCCATCTTTGTCTTGCTTTCTTTCTTTGCGATCTCCGCGGCCTTGTTCAGGCCTTCCGCGATGGCGATCGCCTGGGCGATCACGCTGCCGGCTTCTGATTCGTCTGAGGCGATCATCCTGGCCAGGTCCATCGTCGTGACGTTATGGATCACGGTGGCGCTGGGCCGGTCGTCCTTCATCAGCATGATCACAAAGCCATCCGCCTCCAGGCCGCCGATCAGTTTTGAATCCGGTGCAAACTCCGGATTACCCCCCCCCACGGGGTTTACCTTTACGATATACTTGCTCATGCTCCTGTCCTCTCTTTCTTCAGTTCAGCTCCAGGCTCATCAGGAACACCATGGCCTCCTCGATCTGGTCGTCCATCTTTCCGGCCAGCGCCAGGTCCTTCCGGTCCTCTTCCTGCTCATCCTCGTTCCCCAGCACCGCCGGCGCGTTCCGCACCACTGCGTGGGTCCCGTCCGCGATCGTCCGCAGGTCCGCCTGCGGCACCTTCCCCCGGCCCTTGCACACGAACCCGTACACAAACGCCAGGTGACTGATCAGTTCCTTATACATCGTCCTGTCCTCCTGTCCTTATCGTCCCGCTGCCGGCTCAGAATGGCAGCTCCTCCGGCTCCACCTGTTCCATGCCGGTCTGTTCATCCATCGCCGGCGCCTGCGGCGCGTCCGCGTCCGTGGGATCCCGCTGGCCGCTGCCGGCACTGCTCAGGAACTCCACCTCGTCCGCGTTCATCTCAATCTGCCCCCGGGCGCTGCCGTCCTCCGCGGCCCAGGCGTGCACCTTCGGTTCCCCGATCACGCACACCTTCCGCCCCTTGGCCAGGTACTTCGCGCAGGTGTCGCCCAGCCCCCGCCAGGCCGTCACCCGCACAAACTCCGCGTCCGGTTCCCCTTCCTTGTGGAATTTCTTCCGGGCGGCCACCGTGAACGTGCACCAGTTCACGCCGCCCTCCGTGGTGCCCGTCTCCGGATCCCGCACCAGGTTCCCGATGATTGTGTACTTATTCATGTGTATTTCTCCTTTCCATCACCATCCGGATGTTCACCCAGCTGCCGATGGCGCTCTCCACCGCGCCCAGCGCCGCCTCCGGAATATCGTGCAGGTCCTTCACGCCCCACCGCTTCAGCACGTCCCGCCGGATCGCGGCCCGGAAGGCCTTCCCGTCCTCTGCCGCCAGCTGGTACTTCCCGCAGATCTCCCCGGCCCGGATCCGGATCAGCTGCTGGATCCGCTTCACGTCCCCGTGGCTGATCGTCACCCGCCGCTGCCGGGCCTCCAGCTCATCCATCCGTTTCTGCACGGTGCTCACCATCGTGCCCAGCTGCAGGATCATGTCCCCCATCCGCTGGGCGGTCTCCTGCATCTGGTTCATGGTCTGGGCGGTGATCACCACGAAGTTCCCGCCGCCCAGGCTCACTACCTTGTCGCCCACTTTGTATTCGCGGATCTCATTCTGCTCGCTCATTCCACCGCCCCCTCTGCCGGCACCACGCCCGCCAGGGCGATCCGCATCATGTCCGCCCACTTCTCCAGCCTGGTCAGGTTCGCCTCAATCCGCTGCCGGTCCGCAGCCATCGCTGCCGGATCCAGCGGCATCATTTCGCAGTCCGCCATAAACCGGGTCATGGCCACCTTCAGCACCTTCCACACCGGATCCGGCTGTCCGGCGCCGGAAGCCCGCAGGCTCTCCAGCTCCGCTTCCGCGTCCGCCGCCCGGCGTTCCGCGTCCTCCGCGGCCGCCAGGATCGTCTCCCGGTCCCGCTTCAGCTGCTCGTAGTCCGGCGGCGCCACCGTTGCCGGCTTCACCCGCTTCATGTCCTCCAGCCGGCACTTCAGGTCCCGCTCCCGGTCCCCGGCCATCTTGATCTGGTCGATCAGGTACTTCTTGTTCTGCTCCAGCTCCCGGATCTTCGCCGCGCTGTCCAGCTTCCCGGCCCCCTCGCCCCGCTTGTAGGCGTCCTCCCGGGCCGCCTCCAGCCGGTCCTGGTAGCCCTTCTCCAGGTCCTTCAGCTGCTGCTCCAGGTCCTGGCGTTCCGCTTCCGCCTGCCGCAGCGCCTCCCGGATCTCCACCCCGGCGCCGGTCTCCTGCACCAGCTTCAGCTTCGCCTGCTTGATCTCTTCCCGCAGCGCCTTCACCGTGGCGCCCTCGTCCGCCGCCTTTCCGGCGATTTCTTCCCGGGCCTCCTCGTCCAGGCCGCTGCCCAGCAGCATCAGCGCCTTGCTCATTTCCAGCTTCGCCATGGCGCTCCCGTCCCGGATCTCCGTGGCCGCCTGCATGCACCGCTGCGCCTGCCGGGGTGTCAGCCCCGTGGTCTCCGTCACCCAGGTCTCCCACTGTCCGTGGGGCACCACCTTCGCGTCCTTCGCCTCGATCAGCGTCCGGCCGATCCCGATGTAGCCGGTGCCGATCTGTTCCTTGTAAAGGTGGATCCGCGCCTCGTAGTCCGCCAGGGTCAGCGCCCTGGTCTCTTTCACTTCCGCCAGCATCGTCATGGTCATATCCTCCTGTCCTTTTGTTGTTGTTCCGGCCGCCCTCGCTCCTGGCTCTCGCTTGGGCTGCCGTTATCTTGTGTTATGCGTTCACCCGCAGCATCTTCAGCGCTTCCGGCGCTTCTTCCAGCAGGACCTTCCATTCCTTCGGCGTCAGCTTGATCGTCTTCTCCCCGTCAATCACCAGGGACACGCTGCCGTCCGCCTCCCGGGAATACCAGCCCAGGTCCGTCTCCAGGCTCGTCACCCGGAACCGGCTGCCGGTCACCCCGCCGCTCCACTCGGTCACCTCTGACCGGATCCGCTGCGGAACGATCTCCGGCCTGGTCGCCGCCTGCAGGTCTTTCGCGTCGATCTCCATCTTCACCCGGGGCAGCGTCCCGCCCGGATCCAGGTGCACGCCCTTCTCGTCCTGTACCACCCGGGCCGGCTCAGGCTCGCCCAGCTCTGCCGGCACGCCCAGCGCCTCGTAGATCTCTTTCTTGCTCACCGCCGGCGCCGGTTCTTCCTCCAGCTCCGCCGGATCCAGCTCCACCCGGGTCCCGGGCATCGGCACCGCGGACGGCCCGCCCTTCTTTTCCTTCCGCACCACATTCCCGTGCTCGTCCACTTCCAGCCCGAACTTCTCCGGGATCCTGGCGAACAGCTCCGGATCGTTCTTCTTCACGTTGCTCTTGATGAAGCTCCAGCTGGCGCTGGGATTCTTCGCCCCGCACTTCTCCAGGTACCGCAGCGGGTTCCCGCCCGCGATGGCGATCTCCACCGCCTTCTGCCGGTTCTCCGGCGTGATGAACATCTTCATCTTTTTCCTGTCCTCCTGTCCTCCATGTATTTCGTCCGAAGGTGGTTCGGAGGGCGACCGGAAAGCCCTCCGTTTCTGCCAGTCTTCCATCCATCCGATCCGCTCCCGGGTCTCCTGGACGTCAAAAACCTCCTGGCAGTTCGCGCCGCAGAAGAACTTATCCCGCCGCTTGTACACATAGAACTGCGGCCAGTGGACCACGATCCGCTTCCCGCACATTGCGCACACTGCCATCATGTTCCTGTCCCTCCGTCAAAACCGTCAACGTTGTCGCTTTTACCCTCTGTCTGTGAGCGCGTCCAGGATGATCCGGAACGAGCTCTGGTTTTCCTTCACAAACTTCACCGCGTCGCAGCAGCTCTCACAGATCGCGTCCTTCACCTCGTAGGTGCTGTCCGCCGGCACCATCTCCGGCAGCTGTTCCCTGGCGCCGCAGATCATGCAGCGGTGAACGATGTAGTGCATCGGCATCCGGATCTTCATGCCTTCGCCTTCTTTCCCTTCGGCGCCCGCCGGCTCCCGGCGTCCACGCTGTCCAGGATCTCCTGGAACTTCTTTTCCTTGTCCGGCTCCCAGTCCGTGGGCCGGTCCGGCACCATGTCCCAGCACCGCCAGGTCTTCCCGCAGTATTCCGCCCGGACGCTGATCATCATCACCCGGTCCTCCGCGTCAAACTGCAGGAACGGGATCCGCTCCGCGTAGTAGGTCACCGGCACCACCTGCCCGGGATTCTCCCGCAGCTCCATCCACATCACCTTCCGGTCGTAGGTGATGGCCTCCTCCAGGGTGAGCACCCTGGGCTTCCGTTTCTTTTCCGCCTTCATGTTTCCGCCTCCCCGTCGTCATAAAATTCCGTCCAGTTCATTCCGAGCTCCCGGGCCAGCCGCTTGGCAACATCCACTGACGGTCGGCGCTCTCCGCACTCATACGCGGCCACCGTGCGCTGCGCGATTCCGATCCGCTGCGCCAGTTCCGCCTGGGTCAGTCCACGCTCTTTCCGCCTCACAGTCAGTGGGCTTTTAGCACCCTTTGTACTGTTCATTTCCCGTTTTCTCCTTTCGGTTAGCACCGTTTAGGCTAAATTTAGCACAAAAAACACATGAAGTCAACAACTTTAGCACATAATGTGTAAAAATTTTTAGTACATTGTGTGCATTTTATTCTTGCACATGCTGTGCTAATATCTCTTAGTCTGGAGGTATTGTATGGATTTCTCTGTTCGTGTCGCGCAGATCCGGAAGCAAATGGGCCTCAGCCAGGATAAATTCGGCGAGCTCATAAACCTGTCTCAGCGCACCGTTGCCGCATGGGAAGCCGGCGAGCGAACCCCGTCTTTTTCCACTCTGTCCGACCTGGCTGATAAGCTGGGCGTTTCCCTGGATTATCTGCTTGGCCGTTCGGACGATGCAAAAAAAATACAGCCCGCTGCGGAAAGCAGCGAGCTGCTGGAGGATATCATCACCCGCCTGCGCGGTCTTCCGGATCCGGCCCTCTCCCGGGTGTCTGTATTTCTGGAAGGCCTTCAAGCTGGTCAAGCAATCGCGAAAGAAGCACAAGCGCAGCAGGATCCAGCTGACGGGTCAGCCGGATAATTTCTTCCCGGTCCATTCGTTTGTATCCTTTCCGCTCAGGATCCTTTGCATATTTCTCACGTGTATGCTATTATAATAGAAGTTGTACATAATGTAAAATACATCTAAGAAATGGAGGGGTCCCATGTTCGCGGTCATCCTGGTCTGCCTCGCCTACATCTACGGCCTGCTGCAGGTCGTCTTCCACGGCTTCCGCATCGGCGGCAGCCTGCTCCTAACCGCTGCCGTGTTCCTGGTGGCCTTCATGGCCATCGCCGTCTGGATCGTCCACCACCTGGGCAAGCCCAGCAGGAAGCAGAAGGCAGCCGCCCAGGCCTTCTTTGATGCCGTAGTAAAGGACAAAAAGCAGCCTTAACCCCCTGCGTTACACTTTTTAACCCCCGTTGTTACACGTGCAGTAACACATTCCGCGGTTCCGGGTGAAAGCCGGAACCGTTGATTTTACTGCTTTTGCAGGCTCTTGTATCACATGTATCACAAGTAACACCAAAAAAATAGGTATACCCCACTATAATTTTTTATTCACTCAGGAGGCGCACCGTGGGCTCAGTCGAAAAACGCGGAAAAAATTCCTGGCGGATCTCCACCCAGGTCAAAATCGCCGGACGCTGGCAGTGGGTCCGTGCCACCCTTCACATGGATCCGGATCTGCCGGAAGACACCCAGCGCCGGGATGCTCTCCGGGAGCTGAAGAAACTGGAAGCCCGCCTCGCCGGCGAACTGGACGAGACCCCCACCCTCCGCCAGTGGGCGGAAGAATGGCTCACCCGTCACCTGGATCCGGATGCCAGCCCCGTCACCGTCTCCAATTACCGTTATCTGCTCGACAGCCGGATCCTCC
>Ga0310786_10012518_pt1 | contig 10501 bp, 17 predicted proteins | sample AusTroGonzalo_MG_FD_203881 | JGI IMG/M metagenome (GOLD analysis project Ga0310786, IMG submission 203881) | Bovine rumen microbial communities from tropical cattle in Woodstock, Queensland, Australia - Gonzalo_03 (v2) (version 2) | ecosystem: Host-associated > Mammals > Digestive system >... | reverse complement strand
TTGTTTTGTAGTCTACGATGTATTTCTTCCCATCTACGGAACTAATGCAGTCGGGTCTGACCTTACAAGCTTCTCCCGTCTCAGGATCTTCCCAGAAGTAGCTGAGCTCATGAAGAGCGCCCTGTCCTTGTAAAAATCTCATCGCGATACCGTTCTTTTTGATAGCCTCTGCCATTTCCTGTATCATTTCATATGACTCTGCCGGCAGTACTTCCTTGCCTTCCGACTCTGTCAGGAACTTGGCATAGATCTCTTTACCTTCCTTGGTCCGTCTGTCGCACTGCGGACAAACCGCGAACTCATCAAAGAACTCATCCGGCTCGAGAATCAGCTTGTGTGCCGCTCTGCCTTCCAGAAGCGCTTTCGTCTCCTTCTCTTCGGGGTTTTCCATGTTCCACTTACAGATCTCGGGAGTCTGCGAGACTATCGGCCACAAGTCCGATCTGCTCACTCCTCCCGCCTGTCTGTACTCTTTGTTGCTCATTCCACTCATACTTGATCTTCTCCTTCCTTATCTTCTTAACATCTTCAGCAGCCGCTCGGTCTCTTCGAGCCAGTTTTCCTCTACAGCTACTCTTCCTCTCGAGTGCTGTGCCAGAAACGGGTCGTTAAACATCTTTCTGTCCATCTCGATATGCTCTTTAAGAAGAGCCGCTCTGCTTTCTAAAACCTCAATAATACCGTTTTCCATTACGTTTCCCCTTCCTTTTCCATGTATTCCAGTGTGTTTACTAATGTTGTCCGATGATGCTTGATGATCGACTTGATGACCACATAGGCATCGATCTCATCCATCGCTCCGATCAGGCGCTCAAGTTCCGAAATGCTCCGCTCATTGAACCTCGAGTACTCGCCCTGGATGACACCGGCCTCGATAGCCTTCTCGATATCCTTTGTCAGATCGTAGTTGATAAACCCGCTCATTTTTTGTAACTCCAGATGCAGAACCCGATACCGACTGAGAACATCACAGCGCATAACCAGAAGCACCCGTGATTACTTGTCTCTATCTCTGCCAAGCCCGAACCGCCGAGCAACATCAGCAGAGCCCCTATGCCGTAGCTACAATTATTTACACTCTTCATAACCTTCCCCCTAACCTTCTTTGTTTGTCTGTTCCTTCTTCCAGGCATCGAACTCATCCCTTATCTCTTCGTTCTCTGACAGGAACTTCTCGAACTTCTCCACCTTTTCTGACAGATCGTAGCGTCTACGCCACTCATCCATGTATGCCCGATGCTGTTCTACTGCCCTTGCGTACCATGTCCGGGCATCCACTATCAGATCGTGATACTCCATCAACGGTATCGATACTGTCGTATCGTTCTCGCGCCTAACCTCGGGGAATCCCTCTTCCCATTCACTATTCCAACTACTCATGCTGTTTCTCCTTTCTTCCATCTCTCATATGCTGCTACATTGATCTTGAATGTTCTCCGTGATGATCCCGGGAACTGTACCCAACTTCCGAACGGGCATCTGCCGCTTGCTATCCATTCCCTTATGTATAGGATCGTGTAGTCGGGGTTTTGTTCGTGTACTTCTTTGATGGTCATGCTACGTTACCTCTTTTGGTAATTCTACATTTTCTGTAGATTTCTCAGGTAAAAAATTTATCTTACCGAATTTCACGCCGATAAAATCAGCTATCGTCATCGCCTGTCCGAACGGTATCTGCTCGGGGTTTTCTTCCCATCGCCGATAAGTATTGACGTGAACATTGCAGGCATCTGCTACCGCTTCCTGTGAGATGTTTCTGGCTCTTCGCCATTCCTTCAGGGTAAGCACTGCTCTCAACTCCTTTCTCTGTGGTTTCTACATATTTTGTAGATATGCTTATTATAAATAACTATATGTAGGTTGTCAACTATTTTTTGTAGATTTTACATATTTTGTGGTGTATAATATGAAAAACGCCGGAAGGAGACATTATAAATATGAAGATGTACATCGGGAAAAATATCAAAGAGCAGCGCGAACTCCGCCAAATGACGCAGGCCGAGCTTGCTGAGAAGCTGGGCGTATCAAACAAACTCGTCTGGTCATGGGAATCGAATCGGACAGAACCTAAGGCCGCTCATGTGCAGAAAATGTGTGAAGTGTTCGGGTGCTCTGAAGATGAACTTATCAAACAGATCAACATCGATATCTGCTATGACGAGTATATATTGCTCGAGCAGTACAGGTCAACCACTCCCGCAAAGCGTGCAGAAATACAGCGATATATCGCATATATGACAAAAATAATGGAGATGAAAAATGAAGAATCCTAATAACTACGGCTCTATCACAAAACTGACCGGGACCCGCCGCAAGCCGTGGATGGTGCGGATCTATAAGGGCATGAAGGTCAACCATGAGACAAAGAAGGCGTACCCAGAGCAGGCCGTTTTGGGATATTACGCCACGCGCAAGGAAGCGATGGATGCCTTGGCGGAATACAACCTCAATCCGTACAATATCGACCGCAATACCGTCACGATCCGTGAGCTCTGGGAACAGATAAAGGATAAGATAGATGCATCTGAAGATCGTAAGAAGGTATATCAGCGGTGTTTTGAGAAGTATCTGGATCCGATAGCCGATAAACGTATCACCGATGTCCGTACCGCGCTTTTGCAAGAACTCGTTGACGCGTGCGACTACGGGTACGCCACCCAGTCAAACATCAGATCCGTACTGAACCGCATTTACAATTACGCTCAGCAGAACGATATCGTATATCAGAACTATGCAAAATACGTCAAGATCGATGCCGAAAACGTACAGATACAGCGTGACCTGTACGCGCCGGAAGAGGTAGCGGCCTTGTGGGAACATCAGGATCAGACCGAATACCTCATGACGATCATATTGCTCCATCAAGGAATGCGTCTGAAAGAGCTTCGAGACCTGCCGAAAAACAACGTGGATTTGGCTCAAAATACGATTAAAATAACTGAGGCAAAGAATCCTCAGTCAAAACGTGAAATACCCATACACAAGCGCGTCAGACCCATTATCGAGCGCCTTATGAAAGAGCCCGGTGATAAGCTGTTCAACATAACCGCGAGACAGTATTCATACTTTGCCGATAACGTACTGCATCACAAAGCGTATGATGTCCGGCACACTTTCGCATCCAGAGCGAACGAACTCGGCATCAGCAAGCTCATCATCCAACGAATCATGGGACACAAGCCCGACTCGGTTCTGGAACAGTCATATATCCACCTGACAATGGAAGAGCTACAGCAGGCGATAGATCAGGTGTGTTACTAATATGTTACTAATTTGATACTAATTTGTTACTAACCGAGAAAAATTGCGGGTGTTTCAGAAGTATTATCGTAAACCAATAAAAAACCGCCCATCTGCCGAAATATCAGCATTTGAGCGGCTTTTCTATGCTCTGCAGTTATGTCAATTAGCGTCTTTTATCGAGATATACAAGCCCCTATTTTACGCGGTTTAGCACGTGTTATTGTTACTAACCCGTTACTAACTGAAGCTGCCTGACAATGCCGGAAACTATATCACGTAGATATTTTTCGAATTTTTTCCGCATATCCACCCGGAAGGAATCTGAAGCCATACCGTAGAGCCGACAGTCATAATATCCTTGACCGTGACCCGAGTGCCACGCTTCAGGATCGCGTTGCCGTTCGGACCGATGAAGGCATTCTTTTTCGCATTCACTGTCAGAGCGGACATATCTAACAGCTCGCCGTTCGGCTCCTTCCTGACATTCAAGTCCTGCTGAGTCGTGTATGTTTTTCCGATCTGCCACTGTTGCAATGCCGGTGTAATCTGTCTGAGTGCGGCATATACGTCAGGAAGGTGTTTTATACATCTGTCGCCGTAGCCTTTGTTGCCATTCCACCCACACGGTCCTATCTTATTCAGATAGTCAATATCGGTAGTGCAATTCTTGAGCGACTTATACCGCGGATATTGCAGAAATTGAAAATATCCTTCACAGCCCTGCTCCATCGAATAGTATACACGATAGACTGCCGGATCCGTCTTAGCCTTGTTATTCATAGCCACCTTCGGACCTGTCCAGTCTTTACTCTCGCCCTTCATACCCCAATAATTGAAGTATTTTCTTGCAAGCTCGCTATTCCACCCTTCCTGAATAGACTGTGCTATCATGCCCGCTGCCACGTTGCCGTAACCTTTTTGAACGCACATAGCAGACAAAATAGCATACATTTTCTGGATATATTCGGTCTTATTCATAACTTAACCCTCTATCATAGCCTTGATGTTCTGGTTCTGCTCAAGCTGCTGTCTCATCCAATCGAGTGCCAGATCTACCCACTTCGAGAAGATCGAGAACGGCAGCAGGCTCGCAACCATCGGGAACTGCTCGATAAACATGTCATAGACATATCTGAGCTTGAGCTGACCCGTGCCGGATCCGAGCTCATGCTCTGCGATAGTGACCGCATACTTCAGCCATTCCTTGACCTTACCCATTGAAATACCGTACACAACGACACCCACAGCCAGAACCACGAAAACTACGTTATACCATGTGAAATATTCCATACTACACCTCACTTCCTACATTGAAGCCGATAGCATTAACAGGCGCACCTTCTTCCGGCTCGCTTCCGTAGATCTCGGCTATCTCTTTGTCCTTTTTGCACTTCTGGATGAACGCGCAATATCCGCCTTCAAGCCCGAATGCACCAAAAAACGCGACTATCAGAGAATCAGGAACACTCTGATAGAGGCAAAATACCGTAACCATCACAATCGTGAAGATTATCAGCATAATCGCGCTGAATATAAGCGCTTTGTCTGTAGTGATTTCGAATTTTTTCATTTTAAGACTCCCGAAAATACCGCATTTGCCACAAAACCCACTACCGCAGATATGATCCCGGTCACAACGAGATCCCACCGTTTTGCCGGTTTTTCTTCCAGAGCGGCTAACCTCAACCCCTGCTTTTCTATGGCTTTTGTCATGATTTCCACGTTTGTAGCTAACCGCTCAACATTGATCGATATCTGAACTATGTTCTTGACAGCAGCTTCGAGAGCCGTAATGCGTTGATCTTGCATCTTGTTTTCTCCTTCAATCCGCTTCATGAACTCTTCGTGTACTTCTTTTGTAACAAATTCACCCATTGCTTTACTCCTCTAACTCTTCAAGCCTTTTCACTACTGTGCCATCTTCCAAAACCTCATACCCGTCCGCATCGAGAATCGCGAGCACCTGTGCCTGCAGCTTCTTCGGTACCTGGTTGAAATTGTTGAAGTTTTCGTTCGGGTTTTCGAGTCTTTTCGCCCATAACTTAGCCATATTATCACTCCTCTCCGTATACTATCTCTGACATCTCAAGGATCGCATCAGAGATATCTGACATTGCCTGCTGTATGATCTTGGCGGCCTTCTCATCTGCCGTAAGCGGTGTGAGAAGGAACTGCCATACCTGACGCGACTCACTGAATCCAATCAGACCAAACTTGCAGTCTCCGATCTCAACCGTGTCGCCTTCGGGTGTTCTGTATGATACATTCCCGGTATTATCCTCAAACACGCTCTCGTCAGGCTCGTCTGCCGTTTCCCAGGTACTTGCATTCAAAAATGCATCTACCTCGGTACCGTCATCCAAAACAATCACATAACTACTTTTCTTTGCCATAACTGCTCCTTTCTGTATAAATCCTGTATTATTTGTTCTCTTTTATACCGTCCGAACTCTTCATGCCTTTGAAAAAGACCGCTGTATAACCCGTCAACACTCCGTATTGTTTTCTTGCAGGCGTTGCATTCTCGGATGATCGTATTTCGCCATGACTTATACGCATTGAATATGTCAAACTCGGACATAACACCCTTCTCAAACAATAATCGATACTTCTTTAACCGCCTTCGCTCCCGATGTACCTTACTGTGAGTCGGTCGCTTTACAATCTTGGTTCCGTCAATGCTGTACTTTATCTGCATAAACGTGAACCCGTGCCGCAAACTGGTTATACGTGTTTTCCTGCCATTGATCTCGAGCTTTAACCGGGCGAGCTGTTCGCGGATTTCTTCCAGAAGGATCTTCAGTTCTTCCTTGCTGTCAGATAGCACGAATATGTCATCCATATACCGACCGTAGTACTTGATGCCGCGCACCGTCTTGACGTAGGTATCAAGCGGCGACAAGTAATATATTGCGAAAATCTGCGGCGCTTCCGATCCGAGATTGAGACCGTTATCAGTGTCGGAAGAGGCATCTATCAGATAATCAATAAGGTTCATAACCTCAGGCGGCTCATGGATCCGTTTGTGTACCAATTCCTTCAGGACCGTATGATCCACGCTGTCAAAGTACCGTTTTACATCTACCTGTAAGATATAACCGTCTGCACCGTGCTTTCTGATAAACCGTCTGAGTTGCACCTCTATCCGTTTTCGTGCGAATGACGTGCCGCGGTGTTTGAGACTTGCGTAGTTGTCGTATATCAGCGGTTTTGTCAGCTCGGGCACTAATATATTCTGACAAAGCACTTTCTGAATGATCCGATCCCGTATAGCCGGCGCATCGATATCTCGCGGTTTGCCCCGCTCTTTGATGGAAAACTTTATCGTAGGGCTGAGTCGGTATGTACCATTCCTGACATCTTCCTGAAGCTCGACATTGTTTGCCAGAAGGTTGACCTTGTATCTTTGCGTAGACTCCTTCCAATGTGATATGCGCGAGCATTCACGGAAGGCATTATTCAGTTTTTCAAGTGTCGTCAACTCTTCTATAGTCATTTGTGGTTGCGGGCGCGGGATAGTATCATCTGCCGTAGCAGGACACATCGCACCCGCCTATTCACCCGTAAAGGGAAGGTCAAACTCTCCTTATAAACACCCGCATGAGGTCTGCCCTGTGACAGTGTAGCGGGGTCTCTAATCCCGACCGCCCGATTAGCGTTATACACGTTGTTATTGTTCGCATTGCCGTTGCCGTTGGCATTGCACGCGTTAGAGGCGGTATAGAGCTTAACCTAAGTTAGAAAACCGCTTATCAGAAGCTCTCCACTTCTTTATGCAGTTAATCTCATGCCCTATGTTCTTTATTTCCTGTACATATTTATCATCTTTCACTCTCAACTCATGCATAATGAGCTGATACTTCGTCAGAAGGTCAAAACACAACCCGATGGCCTTATCCTGTTCGAGCCGCCTTGCTTCCAATTCGGACTGATACTTCGGATATATCGAATTCGCTATCCGAATATGCGTGCCTAAGTCGGTCACGATCTTGAGTACTTGAGAACCCATGACGCGGATATAATCTTTGTATTCCTCTCGGCGTTTTTTATCCGCACCAAAATGGTTCTTAATGATCTTGATAGCATCGTCATAAACTCTGAAATATGCATTATCAAACTCGATTTTGCTCTCGCGCCTATCCGCCTTATTAACCGACATATCTTTCCGACCTTCCGCGCAGGGACAAGCCCCGCGCAATGTTTAATGCAATAATATAAGCCCGACCGCCCGACCAGCGCCAGACACGTCGTTAATGCCCGCAAGGCCGGCGCCGAAGGCAAAGCACGCGGCAGAGGCGGTCGCCAGTCCTCTCAGCCACATGTGTGCATTTTCGTCACCGAGTATCTGGTTAAACCTATATCTGCGGAATAATTCGAGATGCTTAACAGCTTCACCCAAGTGATAACGATCCGTAACAACATCGTCACCGCCCCAGATCGAGAAGCCATATACTTCTGCTTCTGTCAGAGCCGTTATAAGCTGTGACTGAGCCGGTGCCGTATCAGCCCATGCCCATGAGAACGCTGTCCCCGAATATGTCTCGAACAGTTTATTATTTGCAAGAAGATGACTCGAATATCCACCAAAGAGCGCTGTGAAGTCCTGCTGTATCGCATACATGAGCGCGTAATTCTTGGTTGTGTGTGTCGTGCCCTTCAGGAATGTATGAAGCTTCGAGCTCTCATATCCGCCAGAGGTCAGAGCTGCGGCCGCCCACTGTCTATTTACACCCGAATCGACCACAACGCCGACATGATGCGTATTCACGACTGCATATGAGTTATATCCACCGTAGTAAGTGTCCATATCGGCAAGGGTGTATTTAATCTTGACCGACTTATCTGTCTGCGTGACTGTACCGCTACTGTATGTCTCTTCTGTCAGAGTACGGTTTGACGGGCTCTTAAAGTAGTCACCGATCTTATAACCATACTTTTCAAGGTTCTGCTCAGATATTGCCTGGAAGAGTGATGCACCGTTATCTGCTTGGATATCAGAAGTGATATCTCTCGGCGAGCGGCTGAGAATACGATCTACCACGGTCTTATCTGCTTTGTTTGCAAGCGCTGTATATACCGCGCCACTCTTTATGGTTTTATTGCTTCCGCTTGTGGGTGTGCCGTCAGGTTCTTCCCAGGTAGCGCCGCTGGATCCATCAGATGTCAGCACCTTATTCGCTGTAACACTTGCAGCGGGCTTTTTAACGAATCCCGCATCTACCTCGGTTTTGGTGTATGCGTCTGTTATGCCATATCCACCAAGAGAAGTAGCAGCATCTGCCTTTCCGTCCAAAGTTGCGTATGTTAGAGTGTTTGTACCATTTGTTACGCCTGCTGCCGCATCTACATAGCCATGATCGTTCGGGTCATATGTGGCTTTGCTCATATCACCCGTACCAGATCCATCTGCACCATCTTGAACTACACCGACCGTCTCCGTGGATCCATCAGAGTATGTAGCCGTTACTGGATGACTTTTACCAGTACCAGACATGGTAATGGATGTTACAGATCTACCGGCAGGACCTGTCGCACCTGTAGGACCCTGAGGGCCCTGAGGACCCTGTATACCTTGAATCGTTGCGATATTGCTCGATATACTTCCATCCGAAAATGTCAGATAGAACGTACCGTCACCGTTATCGACCGCGTTCGTGACCGATGCACCCGTGTCGCCCTTAATAACACCATGATCCGCCCAAGCAGTGCCTTCGAGTTTGAAAACATGCCAAGTGTTAGTGTTGATATAGACCGCACCGTCTACATACCCTGTTGTAGGATCTGCCGAACTCGAGATGTCCGTACCGAGCATTACACCGTCTTTAACGAGCGCGTAGTCCTCTTCAAACAGCTCGATCATCGAGCCTCTGACCTGTTCGCCGTATACCGCGTTTCTTAAGTTTGCAATGTTTTGTGCATGTGTAGCCATTCTGCAATATCTCCCTTCTTATGTTGATGCTATACCTATTACGATGCCATTTTTTACATTTATCGAGAAACCGCCCTGGCTTGTAGCCCATGATATCTGCCCTGAAGCTCCCTGATATCCGTCTACATTGTATTTCTGAGCAGAACAGGCGCCCGATACGCTGACATATCCGCCTTGATATCCACCTTGTCCAATGCAATAAAATCCGCCCGCTTTGATGGTGGTGGCGGCATCAATTCCGCCTTTTGTCATCTTCACCCAAGCGAGAGGCGACGCTGGTGTCGGCTTATCATTGAATCTGATGCCGTCCGTGCCGATGTAAATACCATCATGAGTATCGTCATTCATATTGGTTACGCCATTATGAATGTCATGATCGCCGATCTGCCATCGCTTGCTCGCTGTAGCGTTCGAGCCGATATCTCCACTTGTAGCTTGTATTTTTCCGACAAACTCACCGTCCTGCATCTTAACTTTGCCCGTAGACATATTCAGCTCATACTTGCTATTCTGAGCTTTTAACGTCCCAGATTTAATATTTGTGGCATTCAGATTAGTGACTGTTACTGTGGAAGCATCGAGCGTACCTGTGAGGATCCTATCTGCGTTTATTTTTCCATCATTTGTGATCGCAATAGTTGCCGATGACCAATTTGAATTGATATTCGTCCTGGTCATGAATCCAAGGCCGTTATATGACCATCTCCATCGGGACGTGGACGCTGCGATAGTTGGAGCATTACAGATATTGATAGCAATGATATAGTCTGCATTTCCATCACCATCATAGTGATACTCATAGCAGACGTATCCGCCCTGCGTTTCTGACAGAAGCATCTGAAGCGCCCGCTGCCGTGACTCGATAAGAAGCGGCGATAACTGCGGTATCTCTTCCTTGATCTCATTTACTGCGTTTGAGGTCTGCTTCGTGTATGATTTTGATATCTCGGTATTTGACAGTGTGATAAAGTTTTTCGACAGGTCATTCAGATATATGACTTTCTTCCGCACCGGGAATGTCGTGTCCATGCCGTAAGGTTCTGCCCAGGCATGAATCGTGTCACCGACTTCGAATGACTCTATGTCCTGATCGATAAGTGATAGATCTACCGCATTAAGCTCGAGCTCCATGCGTGCCCACTGTGCATCTGTGAGCCATTGCTCTGCCTTCGTTTTGAGATTTTCCTTGACGGTCACGTCATCCCAGTTTTTGACGACTCTAACCCATCCGTAGCGGTTGACTGCAGCCTGTATATAGACATAATCGTGGTTTTTGTTCGCGTGGTAAGAATCTACCGATGTACCGACTATTGTCAGATACTCATCCAG
>Ga0310786_10012517_pt1 | contig 10502 bp, 7 predicted proteins | sample AusTroGonzalo_MG_FD_203881 | JGI IMG/M metagenome (GOLD analysis project Ga0310786, IMG submission 203881) | Bovine rumen microbial communities from tropical cattle in Woodstock, Queensland, Australia - Gonzalo_03 (v2) (version 2) | ecosystem: Host-associated > Mammals > Digestive system >... | reverse complement strand
ATTCGTCTTCCGCGGGACCTTCGAGCTTCGTCTTCCACGGCGCGCAATCGAGATACCTGCACGGAAGGCCGTGCTTCTTTGCGCGCTCGAGGATGTAGGCGTCGGCAACGTCCGCGAGGACGATGCATATTTCAGCATCGAGTTTGCCCACCTCGATGGCATCTACTATGCTCTGCATGTTCGAGCCGCTGCCAGACCCCAGTACTCCGAGTTTGAGTTTCATATCGCCTCGACCTTCATTGTGAGATTGTGCTGCTCAACCACCTTTACCTGCGCGCCCTGCTCGAGGGCGGAATCGCTCTGCGCCGTCCATTCGGCGTCGCCGATGAGCACGCGTCCGGCGAGCGGCGGTCTTACCGCCGTCGTCACCACGCCGGTACGGCCGACGAAATCAAATTCGAAATCCGCCTGGCTTGTGGTCTTAGTGCCCCCGAAGACGCTCTTCAGCCATCTGCGCAGCACGGCCAGATAGAAAATCGAAAACGCCGAAAAAGCGATCATCTGCCATGTGCCTGTGAAAACATCGCCCAGCGCGAAATGCAACATCCCAACCGTGGCCGCCGAAAGCCCGAAAAAAAACACAACGAACCCCGGCGCCATAAGCTCAAGCAACATAAGCGCCGCGCCGACGTACATCCACAACCATGCTCCTGACGTGAAATCCATTGTTCCCTCCTGATGCTACCTTATTTCCACCACCTGCGAACCGGGAATTTCACGGATGATGTCGTTTACAAGCGAATCGTTAAGTATTTCTTCCCTGCGGGCTGGATCGAGATTGCCCATCGCAGGACGCTTCGGCGGCGTCTGCGGCGTTGCAGGCGATGGAGCCGGTGTTGGCGCAGGCGTTTCCGTCTGGGATGGCTCCGCCGTCCGCAGCACCGCCGGCGCTTCAGGCTGCACTGCGCGGAAGCCATGCACTTCTATCGAGCCGGGATTGAAATCGCCGCTCTTCAAGCTCCTCACCGCGCGCATCAGCTCGTCGATCGTGGCGGTGGATGCTATGCGGCTGGCCCGGATGAGCGACATTTCAATGAACGTCCTTGTGCTGAGCACATAGCGGAGCTTGTCTTCAAGCTCCACCAGCTGGTCGCAAATCCTGAAAACGCGCGAGGCATCCACTTTTTTTGCCTGCGCCGCAAGCGTATTTATCTGGTCTGGCGTGGCCTCTATCGATGCAGCCTTCTCGCCCAGCGCCTGCACGACCACCAGATTCCTGAAATGAGTTAACAGCTCGGCCGATAGCCTTCGCATGTTCTTGCCGGCGGAATCGAAAACCTCTATCGCATTCAAAATCCCGCCCGTGTCGCCATCCAAAATCGATCCGGCCAGACTCTCGAGCGCGCTGCGCGAAACGAGTCCGAACACGCCGAGCGCGTCTTGCTCGGTGATTTCCGAACCCTTGAAAGCCACCAGCTGGTCAAGGGAGGAAAGCGCATCGCGCATGCCGCCCTCAGCACCGCGCGCGATGGCAAGCAAAGCATCCTCCTCGGCATTGATATTTTCCTTTTCGCAAATGTATTTCAGCCGCGAAACTATATCCTTCACAAGTATGCGCCTGAGGTCGAAACGCTGGCAGCGGCTGACTATGGTTGGTATTACCTTGTCGCCCTCGGTGGTGGCGAACACGAACCGCACGTACGGCGGCGGCTCCTCGAGTGTCTTGAGCAGCGCATTCCACGCGGAATTCGTCAGCATGTGGCATTCGTCGATGATGAAAATCTTGTACTTCGACGAAACCGGCCTGAACTCCACCGCCTCGATGATGGGCTTTACGTCTTCGACTTTGTTGTGGCTGGCGGCGTCAAGCTCAACCACGTCCATAGAGTTGCCTGCGGCGATTTCAAGGCAATTCACGCACTTACCGCAAGGCTCCGCACCGTCAGGTTCGAGGCAGTTGAGCGCCTTGGCGAAAATGCGCGAGAGCGTGGTTTTGCCTATGCCTCTGGAACCGATGAAAAGATAAGCGTTGGCCACGCGGGAACTTTCTATGGCGTGGCGGAGAGTCTTCACAACATGCTCCTGCCCAACGACATCGGCGAAGGTCATGGGCCTGTACTTGAGCGGCAACGCTATATGCTGTTTCTTTTCCATGCGCGCAGTATTATACCATTTGCATTGCCGATTTTCAAGGCGCGCGTTGGCCGCGGTTCAATTTTGCGGCATGGCGCGATACGCCGCCAGCGCCTTTTCGAAAGCCGGGCTGCCGCAATATCCGCAGGACTTGAACTCCGGGCAGAACCCGCGGTAGACGCACTCCGGCACGCAGCACGCAGCCACTTCGGGCTCTTTCTCTGCTATGGCAGCCACGACGGCCTTCCACGCCTCGCGCGTTTCAGGGCTAGCCTGCGAACAAAGCCTGCGCCGCGATATGAACATTACCGCCTGCGCGTTGGCGAAGCATTCGTGCATCACGGGCGCATCCTGCGTCTTTGCCGTGCGGTCTTCGCCGGTGCGGTCCGTGCGCTGCGTGGAGACGAAATGCTCTATGCCGTATTTGTGGCGCACGAAATGCACGCTCACCCAGTAGGGCAGATCAAGCCATTTCCAGTTGAAGCAGAGCTTGCGGATTGGCGAATGCTCGGCGAGAAGTATGCGCTTTTTCCACTTTGCGCCCGGCTCTTTGGTGCCTTCCTCTTGGCGGATCGTAGTTCTGGCGGCATCGGCCACCTCGCGCCACGTCCCCTTCACCTTCATGAACTTGATCTTCGCCATCGCTTTTACTTCACCACGAAATTGACCATCCTCTTCGGCACGGTGATCACCTTCACCACCTGCCTGCCCTCGAGGAACTTGGCGACATCGGCGTTTGCACGCGCGGCGGCCTCCATTTCGGCGCCGGTGGCGTTTACGCCAACCTTGATGCGCCCGCGAAGTTTGCCGAGCACCTGCACGGGCACTTCCACTTCATCTTCGACAAGCGCGGCGGCGGCGTACTGCGGCCACTTTTCGTACGCTAGCGTCGCCGTATGTCCGAGGCGTTCCCAAAGCTCTTCGCCGAGGTGCGGCGCAAACGGAGCAAGGCACAGCACAAACTTCTCGAGAAACTCTTTCGGCAGGTCGCCGGAAGCCTTTAGCTCCTCCTCGGCCTCGTTCACGAACACCATCATCGATGATATGGCCGTGTTGAAAGCAAGCGCTTCGAGGTCGTCGCCGACCTTCTTTACGGTTGCGTTTAGAGTCTTAGACTCGGCCTTGGTCATCGGCCTTCCGGAAATCTTGGAATCGCAAACCAGGCGGTTGACGCGCTTAAGGAAGTTGTGGACGCCCCTTACGCCATTGGTCTGCCAGGGTTTGACCACCTGCAGCGGTCCCATGAACATTTCGTAGAGCCTGAGCGAATCTGCGCCGAAATCGCGGATAACGTCATCGGGATTGACCACATTCTTGAGCGACTTTGACATCTTGGCGGGAAATTCCGTAAGCGGCTCCATCTCGCCGCCTTCTTCGGCGCCAAAAGGCTTGCCGTCGCGCCACTCGATCTTGTCCATGGGCACGAGTACGCCGCGCGGGGTCTTGTAGGCCATGCCGAGTATCATACCTTGATTGACGAGGCGCTGGAAAGGCTCGCTCGTAGGCACCAGCCCCAGATCGAAAAGCACCTTGTGCCAAAAACGCGCATAAAGCAGGTGCAACACCGCGTGCTCCGCGCCGCCCACGTACAAATCGACAGGCAACCACTTCTTGAGCAGTTCGGGATCGGCGAAAGCGCTGTCGTTGTGCGGATCGATATAGCGCAGATAGTACCAGCACGAACCAGCCCATTGCGGCATCGTGTTCGTCTCGCGGATGCCCTTGCGTCCATCCTGACCTGTTACATTCACCCAACCGGACGCCTTTGCTAGCGGCGGCTCTCCAGTGCCAGTAGGCTTGTAGTCGGCAAGCTCGGGGAGCGTAAGCGGCAGGTCTGCCTCGTCCACGAGACTCTGCGTGCCGTCCTCCCAATGGATCACCGGGAAAGGTTCGCCCCAGTAGCGCTGGCGCGAGAAGAGCCAGTCCCTGAGCTTGTACTGCGTCTTGGCCTTGCCGCAACCTTTTTCCTCGAGCCAGGCAATCATCTTGGCCTGCGCATCCTTTACGGATAGTCCCGTAATGAACCCACTATTCACCATCAAACCGGTCGCACAATCGGTGAACGCGGCCTTCTGCACATCCTCGCCGCCTTTGACCACCTCGATAATCGGCAGACCGAACTTCTTGGCAAAGTCCCAGTCGCGGTCGTCGTGCGCGGGTACGGCCATGATGGCGCCGGTCCCGTAGCTTGCAAGCACGTAATCTGAAATGAAAATCGGAAGCTTGGCGCCATTGACGGGATTGACGCCCTTCACGCCCTTGAGTTCGACGCCCGTCTTGTCCTTGTTGAGTTCGGTACGCTCCAAGTCGCTCTTTGAGGAGGCATTCTTCTGATATGCCGCCACCTCGTCCGCATTGACGATAATGCCCTTTTCAAGCCATTCCTTGACGAGCGCATGCTCAGGGCTGACCACCATGTAAGTGGCGCCGAAAAGCGTATCGCAACGCGTTGTGTATACTGTAATTATACCCTCTGCGCCCTCTACGCCGAAATCCACAAGAGCGCCGGTCGATTTGCCGATCCAGTTGCGCTGCATCTCCTTGACGCCCTCGGGCCAGTCGAGCCCGTCCAGGTCGTTGAGAAGGCGCTCGGCATACTCGGTGATCTTGAGCATCCACTGGCGCATCGGACGGCGTATGACGGGGTGGTTCCCGCGCTCGGACTTGCCGTCTATCACCTCTTCGTTAGCGAGCACAGTGCCGAGCGCAGGGCACCAGTTGACAGGCACTTCCGCGACATAGGCAAGACCCTTCCTGTACAGTTGCTCGAAAATCCACTGCGTCCACTTGTAGTACTTGGGGGCGGTCGTGTTGACCTCGCGGTCCCAGTCGTAAGAAAAGCCGAGCGCGCGTATCTGCTCGCGGAAACGGTCTATGTTCTTCTTGGTCGTTATTGCGGGATGGGTACCGGTCTCCACAGCATACTGCTCGGCGGGCAGGCCGAACGCGTCCCAACCCATGGGATGCAACACGTTGAAGCCGAGCATCCTCTTGTAGCGGCACAGGATGTCCGTGGCGGTGTACCCTTCCGGATGCCCCACATGGAGTCCCGCGCCTGAGGGGTACGGAAACATGTCGAGGCAGTAGAACTTCTCTCCCTCCGCGGAAGAGTCGGTCTTGAAGGTTTTGTTGTCAAGCCAGTACTTCTGCCATTTCTTTTCGATGGCACTGAAATTATAGTCGGTCATCCTGCTTCTTTCTAACTAAACTAGTTGCCGCTCTTAAGGTTCTCGGCATGCTCCGCCACGGCCTTAGCCACCAGCCCGCTCACGTCGTTCGTAGCGGCGGAAACCGCCGATCTTACGGCGTGGAATATCGCCTTGTGTGTGGAGTTGCCGTGCGTGATGATTACTGTGCCGGGCACGCCCAGAAGCGGCGCTCCGCCGTACACTTCGGGGTCCATTTGGTTTTTGAGCGAATTGAACGCCGGCTTGAGCATGAGCGCGCATATCTTGCGGAAAAGGCTCTTCTTCAGCTCGGCCTTCAGCCAGCCGCCAATCGCGTGAGCCACAGATTCCACAGTCTTGAGCACTACGTTGCCCACGAAACCGTCGCACACGCACACATCTATCCTGCCGCCGCAAATATCGTGGCCCTCGATGTTGCCAACAAAGTTGATCCCCTTGATCTTCTTCATCTCGGGATAAGTTTCGTGGATGAGCTGGTTGCCCTTGCAGTCCTCCGTGCCAATCGAGAGCAGACCAATATCGGGCTTCTCGCGCCTAAGAACCGTTTTCGAGTAGACGTTGCCCATTATGGCGAACTGCACGAGCCACTCGGGGTGGCAGTCCATGTTCGCGCCCGCGTCTAGCAGCAGTAGCGGCCTGCTGGGCGTGTTCGTGGGAAGCACCATGGCGATTGCCGGACGCTTCACGCCCGGAATGCGCCCCAGGTTCAATATGGCGCTGGTGGCCACCGCGCCGGAATTGCCCGCCGACACAAACGCGTCGGCGCGTCCTTCCTTTACAAGACGCATCGCCACGTTTATGGAGCAGTCGCGTTTCTTGCGGACCGCGTCCACGGGGACTTCGTCCATCTCAACCTGGTCGGGCGCGTGGACGATCTCAAGTGCACCTTTCTCGATGGCTCGCTGGGCGAGCTGCTTGCGGTCCTTGGAGAAATTCTCGATTTCCTTCTGAATCGCAGCCATCTGGCCGACGAGAAGAACCTTCACGTCGTTCAGCACGCAGGCGGCTTCCACGGCACCCACGACTATCTGCTTCGGGGCGTAGTCACCGCCCATCGCATCCAGGGCAATTCTAATCATCGCTTGCCTTCTTTTCCGGCGCTTACGCAGCCGTCACCTTGCGTCCTTTGTAAGTGCCGCACTTCGGGCACGCGCGATGGGAACGCTTGGCCGCACCGCACTCGGGGCATACGCTGACACTGGCGAGAATCGGCTTCTCGAGCTGCGCCACCCTCTGACGCTTGCGCATTTTCGACTTCTTGTGCTTTGGACTTGCCATTTTCTTTGCTCCTTTCTATGAAATATCGTAATGTCTACCTTGCCGTCATGAAATCTTGAGGCCTTCCAACGCGCCCCAGCGAGCATCGCCCTGCGCCGTCTGCGCCTGCGCAACGCCCTCGCAGGCCTCGTCGCAGACGGGATAGTTCGGCAACTCGAGCAACACCGCTTCACGCACCTCTTCGGTGATGTCGGCGAACTCCTCCTTGCCGGTAAGCTCCACCGATACCGTCCAGTCCTCCACATTCACGGTGGTATCGAAATCCTTGCCACAACGCGAACAGACAAGATCGAAATCCTGCTCCAAATGCCCGCGAACCAGCAATTCCTTGCCGAAAAGCTGCGCTTTCAGCCTGTAGCGGACGCCACCAAACGGGTGAACGAGAGATTCTTCGATGCCGATTATGTCGGCTTCGCCCTCGAATACCTCGCCTTCAGGCTTCATCCTGACTACGTCTATAAGCAGCCTATTCTGCATAGGGCGTATATTATACCATACGCGCCGTTTTCTGTCTACGGTGAATTTTCAACCGGTTTCCCTCCCTTATTCTCCGTCCGGAGTGAGGTATACGGCCATTCTCCAGAAGCCCGAGGATGTATCTTGGGATGTTGCCGATAGCTTGAGCGAGCCGGAGCCCGTCGCCAGATGGCGCTCGCCGTGGAACGAACCGGCGCCGATCTCGCTTGCGAATTCGAGCGCGTAGTAGAAACCGGGCGTCGTATTCGTCAGCGTCCTTTCCATCTTCTGGACATTGAAGACGGTGACATCGTTTCCGCTGTCGTCGACAACGATTGCGTCGGCGATCTGGTTCTGTATCTTGACCGCTTCAGCCTCCTTCAACACGACCTCAGTGACATAGCCGCCGCTCTTCTCGGTCAGCGTGACCTCGAAGCGGTTGATGTAGTCCTGGGCGTTTACTCCGCCAGCTATAATAGCATCCGCGACGTCGATACCCGTCGTGCCCAGCGCGGCAGCTGCCTCGGACCACGTCGCATACTCGCCCTTCCAGCCCGGGGCCTTCATCTGGGCCGGCTGCGCCGCGACGCGCTGTTCGGTCGGGACCTTCTCGACGACGTAGAGCGAAGCGCCGGCCTCCCCATCCTCGGCATTGGACGTCATGCTGGAACCGGCGCTGTTGCCCCAGACGAACGAGTTCTTGACGATGGCATCGTACGTGCCGCCGCCATTCAGGAACCAGGAATCAATGCTGTTGCCGGTGACGCGGCAGTCGTAAAGCGTTCCGCCGTATGCGCCGCCGCCGCAGCTCTTCTCCTTGTTGGTGTTCTTGAAAGCGACATTACCCGTGACAAGGCAGCGCTCCAGCGTCGCGTTGTACGCGCCGCCGCCGCAGAGGTAGGCACGGCAATCCGTGATTGTGCAACGCACGGCCTTGCCGCCGCGTATGCCGCCACCGCCGCCGGGGCCATTGTAGGCGGTCGTGGCATTCACATAGCCATTCGTCAGGAGAAGCCCCGAAAAGACGAGCGAATCGTCGCCCATGCGGGCGGTGATGCAGCGCGCCGTCCCGCCGCCGTCGATGATCACGTCGCCGACTGCGCCCCAGGTGGCCGCATCGTCCACATAGCTTTCCGCGCGAATCTCGAGCGCACCCGCAAAACCGGAGAGGTCGATGGGCCCGTATGTGCCCGCCGCGACGGTAATGGTATCGCCGGAACCGGCCGCCTCAATCGCCTCGTCGATCGTCTCATAGTCGTGTCCCGGAACTGCGCCGACCGTCAGTGTCCGCGCGTCGAACACGACCTTGAGCGAGCAGGCCGCCGGGATGTCCTTCCACGTGAACGACGTGCCGGACGATGCGGCGAGAACGCCGTTCGTGTACCAGCCAACGACGCCACGGTCGGACTCTGCCGTGAAGGTCTGCGTCGAGCCGACGACAACCGAAAGCGTGCCGGGATCGACTGTGCCGACGCCGACCGTCTCGACCTTGAGCGTCACCTTGGACGTGCCCTCGCCCTCGAACGCGCCGAGAGAAATCCTGTCGGCTGTAAAGCGCGGCCGGCCCAGGATATCGACGGCACTCAATTCGCCGAAGACGGACGGATACGGATACGCGTCGACGTTGCCCGAGCCGATGCAGGGCGAACCGGCGAAGAGGGAGTAGTCGTCGCAGAAAAGCGGATCGCCCGCCGTGAAGCAGCTCGTTAGCTCGGGCACGTCAGGGACGAGACGCGCCGGACGATAGGTGCTGGCAGAGTCGGATTCTTCGCCGTTGCATGTATTGTAGCGCAGAATGGTATTGTACGCCTTGCACTCGCCGTCGATGCCGCCAGCCGCGACTTTCGCCTTATTGTCGGCAACCGTGCAGTTGTAGAGATAGCAGTCGGAAGCCGCACCGCCGATATCGGCCTCGCAGCCGACGATAAGGCAGTTCACGAGGTTCGCGCCGTACGCCGCGCCGCCGTAGCCGTTCTCCGTCGTAACACCCGGCCAGGCATAGCTGTTCGTCGCCACGCAATCCTCGAACACGCAATTTACGAACGAGCCGCCGAACGCGCCGCCGCCGGCCACGCCTTGACGCGAAACCGCATGGTCGGCGTCCCCGCTGATTCCGGAATAGCGGATTGCAAGACCGGAAACGATCGCGTTCTGGGTCGGAACCTTGACATACTGCCAGCCGTTGGTGAGATCGACGAGCGACCAGTGCGATTCAGTGAATGCGCGGCGACCGTATCTCCTGCCGTCATCGTCGCGATTGTTCACGGTCGGGACAAGCTCCGTATTTGCCGCCGAACCTCCGGGAGCGTTCGTGATTATGACGCTGCCGACGCAATCGTCCAGCACGATCGGATTGTGGTATGTGCCGGGATAGACCACTATCGAATCGCCAAAGACGAAGTGGGGCTTCGGCGACGTGCCGTATATGCCGCTTTCGATCTTGGTCGGGAAATCTTTCCACGGATGCGCAGCCGAGCCGTTGCGGTTGGCGGCCGTTTCTTCCGTCGTCGCAGCATTCACGTAGAACGTCTGGTTGTTGACGACCAGCAACCGGCGGTAGGTGTATATTTCGCCGATATGCGCCCTCAACGTGACGGCATAGAGCCCCATCGACAGGCGTTCCGAGTTGGTTCCCCTCAGATTGTCCTTGCGGCCCAACTTGTACGAAATGGTCGTCCAGCTGTCCGATCCCGACGAACTGCTGCTGATGTTGCCGTTGCCCACGTAAAGTCGCGCAGGCGTGGCCACCTCCCCCGTGAATGTAGGCAGCTCGTCGCCTTCGTAGATATGGATTATGCCGTCGTCGCCAGGCTCAATGTCGGAGGTGAAGCCTGTTATCACGGGGAATTGCGGTTCGTCGCCCTCTACCGTCCAGGTGAATTCCCGCGTCCACCTGCACACCTCGATGTTGTTGGTGTAGGCCTGATAGCGTATCTTGGCCTTGTACGTTCCAGGCCGCTTGGCCTTGTCGTGGGTCATCTTGCCGCTTGACGAGTTGACGGTCACAATGGCGGCGCACTCCGTCGGCGTGAAAACGGCATCGCCCTTGCCGGAGTAGAGTCCGCTCCTGCGGGTAAACTCGGCATTGCGCACATCGTTGTTTGCAACACGATAGACCGTCGGACACGTCGCTTCTCCGGCCGTGCGTCCGGCGTCTGCGTGCGGACCGTATGCGACCACGATGCGACCGTCCTGATGCAGCGTCGCCATCGCGAAGAGCCCCCAACGGACAGTGAACGTGCCTTCGCCGCGGGAAATGTAGACGTGGTTGAAAGCCTGCGTAAGCCTGGAGAGCACGGAGCCGTCCAAGACCTTGAGCGAACGCCAGTAGTCGGTGCTTATCGATCCTCTGTTGAACAGGATCATGCCGTCGGGCCGCACCCGCACGAACATCACATAGGTGTCCTCTATCGGGAACGGGAAGCCCAGCTCCACTGCGTCGGGACAAGTCGTGCCGCCGTCGGAAATATACGGCACGAGTTCAAGTTCGCGCGTGCCGCACTCCGG
>Ga0310786_10012513_pt1 | contig 10502 bp, 8 predicted proteins | sample AusTroGonzalo_MG_FD_203881 | JGI IMG/M metagenome (GOLD analysis project Ga0310786, IMG submission 203881) | Bovine rumen microbial communities from tropical cattle in Woodstock, Queensland, Australia - Gonzalo_03 (v2) (version 2) | ecosystem: Host-associated > Mammals > Digestive system >... | reverse complement strand
AAGTTTGCAAAAATGTTCGTATATTTGCCCCCTGATATAATTATTTTATATGGAAACAACTGCATTAAATCCGACCCAGATGCACTTGTTGAAGCTGTTTGCTTTCAACAACAGTGAGGAGTATGCCGTGAGGTTCAGGAAGTGCTGACCCGTCATTTCCAGAGTCGTCTCGATGCCGAGGCCGACCGTCTGTGGGATGAGGGCATCTTGGATCAAGACAAGTTAGACGAAATCCGCAAAATGGATCTTCATTCTAAGTAAACGATGGCAAGACTTGTAGTCAATTCCATGCTCGACGGGCGCAATACGTTGTGTGTAACAACCGAGATTCTTGAAGAATATACAGAACAACTGCAGAGGTTTACAAGTCCGGAGTTTACTGAGGCTGCTCTTGGAGTGATAACAAACAATCCATATACATTGTTTGTCACACCCTATTTCCATTTTAAGCTGATAACAGCTGACCCCGATGACGATAAGTTCGTAGATTGTGCCGTTGCTGCCAATGCCAAGTTTGTCGTCACGGACGACGGTCATTTTGACGTACTCAAGCAGATTGATTTCCCAAAAATATATATAATAGGCTTGGATGATATCATCCAGACATTATAATGTATAACTCAAAACAAAACTGCATATGACCGACAGCCTCAGGTGCAGTTAATTCTGTAATTTGACTATGGCATACGAGGTGGCAGGCATATGGATGGTCATATCGCCAGTCTTCTTGTTGTTTCTAATATTGAAAATGTCGCCAGCCAAAAGTCTGGTCTTCTTGAATTTCACATTAATATTAAATGTGGCATCAGAAGCCTCTGCCTTGGGATTGAGCATCACCAGCACCACATTCTTACCAGCTGCACGGGCATAGACAAAGGGATAGGACGACTCAGAGGACTCTGTGGGGTAGATGGGCACGAATTCGGCATAGTTGGCGAGGGCAGGTTCACTGTGGCGTAGGGCGATAAGCCTTCTGGTCTTGTTAAGCAGTGAATTGGGATTCTTCTCTTGTGTCAGCACATTAGGCGCATCAGGGGCGGGATCCACAGGCAGATAGAGATTGTCGGCATCACCAGACGAAAAACCGAGGTTCTTGTCGTTGCTCCATTGCATGGGTGTACGGGCACCATTACGTGGCTGATAGGCACCCTCCACTTGTGGCCAGCTTGTAGGAAGTTGTCGCATACCGATTTCGTTGCCATAATAAAGGAAAGGAACGCCAGGCATCGTGAAGCCGAAGGCATAGATAATCTCCAGTTCTTTATCTGTACGTTTGTTGCCAAGACGGGCATTGTCGTGATTACCCATCGGCAAGCTAATATAGCCCTTGCCAACGGTCTTTTGGTATTGGTCCATGTAACTCTTCAGGAAGGCTTTAATTTCACCCTTACCCTCAGCATCGAAATAGCTGTGTCCCTTGCTCACACCGTTAAGTATGCGCCAATCCTCCTTCTGAAAGAGGTCGTTGTAGCCGTTGAACCAGTGGAAGAAGTCGACGTGGAAACAACTGTCGAGTGCATCAGCAGGAAACGACCACTCAGCCACCATAAAGCCGTGAGGATATTCCTTTTCCAACAGTTGACGAATCTCGCGCCAGAAGAGCTTGGTCTCGTTTTCGTTGGTATTATAGAACTGCTCATTGCCTCTCACGCGACGGGTCTTCACCAAAGCCCCAGCCATATCAGCACGGAAACCGTCGGCACCCATATCCATCCAGAAGCGCAATACATTCTTCAGGTCCTCACGCATTGCCATCACATCCGGATGATCCGTGGGCAACTGCCACTTCTGCTCAGGATCGGGATTGGCGAAGCCGAAATTGAGTGCAGGCTGACACCAATAGAAATTACGCATGAACTGACCGTTGCGCTGACCGTAGCCCTTTACAAACTGGCCTGCAAACTCCATTGGGGGATCCACCCAGTTGGTCTCTGTCCAGATGTAATAGTTGGAGTATTTGTTCTTCTCCTGCTTCTGCGAGGCCACAAACCAAGGATGGTCGATAGCGGTGTAGCTGATCACGTAGTCGAAAATGACGCGCATGCCACGCTTATGGGCCTCCTCAAAGAGCCTTTTGGCATCGTCGTTGGTACCATAGCGGGGAGCGATTTTGTAATAGTCACGGATGTCGTAGCCCGCATCGTTGAAAGGTGAGTCGAAGAACGGGTTGAACCAAATAGCATCCACGCCGAGGCTCTTCACGTAATCGAGCTTGCTGATGATACCTTGCAAATCTCCGATGCCATCACCGTCAGAGTCGCAGAACGTCTGCGGATAAATCTGATAGAACACGGCATTCTTGGCCCAATCAGGCATTGTTGGAATCTCATACTTTCCTGTAATGGTCTGGGCCGTCGCGATAAAAGTGCAAGCCATCAGCCATACTGCTAAAAAAATTTTCTTCATGTTAAGCCGGTTTTATAGGTGCTACTATGTTTATGCATATTCCAGAATCAGGTCAGAGTCGATTCCAAGTTTTGAGTGCAGGCGTTTTGCCAAAGGCATTGTGATACGCCGCTTTCCACTAAGAATCTGACTGAAGACAGACTCGTTGATACCAAGAAGTTTGGCACCATCTTTCTGCTTCATGTTCCTAGCATAGAAATAGTCTTCAATACATTTGATAAGAGGCGTCTTCTCACGCAAGGGCATGATATCCATATATTCGTCCTCATATTGAGCCATTTGCTTGCTCAACTCTGCTATCCGGCGCGTGTATTCATTGTCCATCTCCGGCTCAAGCATACTCTTTGCGGTTGCCTCAGCAATCAGGGCCTCAACAATGGCCTTGACCTCATCATACTCTTGTCTGGTGGTCAGTTTCTTGTCCATATTCGTTTGCAAAATTAGTAATTTCTTTGCAAATCTGCAAACAAATTTGCAAAAATGTAATCGAGACATCAATTACGGGGTGATTGTGCAAATCAGAACATAGTACCCCTCGAAAAATAAACTGTGAATTGTGAATCTGTGAATGTATTGTTGCATTGAAACACAATCAGGTTGGCTAAGACGGTTGATCAGCTTCCTAACAGTTGGCGGTCAGCTACGGGTAAGCAGGCAATTGGCTACGGGTAAGCGGGGAATCGAGCATAAGGTAGCATGCAATCAGCGGGAATAGTTCAATCTGGGAGATTGGATAGTTCACGCTACCAGTTTGCTACGTTCTCGATATAGATGGGGTAAAGATGGAGGATAGGACGCGTAAACGATAGATTTGGATAGTCCAAACGGGCTATTTGGAAGTGAAATATGTGGCATTTAGGGAGTGAAAAAGCGACTGTTAATTTTTGTAAAGCAGCTTTGGAGCAGCGGAAAGTGGGTATTATTGGAAGATTCTGAAAAGTATTAATAGCAGAAATTCTTTGCGAGCAAAGCGTGCAGAGCTCGAGCGGTTAGCATTAATGGTAACAATTGCCAGCATTAATGGTAGCAATTGCGGCATAGGCAGGGAAAACTTGTTGCCCAGGCAGGGCGCAAAAATTCCATAGGCAGGCAGCAAAACAGGGGGCTCCATTCACAGATTCACAATTCACAGTTTTTTTTCGAGCCCCCTGATGCTCAACTTGCGCGGGAAATGTTAATATATATTTAAATATATATAAATATGTATATAGATATAGATAGAAATCTATCTCTACACGGGGGTCTCCCCTTGAAATAAAACTGTGAAACTGTGAATCTGTGAAGAATGCGTGAGCCGTATCGATGTGAAATGTCAAGATACGTTTGGCGGTATCGAAAAAAGTTCATACCTTTGTGCACAAAATCAACAACTGAAGAAATATGAAATCGAAACTTCTGAAACTGGATGCGCCCTACAACGTGATATATGCCGAGGGCTATGTAGGTCGCCACATCGCCACTCTCATCACTTGGAAGGAAAATGAGGACGGCGAGATGGAGGATACGATATCCTACCCTATCATCGACATGGGTGAGGAATACGCTGCGGGCAAGATGGTGATGGTGGACCTTGACGACTGCCGCACACTCTGTCCTGCAGGCGGCACGAATCTCTTCTGGGTGGCGAAGATCATCGAGTACGACTTCCAGCAGATGGAGCCTGCGGGTGCTGACTATATTTTGGAGCGCATGAGGCTGCTGGACTGCAAGATCGCAATGCCCACGGAGAAGGATGCCAACGGCGAAGAGGTACAACGCATTCACTATACAGTCACGCTGGCCATCACACCGCTGAACGGCTCGTGGGAGGAGCCTCGCTACTATCGCGTGAAGAGCAACCGTTACGAGGGCTTCTACTTCGAGGCAGAGGGCACAGCAGAAGAAATCTACAACGACCTGATTTCTCAGAAGCACGCCTACATGAACTGGTTTAACGATGACATCTGCTCTATCACCTTCCGCACACACGATATGGAACTGGAGGATGTTATCAAGCGCCTGAACGACCCAAATGAATTCTAAGCAGCCGATGGAGAAGACTTTGACACAACTACAGCCTATCCCAGTGGAGTTTGTGGTAGGTCATGCCCAGACGAAGAATACCGATGGGCAGCGCAAGCTATATATAGAGCTCATCCGTCAGTGGGCTGAGCATGAGGGCATGGAGGAAGAGGGACTTGTGGCTGTCAGACGCCTGATGAACTCTGCCCAGATTGATGCCGAGCACATGCCCTGTGAGTTCTATCAACTGTATCGCAATGGCGATAAGGCCACACAACTTATCAAGATTATAAACGATATAAACAATGTGATACTGAGTGGAGAGGAAATGTGGACGTGGGCTCATGTGATGCGGGTGATGATCGACGAGAATATCCTGATGGCCAATGTCAGCGTGAATCGTTTCGATGCCCTTATCTGCTCGATGATTCCTGGCAAGGGTCGCGACACGGTGCGCAAGAATGGAGATTACGACATCGTGAAAGACCGCAGGGACAGTTATCACACATGGTTATCTAATAGCGCGATTCATCCCGTTCAGGCCACGAATCGTGAAATCTGCCAGCAGATTGTTAAGCGTTTTGCACCCGTTTTGGGCCGCAGAATCCATGCCGCATTGTAGGCTTTAAAGCCCAAAAATCAGCCAACGTTATTCCGGGGAGAAACCAAGTTTCTTCCAATGTTTCCAAGCCCGTTCCGAAACCGTTCCGACGAGGGAAAAGGCTTGGAAGCGAGTTTTTTTATTAGTAAATTTGCACTGCGGATTTGACCAAGAGGGCCCCTTGGTTGATGCCCGCCAGAACATTATTTACTAATAAGATTAGCTTATGAAGAAAGAGATGATTACTCTGATGGGCTTTGCCCAAAGCGTCAAAAGCAGCGTGACGCCCTGCACACTTGAGAATTTGTATGCCGCTATGGATGCGGAAGTTACTAACCATGTCTGCGCCGACATTGAGGATGCCCTCGAAAAGGTGAAGCGAGGCGAGATGAGCCGTGAGGACTTCGAGACCTACAAGCGAGAGAAGAAAAAGGAACTGATGGTTCTGACACCTCACGCCACCTACTCAGACGGCCAGCGCTCTAACAAGAGTGCCTTGCCCTCAGGACTATCGATGTACGACGTAGACCACATTCCTGACCCACGAGGTTATTTCCAGACGTTGGTGAAGGATCGTTGTGGCGAACTGGGCATCGTGATGGCCCATGTGACGCCCTCTACCGAAGGCCTTCGATTGATTTTCGAAGTGCCTAAGGGGATGACCCTTGCCGAGGCCCAGAAATGGATGTCAGAACAGTTGGGCGATGCCAGCTACGACGGCTCCGTAAAGGATTATGCCCGCTGCTCGTTCATCGTGCCTCGCGCGTACCTTCTTTATATCGATGAGGAGGAACTCTGCAAGCAGCGTGAGGTGAAGAAGGTAGAGGAAAAAGCCGAGCCCACACCTCAGCCATCAGACCTCAGCCATCAGCCATCGATTGCCTCTGACCGTAACCTGCGCATATTTGACCTCTGCCTGGCTGAAGCAGGTCTGAAGCTGGAGGAGATCGACCAGATGGGTGTCTACAACTGGCACAATACCTTGGTGGCCATCCTTAGCGTTGGTATCTGTCGACTGATGTCACAGGACGAATTGAAAGCTGTGCTCAGCGTGAAGATGCCCAACTACTCGAAGGAGCAGGATTGTCAGCGCTTAGTGTCAGACTTCTACAAGGACTACACCAAGATGAACGCGCCCATGAGCCAGCGTCTGCGTGCCATCTATGCCGAGAGCGTCACAGGCCAGAAAGACAAGCCTCTCACCACTGAGGATGTGCTGGGCGACGAGCCTCCAAAGATGCCTCGACGACTGCCAAAGTCGGTCAAGCTGATGATTGCGAAGGAGCCTGATATCTACAAGCCCGCCTCAGCAATGGGACTCTTCCCTGCCTTGGGAAGTCACCTCTATCAGGTTCAGTTCCCATACGCTGACCATACGATGCATGAGGCCACCTTCTTGCAGAACTGCATGGCTCCGATGTCGTCAGGCAAGTCATGTGTCAATCGTGTCTGCGAGCCCATCATGGCTGACATCAAGGCCCGCGACGATGAGAACCGCCGTCGTGAGGATGAGTGGAAGGAGGAGTGCCGTTCGATGGGTGCCAACAAGCAGAAACCCAAGCGCCCTGACGATCTGATTATTCAGATGATGTCGAGCGACCTGACGAATGCAGCCCTCGTTCAGAAGTTGCAGGATGCTCAGGGACATTTCCTCTACGTTCAGGTAGACGAGGTGGAGTTGTTTGAGCAGCTGAAGGTGAACGGCAAGTCAGGACAGATCGGTAAAATCTTCCGTCTGGCCTACGACTGCGGCTACTACGGACAGGAGCGTGTAGGCATCCAGAGTGTGACAGGTCGTCCACAGATGCGAATGAACTACAATGCTTCGACCACCATTCAGCGCGGTCAGCAGTTCTTCCGTCCCATGCTGGCTGATGGTACCCTCTCACGCCTCACCTTCTCGACCATCGTCACCTATCGTGGAATGGAAATGCCCGTTCACGGCATCTACGACGAGAAGCATGCAGAGGCCATCAAGCCCTACATCGACCGTCTGAATGCAGCCAAGGGAGTGATCGACCTGCCTCAGGCTCAGCGACTGATTCAGCGTATGGACAAGGAGGCCAAGGATACGGCCTGGCTCTGCGACGATGAGGTGTATGAGAAACTGGGCTATCGAGCTGTGGTCAGTGCCTGGTTGCGTGCGATGGTGCTCTATATCGCTGAGGGCAAATGGAGCAAGGACATCGAGAACTTCGCCATGTGGACAATGAAGTACGATATGTGGTGTAAGATGCACTTCTTTGGCGAGCAGATGCATCAGCAGATGGCTGGTGAGGTGGTGCGCACACGAGGCCCGAAGAACATGCTGGATATGCTTTCCGACGACTTTACGTATGAGGATGCCCAGGCAGTCCGTATCCGTGAACGCAAGAAGAACAGCAATCCTACCCAGCAGCTGTGTATGTGGATAGAACGAGGCTACATCTCACGCGACGATGACGGCATCTACCACAAGACGCCAACCTACCTGAAACGCAAGCAAGTGGCATAGGTCATTCACAGATTCACAATTCACAGTTTATTTTTCGAGGGGGTAAGGCGGACAAAAAAGAAGAGTTAGAAAAAACAGGTTGACCTGTAGAAAATCGTTAAGGCGATTTCAACTTTCAACCGATTAGAGAATGAAAATATGCACGAAAACCAACTTTTTCTTGGCAGAAATGCAATAAAAAAGTTGGATTTCGTGCTATTTTTAGAAAAAAATTGTATCTTTGCACCAGTTATGCACGTGGTGGAGCACTCAGACTGGAGTTTGATGAACTGTACAATGCCTTGTTTACCAATGCCGATAGGAGTTGTTCAACCAATTGATGTACGGTGGTTGATGACTCTTCTTTTGCAGGATTGCTGCCATCGAATGACTCCTGTACCTTTTGGGCATTATCTATATCAATACGAGTTTTATAGTAAATGACATTGAAGACCTTCACGGAGTCCCCTTTTGTCTTACCGTATCTGAAACCAAGCAGATGGGTAAGCATCTCAGCGTAGCGGCTTCTGTGTATGGAGCCTTGATATAGGTTGAAATGTAACAGAAACCAGTATTCAAATGCTTGGTTGCTATATGCCACTTGAAAACCATTGGTCTGTGCCATCTGTATCGCGGTATTAAAATCACCGTCAGAAAAATCATCTTTGTCAAATACGACCCAACATTGATCATAGTTCCGATTTCTTCTCTTCTCAATATCCCTAATAGCTATTGCCTCTTTTACCAGTGATACAGTGTTCATACCCTTGCCAATTGCTTTCACGTTTGCAGATGTTAATCGGAAGGAGTTGAAGTATTCTGGTTCGGTTACCTCTCCTTCACAGACGATAAGGAAGGTCTGTTTCACCAGCTTTAGGCTGCTTGTTCTTTTGAGTGTGCGCTCAATTTTGGGGTTCTGTCTGCGTGCCATCACTCTGCCCTCCTTAATACTGACTCCAGATTTCCAATAACAGGTGTGGCTCCATATTTACCACTGAGATAATCCTTTTCGAAAGGAGCATCACTCCTGACTTTATAGTCTGACAAAGAATAGAGTGAGGTAGCTCCGAATCTATCCTTCTGTGTGAACCAAATTTGGTCACGACGGAATAAACCTGAACTGAGGATGTTGGTGTCGTGTGCCGTAAATATCAACTGAGCGTTTCGTGGATTGGTTTCGCGAGAATTAAACAAAGAGATAATCCGATTAGTCAGAACCGGATGTAATTTGGAGTCGAACTCATCAATGACAAGTCTCGATCCGTTGTCAAGAGCCTTGATGATAGGGTAAGCCATAGAGAAATATTTGATGGTTCCCTCAGATTCCATACTCAGAAATTGAAAACTGGTTTCGCCCTTTGCCACTCCATTTGTGTCATACTGCAGATGTCGGCTAAGGATGTGATTGTCACTTTTCTCTATATCTTCAATGCCAAGGTCAGCAAACTTGGAAAACTCCACGATTCTTGACCGCATCTCTACATCATCAAGATGGTTTATGGCCATATTCCACATCCTTTCTTCGTCAGAGCAAGTAAGGATGCTTGTTTCCCCAAGCCAGTTGATAATCTGAACCGCAGTTGGGTCGTTAAACTGAGCTGCGGTAGAAAGCAGGAGGGCATTATTGCGAATCATCTTCCTGTTCACTAAGTCTGTAGCGATCGAGAATGATGTGTGGACTTTCATTTCCTCTCCTTCACGGTAAAACAGTTCCACCTCCTTGGCCCTTTTACGACAGGCTTTCCTATACAGCCATTCGCCATGTACATACTCTCGACTGACATCCATGCCATAGCGATATTGATACCCTTCCAAAATGAATATCATCTCGAAAGAACTGGGTGCTTTAGCACTATCTGTATTCAGTTTAAAGGCTTCAACACCAATCTCCTCCCCAGCTTGCAGATTCTTGAACGAATCAATAATATAGCTCTTGAAGAAATCGAGGGCCTTTATAACATTGCTCTTGCCTGAAGCATTGGCACCTAAAATGACAGCACTCTTTAAAAGGCTGACATCTATTCCGTCAATGTCGAATATTACATCCTCTGTCGCAACGCGAGCATCTTTAAGAGGTGATGCTACCAACGACAGGGTGGCAGGCTCCATAATAGAGCGGAAATTCTCAACTGAAAACTGGATAATCATAAAGATAACTATCTTATTTGTGAAATTTCTGCAAAAATAATAGTTTTCTTTCAAAATTCCAAGAGAAAACTCCAATTTTCGTAATTCTTTTATGTTTTTTTTATAAATAGGGGGTGTTCCATGCTATGGATAACCGTTTTTTAAAAAAAATAATAGATTCGCCAACAATAGGTCAACAAGAGGCGACCCCGTAAACCCTTATAAACAGAGGTGTTATAAAACAAGTGTAGTAAACGACGCAAAATTGGGTGCAAAATGGGTGCAATTTTGAAATGTGAGAAAAAGAAAAGTCCCGTAAATCATTGATTTACAGGACTCTTTCTGAGGCGCTTCAGGATGGGCTTGAACCAACGACCCCCTGATTAACAGATTATATCCCTTATGCTCACAGAGCACTCATTTTCAGCATGTTATTGAACACTAATGATAACCAGAGGTCAACTATAGATCAACATCACTGGAAATCGGTTACAAATTTAATGATTTTACTCGACTTTATAATGCTCTCTGCGTTAAAAAAGTGAAAGGCGAATAAATTAATCATATATCATCGTTTTCTTGCTAATGTCTGTTACTCTATTTCCGAATTTGTGAGAAAAAGAAAAGTGGCACACCGTTTAAGATTTCTCTCTTTGGTGTACCACTTGCTGTTATTAAGGTGTGCGCCATTCCGTTTCGTCTGGCTCAGACATATCTAAGTTGGATTCCTTTTTGAAGTATCTTATGAGGTTGTAGTAAAAAGAATCCTGGTACTCCTTGACTATCGCCCTGTTTATGATCTTGTTCCTTTTGATGAAATATTCCTCTATGGGTTCCTCGGGTTTGACTTTATATGCTCGCAGCCATATATGTGCGATCTCTTTATTCCAGACA
>Ga0310786_10012512_pt1 | contig 10503 bp, 11 predicted proteins | sample AusTroGonzalo_MG_FD_203881 | JGI IMG/M metagenome (GOLD analysis project Ga0310786, IMG submission 203881) | Bovine rumen microbial communities from tropical cattle in Woodstock, Queensland, Australia - Gonzalo_03 (v2) (version 2) | ecosystem: Host-associated > Mammals > Digestive system >... | reverse complement strand
TTGAAAGTAGTCGTGCAAACGCACAAGCGGTAGGAACTGGCTATCAGCAATACGACGTGCATTTCCAAAAGCTGTTCCAAGACCTTGCACTGGTTATTTCGCAAAACGTTAATTTTAATGATGGAACAGGAGTAGAAAGTTATTTGGGAATACAAGACTTACAGCACCAGGTTTGGATTGATGGGATTGCTGTGACTGATGGCGTTTGGCTTGTATGTTATGACCCATCCAAGTATGTAAATGAGCCTACGGCATCTACTGACGGATATTATCAACTTAGCTATGCTGAACCTACGACAAGCGGTGAGATACAGGCTTTGGGATATGATACAAGCCATAAGTTTATAAATTATCCTAAGACAATAACAAGTAATAGTTCGTATAATACTTATTATTGCGATGATTTCCAGTATGATTCAGGCACGCATCCAGTTGATTCTTTAGTTGGCGACAAACAGACTAAGTCTGGACTCTTGAGATGCGACTTATCGAGGAGTTGGACAGTTACCAGTTTTACGCGTCTTTGCTATAGACCCATATCTTAAAAAAGGGGGGAGAGACAAATGAGCGTTTATAACATAACAGACACTTTTTCAAATATGGCACTTGAGACGCTTACTATTCATATTACGCCAGATGAGGGTTTTAACTACCCGACAAGTATAACAGTAACAAATGGAACGTTAAAATCATACGATAAAACAACTGGTATTGCGGTTATATATGGGAACGATACAACGGAGATAAGCGCAACGTGCAAACCAGCCGGGATAACCGATTTGACTGGAACAAGTTGGGTGTTAAACACAGGTATAACTATTCCTGCGGATACTACTTATGATATCAACGGAAGTAATGAATGGAGTGAACACCAAGGCTCCTATGAAGGCGAATTTACGCAATTATATTTTTATTGGATAAATCCTTTCAGAGGCCCTTCTGTGGGACCTCCGGAACCGGAACCTACCTTCTCCAATATGGCTGTGATAAATAATGGATCGCAATATGATTTGTATTATTTTGACTCCTGGCAAGGTGTCGCCCCTCTTACTTTACATTTTACAGGCGGCGCAGATGCAACAGACACCGATTTAATAAATTGGCTATTGGATAACGCCACTCTAATATGACATATAAAAGGTGTGAAAAGAGGTGACAAACTATGCAGATAACAATAACAAACGGCACCGTACCCACAATAACAGAAGTGCTTGTGCCTAATAAGGGGTATATGAGACCGGCATCAGTAACTGTGACAGGTGCGACAAGCAGTTATACCAGATCATCTGGAACTCTTGTATTGTCAAACCCTCAAGCGTCTGTTTCGGTAACTGCTGTTGCAATTAAAGCAACGATTGAACTATATTTAGATGATTTAGATTTTGCCGCGGGCACTTATGAAATAACAGCTAAATCTGTGGGGGCGGGGTATTTAGATAGCGACGCCAGTAACGCCGTTTCTTATACTGCGGTCTCGTTCCCTAAAGCAACTGTCACAGGCCTTGGTAATAGCGACCCTTCAACGGTAACATTCGCTAGAGATTCAGGTTTTCCGACGTCATTTGATACCTGGACTGATAATTATGGCAATGTGTTTATCAAAATACCGACGATGTATCGCAGGGTTTTAGCAACGTCAAAAGGGCAGATTACCAGTTTTGCTATATCAACAGGCAAGATGGATGGATATGAAGTCTATCCTGTATTCAAATATGACAGAATTATATTGCCTTATGTATATATTGGTGTGTATTGTTATAATAGCACCTCGACCGCGTCAAGCACTGGAAGTGGAAGCGCGACTGTGTATTTTGGCAATGCAAGAACCATGGCTCGTAATGTAGGAACTGGCTATCAGCAATACGACGTGCATTTCCAAAAGCTGTTCCAAGACCTTGCACTGGTTATTTCGCAAAACGTTAATTTTAATGATGGAACAGGAGTAGAAAGTTATTTAGGCATACATAATCTTGACGGTCGTATTTGGGTTGATGGGATTGCGCGTCCGGCGAGTCTTGCTTGGCTTGTATGTTATGATCCATCCAAGTATGTAAATGAGCCTACGGCATCTACTGACGGATATTATCAACTCAGTTATGTTGCGTCCTATAGTAGTGCTGTTACAAATGTGCGCATGCTTGGGTATGACATAAATCATGAGTTTATCAACTATCCTACAGCTGCGATAACCAATACTCTTTATGATAGCTATTATTGCGATAAATATAGCGGTGATAATTACAGTGTTTCGGTGGTCTCAACCAATGTAGGCGGGACTGACTCTATTTATGGTTTATGGCACACAACTTATGGCAGTAGGAATGAAAGTTTAAGGGCAAGGCTTTGTTATAGACCTATATCATCATAACTATTAAAGGGGCAAACAACTTTTGCAAAAAGATTGTTTATATAAGCAGTCCTTTCTATCGGCGCTTCTTCAATGAGAGGGGCGCTATTTATCGACGTCTTTAGAAAACTGTGTATGATAGATAAAATTTAAAGTAAGTATGGGAGAAGGCCCCTTCTCCCTTTGGTAGTAAATAAGTATAAAAATATACTTTTATCATTCTTAAAATGGAGGAAGCAATGACAATAACAATAACCCATGGTACTCTGGCTCAGATGCAAGAGCGCCTAATTCCGGCGAGCGGGTATGGGAAGCCTAAGACAGCTACCATTGTCGGAGCAGACTACACACTGTCTGGGGGTTTGTTGACACTTGAACCAACAGCGCCAACGATCACCATAACAGCAAGTGGAAGAGTACCCGTTGCTGTCCTGGACTTAGACTCTCTTGAGCTGCCAATAGGCACCTACACCATAACAACGAAAGCGAAGGCAGCAAATTATAGAGATTCTGAGGATAGTAATGCTGTTACTTATGTCGTGCAGCCCACTCTTGACGTGCCTTCAGTTTCGCTTTCTGGTAAGATTTTGACAATTACAGACACCGATGGCAACGCCACGGGGTTTGACATATACGATGGGGACACAGTTCTTGCTAGTGTGCCCAATACATAATAGGGGGTGCTTCAATGTCTGTTAATTTTGATCTTTCGACAAAAGTTAATGACTTGTCGGTTGGAGCACATACCATTCGCGTAAAGGCAACTGCGAGTGGATATAATGATAGTGGTTTTAGTACTTCCGTGACTTACAATGTGTATTCCGTAACGACCGGAGGGTTTAATTGCACGTTTGATCCCTCTTCTGCCACGAAGATCGGCGCAAGTGCTACTGCAACGGTGACAATAGTCCCTAATGCTGGCTATACCTATCCGACAAATGGAGCAGGAAGTGTTGCAGTTGTAGGCGCTACAAGTTCTTATGATTCTTCTACGGGGGTTATCACACTTAGCGCCCCGCAGGGAAATGTGTCTGTGGTGGTTACATGCCCTGCGCTTTATACAGTGACGGCCACAGGAACAAACGCGACAATAAATGGGTCCGCTTCTTATTCTGGCACACTGATCGCTGGTGGATCGCAGACGTTGACTCTGGCTCCCGCAAGTGGATACTTTATGCCTGACAGCGTGACGATCAACGGAACGGCCTGCGCAGCGGGATCAACTGTTGCTGGATGCACCTACACTCGTACAAGCGACGCTGCAGGCAGCTTGGCTATTGCTAACGCTTCGCAGAATTTGACAATCGCAGTGGATGGAATGGAGCAGCTTGATCAGGTTACTAATGTAAGTGTAGCAGGATCAGAAGCCACATTTGATGAAGTTGACAACGCAACAACATATAGGTTCTTTGTCGACGGTGTCGATGTTGGTACTTATACACCTGTGAGTTTGATAAGCTTTAGTATAGATGACACTCCATATCAAGCAGAAGATGGTATGACTTGGGCAGAATGGGTTGCAAGTGAATACAACACAGATGAGTATGGCATAGGCGGTGACGATGATTATATTACAGGGTACCGCAATGGCTATTATGTTGCAGATAGCTCCAATGTTGGAGTTGACCCAACTGATTTAATTATAGCAAATGAACATTATGCCCTTCATGGCCCTGGTTCAGAGAATTAAAAGGAGGCGTAGATTATGAGTGTAAGTGATTTAACTGGAACAAAGTGGATGTTGAATGAGACAATTGAGTATGATTATTCTGGAGACTTCCCCGACTATAATTCGCCTTACAATATAACCTTTAATGCTTATTGTGAAAGCGGTGCGGTTGTTCCATTGTCTGGCTTACTTATGGCTTCGGATATTGCACCCGGACGCCCTCCTGTGGAGTTGTATATGTTAAGGTATGCATCAACTACGGGAACTGTTGATTTTTATAATTTCTGGTCAAGTAACGTACTTTACACAGGCAACAATACAACATCTATGACAAATAGTGCTAACGACCCGACTTTTAACACAGAACTTTTTAATCGCACTATTGAATTTACAGGTGGTACTGATGTAACTAACCCAGACCTCATTTCTTGGCTCTCTCAAAATGCCACATTAATGACGCCTTCTGTTGTTCAGATTACAATAGATATGGCTACAGTTTTGACAAGATGGTCTTCTCTGACCGCTGGGACACATACTTTGCAGATACAAGCAGAAGCAACAGGATATAAATCATCCATTTTATCGACTGGAGTGCAGTTCACGAAAGCACCGCAACTTAGCACTCCGACTATTTCTTTAGGAGGTGGTACATAATGGGCGAGATGCTAAAAATTAATTTACAACGATTTGGAAGCGGCAGCCCCCCGGCCCCAGGACCAGAGATACAAGGAGATCCGGTTGAGGTTGTTATTGTAAATTTTCCTCAAGGGGTTTCATCAATTGAAGTTGGTACGAATATGTCTACAGGAATGTTTACTCAAGACGAAAGCAAGGATTTAATATATTCTTCTAATAATATGTACTATCTTAGGGCACGTTGCTCTCAAGACATGGTTATCCCCGACTTTACCTGCTGTCGTATTACATATGCACAAGCTAACGCGGAATGGGAAGAAGGTAATGGGTATTACTATGATTTAAGTAGTTCTATTATATCTAGCCCGACGGTAACGATTGAATTTGCTGCCAACTCTAAAACAATCACAATTGATGGGACAGACTATACAGCCAATGAAAATGACACTTTATTGGTCAATTCAACTGGTATTTACAATTCTACGCAGTCTAGTCAGCTGTATACCTATTCTGGGGGAAACAGGTTCTTGGGACTCTCAACGACAAGTGGAGCGTTGACGCCGGACAGCAACTATGAGATAAATGATACTTTTACTGTGACAACTGATCTGACGCTGTATTCAGTGGACGAATTACCAACAGTGACATATGATCTTGCAAATTTGCATCTATCAGATGGCACATATACCATTACAGTAAAGGCGAAAGCAAGTGGTTATGAAGATAGTGTAGCAAGTAATAGTGTTTCGTATACTGTGGCTACCGCCAATACTGGTGGCGGTGGGTCTAATGATTAAGAGGAGGGGGATAGCATGCCAGAAGATGTTTTAAAAATATATTCTAATGATCCGAATGATACCTCCTATGACATTTACGTTAATGGTACGTTCGCAGTAAATGTTTCAAGATATCCAGAAAATGGTCTTAAAGATTCGGGTGGAAACCGTCTTGTAGATAATAGGGGTAGATATCTTAGTAGCACTGAACCCAGTGCTTAATTTTTAAAATTATGATTTTATAAAATCCAAAAGGAGGGTTTTGATAGATATGGCAGATTTTCAATTCACTCAGTCTGGTGCGCAGATCCAAGCTGATCTTAACTTGACAGAGAATCTTCAAGATGCCTTTTCAACCTCTTCTACATACGCTGTAGGAGATTTGGTTATCTATAATAGCAAAATATATAGATGCCACACCGCAGTATCTTCTGCTGGTGCTTGGACCGGATCTACCAATTGGACAGAGATTTATCTTGATGATATATTGACTTCTATGACAGATGCCGACATTGATTTAGCTATATCCGCAGAGGTAATAACAACCAATATTACAAATGGCTCAGCAAGTGGAGATGATGTAATAGCAGGGACAGCAGAAGTAAAAATAGAGCCTGATGATGGATATGCACTTCCTTCTTCTGTAACTGTAGTAGGAGCTACATCCAATTATAATTCTTCTACGGGTGTTATTTCTCTTAGTAATGCAACGGGAGAGGTTACAATTACTGCAGAATGTCCTTCGGGGGGGGTAATAACTGATTTAACAGGAACGACTTGGGAACTTGGCGACGGCTTTTCGCCAACAAATTTTGGAAAGCCTGTCCAAGAGATACACGGAGGTTTTTATAGCGGGACTTTTGATAGCACTACAGGATATTTGATTGATGGAAATTGGAATTACTATGACCCCGAATTTGAACCAACTTTTTCGTGGATTGGATTTGTGTCTGGGAGTGGGAGTGCTGCTCTAAAGTCGTGGGTTGATGGAGGTACAGGCCTCGCTAACATTCCTATTGCCATTTATGGAGGAGACGATGTAACCAACCCCGACCTCATAGATTGGCTTGAAGCAAACGCCACTCAAATAACCTAAAGCCTATGAAAGCTTTTACAATAATATAACTTCTCATTTAACCTTAATCTTTAAAGGAGGAATAAAATGGAAAAATATACATCACAAGCCGATGCTAATGCTTTAATGGCAAAGATAAAGCATTGGATTAGGCAAAGAAAGATAAAGAATACTGATATAGATTCCACAGGAGCAACAAATGGACAAGTACCCACTGCTAATGGTAGTGGTGGGACTACTTGGACAACTCCTTCGGGTGGAGTTCCAACTGTGACTATTGCTTTATCACAAGTGATTTCTCAAGACCCATTACAAATACAATTAACAAATGAACAATATAATATATTTGCAAATAATAAGCAAGTATTGGTTGACGCTTCGGCTCTTGGTGAAGCTTCTGTGGTATGGAACTATCAGGGCGAGGATCCGTACTACTTTGACTTTTCGTTTTTTAGTTATGGCAGTGCGTATCATATGGAAGAGTCGCGGATAGCAGTTGAAAAAGACACGAAAATTGGGACATTAGTATCTTACAGAATTAACGACTCCTATGCAGACGGAACTACTTTAGTTGGGAACGGAGACTTATACCTTTATGGTGAACTTTCCCTTACAGGCAACCTTCCTTATCTAACAACTGCTCCATCATCTGATAATACATCTGGATATATTAAGATAGTTGTTTTATCTCAAGAGCCCCAGACAAAATATAATGGCTATCTTTATTTAATAACAGCTTCAAATGCTTAAAAGGGGGATTTTATATGATACCTTCTTTAAATGAAAAGGTGGTGAGATAAGAGATGGCGCCAATAGAAGGCTATGTATATGTTGATAATAAGTCTGTTACGATTGATACTGGAGTAGAGTTTGCTCAACAATCCCATTTCTCTGCTGATTCTGATGGTTATGCCACATATGGAGAGAAGAGATTTTATTACAACGGAGCCCTTGTTCGTGGAGTAGACACTCCGATTCAAAATGCAAATTATTTTACCATCAACGATTTAACTGGGACTAAGTGGGTAATAAATGAGAACCCAACTGTAGATGGGGATATAGTTTATTCCATAAACTTTACTTCGAATAATTCAATTTGGAGTGAGTTTGAATTTTCAACTGGGAACGACCCGGTTATAAAGTATGATTTTCAAACAAGTGTTTATAACGGTGATAGCGGAATTTGGACTTCTCAAGCCTACCGCCTAATCTCCATCACAGGCGGAACAGATGCACAAAACTCTACTCTCATCTCTTGGCTATTATCTAACGCTACACAAGTGCCAGTGGTTGATTTGACGGGGACAGAGTGGCTGTTTAACGATATTATTGGTATTTCTTCAGACATTGAATGGTTTATCAATTTTACTTCAAATGCAAATTCACATACTGGAATAGGTCTTGAAGAACATCATGTTGAGATGTTTTATTTTACTGATTATCCTGTTTATACAACTGCATATTCAGAAGATTTATGGGATGACAACGCCTATAAAACCATCTCCATCACTTCCGGAACCGATGTTGCAAACCCCGACTTAATAGCCTGGCTTTCTCAAAATGCAACAATACAAGAATCATCTTCTCCTTCTATATCAATAGGAACATTATCTTTATCATCAGTTTATTGTAATGGAGATATAGCAAAGATAATATTAAATGGAGTTACTTTATATGAAAAAATATTTTATCCTATAACAGTTACTCTAACAAATGCAACTGCATCTCAAAGTAATCCTTCTATAATAGCAGAAGATGGCACAGCAACTCTTATATATACCTTTGACGGAACGAATTATATCTGTCCTACAACCTCGCCTACAGTAACAGGTGCAACAGGAGTGTGGACTAAAGATAGTGACACTCAAGGAACAATGGTATTGAGTAATGCAACGGGGAATGTATCGTTTACTGTTGCTGGCGAACAAGCACTGCCTCAACTTGATACACCTACTAACTTATCTGTATCAGATACAACAGCAAGCTTTGATGAAGTAGAGAATGCCGAATTTTATGAGTTTTATGTGGATGATGAGAGTATCGGGACATATACAGTTTATGACGCTTCTCAAGTTGGCACAGAATTAACAATAGAAAATGCTCCTGCAAGTCAGAGCGGAAATGAGGTGACTATAGAATGAGCAATATTAAACTTGGTTCAACTATATATTCGAATGTAGACACAATTAAAGTACCAGATGCAGATAATATTGGCCAGTATATTTCATTTACTGAAGGTGGCGGTGGAATAGCAGACGGCTATAACGTAACCTTTAACGACGGCACGGACGATATAGCTATTGTATCAGTAGAAGCAGGCGGGACAATAAATTCAAATCCCATAATTGCGACAAAATCGGGCTATGTTTTCAAGGGCTGGTCAACCACAAGCGGCGGCACAACCGCAATATCATTCCCTTATACTCCTGCGGCTGATGTAACTGTTTACGCAATTTTCGGCGCAGAATATAAATGCACAGTTTCAAACCTTGGTTCGTCTTCGCCGTCAAGCGTAACGTTCAACAAAGATTCTGGCTTTACTCCTGCGAATCTTGGAATTGAAGAAGTGACAAAAGGAACCGACGTGTTTATCAAAATCCCGACAATGTATAGGAAGATTGAAGCAACTTCGAACGGACAAATCACGTCGTTTTCAATTGCTAATTCCAAGAGGGATAATAACTATGAACCTTATTCTTGTTTCGTAGATGAAAATGGTGCGGTTATGGAGTACATCCTTATCGGAAAGTATTGGAACACTTCTTCTTCGGGTTGTGTATCTACTGCGGCGACATCTGCGGCGGCGATGACTGTCGGAACAGGCAGAAGTTACGCAATGGCTAAAGGAACGGGGTATCAGCTGTTTGACTGGCAAATGCAGAAACTTTGGCAAGACCTTATAATCTGCTTTAAGATGACAGTAAACACCAATACGGGAACCGCTTGGACGTATGACGAGATGGGCATTTATTGGACAACGCAAGGCGGATGGATTGATGGCGTAATGGGTTCGAGCGGTACTTGGAAACTTTGCACTGCTCCCACGAAGTATGCTTCGCTTGGTTCAGAATCCGATCCTGTTCCGGCAGATTACGTTTCGGCCGGGTATGCGCAACCTACAACAAGTAGCCAAGAGATTTCCAAACTTGGCTATGATTCAAATTATCCGTTCTTTAACTTCCCGACTGCAACCGTTAGCAATAGCAGCAACAATACCTATTACTGTGACGCTTACTATTATGCTTCGGGGAATCGCCCCGTTCGCTCGTACGTGGGGTATGCCAATGCGAACCACGGTGCGTTCTACTGCTACTCGGTCGGCGGTTGGTCGTTTACGGACGGCGTCCGCCTTTGCTACCGACCTTTGTCAGCGTAGGGCGGGCAAGACACGCCCGGAGCGTTTCAAGTATTTAATAATCAACGGTGCGAAAACGGACTGCCCCGTCAACTCGAACGTGGGGAATGCCAATGCGAACAACGGTGCGTTCTACTGCAACACGGACGACGGTTGGTCGTATACGGACGGCGTCCGAATTTGCTGAATTATTTAGATTATATATCCGAGTGTAAACTCACGATATATCGAGCCGTTTCGTTCCGTCCGAGCAGATTCACTCTGCAGGAGAAAAGAGACACGTCAAAGGCGGGGTTAGTAGGAAACGAAAGCCCTGAAGTGTCAGCAAAGGAGACCTTTATGAAAAGCGTCAGGAATGTGTATCAAAATCTTCTCAATATAGACCACATTAAGGAGATAATAATCCTTGCGGCCAAAGGGAAGAAAAAAAGAAAAGAAGTAATTGATACGCTAAACGATATTGATAACTGCGCAAACCAAATACTTGAAATGCTTCGAAGCGGAGAGTTTAAGCAACGCCCAGTAAAACACAGAACGATTAAGGAGAGAGGCAAAAAGAGACTTTTAACGATAAGCCCGTTTTTCCCGAATAGAATCCTTGACTATATCGTGACCGAAACGCTCAAGCCCTACATAAGAAGATCA
>Ga0310786_10012511_pt1 | contig 10504 bp, 7 predicted proteins | sample AusTroGonzalo_MG_FD_203881 | JGI IMG/M metagenome (GOLD analysis project Ga0310786, IMG submission 203881) | Bovine rumen microbial communities from tropical cattle in Woodstock, Queensland, Australia - Gonzalo_03 (v2) (version 2) | ecosystem: Host-associated > Mammals > Digestive system >... | reverse complement strand
GCCACCGTCATTGATGACAATGCAAAGGCTGACAAAGTCCTCGTCTTCAAGAAGATCCGCCGCAAGGGCTTCCAGAAGTGCAACGGACACCGCCAGAAACTTACCAAGATCAAGATCAACGGCATCGCTTAAAAACAGAACTAATTATGGCACACAAGAAAGGTCAATCAAGTTCCAAGAACGGTCGTGAGTCGCAGAGCAAGCGCCTGGGTCTCAAGAAGTTTGGCGGTCAGGTCGTAAAGGCCGGCAATATTATCGTACGTCAGAGGGGCACTGTCCACAATCCCGACCGCAACGTCGGTATGGGCAAGGACCACACCCTTTATGCCCTCGTTGACGGTACCGTCAAGTTCACCAAGAAGAAAGCTGACAAATCCTACGTTTCAGTCATCCCGTTTGAGAACTAGTCTCGGAGGGTTTGCCATGGGCATAAAGAGGACTGCACTTCGAGAGTTGTGCAAGTCCTCTTTTGTTTTACCACGAATCTAACATTTACACGATATGCTCACATTGAAAGTGCTCCGCGACGATCCGGAGAAAGTGATCGCTAAACTCGCAGTCAAGAACTTCGACGCCCGCGAGATCGTGGAAAGGGTGCTCGAACTCGATACCCGCCGCCGCGCCCTCCAGACCGAGAGCGACGCCATACTCGCGCAGCAGAAGGTCAAGGCCGGCGAGATCGGCAAACTGATGAAGCAGGGCCTGAAGGCCGAGGCGGAGGCCGCCAAGGCCGAAGTGGCCGAGATGAAGGCCCGCTCCGGCCGCCTCCTCGCCGAGTACGACGAGGTCACTGCCGAACTCGAGGCCAAGATCGTCCTCCTCCCGAACCTCCCTTGCGACCTCGTTCCCGAGGGGAAGGGCGCCGAGGACAATGTCGTCGTCAAGATGGGCGGCCCGGAAGTGGTGCTTCCGGAGGGCGCCCTCCCGCACTGGGAACTCTGCAAGAAGTATGACATCATCGATTTCGACCTCGGCGTGAAGATCACCGGGGCCGGATTCCCTGTCTACAAGGGCAAGGGAGCCAAGCTCCAGAGGGCCCTCATCAACTTCTTCCTCGACTGCAACACCGCCGACGGTTACAAGGAGGTCGAGCCGCCCGTGATGGTCAATGCCGCATCGGGTTTCGGTACCGGCCAGCTTCCTGACAAGGAGGGCCAGATGTATCACGCGAACCTCGACGATTTCTATATGGTCCCGACCGCCGAGGTGCCCGTCACCAACATTTTCCGCGACGTCATCCTCCAGAACGAGCAGCTGCCGCAGGCCCTGACGGCCTATACGCCCTGCTTCCGCCGCGAGGCTGGCTCCTACGGCAAGGACGTCCGCGGCCTGAACCGCCTGCACCAGTTCGACAAGGTCGAGATCGTGCGCGTGGAGAAGCCCGAGGACAGCTACGCCGCCCTCGACGCTATGGTCGCCCATGTGGAGGAGATCGTGAACAAGCTCGGCCTGAGGTACAGGATACTCCGCCTCTGCGGCGGCGACATGTCCTTCACCTCCGCCATCACCTACGACTTCGAGCTCTGGAGCGCCGCCCAGGGCCGCTGGCTGGAGATTTCCTCCGTCTCGAACTTCGAGACCTACCAGGCCAACCGCCTGCACCTGCGCTACCGCGACGAGAACGGCCGCACGCAGCTCTGCCACACCCTCAACGGCAGCTCGCTCGCGCTTCCGCGCGTCGTCGCCGCCCTGCTCGAGGACAACCAGACACCCGACGGCATCGTCATCCCCGAGGTGCTGAGGCCGTACACAGGATTCGACAGGATTGACTAAGGACAGAATCATACTAGGAATAGATCCCGGAACCAACCTCCTCGGTTTCGGGATCATTTCCGTAGATGCGCACGGGCCGCACTACGTCGCGATGGGCGTGTTCGACCTGCGCAAGATTCCCGATCCCTTCGAGAAACTGGCCAACATCAATGCCGGCGTGAAGGAACTCATCGCCGAGCACGGCCCGGACGAGATGGCCGTCGAGTCGCCTTTCTACGGCAAGAACGCCCAGGTCATTCTGAAACTCGGCCGGGCGCAGGGCGCCGCTATCATTGCGGCGACCGAGGCCGGCATCCCCGTCGCCGAGTACGCCCCCCGCAAGGCCAAGATAGCCATCTGCGGCAACGGCGCCGCCTCCAAGGAGCAGGTGCAGACCATGGTGCAGAAAACCCTGGGCGTCGAACTGAAGCCCGAGCACCTCGACGCCACCGATGCGCTGGCCATCGCGCTCTGCCATTATTACCAGACCAGCAGCCCTCTGGCGGGCGTCTCCTCCGGCTCTTCGTGGGAGAAATTCATTGCGGCGAATCCCGGTCGCGTGAAGAAATGAACGGCCCCTATAAATAAATAGTAAAAAAATTAAAAAAACTTCTCCGGAGATTAAACCGGACACATCCTTTTCTGTCTAAGAGGATGTGTTTTTTTGATGAAAATATGTCTCAAAATATGAAAAGAAGTATTTCACTGTTCATCGCTGCAATGCTATCTCTCTTGCTTGCAGCCACTTCCTTTGCCCAGTCCACTCATTCAGTGAGTGTGGCACTCATCGATGCCAGCAATGGCGAGCCCGTCTCTTACGCCACGGTTTCCCTGACCGCCAAGGGCTCGACCGATCCCGCCAAGTACACCCTCACGGGTGAGAAGGGAACGGCTTCGCTCACCGGCCTGAAGGACGGTACCTATACCTTCGCGGCCGAACTGATGGGCTATCTCAAGTATGAGAAGGAAATCACCGTCAAGGGTGCCAACGTCGATCTCGGCGAGGTCAAGCTCGAACTCGACCGCGAGATGCTCGAGGCCGCCAGCGTCACCGACGTGGGTGCTCCCGTCACGATCAAGAAAGATACCATCGAATATAACGCAGGTGCCTTCAAGACCACCGAGAACGACGTCCTCGAGGACCTTCTGAAGAAGCTCCCCGGCGTCGAGGTCAACGATGACGGCTCCATCGTCGTCAACGGCCAGACCGTCACCAAGGTGTACATGGAAGGCAAGACCTTCTTCATGGACGATCCCCAGGTCGCTACCAAGAACATCCCTGCCAAGCTCGTCGAGAAGGTCAAGGTCATCCAGAAGAAGTCCGACCAGGCCGAGTTCACCGGCATCGACGACGGCCAGGAGGAGACTGTCCTCGACCTCTCCGTCGTGGGCGGCACGATGAGCGGCTTCATGGCCAATGTCACCGCAGGCGTGGGTCATGACCTTCCTGCCGGCAATAATATCCCTTCGACTGCTACGATCAGCGACAAGGCTGCCAATCTCACCAACTATGACGACTACCGCTACCAGGGCAACCTCTTCGTGGGTAACTTCACCAACGGCACCCAGATCTTCGTCATCGGCAACGGCAACAACGGCGCCGGCGGAATGGGCTTCGGTGCAGGCGGCGCGATGGGCGGCGGCATGCCCGGCGGCATGGGCGGCGGCTTCGGCGGCGGCATGGCTGGCGGCTTCGGCGGCGGCGGTGTGACCAGTTCCTACATGCTCGGAAGCAACCTCGGCTTCAACCTCTTCGACGACAAGATGGAGGCCAGCGGCGACTACAGCTTCAACGGCAGCAACTCCGACTCCCAGTCCCTGACCTACAGCAACAACCACCTCGAGGAACTCGGATACGACATGATCACCAACCGTGAGAGCAACTCCCTTTCAAGCCAGAAGGGTCACAGCATCAGCATGCGTATCGAGCATACGTTCAGCAAGAACGCCTCCCTCATCTTCCAGCCCCAGTTCAGCTACAGGGTATCCAGCTCTTCGTCCAACAGCCTCTCCAATACTGATTACAATTACTTTGATATTGCTAACCCGGTCAAGATTAATGAAAGCTGGAGCAGCAATACCTCCAATACCAAGACCCTCAGCACTTCCGGTAACCTCATGTACCGCCAGAGGATCGTCATCCCGGGCCGTACCCTCACTGTCAACGTCAGGTACAACCTGAGCAACAGCCTTACCGACGGTTTCACCCAGTCCCTGACCGAGATTTTCGAAAATCCTGTTTCCCACAGCTTCGCTTCCCTGACCCCCATCAACCAGAGGAACGACCAGACCAGCAAGTCCGCATCCGTCTCGGCCAACGCCACATACACCGAGCCTCTCGGCAACTTCTTCTATGTGGAGGGCAACTATTCCTACGGATGGAACCATTCCCTGTCCGAGAAGAACGCTTACAGCAGCGGCCTCTTTGACCTGGACACTTACACCAGGGACAATCATCCTTACAACACGACGGGTGAAGTTCCGGATCCCAGTTACTCCAACAGCATCCTGAACGATTACGTCAACCAGAGCATAGGTGCCAACCTCCTCTATCAGGGCGAGTACCTCCGCGCACAGGTCGGTGCCAGCCTGCGTCCCACCACGACGCACAACGCCACCACCAAGGCCTCCTACCAGATCGACACCACCTTCACGGTGTACAACTGGTCCCCGAACGCGCAGATCATCTGGGATGCCAACGACTACCTGAACATCCGCTTCTTCTACCGCGGCAACTCCAGCCAGCCGAACATCTCCCAGTTGATGCCCGTCCCGGACAACTCCAACCCTATCAACATTTCGCTCGGTAATCCTTCCCTGGCCCCGTACTTCTCCCACAACGTGAACGGCGAGTTCCGCTACAACAACCGCCAGAGGTTCTCCTCCGCCAACCTCCGCTTCAACGCGGGCATGGTCCAGAACCCTATCGTGAACGCCCAGATGATCACCGGCGGCCGTACCTTCACGATGCCTTTCAACGGACACGACACCTACAACGGCAGCCTCAACCTCACGACGAACTCCCCGATCTTCACGACCAGGCTCACCCTCTCCACCCAGACCGGCATCAACGGCTCCCGTTCCTATTCCTACATGGGCAACAACATCGACGTGAAGAAGTATTTCAAGGATGAAGCGCTCTTCGATTTCGACTATCCTGCATTCCTCAATGACTACACCGACATCACGAACAGCAAGGATTTCATCCTCAAGTCCAACACCAGCCTGAGCGCCAACGAGCGCCTGACCCTGACCTGGCGTGCAGATGACTTCGACTTCCGTGTCGGTGCCAGCACCAACTACCAGAGGACCTACGTCGACAAGGATGTCACCACCTCGACTTTCCGCAACGCAGTCAACGGCTCCTTCACCTGGAACTGGGAACTGACCGGCCTGACCTTCGATACCGACATCAACTACAACTGGTACAACGGTTACGCCACCAACCCCACTCCGACCCTCCTCTGGAACATGGAGATCGAGAAACTCATCTTCAAGAACCAGGCTACCATCGCCCTGCGCGGCTATGACCTGCTCGGCCAGACCAAGAACTTCTCCCTGAGCACCAGCGGCACCACCTACACCGAGTCCTTCACCAACTCCCTCGGACGCTACGTCATCGTGGCCTTCACCTGGCGCTTCAACTCCTTCGGAGGCCAGCGCGGCCGTGGCGGTATGCCCGGCATGGGCGGCATGGGCGGCGGCCGTGGCCGCGGCGGCATGGGCGGCTTCGGCGGCGGTATGCCCCCTATGATGTAAAAAGTATCAAAAACGAAAGGATTAACCGTGATTCCGGAAAGGCCGGAGTCACGGTTTTTTCTTACCTTTGTCACAACCGATTAACTGCATCCATATGAGTAAGAAGATTACGCGCCGCGAGGCAATGAAGGACATTTTCTATGTCGGAGTGGGCCTCGCTTCCGCCGGGACGCTGCTGCAGGCCTGCGCTTCACGCGGGGCCGGAAAGGCCGCGACCGGCGTCTCTTTCACCCCGATGCCTGACGCTCCCGAGGGCTCAAAGATAGACAGTAAATACTGGGATGGCCTCGGCGTCAGCCTCGGCATGCTCGGCCTCGGCTGCATGCGCCTGCCTTCCAGGCCGCGCAATGCAGGCGGCGGCCTCGACCAGGAGGCCGTCAACGAGATGGTGGACTACGCGCTGGCCCACGGCATCAACTATTTCGACACGGCTCCCATCTACGGAGAGTCCGAGGTCGTGATGGGCCGGGCTCTCAGCCGCCATCCCCGCGAGTCCTATATGCTCGCCACCAAGATGTCCACTATGAACGACCCGAACCCTACGGTGGAGTCGGCGAAGAGGATGTTCGAGACCTCGTTGAAGAATCTCCAGGTGGATTATTTCGACTTCTATCTCCTGCACAATGTCTCCAGCGAGGCAGGCTTCGAGAAGCGTTTCGCCAGCAACGGCGTGATGGACTATATTCTCGACCTGAAGGCCCAGGGCAAGATCCGCCACCTTGGATTTTCCTTCCACGGCTCCAACAAGGACCTTCCCGTGCTCCTCGACAAGTACCCCTGGGAGTTCGTCCAGATCCAGCTTAACTACGTGGATTGGAAGTACTTCACCGCCACTTGGGACCAGCCGGAAGACGAGTGCAGCTCCGAGGCCCTGTACAATATCCTCCATGAGCGCAACATCCCCATTATCGTGATGGAGCCCGTCAAGGGAGGCACTCTCGCCAATGTCAGCGACGCCCTTAGAGACAGGATGCTCGAGCGTCATCCGAACCTTTCTCCCGCCGGCAACGCCTTGAGTTTCGTCGGTTCGCTCCCTGGCATCATGGTCACCCTAAGCGGTATGTCCAACATGCAGCAGCTCAAGGAGAACGTCGCCCTGTTCACGGATTTCAAGCCCTTCGGCAAGGATGACATGGCCTTCATGGAGGAGATGGCTGACCTGTACAAGGCCAATACCCACGTCCCCTGCACGGCCTGCGCATACTGCATGCCCTGCCCCAACGGCGTGGACATCCCCGGTAATTTCAAAGTGTTCAATACCACTAGCGACGAGCTCAGCATCCCCGATCCGGAGAACAAGGACAAGGATTATAAGCAGAAGAGAAAAGTGTTCCTGAAGCGCTACAACGACCTCGGGAAGGACAAGGTCGCCGGCGCATGCATCGACTGCAACGCCTGCCTGCCGAAGTGCCCGCAGCGCATCCGGATACCGGACCAGTTGCACATGATAAGCAATCTCGTGGAAAGCCTCGGATAGGCTATTTCCTGATCAGGAAACGCACCAGAACCGCGAGGAGCAGAAGCAGGAATGCGAAGGTGCACACCCTGCCCGTGATGTCTCCGTGCTCCGCGAAGAATGTGACCCTGGAGTTGAAGTTGACGCTTCCCTCCAGGGTCGCCGGTTCCCACCACGGGCCGCGCTCCATTATGCGGCCTTTCTGGTCGATGAAGCAGGAAATGCCGGTATTGCCGCAGCGGGCGACGTCGCGCCTGAGCTCGATGGCGCGGAGCGCCGAATAGCTCAGGTGCTGCCGGTAGCCCGGGGTATTGCCCCACCAGGCGTCGTTAGTGATGACTGTCAGGAACTTCGCCCCCTTTCGCACATACTCCGTGCAATACTCCCCGAAAACGGACTCATAGCACACGGCGCAGCCGTAAGGCACGCCGAACGCGTGCAGCAGCGTCACCTCCGGCTGGCCGACAAGGCGGCCGATGGAGGTGCCCAGCAGGTGCGCCAGCGGCAGTATGACCTTGGGGAAGGGTGTCATCTCGGTCCCCACGACAAGGCGGCTTTTGTGGAATATCTCAGTGGTCCCGTCGGGCTTCAGACCGATGGCGGAGTTGTGCCTGCTGGCCCATCCGCCGCGGTCCAGTTCATAGTCGCAGGGATCGCGGGCTGCGTCTCCCTCGTAATACTCCGTCGATGATGCCCCGAAGAGCATCTCCGTGCCCGGATGCTCATTGAGCAACTGCACGAAGCGCCTCCAGGTGGGACTGGTCTCGTATGCATCGACGATTATGTCGTTGGTGAAGGTCTCGGGACCGACAAGCAACAGGGGAGTAGTGGCTGTACGTCCGGCGAGCCCCTTCTTCGCAATGTCGATGAAGATGGCGTTCTGCTGGCTCTGGTTGAGGAGCTGGAACTTCTGGTAAGGGTCGATGTTGGGCTGGCAGACCATCACGTCGAGGCTGCCTTCGCTGACCTCCTGATACCTGGCCCCGATGACCGCCGAGGTGACGGCGGGGCCGATGAAAAGCAGCGCGAGCCCGGCTACGGCGGCGATGCGCGCCTTGCCGTTCCAGTGCTCCGTTCGCCCCGAGCGCAGCGCCGTAAGGAAGCCGAAGAGCGCGAGATTGCAGGTCCAGATCCAGAGCGAGCCGCCGAGCGCGCCGGTGTACTCGTACCACTGAGCGAGACCGGTCGAGCGGGCGAAGGCATTGCCCAGCACGAGCCAGGGCCACGATATCTGCGCGCTGAAATAGAATCTCTCCCAGGCTATCCAAGTGACTGCCAGGAAGATATAGGGGAGAGGCCCGGAAAGTTTCTTCTTCGAGAGACGGAAGAGCCCGAAGACCACGGACATCTGCAGGGCGTTGGCCAGGACTGCGAATATGCCGCCGCCGACCGTGGCCCAGCATACCCAGAAGGTCGTGAAGGCGTTCCACAGGACGAAGGTGAGATAGTGCCATATCCAGAAGCGCCTGACGCCGTGTGTCGAGGCGTAGCGTTCCATCTCCAGCAGGGGTATGAAGCCGAAGAGTGCGACGAATCCGGTATGGGGTACGAGCCAGGGAAGGCTCAGAAGGACGGCGGATGCCAGCGCGAGCGCCGCCAGGGTCTTATTGTGTCCGGGCATGTCTTTTCAATAAATGGACTTGAACAAAGTTAATGAATTATTTGTAACTTTGCGAGGATATACTTGACAAGCATGGAAGAAAAAGCCAATACCAAGAAATTCTGGGTGCTGAAGAACCTCGCCGCCGCGGCGCTGTTCTTCCTGGTCTTCGCCCTGGTCGCCAACGTCCTGCTGGGCATATTCACGCATCACGGCAAGGTGCTGGAGGTGCCCGACCTGGTCGGTCTGTCAGTCCGCGAGGCGGACCGCGTGGCCGACTCCGTCGGCGTCCGCATCGACGTCGTGGACTCCATCTACGTCCGCGGCATGGCCAAGGGAGCCGTCTACAAGCAGAATCCCGCTGCCGGCGCCAGTGTCAAGCGCGGCCGCAGGATCCTTCTTACCATCAACGCCATCGTGCCCAAGAAAGTCACTATGCCCAACCTCGTGGGCTATTCCATGCGTCAGGCCAAGGCCGAACTCTCCACCCGCGGCCTCAATCTTGGCAAGCTTATCTACGTCAATGACATAGCCACCAACAACGTCCTCAAGCAGCAGCAGCACGGTCGTGCGGTCGCTGCCGGAAGCCTCGTCGAGAGCGGCTCCGAGATCGACCTCGTGGTTGGCCTCAACGGTTCCGACAACCGCACGTATATTCCCAACGTCATCGGGATGAAGTATGTCCGCGCCGTGGATGTCGTGCACGAGAACTCCCTGAACATCAGCCGCCTGATCTTCGACGAGAGCGTCCGTAACTACAACGACTCCACCAATGCCGTCGTCTGGCGCCAGAGTCCCGGAGCCTCACAGGCCCCGACTCCGATGGGCTCCGACGTCACCCTCTACCTTTCCGTCAATCCCGAGCGCACCCGCTCCAAATAGCATCCATGGCCGACTTCGACGACGAACTGGACGTCCTTCCCGGTGACGAGGAGCAGGGAATGTTCGAGCATTTCCGCTTCGTCGTGGATAAGGGACAGGAGCCGATGCGCGTGGACAAGTACATGTCCTCGCACATGGAGGACACCTCGCGCCACCGCATCCAGTGCGCCATTAAGGAGCAGTATGTCCAGGTTAACGACAAGGTCGTCAAGGCCAACTACATAGTCCGCCCCGGTGACATCATCCGCTTCGTGATGCCGTACCGCCGCCGCGGCCTGGAGATACTCCCGCAGGACATTCCCCTCGACATAGTATATGAGGACGAGGACCTCCTCGTGGTGAACAAGCCCGCCGGCATGGTCGTGCACCCCGGCCACGGGCATTTCGAGAGCACGCTCGTCAATGCCCTGGCTTTCCACCTGGGCATTTCCCAGGGCCCCGAGGCCGAGGACGAGAGGATGGGCATACTCGTCCACCGCATAGACAAGGACACCTCCGGTCTCCTTGTCGTCGCGAAGGACGACGAGGCCCAGCTGAACCTCGCCCGCCAGTTCTTCCTGCACAGCATAGACCGCGTGTACGTGGCCGTGGTGTGGGGTAATATCCAGGAGGACGAGGGCACCATTGACGCAAATATCGGCCGCGACCCCGGCGACAGGCTCCGTTTCAAGACATACCGCGACCCGGAGAAGGGCAAGCATGCCGTCACCCATTATCGCGTCCTCGAGCGCTTCGGCTTCGTCACGGTCGTGGAGTGCCGCCTTGAGACAGGCCGCACGCACCAGATACGCGTGCATATGAGTTCCATCGGCCACCCCCTTTTCGGCGACGAACGTTACGGCGGCACCGAGATACGCAAGGGCACCATCTACGCCAAGTACCGCCAGTTCATCCAGAACTGCTTCGAACTCTGCCCCCGCCAGGCCCTGCACGCCAAGGTCCTGGGCTTCGACCATCCCCGCACCCGCCAGCGCGTCCGCTTCGACTCCGACCTCCCCGATGACATGAAGGCCCTCATCGCCAAGTGGCGGGCATACACTAAAGAAAAAAGAGAG
>Ga0310786_10012510_pt1 | contig 10504 bp, 3 predicted proteins | sample AusTroGonzalo_MG_FD_203881 | JGI IMG/M metagenome (GOLD analysis project Ga0310786, IMG submission 203881) | Bovine rumen microbial communities from tropical cattle in Woodstock, Queensland, Australia - Gonzalo_03 (v2) (version 2) | ecosystem: Host-associated > Mammals > Digestive system >... | reverse complement strand
TTGAAAATGGTGTCCTCGGCCTCCATGAGGGTCTTGGCGATCCTTACTGCGAGCAGATAGCCTTCCGGCTTGACGCTCGCATAGTCTATCACCCGCCCATTCTTGAGGTACTCGACAATTTCATTGTAGGTTCCGACCGAGCGGATATTGAATGTTTCCTCGACAGTCTCCAATACGTCCTTGTCGAAATCCATGACGCCTTCTCTGGCAACAGTGCCGTTGTTTATGATACACGACATAAGGAACTGTGCACACGTGAATGCCCTCTGGATACGGAGTTCAAGCGTCATACCTTCCTCGCTGGAGTCTTCCTGGAACTCACCGGCGCCACGATTATCAGCCGGTAGGTATGATATTTCTTCCACGAGGCCAACGACCTTCTTGTAAATCGGCATATTCTTGTCGACATCCATGCCGAACATGAGGGTGAGAGAATCGACTCCATCGAATTTGCTAGGCAAACGTTCTACATCGGGTCCGAGCTTTGTCTTGACAAGGGCGAGAAGCCGGTCAAGACCGGTATATGCCCATTTATTATCCGGATTGACTTGCGAAACCTGGTTCCCAGCGTCGTCAGTAATCTTTGTGCCGAACCCATCCTTGTCGGTAAACGGTTCTCGGAGCCTTTTCACGAGATACGCCAATACCATGCCATCGAAATCTTCCTTCTTTTTCTTATAGAATTCGGCCATAAAAATCCCCCTACAGTGTCTGGTCACTTACGTAGACCATATCCCACGTGTTTTTGTTCTTCAGGTTGGCATCATCATTCTGGCAGACGACGCTAGGCATTGTCGCACCGCCACCTTCACCGGTCGGATGCTTCTTGTTCGGGTCTTGCCACACCTCAATATGGAATGCCGGGTCTTTAATCTTCTGGCCACCATACTCCTTTGGACCGAGATAGCAACGGAGATACCCTTCCTGGTATGCGTCCCAGCATGCCACGTGCATACGCATCATGTCCTGATCCGAATACTTGAAATACTGCTTCGAACTGCTGGGTCCAAGATCGACCGCTTGGACTTTAGACTGGTCATATCCGTGATTGGACACCGGTGTCCCTTCGTTAAGGAAGCGGTAACACACGTCGGTCATCTTCTGTTTAGCTTCCTTCTGCGCGGCCGGGTCATCGATTCGATAGCACTTACCACCATTTACCCTTTCTGACACGTCAGTGTAAGCTTGGTCTACTTCGCGACCTCTCGGGCCGTAATTAACGGATATGCCCCCGTTTTCCTTCTGTCGATTGGCGAACATAGTGTTCGCTTGTGTCTCCGGGGATCGATACACCGAAGTCACCACAATTCCGGGAAGTTTAGCTTTCGCCAGTATATAACGGATCGTAGTGATTGTGATATCGGACAGCTCGTTGGCCCCCTTCTCGGCCCAGTTGACAATCTTGCAGTTCTTTGTGTCCAGAGGAAGTGTTGAATTGCTGTTCGGGAACACCTTTATCTTGGCGTTCATCAGCTTTCCGAACCCTCGCTTGTCCATCGCATTGGCATTCAGTTCGTTAGGTATGATGGCGTCTCCGAACTTCATTGTTGGAAGCCCGACATAGTTATAGATCAAGTTTGCCTCGTCTACACGGCGTTGGCGTAGCTCCTTGGCATTGGGATTGGAACCATACGTAAGATGTGAAAGTATGTCAGCCGCGAGAGTAAAGTGGAGGTTGGCCAAGTCTTTGTCAACCGGCACACCCGAATTTTCCGTATTGGCCTTATATGCGCGCTCATCATCTTCAGCAACCTTATATACTTCTCCCTTATCGTTCTTGAAAGACATTCCTGGTAGGAGGAATAGGTACTGGGGACGATCAGTCCCGGTGAGATAAGCCATACCGACATTAACGCAATAAGAAAGAAATCCAGTAGAAGGGGACACATTAGGATCTACAGCAAACCCGTTCGTATACAAGAAACTACAGACTGCGGTCTTGACAGCGGTCGGACAAGCGTTGTGCGTCAAGCAACCCCAGTGCAAATATGCCCAGTTGTCCGGGTTCTTGATAGCGCCCCACACCATCAGCTGCACCATACGAAAGAACGAGAGTTGCATCTGGACATCGTCCAGTTTTACCTTAAGATCGTCATTATCCTTGATTTCGTCGTACTGCTTGTCGGATACTTCATACATCTTATTGAAGTCCTCGACAGACACACCACCATACGCATCGCCTTTCGGTAGACCATTTTCATCGACATCCGGCACTGAGAATATCAGTTTCATTACTCGCTGTCGCATGTTTCCGCCGGTATTCAACTTGATGCCGGCGCCTATGGCGACACTGCCGTCATCGGCGGCATAATATGTAGGCGACTTTACGGTCTCATGATCATATAAGAAAGTCCAGTCTGCCGGGAACGACCCAGCCTGATAAGCGTTGGCGAAATCAAGCGGCAGACCGGGAAGATTTAATGCTATCGGGGGCAATATATCGGGATCGTACGCAAATCCACCCATGAGAATAGCCGTAAGGTTCCCCATGCCCTGACGAGCCGTTTCCGAAGCTCCACCAGTAAGACCGCCCAGCACACCGCCAACCACGTCAAGCTGGGACGCATTCTTAGTTGCATTAAGGTCGAGTTTACCGACTATGCCATCAAGCTTGGGATACAAGATACCGTATTCGTCGTTTGACAGCATGTCTCCAATCATTTCTGCTATGGCATCGCACAAGTCGGAAATACGATGCTGGTTGTACTCCGGCACCGAAGCTCTTTGCCAGTCGGCAAGGCCATTATTCTCGTCGGCTACATCATAAAATCCATGGCTGTTCATGATTTTATACAGGCTACCTTCGGTACCCTGCGCCTTCCCGACAGCATCGTCGACGAATCTCTTTATTTTACCAGCGAAATGACCATTATTCATGACGGCTATAGTTTATCAGTGCACAGCCTTGAAACTAGTTCAGTGGAGGCAAAAAGAAAACCGCCGGTTACCCGACGGTTTATTAATCATATAGAAGGAAATGATTTAAGAGTTTTTCACCTCGTCAACAATCTTGGCGAGCTGGTCTTCCACCTTAGAGGCTTCGTTTTTCTTTGCGACGCTCTCGAGGATGTTGTCGAGCTTGCTCTGGACGGCGGAACGAGCTTCATCCTTGGCCTTGTCGGCATTCACCTTGGAGGCGGCAGATTCGACAATGGCATCGAGCGTAGCCTTGATCTTGGCGCTAGCCTCGAATTCAGCAATCACCTTGTCGGCAGCGGCCTTGGTGCGTTCGACAGCCTTGGCTTCTTCGAGCGCCTTCTGGCCCTTATCCATGATAGACTCGAACGCGGACGGCTTCTTTACCTCGGGTTCGGCAGTCACAGTTTCGGCAGCGGCCTTGGATTCCTTGGCGAACTTGTCGATGATGGATTCGGTCACGACCTTCTTGCGGAGATTTTCGACCACGCTCTCGAGACGTGCTTCGGTCTTGGAACGGGCGCGGTTCTGCTGGTAGGACTCGACAAGCTTCTTGGCCTTCTCAGCGGTAAGGCGGAGACGGCACTGGCGAGCGATAGCTTCTACCTGGGCCTTCTTTTCGGCAAGCTCGGTATCGACGGATTCTTCCACCGGAGCGGCGTCACCACATTCTTCAATGGGTTCCTTAGCAACTTCGGCCGGAGCCTTGTCGCCACACTCGGTCACAGGAGCTTCTTCGGCACCGAGGTCGGTCTCGGCTTGCTGTTCGCCCATATCAGCACCTTCATCGGCAACGGATTCTTCAGCACCTTCTTCGGCACCTTCAACGAGGCCGTGGGCCTTCTTGGCGATTGATTCGAAATCGAAGTCGGCATCGTCATCAGCCTTTGCATCTTCTTCCTTGGGCTCTTTCTCAGCAGTATCATCGGTTGCTTCTTCGGCGGGCTTCTCATCTTCTTCGGCAGGCTTGTCTTCGCCATCGTCACCGAGAATGCCGGCCAGATCGTCACCTTCGTCCTCGACCGCCGGTTCGGCTTCGGCCGGGGCTTCGTCACCAAGACCGATGTCTTCTTCGCTAACGCCAAGGTCGTCGGCTACTGCGGGTTCGTCAGCAACTGGCTCGTCACCGAGGATGTCGTCGGTGGCTTCCGCGGCACCGAGATCGTCACCGATACCGTCAAGACCGGCAAGCGGGTCTACGTCGCCGGCATTCGGCTCGAGGGTCGGCTCAGCGGTAGGTTCGATCGGGGCCATCGTGGGGATACCTTCGGCAGTCGGATCAGCGGTCACGCCATCAACCGGTGCTGCCGGAGTGGCGTTCGGGTCGACCACGCCATTCGGCTGAGCGTCAGAGACATTCTGGGCCTGCTGGAAGGCAGTAGCGCGGTCAATGGTGTTGCGAAGGAACGACTGGACGTCGCCCTTGATATTGTTCGTACCCTGGATGTAGGCGGCGATATCTGGGAGGCGGTCCTGAACACTGATGGTGTCGTCGCACTTCATGAGCTGCTTGGCGAACTCGTCTACCACAAACTTCTGCGTAGCCGTATCCTGGAGGTCATCGCCCTCGTTCATGAAATACTCGCCAGATTCAGTCGGCTCATTGGACGGATTCACGTCGAGCATGTCCTCGAAGGACTTGGGTGCGTCATCTTCCACCGAGGGAAGTCCCAAGTCAAGCTGGCTCCCGAAAGATTCAAACTGGCCAACAGCTTCGTCCATGGCGAAGATGTCATGCATGGCCTTCTTGTTGATTTCTGCTTGATTAATCATTTTTCGATCCTTATAACGGAGCCATTCCGCCCCAAGTTTGTGAATAGTTTATACCCTGGTCATTTTTTCTAATTTTCATCGTACTCTATCTCGATATCCGGCACGCAGTAACCCGGATCGGCCCGACCGCTGACCTCCAACTGGAGATATACATAGTCTGTCTCGCCGGCTCGCATCGGGTTGTATATGCCACCATCGACTCGGCAGAGGTTGTAGTTACCGCACATGAACAACGGCTGGTTATACACGAAACTACCCAAGTCGGGAACGACTACGCACTGATAGGCATTTATAGTACGGCCAGACTTCAGAACCTTCTCCGGATCAACCGTGATGAGTTCGGAGTTGGTAGCGCCATTTTCTACAATTACCCCGTCAACCACGACGTCCTCGATGACATTTGCGATCGGCGAGAATGAATTTCCGATGAATCTTAAAGGATACAATGCTCCAGACCGATTTCGGAACACGTACAGGTGGTTAATGTCGAAACTGAGCATGGGACGACGGACGCCATTGATGACATAACCAGTATGGCCGAAGTCGTCCACATCCACGTAGACGTCATACTCGATTACTGGCTTGCCCTCATCCCCATACGGAGCGTTCGCAACTGCCGAACTGACTATACCCGTGTTCGGGTCCATCGTGGTCTCGTGCCATTCGTATGGCGTATAGGCCGGATTGTTCGGGCCGTACTGACCCGGCTTTCCATTGTAAAGGTACACCGTCTGTATTGCAGCACCAGTGAACGCGTTTACGTTCACGATGTTTCCGGCCTCGTTCCGGATGACCGGCATCTTGTATATGAGACCGCGAGGAAAATCACGGATGAGGTCAAGTCCCCTAGCCTTATCCAGCACTACCAGTTCGACGGTATCGAAGTCCTCGGAATAATTGACATATCCCGGATACTTCAACTGGCCGGTAGTTTCGTCGATTTCCTCATCAATAGGAATGAAACGGCTGTCAAACGCCGCTGGATTAGGCTGGTAAACGAAGTCGATGAATCGTTGACCACGGCCTTTCGTAAACGACTCGTTGTGGAATGTAAGTACAACGCGGTCGTCGTCATTTGTGCGAGTAGCCGCAGTTATTGACGGCTGGCGATCACCATCAAGGTATATGAGGTTTCCGTAGCCACAATCCTTGTACTCGACCTTATAGTCGTACTTGCTGAGTCGGGAATCCGGCATCTGTCCGAACAGGCCGGCTACGGTAAGATAGAAGGGATGTTCACGAGAATAGTCCCAGATGTCATTGAGCGCAATTTGGGATTTCTGATTGGTCGGACGGCTATAGGAAATAGAGTTGCCTATGTATAACTTGGCGGCAGTGGGTGAAGTGGGCCTATCTCCAACAGGGTACAGTCTGATATTGCTTAACTGAACATCCGGGGCTTTTACTAAGTGAATCTTGAAAACGCTTTCCATCGAGTACGCATAGCAGTCTGGATTATCCGGACGATACACGCAGTAAGTGTTGGCTTCCGACGCGTCGTCTGCCGGCACGGTGTGCCCAGTGCCCTCAAGGGCGGCGGAACTATATACCGAAGGGACGCACGTGTCGACCCTCTTCAGGCCGATGGACGATACCGGAGTACCGAAGTCACCGTCCTTTCCAGTGTATTTCTTAATCAAAAGACGAGCGGGCATAGCCAACCAGAAATGGTTACTCGTCAGTTTATAAGTTTTCGAGCGCTATTAACGAGAAAACATGTCATTCGCCTGCGTCATTCCACCCTTGGTTATCAACTTGTATAGCTGTTCGGTGGTCATTCCGCCTTGCTTGACATTCACGTTCACGTGCTCTCTAGTAAGACTAGCCTTGCGGACACCAGCGAGCTCTGCGTTAGATACGACCTTTTCGTACACCTCGCCATCCGCTTCGTACTGTTGCGAGACGCCTTCATCGACATCCTTCTTGGCAAATATGGCTTCAAGGCTATCGAAGTCTATCAAGTCCTGACCCTTGATTAGACCGAACTCATTTTCGACCATGTCGGACATGCCGGCGTTTGGCCCGTCGGCGAAATGGTCATAGATGATTCCGCCGCCATAATTCTCGAACGTCTCCTTCAGTTCGTCGAATGTCTCCTTCAGTTGGATTGATATTAGACGATATAGCAACATGGCATCATCGCCGGTGATGTTTCCATCATCGTCAAGACCGTCGATATAGCTATGTTCGCTGACAAGTTCCAAAGGAAGTCCCTTCGGATGTCCATTCTCGTCAAGATACTTATCGGTGTAGAATATACCGTCGATATAACGGCCACGTTCCATGTCACCGATCGGAGCCATTTTCTCGCAGAAGAAGTTACCCTTGAACTCCGGCTTGTATGACGGCTTCAAGTTACTGGCACGTATATGGAGACGGCCATCATGGAGCGAAATCCATGCACCGCCATCCCCGGAATCCTCGATGTAAATTTTCGCGTCGTTGAAAAGATCGCCCAGGTAGTCACGAGTCATCTCGACCGCGTTCTCGGAGAACTTCCTATCAACTATATTGCGGTACGTTTCCACGTATTCGCCACAAATCAACGCACGAGCTGCCGATATACTTCCAGTCATGCCATAATACATCAGTAACTGCTTGTAGGACTTATCATTAAGTGTCTTCCATTCGTATATATTCGCCCTTCCGTTGAGCTGGGAACCATTGGCCTCCATCTTGGTACGGATCAAGTTACAGAACTCGAGGATATTAAGCAAGACAATGTCATGGGGTGTAGTATAGTTGCGGATATTTCTCGGGCTAACATAGTGATGGCCATTGATAACCAGCGCATTGGTATAAGTAGCACCATTCCTCAATACGTACGGAACCTTTTCCGACGGCCTATTGTCGTAGACATAACCGGCCGCATCGACATCGACATAGCCAAACGAAGCTACTGGGTCTTCTTGGTTTAAAATCGCCTCACGGAACTTTATCGCATCCTTGTGCTCAACACCAATTGGAAGGAACTCCCATACGAAGTTGTTTGCCCCCATCTTTAGGCGTCCACACCATACCACGTTGATAGGCTGTCCAAACGCACCAACGTAACATGCTTGAGTAAACGCCTTGGCAATCTGTATCAGTTTCTTCATATCCTCACTGCCATCCTCAATAGGAAGTCCAGTATTCGGATCATTGATTAAGATTTTCACTGCCAGTCCATAGTTATGCCAGGAGAGGAATGTGCTTTCCCCGCCGCCAGACGACATAATGGCCTGGTCTTCTTTGGAACGGATCGTTTCGGCAAGTTCCACGCAAGGAGCCCCGTATTCGTTCCTCAGTATGCCTACCAGAATGGACACTGCGTCGTATATGCCCATCCCCGGTCGCATGTCACCAATACGCTTGGAACTGCGATGGAAAATCTGCCATCCAGGAAGCTTGTCGTCATCCGGAGGAACTTCCCTCGTTTCGCTGGCGTATTTACTCTGGTCGAACGCTCCGTACGAAAGGAACGCCCATCGACGGATTTCCGAATCATACGGAATGTAAGGCATTTTGTATTCAAGCCTTACTCGCGTGCGCTCATCAGACTTGGCTGTCTTTTCGAGAGGAACGTATATTCCGTCGACAAATACCGTGTCGCTAGTCAACTTAATCGAACTGGAGTCGTAAGTAAACCGATCGGACTTAGTAAACGTCACCGCAAGCTGCTGTTCGACGCCTTTAACGACCATTCGTCCTACACCGAACTGGGTTAACGTACCGACTTTCATGTCCGAACCTTCTAGCGGTTCGTCAAACACGAGCTCAGATCCGGATACCGTGGCAGTCTTGCCGATCGTGTAATATTGCATCGGCTCGTTCGTATTTTGTGGGTAAGCGGAGTACACGTCGTTATCCACGAACGTGACTTCGACCCACCGAACACCGATAGACATGTTGACCGTCTTGTGCCTCGTACGGAAAAACTTCTTGTACTTAACCCTTACCTTCCGAGTCAATTCCACCGGAAGAAGGAATCTAGCCGGCATATTGACATAAGGGCAACTAGCGTATGTAGGACGAGTTCCGATGAACGTCTTGTTGTAGAAGACTGACTCGTTCGTGAATTTCTGATACCACTTGATTTTCCCTATCACTTCTTCCAGTTCGGCGTATCCAGTCTTTGCCGAGCGTAAACGGCTTTTCTGGAGAAGAAGGAACGCCGGGCCCAAAGCCATGCCTTGTGTAGTAAGAATGGTATCGATCTCGTCAATAGCGTCCCCCATGACGTCATCGGCGAACTTAACGCAGTCGTTTACCGTATAAGTTGTCGCTTCTCCTATTCCATCTATGGTCTTGTACATTGGACGATAGTCAAAGAAGCTTACATAATTACCGGCAGTAGAGCACGATTCCCACTCGACGACATCAATCTGGTCGTCATTTTTCATGGTAGAGCTCTGGTATATTCCGGCAGTACCACTAGCATTAAGCAACGCAGACACCTCTTGCATAGCGATATCCAAGAACATTCTGGCTGTTCCCGGATATTCCACCGCTATCGTAGTGGAGTTGATTGCCGATATGTTAATGCTCGAAAACTCAAAAATCTTGGAATAGCCGTTAGCGGCCACCAGTGCCGACCATTGTGCTGAAGACGGCGGGAGGACGTAACCAGTAATCGTTTCGACTGCCCCGTTAACGATTCGAGTGAGCTCGTAACGGCACGAACGATCTTGGGCAAAGTCTTCATTGTACTCAGAAGGGTCATAATACCAGCGGACATAGCCGTCGTCGCCTTCCGTCTTGTTATGCCTCTTATTGTACAAGTCCGAATAGTAGTCGCAAAGCATCGACTTGAAATCAGCCACGGACATCTTGGATGCATCAATTGCCCAGTCCGCATATATAGGCTGACCAACTGTATCATAGTAAATCGCCCTATAGGCATCTTCCCTAGCAAATGCATCGGCTTTGTAACAACCGACGGTATATCTGCCATCCAGCTCGTTACTGGTACGACCGAGGTTCAGCATTACCTTGAAATCGCGAGATCCTATAAGACGAATTCCGTTTTTCAGACTATTCTCGTTCTTCGGGAACTGTATATAGTCGGCGGATGCCGAGTCATGATGCATCATATTATACAGCAAGTTATAGCACGACGCAACATCAAGATAATATACTAGGTTCTCATCAGCAGTCTTCTTGAGGGCAATCTTCGCTGTATCGAGTTTCTTGAGCAACGAAGACGACATAAACGGACGAACACCGGCGATATGGGTTATACTATCGTAGGTATCAAAGAACTTATCATCAAATTCCTGGGCAAGGTCGTTCGGATCATCGTATAGCTTCTTGAAGGCATCTGATACGTTTGGTATTAATGCAGTCGCATCTTCGGCCAGCACTTCGCTAGTGGTAATATTGCCATTACCATCAATATCTTCTTCAACAGTCGTCCAATGGTTCTTCATGCTCGCCAACGGATTCTGGTCGCGAGCAGAACACTTGTCAACGAACTTGGTGACTTGCTTCCCATACACCGACTTCATCTTATCGCCCACCTTGATGGTAGTGCGAGTCCAGTCAGACTTTAGTTTCCGCTTCTTGTAGGCGGTAGCTGATTCATTTTTCTTTCGGCCAGCCGGGTCCATTGGATCTGCGTATGACTGATCAAAATAGTTGATTTTGACTGCCAAGTTATTTTCCTTGCCCAGATTGGCAAGGTTATTAATGACTCGATTGAACGTTGCATTGCGATATACAGCCCCAGCCTTGCCACTATCCTGTTGCGACGCCCATTTCTCGCCCTTGTAGATATTGCCTCGGAGTCCTACCGCAGCGAGGGCTCTAGCGAGATTACCAAGGGTAGACTTGGAAC
>Ga0310786_10012509_pt1 | contig 10504 bp, 15 predicted proteins | sample AusTroGonzalo_MG_FD_203881 | JGI IMG/M metagenome (GOLD analysis project Ga0310786, IMG submission 203881) | Bovine rumen microbial communities from tropical cattle in Woodstock, Queensland, Australia - Gonzalo_03 (v2) (version 2) | ecosystem: Host-associated > Mammals > Digestive system >... | reverse complement strand
CGTTTCGATGACCTCGCCAATATCGCCGGGAAGTATTTCGTTTCCACCACCGCCACCGATTGCTCCGCCGGCCAGCTGTGCATCCGCGACAGCCTGCTTGACTGCGAGGGCTTCTCTGGTGTGAAGAACGAAAATACATGGAAGATGGTCAAGGCGACCAACTCCACCAAAGCCGGTACGCCCATCTACGCCTGCGACCCCCATGACTGGCCGCTTGCCTCCGTTAAGGGCGAACTCTATGCCGTTGGGACTGAGACCCTCGGCCTCGGCATTCCCGCCGGACGCTACGGCTCCTTCCGCCGCGTCCACTTCGACGGCGAATCTGTCTATCGCTTCGGCGTGGGCAACCTGAGTGCTTCTCTGAGCACCAACACATTTTTCACTATCAGCGCAGACGGCCTGCTGACTCCCGCCGCTTCCGCTCCCGTCACTGCCGGAACTCCCTATTTCAAGCTGATGGGAAGCGGCAACTTTACAGAGGGTACGAGCGCCAGCTTCGGCTACGTCGATTGCTTGGCCTGCGTCGCTGAGTAAGGGAGGTAACGAATAATGAAACTTTCTCTTAACAGCATCAACCCCGGCGTGTTCAAGGTTTCCGCCGAGGACACCGTAGATAACAGCAACGCCCGCGCCACCATCGTGGGAACCGGACGTATGCTCGCTTATGAGTACGCCCGCAAGGGTGCGATGGCTGTCCGTGCCGCTATGGGCAACAAGGACAACGAGATTGCCTCCGTCCTGACCGCCGAGAAGTACAAGGAAGCCAACACCAAGTTCCAAGCGGCCCACCTGCTGTACGCCGCTCGTCAGGCTGACGCCGTGCTCGGTCGCAAAGGCCCCGCCGACTTTGAGGAGTTCAAGCGCAACGGCAAGAACTACGTTAACAATGACCTGTTCCTGAAGGTTCTGATGGGCATCTATCAGGAGATTCTGACCCCCATCCTGCCCCGCGTCTACAGCGAGGCCGTTGGCGTGTTCGCCGAGGTCGTTGAAGTTCCCTTCGGCGAGACCCACATGATTAGCATTTCGTCGAATGATATCCCAGTATTCCAAGACTCGGCCTGGGGCGCTTCCCGTAGCGTTCCCCGCAACCGCTTTTACAGCAAGGACGTTGTGCTGAATCCCCAGCCCCGCACCGCGCAAATCAATGCGAAGTGGACTCAGCTGGTCGGCACGAACACCGACTTCGGTCAGTTCTTTGCGAATATCACGGCCGGCATGTACGCCAAGACGATGGGTCTGTGGAACGCCGCTATGAGCGCCGCCATTCTGGACACTTCCCTTGTCCCCTCTAATCTGAGCGTGACCTTCTCCACTCAGAACTGGGTCAAGCTGGCGAACCGTCTGAGCGCCGTGAACAACACGCCCATCAGCAACGCTATCGCTTGGGGTTCCTATCCCGCGCTGGCTCAGGTGCTTCCCTCCGACGTGACCGGTAGCACCAACGTGAACATGGACGCGGCTATCGCCACACTGCTGGGTGCTGACTACACCCGCGCCGGTTATCTGGGCGAGTTCATGGCCGTGCGTCTGATGCCTCTGGTCGATGTCATCATCCCCGGCACTCAGAACACCACCGTGTCCACCATGCTGTCCGACTCCACCGCTTATATGATGAGCGGCAACGGTCGCAAGCCCCTGACCATCGGCTATACCGAGGGTACTCCTATCACCCTTGAGGTTGACCCCTCCAAGGCGGGCGATATGGAGATTGCCATCAACATCACGATGGGCATCGACTCCGTGGCCGTCTTCGCCGACCACATCGGTGTGATTAACTTCTAATTCCATAGGGGCGGGCAATCCGCCCCTATCCATATGCTGACATAGCTCAGAGGAAGAGCGGTAGATTTCAATCTACAGACGTTGGTTCGATTCCAACTGGACAGAGGGTGCAACGCTAGACCAAAAGCGGAGGGCCGGCAGGAAACGGTATGAATCCGGCAGTAGAACTGGAAATGCGAATGTAGTACGGGACCGGCCCAACTTAAAAAATGAATAACAATAGCTAAAAAGGAGAAAGTTAGACGGCTATGGCAAATTACGCGACAATGAAGAAGGATGACCTTATTGCCCTTGCGAAAGAACAGGGCATTGAGGCGGACAGCAGTATGACCAAGGCGGAAATCATCGCCGCCATCGAGGGCGAATCGGCAAAACGTGAGGAAATTGCCGAAAGTCCCTCAGAAAACGTGGAAGAGCCTGCGGTTGACCCGACCGTGGAACTGCTCAAGGAGCAGAACGAACTGCTCCAAAAACAGATGGAGGAACTGCAACGGCAGTTGCTTGCTCTTCAGCGTCCGCAGGTGATTCAGGTTTCCGCCGACACCGAGCGTGTGCATTTTCTCTGGCAGGCGGAGGTTGCAGACTACAACCTTGAAACATTCGGGCCGGGCGGAATGTACGGTTCAATCACGGGAAAGACCGGCACGTTCTCCGTGCCGAAGAACGAACTGAGCCGCATCCTCGATGACAAGAATCGGAGATTCCTTGCGAGACGTTGGCTCATCGTGCTGGACGGACTGGACGAGGACGAGAGAGTGAGCCTCGGAGTGGACTACAAAGAGGGAGAAATCCTCGGACGGAATGCGTTCATGTACCTCATCGACATGCCCAAGGAAGAAATCTGTGAGGTATACAAGAAACTCTGCCCCAGCCACAAAGAGATGGTCGGACAGCGATTCTATGAGGCGTGGCAGAACGGCAACCAGTCCGTGACCCGCGATAAGGTCATTGCCCTTCGCAACATCACCCGCGACCAAGGACTGGATATTAAGGCGTTCCAGCAAATCGTGCAGGAAATGAACGCCGCTGACGAGGAGGAATAAGAGATGATTACGCTTGGAAACCTGAGTGACGTATTCATCGGGCTTCACGATGATGAGAAACCTACCGGGTGCTACAACGGAAGTGCCTTTCTTGAGATGGATACCGGCGCTATCTACCTGTTTGACGCGGCGTCTCAGGAGTGGCTTGCCACCTTTGCGCCCCCGGAGGAGGAGTAATCCATGAGAGAAGCAATCATTGAGGTGGCCGTGCAGGTCATCGGCGCTATCCTGATGGGCGTCGTAAGCATCGCCTTTGCCTATGTAGGAAAGTGGATGGGACAGAACAAAAAGCTGGACACCCTTTCCGCCGCCATGAGTCAGCTTGAGTTCGTTGTCAAGAACGTGGTCGGCGAACTTCAGCAGACGATGGTTGAGGGTCTTAAAGAGGAATCCGTGGACGGAAAACTTTCCGCAGAGGACATCTATGACCTCGGCAAACTGCTCGTGATGAAAGCTACCGAACAGCTTTCCGACCCCGCCTCTACTACGCTGGAGGCCGCAGGCATCGATATCGAGGGAATGATTCATTCTATCGCAGAAGCCTATATCGAGAAAATCAAGCGCGGTGACGCTTTCCTCACCGTAGCCCCTTGATGGGGCATTAAGCAAGCATAGGAGGACGTTGACTATGGCTATGTCACTGGAAGACCAAGCAGTTCTGCTGAAAGAAGTGGAAGATAGGAGCAAGGGAAATACCCGGCGCATCGAAACGCTTGAGAAAAAAGTGGACAATCTCGCCGATGTGGTCAGCGTCCTCCAAGCTATGCAGAAAGACTTGGAGCACCTGACCTCAGACGTGAGGGAAACCAAAGAGGACGTCAAGGAACTCAAAGAGAAGCCGGGAAAGAGATGGGAAGGTGTGGTAGAGAAAGTCATATACGCCGTGGTCGGCGCTGTGGTGGCTTTCCTACTCGCCAAAGGCGGACTGTGATGTTCATCCCAATATTCTTCCTCGTAATAAGCGCGGCTTATTTCTTCAATGGCGTGTGGGAGTACTGCATGTTCCGAGCGGTCAATTGGGACTATGTAGTTATCTCCGCGTCCTTTGCGGTCATGGCAATAGTGACGTCACACAAAAACAGATAAACGGTCTTGGTGTAGCGGTAGCACATGAGACTTTGACTCTCACGGTGATGGTTCGACTCCATCAGACTGTGCCAATTACCCCTAACGATTGGAGGGATACACATGACAATAGAACGCGGTACTACTCAGGAAATAACCGTAACCATCAGAGGATGGGATTTGACCGGGTCTGATATATATGTGACCTTCAAGCAGGGGTCTAAATCAGTAACAAAGAAAGAACTCGACAGCGTGACTTTCTCCAACAATGCCACGAAAATCGTACTTACGTTGTCACAGCAGGAAACAATGTCCTTTGACAATAATAGAGCGGGGCTTGTGCAGGCAAGATGGCTTGACGCCCAAGGCATAGCACGGAAAACAAAGACCGCGCCATTTGAGGTCGATGACCTTCTGTACGAGGCGGTACTCACAAAGGATGATGATGGCGGTGATTAAACAAGCATCCATCGTTATCGAAACCGAAAAAGACGCGGAGATTGAACTCAGCACAAGAAGAAAAGGGCAAATACCTCTTGAAGTATCCGGGGGAATATCCGCGGGCGATGAATACTATGGGCCGTATACGGTGACACCAACCGAAGACGAGCAGGTGCTTAACACGGCACAGAAAGTGGCGTCGAGAGATATCGTTATAGAAAAAATCCCGTACTACTACGGACGGATTACATGGGACGGCTCGGTACTTACCGTTTCGTAAAGGAGAAAGAACATGGCAAAGAATGTAATTATAAACGGAGTCACATATCAAGATGTTCCGCAAGTGGCTATCCCGCTTTCCGGCACGACCGGCATGGCTGAATTCTACGACACATCCGACGCCACGCTCGACAGCGGCGGCAAAATGCTCTCCGGGAATACGGCCTACGCCGATGGTGTGAAATATACGGGCACTATAGCGTCCAAGAGCGGAAGCGACCTCACGGTGAGCGGCGCTACCGTAACCGTTCCTGCCGGATACTATGCGGCGCAGGCTACAAAGTCCGTCGCGAGCGGCTCGGCTACTGCCCCCGCGACTATCACGGGAACGTCTGCTACCGTTTCCACGGGTACGAACACGCTGACGCTCACCAAAACGGTCTCTGTGACCCCTGCCGTCGTCGCCGGATACGTTGAGAGCGGCACGGCGGGGAACAGCACCATCGACCTGACCGCTACCGTGACCACGAAAGCGGCGGCCACTATCACACCGGGGACGAGCGACCAAACCATAACAGGCGGCACGTATCTGACAGGGACGCAGACCATTTCCGGCGACAGCAACCTTCAAGCCCAGTACATCAAGAGCGGAGTCAGCATATTCGGTGTGGCTGGGGCGCTGACTGCCGCCACTGTGTCTCAGGACGGAACAACGAAGGTTCTTACCATCTCGTAAGGAGGTGGCATAATGGCACAGAATGTGACCATAGCCGGGGCCTCGTATTCTGATGTTCCGTCAATCGAGGTTCCGAAGACCGGCGGTGGAACAGCCGGGTTCTATGATGTGTCGGACACAACGGCAACAGCGTCCGACGTGGCCGAGGGAAAAGTTTTTATCAGCGCCAACGGAACAATAACCGTAGGAACTGCGGCGGGAGTTTTAGAGATGACGATTTTATCATACGGACACAGCACATGGACTGATTTTATCAACGCCTACAACACGAATACTATAGTCTACTGCCGTGCCTCGTCAAACAGTAACCCGGCCACGGGAAATCAGACAAGGATGGCGTTCATGGCTTATATAAACGCCGACCCGCCTACCAACGTAGAGTTCCAGTATTACCGCTCGGTGAACGCACACTCCGCAACCCAACAGGGAGACCAAGTATACGTTTACAAACTGGATAAGACTAGCGGATGGAGCGTAACGGTGCGTGAAAACTACACAAGAATCGTTGCGGGAACCGGGCTTACCTCCTCCTATAGCAATGGGGTTTTGACCATAAGCCTCGCGTAAGAAAGGGTGATTATCATGGGCACTACATTTGAGCAAATCGAATGTCAGGCCATGACATATATCAAGAATGATATGTCCCTTGACTGGGACCTACAGAACAGACTGCCGGTATTCTACAGGAGAATGTGGAATTACATGCTGGCGGCTATCCCTCTGTTCAATAAGCCTCCCGTAATGCTGTCGCGGCTTCACGCCTATACTGAGCCGCAGTTCAGTGACATGATTTTCAGCATAACTGACGAACCGCTCGGGCCGCTCACCGTTAACACAGGAATCACGGACATGGATATCTGCTCCGCTGGAATCATCCGCGACGACGAATTCGGCTCCCCGGAATATCTCCCACTGACTGTTGACAGCTACAATTCCGAGACCGGCGAGGTCGTGATTTCGGGCGCGATGGCCCTTGGAGACGAGATTGACATCGACTTCTACAAGAGCGGTTCGTTTAACGTCGAACTGAACGCCACAGAATGCGATATCCTTGCGTTTTGCGTTTACGACGTGTGGGAGCATAGGTTTGACAATAACGCGTTAGAGCGCGCCTCAAAGATTCGTGACGCAAACTTCACGACAATCTCCGAGGCAAGTCAGACCGCGGCGGGAACGGCGCGCCAGCATGAGGTGGACTCACAGCTGTTCGACAAGCTCCGCATGTACGAGCAGACGGCGGTCTACATGAAGACCGTTGCAAATAATCCACTCTTTTAACAACGGGAAAAGGAGTGTAGCCGATGGCCGACATCACCACATACGCAAAGACCGCCGGGACACTCGTCGGCGGGATGCCGAGAGGTAAATCCAACCGAGCCAATAAAGACGGAAGCCTGCGGACTCAGTTCTTTCAGAACGAGACGCAGGCATACACACAGGAGATGGGCGTATACGCGTCCAACGTTTACGCCGCTGACTGCCAAGGATTGAACCCCGATGATTTCTACAACTGGAGTCGTATTAAGATTCGGTCTATCAGAGCGGCGCAGGCTCAGACCGGCGAAACAATGCCCGACGATTGGCAGAGGATATACATCATAGACCCCGCACGGTATACATACATTCCACAGGGGGCGATGCTGAAATACGCCGACAATACGTGGGTTGTTTACAAGGGCAAAAACATGGAGGCCATCCTTGGGGCCGCTATAGTCAGACGGTGCAACGCCGTTATCAATGTCCTCGACTGGTATGGCAATATCGTGACCGTGCCTATGTCCTACTCAAAAATGGGTACGCTGGGCAACGCACCTCACACCACCGAAAACACCATCACCAGTAAAAACTATATCGCCTGCATCTGCCAGCTGAACGAGTACAGCAGACAGTTCCACGATAACACACGAATCATCCTCGGCGACACGGCCTACGCCATGCGCGGAATGGATGACTTTACCCGTGAGTTCACCGATGACCCTGACTCCGTACACCTGCTCACGTTTACGATTGAAAGGGTCGAGGTCCAGCCGTTCGACAATGTCGAGCTTGGCGTGGCTGACTACGGCGGTTTCTCGTGGGAACTCCATGTTGACTGGAGCAACTCCATGAGACCGGGAATGACGCAGACACTTGCTGTGTCGAGCAGGCGCAATAATGTTCTCGTAGAGGATTCCGACGAGCATCATATCTCCTACCTGTACGAGAGCACAGACGAGTCCGTCCTGACGGTGAACGAGTACGGCATGGTCACAGCGGTGGCGGAGGGCGAGGCGGATATAATCGTAAGCCTTTCGCAGAATCCGGGAATAGAGCAGTACGTACACATTGAAGTGCCTGCGGCCGAGAATGAGTACGTGGCGTTCACCACAACGGTCCCGAAAACTCTGCACGAGGGCGAGAGCGTTGCCATCGGCGCGGCTCTCTTCCAAAACGGAATAGCCACGAACTATCCCATCACCATTACGTTCAGCAATGTGGAAGCCGGAGTTATAGGCTTCGGCCGGTCCTACTCCACGGAAGGGTTTGCCATTTCCAACGAGGTGTACAGCGGAGAGGCGTACTCCGCAGTGCTCGAACCGGGAAGCCACATGAGAGTGAACGTATACCACGCGTCCTACCGGCCGTTGATTGTAACTGTTTCTTACGGTGAGTATTCGGATACGGCAGAGATACTGCTAGTAACATAGAATATCAATCAGATGTAACAACGGATTCACGTGGGAATGCTTCGCAACAAAAACCGCCGGGGTGGGAGCGGGCGTCGCAGAGAGGACATAGGTGCTTATGACCATACCTCTTGAACTGAAACGAAGATGCGTAGAGATGCGCAACAACGGATGTTCACACTTGGAGATTTACAATGAGGTCTTCAAGAAAGAACATCCCGGAATGGGCTTTGAAACGTTCCGTCACAAAATCAGAAAGTGGGAAAAACTGGCTTTCGCTGACGAAAAAACGCTCGGAGCCGGAACGTATCCCGGTTTCACGGCGCACGGAGCCACCGTTCAGGTCAACGGACACGGCGAAGTGGTGCAGGCTTGGATTAAGGAACACACCGATGAAAACCAGCTTGCCGAACTCATCGAGGCTATCAAAGAGCATACGCAACCCATCGTAATCGAGCGGGCGGAAGAGGCTCAGACCGAGCCTGAGATGCTTGAGATTCCGCTTTTTGACCAGCATTTTCCCCAAAATGACCACATCGACACGTTCGTTGCCATATCCCGCATCATCGAGTCGAAGCATTGGGAAGAGATAAGTGTCATCATCGGTCAGGATTTGTTCCATAACGATGACATGCGGGGACGCACCTCATCGGGCAGACCGATAGAGAAAGTGGACATGGTAAAGGCGTGGGAACTCGCCCGGATATTCTATACTTCCGTGCTTTCTCTGTGCGTAAAACAGAGCGAGAAAGTAAAAGTGGTCTATTCCAAGGGAAATCATGACGAAAGCATGGCGTGGGCGTTCGTTCAAATGCTCAAAGCCATGTTCCCACAGGCCGAGTTCGATGATTCCCTCAAGCAGAGAAAGATAATCTTTTGGCGTGAATGCTTCATCGGAGTGACCCACGGAGCCTATAAGAAATCCTCGTTGGATGACCTGAGAGGACAGTTCACGATTCAGTTCCCCATCGAATTTGCCAACGCCAAAGTGCGTGAGATACACGCCGGACACCTCCATCGTGAGGAAGAGAGAGATATTTACGGCGTCATGTGCCGCAGACTGGCCCACAAGGGCATAGAAGATGAGTGGACGGACGATGAGGGACTTGTCGGTGCGTCCAAGAGATTCATGATATTCAGATGGAAACCCGGCCGTCTTGCCGGGATAGATTATGTGTAAGGAGCAGAAATATGGATTGCAAATACGCATACATGAAACAGAACATTGACTACGTTCTGTGCCGAAAAGAGCCTGAACCGAGCAGACATGACCGTGAAAAGCTGTTTCACGCCCTGTGCGGACATCAGGTCAACTGTCCGAAGCAGAGTTGCCACAAGCTGTCGGCAACGTGGAGGCAGTGCGTGAAGCTCATCGAGCCTGCCGAACCTACCTATGAGGATGTGTTCCCGGACGCGGGTGAAGACCCGGAACTGGTTCAGCCGAAGCCTGCGAAAAAGCCGGTTAAAGCTAAAAAAACTGCGGAATCCGCATAAATTATACGGTTTAACGCCGATATATCCGCCAAAGGAGAAGTTATATGGCCGAATATGCGATTACGATAACCGAGAAAGACATCATGGACGCCGGTTCCTATGTCAATATCTCGACCAAAGAGCAGTACACGAGGGCTGTAGCCTACCTCTGCCTTGAGCCTGTGACGGTGCAGGTGGATGACAGCGAAACGTTGCCAACGATGTTTCGGGAGAACAAAAAAATCAAGGCTCAGTACCTGATGGGGATGCTTGCCACCCTGCTTCAGAGGCCGTTTGAGTCAGAAAAGCTGACTACCGGGGAGGAACTGACCGGGTGCATGGCGGAAGCCGACTATGACATGTGGGCGGGAAGCCATGTCATGAACCAGTTGGAGCGCCTGAAAAAGACAAAGGACAGCGAACTGGTGAACAAGCTGTTCGACCTGCTCTATGACTACAAAGCCTTTGAGCTTATGCTGACGGGAGCCATCCGTGACGAACTGGAAGTGCGGAATGACCCATTCAACCGGGCGATTCAGTGGTTCTCGCTCACCGCTGCGGACGCTGCCGTGAAAGAAGTAATCGGCGGAGAACTGCGAAACATGATAAAGGGTGATTCCAATGAGTGACATATGGACGGGAGCGCAGCCTGAACACGCCTCCCCCTACTGGCCGTATCGCAAGGTAGTCGAGGCGGACACCCTGGCGGGAATGGAGCAGATGCCGTACATCGTGTGCCGTTATCTGATGGATTTGCCGGACGGCACCGGGTATATCCCCCCTACCGACAACTCATTCCCCCGTGTGCGGCTGAAAAAACTGCTGTATTACGATACGCCTCTCCCTCTGAATCAGCCCTGTCCAACGCCGGAGCAAATCCGAAAGTTGTTTTATGACCCGGAAAACCCGGACAGACCGCCAGACCAGGAACACGGCTACCGCATCTATCCGCAGAACATGGTGGAGCAGAGTGTGGCCGCAAGTAAGTCCTTTATCCGTGCATATATATCGGATGCCACCGCACTGGAGAGCAAAGGCGTGTTTATCACGCGGCAGTACATGATATTCGATGTGCT
>Ga0310786_10012508_pt1 | contig 10505 bp, 9 predicted proteins | sample AusTroGonzalo_MG_FD_203881 | JGI IMG/M metagenome (GOLD analysis project Ga0310786, IMG submission 203881) | Bovine rumen microbial communities from tropical cattle in Woodstock, Queensland, Australia - Gonzalo_03 (v2) (version 2) | ecosystem: Host-associated > Mammals > Digestive system >... | reverse complement strand
CCTGGATGTCACGCCTCAATGGCGACGGTCTCTTTATCTCGGCTCAGGAAAAGACCAACCTAGACACCCTAAAACAGGTTCTATATAATAAGGTAAAGGAACTACATGTGCAGAAATATCCCTATAACGACTTCCTCTTCCAGCACTACGAGGACATCGACACAGAAAAATAATACAATAATATAAACTGCCCAAGACCCTGCGAAGCAGTTCCCTCGCCCTTACGGGAGAGGGTTAGGGAGAGGGTCTCCTTTATGGCTGAATTCAAGTATGCCCCAATGTTCCAGATGGGCGAGGACAAAACAGAATACAGACTCCTGACTAAGGAGGGAGTAAGCGTAAGTGAATTTGAAGGTCACAAGATTCTGAAGGTTAGCAAAGAAGCCTTGACCTTGCTGGCTCAGCAGTGTTTCCACGATGTAGAATTCATGCTGCGTCGCGAGCACAACCTGCAGGTAGCCAAGGTGCTTTCTGACCCCGAAGCAAGTGAGAACGATAAGTACGTAGCACTGCAGTTCCTGCGCAATGCCGATGTTGCAGCCAAGGGTGTTCTGCCCTTCTGCCAGGATACCGGTACTGCCATTATACATGGCGAAAAGGGACAGCAGGTATGGACAGGTTTCGAAGATGAGGAAGCACTCTCACGTGGTGTATTCAACACCTTTACTCAGGACAACCTGCGTTACTCTCAGAATGCACCTCTGAATATGTACGACGAGGTGAACACCAAGTGCAACCTTCCTGCTCAGATTGACATCGAGGCTGTTGAGGGTGCCGAGTATCGCTTTATCTGCGTTGCCAAGGGTGGCGGCTCTGCCAACAAGACCTATTTCTACCCCATGACCAAGGCTCTCATCCAGAACGAGAAGACCTTGCTGCCTTGGTTGGTAGAGGAGATGAAGCACTTAGGTACAGCGGCTTGTCCTCCTTATCATATCTGCTTCGTTATTGGCGGTACCAGCGCCGAGAAGAACCTGCTGACCGTGAAGTTGGGTTCTATCAAGTACTACGACAATCTGCCTACAACAGGTGACGAGACCGGTCGTGCTTTCCGTGATATCGACCTCGAAGAGAAGCTCCTGAAGGAGGCTCAGAAGATTGGTCTGGGTGCTCAGTTCGGCGGTAAGTACCTGGCTCATGATATCCGTGTGATCCGTCTGCCCCGCCATGGTGCTTCACTGCCCGTTGGTATGGGTGTCAGTTGCTCTGCCGACCGTAACATCAAGGCTAAGATCAACGAGGACGGTATCTGGATTGAGAAGATGGACAGCAACCCCACAGAGCTTATTCCCGAAGAGTTGCGCAATCCGGGCGAAGGTCCTAAGGGTATCGAGATTGACCTGAACAAGGGTATCGATGCCGTTCGTGCCGAACTGACCAAGTATCCCGTCAGCACACGTGTAAATCTGAAGGGTACCATCATCGTGGCTCGTGATATTGCTCATGCCAAGCTGAAGGCTCGTCTGGATGCTGGTGAGGGTATGCCTCAGTACTTCAAGGATTATCCTGTGCTCTATGCAGGTCCTGCCAAGACTCCCGAGGGTTATCCCTGTGGTTCTATGGGTCCCACTACTGCCAACCGTATGGATCCCTACGTAGATGAGTTCCAGGCTAACGGTGCTTCTCTGGTTATGATAGCCAAGGGCAACCGTACCCAGCAGGTAACCGACGCTTGTAAGAAGCACGGTGGCTTCTACTTGGGTACTATCGGCGGTGTAGCTGCCGTACTGAGTCAGAGCAGCATCAAGAGCATCGAGTGCGTAGAGTATCCCGAGCTCGGTATGGAAGCTATCTGGAAGATTGACGTAGAAGACTTCCCCGCCTTCATCCTCGTAGATGACAAGGGCAATGACTTCTTCCAGCAGCTCAAGCCCTGGTGTCCTGCTTGTAAATAAAGGAAGTAACCATTAAACTATAACACAAAGGGGGTGTGCCTGTTTTGGCACACCCCCTTTGCTAATATCTAATGTCTATTTCGCGCTATTGAACAGGCTGTCAGTGATTAGGAACTCCAGGTTGTGTACCTTACCTCAACAGCCATAGAGCAAAGAATTTGTCATAAACCTCGTAAACTCCAAGATTAGAAGTTGTAAAATTCTTTTCTAACAACCCCTTGATGGCAGACTGAACGCTGCTACTGCTGGTAAGACGGTATTTCTTGACAAACGCCGAGGAGGTGAGGTTTTGAGCTTTCCCTTCCTTGGCAATAGCCATTAACAATTCTTTTTGCTTAACAGGCAACTGAAACAATAAAGACTGATAAGTAAATTCATTTGCACGTAATATATTCTTGATAGCTATATCCAACATACCCTCATCACAAGTCCCATGCTGGGGAGTAAGAGAGAAAAGTTCATTCATTACACGTTGAACATACCACGTAACACCTTCAAATCGCTGATACACCTTGGTTATGGTTTCTGAGGAAATGCCTTTATTTGCCTCTTTAAAATGTTTCTGCGCAAACTCAGAATACTTGTCTAAGGGAATGCTACCAATGTTCATCATTGAAGTACTCTGGTAAAATGGCCTGGAAGGGCTTAGGAATATTTCTCCCATCATTGTTCGTTGTGATCCCGAAAAGATGAACTGGGCATTACGGCAATGTTGTATGTAAGTACGTAGTAATGCCTCGGTTTTTCCATCATTATAGCCGGAAACAGTCTGGAATTCGTCAATAGCTATAATGCATGGCTTATCAGCCGTATCAATATATTCGAAGATCTCATCTAATGTCGTTCTTGGTAAACGAATATCTCCTACTTCAACATTCCACGAAGGATTTCCCATGGCATCAAATGAGATGCCTGTGCGCAAAGAGGACAGTATATCGACAAACTTCTGAATCACTTTTGCTCCTTTAGGGCGTAAAGAGGATAACATGGATGCACCCATGGCCACAATCAGTTCCTCGATATTCTTTGTGGCATAAATATCAATAAGAAACGTGTAATAATCCTTCTGAATGTCTTTCTGATGAAATAGATTCTCTATCAGTCCCGTTTTTCCAATGCGTCTTGGGGCAATCAATGCTACGTGGTTGCCATTCGTAACCAATCGTTTCAATTCTTGAGTCTCTGCCTTTCTATCACAAAAGTACTTTTCAGACTCATAGCCATAGAGTATAAATGGATTATTTACCATACCATCATGCTTTTCTCGTGGCAAAGATAATTATTATAAGTTAATTATCATGATATAATAATCATATTATAATAAAATTTAACACTCGGGCGTGTAAAGCCTGCTACTCCCCTCGCCATGAGGTCGTAGCAGGCTTTACTGTCTATCCTTACAATTAAGGGGCAGACTCACTTAGAATCTGCCCCATTGGAAACTTAAATTAGTATTCTTCCGGCCAATATATAGTGCCAGGAAACACTCCGTTCCTGATTCTATATACAATTGCAGAACTTACCCAGACCGACCCTATATCAGACTTGTCCCTAAAATCATCTGTCAGTTTTCCTATTGTGAACCATTCTTTGTTGATATACCATGCTTTCCATATTCGTTCATTATGGTTTACTGCATCTTTTCGAACCTCACGAAATAATATATTGTCAGTGTCACCAACATTCTCGCATTTGCCAACTTTTTGCCAATCGCCATCTGCCACCCCCATTCTAAGTATAGTATGGGCATAGAAATCCACGTCATCGCTCACTACTTCTTCAGGGTTCGGCTCATATCCTTTCGGATATTCTTTTTTGAACACGCGTATTACAGAGCTGTTTAGATCTGTCCAATCATTTGCAATATATTGAAAGAAACGGAGATTCCCATTATCTAATGTAGTAGAGAATATATCACCGATTTTCGTAACTATCCTTTTTGCCATAATATTAGTTTTTTATGCTACAAAAACAATATTATTTCCTACAATTGAACAGGCTGTCAGTAATGATGAATTTCCAACGTCTCTTATTTGTATCAATTTCTTTTAATAGTTCATCATTGCTTTTATAACATATATATCTGGTTGGCGTTTCAAACTTGAAGGACGAATAATCCCCAAAGGCCATCTTAAGGGCATCAAATTTAATTTTTGTTTTAGAACCTGTCGCTATCTCATGACAGATGGTATCAGTGTAATATACAGAGTCGCACTTGTTGATTACCTTAAATTTTGATTCCAAATAACTTATTTTAACGGAACTATATGTTTCGTTGACAAATCTAATATGATAAGGCATGAAACAACATGCCCCTAAACATAGGCACAATCCGGCAATAAGGAAACAATAAAACTTTTTCATCCTTTTATTGATACTACTATATTCTCATTTATAACGCAAAGTTACGAAGAACCTCTAAAAACTAGAGAATCTCTCATTTTAATTATTCTTAAAAAGACGCTCCTGCGTTTCGTTTTGTGCGAGCAATGGATGATTTACAACATAATGGGGCAGACTCACTTAGAATCTGCCCCATTGGATACTTAAATCAGTGTTCTTTCTTGATACACGTATTATAGCACCGTTTAGAAATGTCTTTTCATTAGCAACGTATTGAAATAATATCGTGAGAAGTAAATTCAGTGTATTTATTCGGTAAATTCAGTGTATTTACAAATCAAATTCACTGAATTTACACCTGTTTCATTATACTGAATCAAAAAAATGTGCTATCTTTGCAAATAAAAAAGACTATGTCAATACAATACAGACTACTACAAAACAAAATTAAGGGTAGTAAAAACTATGGGAAATACTATGCCCATACCGTAAAACGTGGAATAATCTCTTTGGAAGATATCGAGTCGATGATTGAGGAGAACTGTACAGCAAAAGCATCTGACGTAAGACTTGTGCTGCGTGAATTATTTGACACGGTAAAGTTTTATATGCAGAACGGCTATACGGTTGATTTACGGGAAATGGGCAAACTATCTATATCAGTAAAGAGTGTATGCGTGGATCATCCTTCCGAGTTTCGCCGAGACAAACACATTGTTGGCTTCAAATGTAATTACACGCCAGAAGGGAAACGGTATAACGCATCGAGCAATGGTATCAAGAGACGAATCCACCGTAGTATCCTTGAAGGTTGCCAAGCAGAAGAAACGCAATACAGATAAAGTTCTTTCTTGCCCCTTGCCCCTCAAAAAAGCATCTTCTTGCCATTGGCAATATAGACACCGTTTTTGGGCTGGAAATTGACCTTACGACCACTCAGGTCGTAGAAATCATGCAGCTCTTTTACCTGCTCTTTTTTTATTGTCTGAATCTCGTCTGTAATCTCCTGCGTTCTGGGAATACCAAAATAGTCATCCATCTCCAAGAAGCGGTCAACATACCATTGCTCTATGAGGGAAATCTCACGGGCAAGGTCCAGAACATACATAGGACGCGATTTCTGTCCCTCGAAGTAATCGGTCATACGTTTCCATGCTCCACTTTGGATGAAGAGGTCACGATATGCTTCCAGCTTCCTAAATACAGAGGGGATGGAGAAAGCACCCTTACGACCTTCTATCCAACGCTGCTTGAGGATTTTCAGATAATCATCATCACTAACCAAAGGGGAAATGGGGAAAGGAGCATTGTTGAAGAAGCCTATCATTGGCATGTCGGTATAATTGCCATTATAATACGAACCGTCATAGCGGCCTCCCAGACTGGTATCCAAATCCCAAGGGGTGATAACAAAACAGCGACGGTTGGCCTCCTCTGCCTTTGGGTCGTCGATATTCTTTGTGATGTTACGTACACTCAGATAACGATTCTTATTGCCCCAGTTGTCCTCGATAGCAAGTGCCATAACCAGAAGCTGATAGTCGGCCAGATTCTCCAAATAGAAATATTTCTTGATATAATCCCTCGTCTGACCTTTAAGGATGGCATCCTGCAAAGGCTTCCATGCCTGAAGACCACCATATTCCTCGGGGTAGGTAAGTTCCCAAGCATCGTGCCATGCTACGACGCAGACCGAAGAATCCTCGCTGTAGCCAGGCTCGTTCTGGTTGAGAATATCCTGGGTACCACTCTTGTACAAGGCTCCGCGCACAACCACACTGCCATCCTCCTTTTCCTGCACTTTCTTCAGGTTGAGAAGCTTGCGGTTGATACGGTCTGACAGACAATAGATGCCATAGTATTGGTCGTTGATATACAATTCAAGAAACCTTCCCTCCGTACCGTTACGTCCGTCATATTGCGTATCGTAGGGCAGACGGGAGAACTCATTCCAGATATCAAAAGCCACACGGTTACGCATACAGATACGGTCAATGGCCATGGCATCCAGAATCCATGATGAGCAAGAGCGCATACCTAAGAGAGCGGAGTCTGCCTCCTCGGCATAATCGGGGGTGCGCAACTTCATATTCAGCGAGGGCTTCATCATGTAGTGACTGGCAGTAGCACCTCGTGTCTTAAACTTTGCAGGAAGCTCTACCACAGCACCATTCTCGTCCGTGAGTTGCATAGAGCCGTTGGAATACTCCATACCTGCCTTTATCCTTGCCTCGAAGTATATCTTTAAAAGGGGAAGTTTGTGTGTTTCTGCGCTGCAAGAAAAAGAGTTTAATAATATTAGTGATAGCAAACAAAGAATTAAACGCATAACTTTATATTAGTATAAAATAAACCGTCACTGCGGGAATAGCCAACAGGCTACTGTCAAAACGGTCCAGCAGGCCGCCGTGTCCAGGAAGTATATGACTACTGTCCTTAATGCCAAGCTGGCGTTTGATATGACTCTCCACCAGGTCGCCAAACGTACCGCTGACAACGACAACGGCAGCAAAACCCATCCACTGGAAGAGGCTAAGCGTTCCGGGCTGTACACACCAGATAGCCACACTGGCCATGAGGGTGAAGAGACAACCGCCTATGCTGCCTACCCATGTCTTCTTGGGCGATACACTGGGGAACAGCTTCCAAGGGAAGATGCCATGCAGAGTGAGTCCTGAGAGATAAGCAAACGTATCATTCACCCATAGGAAGATAAAGAGAGCCAGCGGATAAATCCAGGTATAAGCCATCTGCCCTGCTTCTATGTCGGTATTGATACTGAGCAAAGGAAGTAAGGCAAAGGGTAATGCCACATATAGCTGTGAAGCTAAGGCAAGGCTCCAGTTACGGATAGAATCCTGACTGCCGCGATATAGCTCGCTCACCATTATGTACATCAAGAGAAAAGCCCATACACCCATCACGCGGGGAGCTGTGATACTGCCAATGCAGAAAAGCCAGATGGCAGCCACCAAGATAAAACCTGCCAGTGAGTTGATGGCACGGGGCATACTGGCGCCTGCATGCTGGTTCATAACAGTACCAAACTCATAAAGGGTTGCTGCAGCAACTATGCCGAAAAAGAAAAAGGCGGTTATAGGGCTGTAAATTGTGCAGCCTGCCAGCAGCAATACATATATCAAACCTGTGAGGGTGCGAGTGATGAGATTTTTCATTGAACGTTGAGCGGTTAGCGAACATTGAACATTGAGCATTGAACATTAAGAGTTCCCCTCGCCCACGGGAGAGGGGTTAGGGGTGAGGCTGCTGGGGTGAGGCTGCTGGGGTGAGGCCGTTTTCTTCACTTAAGAGTTCCTCGGTACGGCTGCTCCAGGGACGGGGACCAAAGATGCGCTCTACATCCTCAGCAAAGATAACCTCACGCTCCACGAGGAGCTGAGCCAACTGGGCATGACCTTCGGTATGCTGACTGAGAATGTCCTTGGCACGCTGGTACTGCTCAGCTATCATCTTCTGCGTTTCCTTGTCTATGAGCTGGGCCGTAGCCTCGCTATAGGGACGCTGGAAGTTATACTCCTGATTGTTGTAATAGCAGATATTGGGCAACTCATCAGCCATACCCATGTAGGCAATCATACTGTAAGCCTGCTTGGTCACACGCTCCAAGTCGTTCATGGCACCACTGCTGATGTGTCCCGTGAAGAGTTCCTCTGCGGCACGGCCACCCAAGGTAGCACACATCTCGTCGAGCATCTGCTCACGCGTGGTGATCTGACGCTCCTCCGGCAAATACCAGGCAGCACCAAGGGCACGACCACGGGGTACAATAGTTACCTTGACAAGGGGATTGGCATACTGAAGCAACCAACTGATGGTGGCATGACCCGCTTCGTGAAGAGCAATGGTGCGCTTCTCCTCGGCAGTCATCACCTTGGTCTTCTTCTCCAGACCACCTATGATACGGTCAACGGCAGCCAAGAAATCATCCTTGCCCACAGCCTTCTTGCTGTTGCGGGCAGCTATCAGGGCAGCCTCATTGCAGACGTTGGCAATATCAGCTCCGCTGAAGCCTGGAGTCTGACGGGCCAGGAAGTCAATATCTACCGTATCATCGGTCTTCACAGGACGCAGATGTACCTGGAAGATTTCCTTACGCTCATTCACATCGGGCAGATCCACATGAATCTGGCGGTCGAAACGACCTGCACGCAGCAGAGCATTATCCAAGATATCTGCACGGTTGGTAGCAGCCAGGATGATCACACCGCTGTTGGTACCAAAACCATCCATCTCGGTAAGCAACTGGTTCAGCGTACTCTCACGCTCATCATTGGCACCCATCTGAATACCACGGCTACGGGCACGTCCCACAGCATCTATCTCATCAATGAAGATAATACAGGGGGCTTTCTCCTTGGCCTGACGGAAAAGGTCACGCACACGACTGGCACCGACACCCACAAACATCTCCACAAAGTCGCTACCCGACATAGAGAAGAAGGGAACATCTGCCTCGCCTGCCACAGCCTTTGCCAAAAGGGTCTTACCCGTTCCTGGAGGGCCTACCAGCAAAGCACCCTTGGGTATCTTACCACCCAATTCGGTGTATTTGCCCGGATTCTTCAGGAACTCAACTATTTCCTGTACCTCCTGCTTGGCACCAGCCTGACCCGCAACATCCTTGAAAGTAACCTTGGCAGCCTCTTCCTTATCTACCAACTGAGCACGGCTCCGACCAACGTTGAAGATACCCATAGGACCTCCACCGCCGCTACTGCTTCCACCACCGCCCATACGGCGCATGATGAAGATCCAGAAAAGGGCTATAAGGATTAAAGGACCAAAGCTCCACAGGAAATTGGAGATGGCGTCGCTTCCGTTCTCATATTTCACGTCACCGCTAAAATGACCGGCGTCATGCTCTTGCTCCACGAAGTCCTCCAGTTTGTCGTTGGAAGGATATTGTGACTGCACCACACTGGTAGCACCCGGTTTTATGTTGGTGGTAGGGAACACATCACGCAGATGCGAAGGCTCTACGTACATCATCAGCGTTCCTTCCTTCTTGTTTACAACAATCTTTTTGGCATAGCCCTTTCTGACGTAATCCTTGAACTGACTGTAAGTCACTTCCTTGGACCCGCCATCCAACAATGAGCCGCTGCCGCCGTTCAGGATAAGGAATCCCAGTACGACAGCAATAATCAGGTACAGCCAAGTAAGGCTGAACTGCGGATATTTGGGTTTCTTTTGTTTACTCATAGTTCTTTACTGTTTCTTTAATCCAGGTCGGGAACCTGTGTCAATTGGGCATCAGCCCAAAGGTGCTCTATGTCATAGAAGGCACGTTCCTCTGGCAACAGGATATGCACGATCACCTCAGCAAAATCCATTGCTACCCATTGAGAATACTGAAGGCCATCTACAGCCAACGGCTTCTGATGAGCCAGTTCCAACGCCTTATCGCCTACGCTGCGAGCCAGAGCCTGTATCTGTGAAGGGGAACCGCCAGTAGCAATGACGAAGTAGCTACAAATAGTATCTGGTATCTCTGACAAGTTCACCACAACAATGTTCTTACCTTTCTTATCCTGCATTCCCTGTACGATAGCTTCTACAAGGAGATTCTTTTCTTTCTTCAACTTTTTTATCATTTTTAATTGGCTACAAAGGTACAGAGAGTTATGCGATAATGCAAATTTTTTGTATTTTTTTGGCATAAAGTTTTGTCAGTTCGGAAAAAGTCCATACCTTTGCAGCGCAAAACGGGTTCATCCCGCAATTTATTGGGCTATGGTGTAATGGTAACACTGCAGATTCTGGTCCTGCCTTTCCTGGTTCGAGTCCGGGTAGCCCAACAAAAAAAAGCGTTTCACCATGTGAAGCGCTTTTTTTGTTAGCGGAAATGGATTAGGGATTAGAGATTAGCGGTTTTTTCCCGTTCCCGTTGAAAACACTCTCTAAACGGTAAACAGTAAACAGTAGTTAGCGGTTATGGGTTTGGAGTTAGAGAAGTTAAAGAAGTTAAGCCATTACCATTACACATGCAGAACTATCGGCTTTAACTCCTTAGCCCCCTCCCCCACGGATGAGTCCCCCTCTCCTTTCGGATAAGTTCCCCTCTCCCCGGAGAGGGGTTAGGGGTGAGGCTGGAGAGGCCGTTTATTTCAACTAAACGCCTCCACCTCCGCTGAGTAGTGCCCATAGATGTACTCCACTACCATGCGTCCGTATTTACCTTGGGCTGGAAGAAGGGTGGAAATGTATCCCATTGTCATGCGCCAATTGATTTCTATGCACGGACAG
>Ga0310786_10012507_pt1 | contig 10505 bp, 4 predicted proteins | sample AusTroGonzalo_MG_FD_203881 | JGI IMG/M metagenome (GOLD analysis project Ga0310786, IMG submission 203881) | Bovine rumen microbial communities from tropical cattle in Woodstock, Queensland, Australia - Gonzalo_03 (v2) (version 2) | ecosystem: Host-associated > Mammals > Digestive system >... | reverse complement strand
GCGCCTGAATCTGCCCCGTTCAGTTTCTACGGGAACACGCCAGAAGGCTATGGCAACTTCGTCATGAACGGCGCATGGTCTTCCGCTGCCGGCACGAAGATAACCTTCGAATCGAAGGTTTCAGAGACCAGTCCGCTGTTCCGCGTGAAGTTCCCGTCTACTAGCGACCTTTCCGCCTTCCATGGCACAATGCGCGTGGCGTCGAAATCCAGCGGCAAGGGTCCCTGCCATCTCTTGATGCAATCGGTCTCCATGCCCGGCACCGTCAGCGTTGGTTCCGGCGGGGTCTTCGGTGCGCTTGACGCGACGAGCGAGGTGTCCGTCGGCACTCTCGCGCTAGATTCCGGTGCGCGGATCGCCATTCCTGCGACCGCCTCGACAAACGGTGTCATCAAGGTTACGGGTTCTTTCTCCTGCTCCGGGTCTGTTCAGATAGACCTTTCGGCAATGCCGCTTCCGAGTTCGGGAAGGACGCCTATTCTTGTGTTGGCTTCCGGGTGCACCGGAAGCATGGACGAAAATGCGTTTGCCTTTGCCGCACCTGATTCAGCTTATGAATCGCTCCCGAAAAACGCCGCGCTTGTTGTGGATACAGATGACATCACAGGAGAGAGGACGCTCTACTTCTCCTGCCGGCCTGTCGTAATGCTGACCAAGAACGAAAGCCGCGATATGGAGTATGATCCGCTATATGCCCATTCCGCCGTTACCAATGCGACGTACTGGTCGGACTCGCTTCCTGTTCACGGAGGAGCTGACTATGTCGTTCCCAACGTCGTTCCCAACGGCTACACCGGCATGCGTACGCCGTTCACGACAGGGTCTTATGTGCTCCCGGCGAATTCCCTGTCTTTTGCGCGCGGCGCGGCGATGTCGCACAAGACGAAGCAACTCACGATTACGAACCTCGTGTTGTACGGCGGATCCGGCATCAACATCATGAAGCCGCGCCACGGACACACCGTGGAGACGTTCTACAATATGACGCTTGACGGAGAGACTCTTGAAACGCACTCCGGCGGCGACATCACCGTGTACGGATATTTCCAGCCTCCCGTCAAGGCGGTCCCCGCCATCAAGGGGTATACGATCAAATCTGAAATCACGGGCGACGGCGACTTGGTGTTCAAGGCCAACGGCAGCTCCACATGGCCGAACGGATATTTTGCCGCGACCGGCATCAACACGAACTTCTCCGGGACGATTCGTCTGACCATGTCCGACGGCACCACTTCGAACAAGGATCTGACGCCAGATGACATCTATGCGAGATTCGACGTCGAGGACGGGCGCAACCTCGGCGGGCCGCTCGCCGCGTTTAACGCCAAGGCCATTCAGATAGACCATGCCTGCATGCTGCGCACGACAGGCGCGGACATCAAGCTCGCAGAACCTACGCGCGGCATATATGTCGGCACAAAGGCGCGCTTCAACGTGCAGAGCGGACACACCCTCTCGATCACCTCGCCACTTGCGGTTAATGGTACGCTCGTCAAGGAGGGCGTCGGCGAGCTGGCGCTGGGCGGAACGCTCCGCTTCGGGAGTGACGGCGCGAGCGAAACGCCGACAGAAGGATCAAACAATCTTGTCGTGACCAATGGCACGCTTCGCATACTGGCCGCCGAGGCGTGCAACGGACTGTCCATCGGCTTCGCCGAAGGCGCCAAGCTCGTAATCCCGGTCGGAACGTCCGACGCGGACCTTGCGCGATACGGGCTTGTCAATACGAAGGCTGCGACGCCGTTCTCGACTTCTGCCGCGAACGGTAAGATCGTCGTGAAGTTCGACTGCGACGGCTTGGATGAGTCAAAGAGCTACATGGTCGGCATTTGCACCGTTCCTTCGTCCGCTGCGGCGTCCGTGCTGTCCATGATAAGCGTCGAGAAGCCCGCCGTGAAGGGTTTTTCCGTCGTTGTCGAGACCGTCGCCGACGGCGACAACGTCACTGTTGTTGGAAACCTGCAACGACGCGGCTTCGTGATTTCCTTCAGGTAAGGCGCATCGTGAGAATCCCATGCGGGACGATCCTGGCTGCCGCTGCGGCGTTTTCGGCACCGCTGGAAGGCAACTGTGTGGCAACATCTGAGACAGGCGGGAAACCCGTCGCCCTGAAAGCCGCAGACAAGGTTCCCGAGACTTCTGCCGAAGAGGCACAGGAGGTGCAGGTTCCCGCTGCGGCGATGCCTACGCTTCAACCGCTGACATGGAAGCTGCCGAAGCGGTTCGCCTCGCTCAAAGGCGGCAGACTCGTCATAGACGTGCCGCGCGAATCCTACGGCGCGGACGCCGTGGCGAGGGCTGTTCTTCCAGTCGCGCTTTTCAATGGCGAGAAGGGTTTTGCATTTTCCGTCGCTGCAAACGGGAGCGGTCTTGCCAAGCCGACCAGGCCGTGGCTTGGCCTCAAGGTCCAGCTGCACTGGAGGGAGCGCGCGACCGGACGCGAGGCATACCCCAACTGTCTGAATAAGACGGGCGACTTCGGCTGGGCGGAGATTCGAAACGACGCTTCGTTCGACGGCGCTACGCCGGACTTCGTAGAGCTCGTGTTCGGACTTCAGGGGACAAGCGGTCGTGTCGAGTTCGATCTCGCCACTCTTTCCGGAGCCCCGCTGCAACCGCTCTTCCGCCGCATCAACCAGGACTGGCGAGATCTTTCATTGCATGCAGCCTCGCAGCTGCGCGGCTGCATGCTGCCCGCCCGTGCGACCACAGAGAATGACATCGCCGCGCTGGCGTCATGGGGAGCAACGCTCGTCCGATTCCAGATGATCCGGAACTGGAGCGCCGAAGACGACAACCGTGACATCCCGGAATTCACGGTCTGGCTTGACACTCGCCTAGCCAACCTCGAAGATGTGCTGCGCTGGGCGGGAGCGCGCGGAATGAAGGTCGTCGTCGATCTCCATGTCCCGCCCGGCGGTAAACGACCAGGCGACCGCCAGATGAACATGTTCGAGGAGGACCGGTTCGCCGATGCCTTCGTAGAAATCTGGCGCCGTATCGCCGCGCGGTTCCGGGGAAATGCCGCGATCTACGGCTACGACCTCATCAACGAGCCGTGGCAGCATCACCGTGTGAGGCATGACTATTGGACGCTCCAGCGCCGCGCCGCCGAAGCCGTGCGCGAAATCGATCCGTCCGCTCCGGTTATAGTCGAGGCGAACCAAATGGCGGCTCCGGCGGCTTTCGCCTACCTTTCGCCGTTGCTCATGGAAAACGTCATATACCAGGTTCACCTCTACAAACCAGAGGAATATACCCATCAGGGCGTGAGGGGATCGGCGTCGGGTCTTCGGTGGCCCGATCCAGGTCGCGGATGGGACAAGGACTTCCTTCGCAGGGAACTTGAGCCGGTGCGCGAATTCCAGCTTCGTCACGGTGTGCGTATATACGTCGGCGAGTTCTCGGCCATTGCCTGGGCTGAAGGCGCAGAGAACTACCTGCGCGACTGCATCGAGCTTTTCCGGGAGTACGGCTGGGACTGGACCTATCATGCCTTCCGAGAATGGGCTGGGTGGAGCGTGGAGCACGAAGGCGCGGACGCAGCGCATATGGTTCCATCCTCCGACAATCCGCGCAAGCGGGTCTTGACGGATGGCATCAGGGGAGTATGGAAGGGAAAGTGTCATGAATAGAATTCCTTTTGCAGGAATGGTGTGTCTCGCTGCGGCGAGCGCGTCTGCCGACCTTGACATCAGGAACTACGGTGCAAGTGAGGCAGAGGTCTGCACTGCGGCAATCCAGAAGGCGCTTGACGAAGCGGATCGGGCTGGCGGGGGAACTGTGGTGATCCCTGCCGGAACTTGGACGACAGGCACGATGTGGCTTCGCTCGCGCGTCGAACTGCATCTAGAGAAAGGCGCGGTGCTGAAGGGCAGTACACGCATGGAGGACTACAACTCCAACGACGCATTCCCGGAGAACTTCTGGAACGTCGGCGAGGAATGGAGCGGCGCTCACCTCGTCCTCGGATACAAGGTAGAGGGCGCGTCAATCACCGGCGAGGGGGTCATCGACGGAAGCGGCAGCGCGTTCTTCGGAGAGTGCGACGAGGACAGCCGTTTCCCTGCGTACAAGTACGGGCTCAAGCTCCACCCGAAGGACCGCACGTGGTTCCGTCCGGGGCCGATGGTGGCTTTTTTCCTCTCCAAGGACATCCGCCTTTCTGGAGTGACGCTTGCCGACACGCCGGCTTGGACGGCGCATTTCCGCTGCTGCGACGGGCTTGATATCCGCAACGTGACGATCGACGCCGACCGCACGATCGCCAACTCCGACGGCTTCTCCATCGACTGCACGCGCAATGTCGTCGTCGAGGGCTGCACGATCAAGACGGGCGACGACGGGTTCGCCATCCGCGCAAGCTGCCGTCAGCCGGGCCATGCCGAGGAACATCCGTGCGAGAATATCCGCATCGCCAACTGCGACATCTGGAGCTGCTGCTACGGCGTGCGCTTCGGCATCGGAACGGGGACGGTGCGAAACGTCGTCGTGGAGGACTGCCGATTCCATGAGTCCTACTCCGGCATCGGGTTCACGCCTGGGTGGATTCCCGGGAAAAAAGGCGTGTACATCGAGGACATCCGCGTGGCGCGGTGCGACGTCCTGGAATGTTCGAGGCCCGCGGAGTCCTACGACAGGTCCGACGACTGGCGAATCCGCGACATCACGTTCGAGAACTGCCGTTTCGAGTCGCTCCTGCCGAGCGAGTTCAAAGGCTCCGCGTCGCGCAGTCCCGAGAACATAACGTTCCGCAACTGCGTGCGCAGACATCTCGACGCGCTCAGAGTGCGCCATCATCTGGGCTGGGGAGGGGAGCGCTCCAGGAAGTTCATCGAACGCGGGCAGGTGACGAACCTGCGCCTCGATAACTGCCAGCCGTCCGAGGAGCGCAAGGGCGTGCTCGCCCTCTCTTTTGACGACCGCAACTTCGACGACTGGGTGAAGTCCCTGCCGCTCTTCGAGAAGTACGGCGCGCATGCGACGTTTTTCGTGTCGGGTCCGATCGACGGCGAGGCCGCGCACCTGATGAAACGGCTGTCGGAAGCCGGGCATTCCGTGGGACTCCACGGCCTACGGCACGCCGACGCCGAAGAGGCGATCGCCACGATGGGGGCGGACCGCTACTACAAGGAGGAGATCGAGCCGCAGCTGGAGCCATGCCGTGTCGCGTACATTCCGGTTCGTTCCTTCGCCTATCCGAACTGCCGCCGCTCGGACGAGGCGGACGCCTTGTTCAGGCGGATGGGCTTCAAGCATGTGCGCGGCGGGCACAAGGGCGTGGCGCCCTTTGATCCCAAGGGCGAGAAGCAGGGTGGCCTAAAGTCGATCCACACGGTTGACAGCGCATTCTTCCCGTCATCGGAATCCCCGGTGCGTTTCCGTCTCGACACGGTGATGGTCGGCGAGGCGTACCACACGGACCTTGAAGACATCCTAAAGTGCATTCGTCGCAGCTTCGAGCGCAAGGAGGTGTTCGTGCTCGCCTCGCACGGCATCTCGCCGAATGCGAAGGGCATAAACATGAAGACCGAGTGGCTTGAGCGCATCCTTGCGACTGCCAAGGAATGCGGCGTTGCCGTCCTCGGGTTCGACGAACTGTGAGGAGGAAAGCAATGGCAACAGAAACTGCACTCAACGGAAAGCCGTATGCGCGCTGGGCGCTTGCGCTCTTTCTTGCTCTGGCATCCGCCGCGGACGCGTCGTCCGCGGGCCCCGACTGGGACAAGGCCATGATAGTCGGCGGAACCCCGGGGGACAGGATATGCTACGGGGCCGGGGAGGAAATCGAGTTTACGCTGCGGCTTGTCGGCGTCATTGGCGAGCTTCCGCCCGATACGTACTTCGTCGACTGGAGCCGCCGAGGCGAGGACGGCGTTGTCGAGAAGGGTCGCGCGGCGCTGCCTCATCCGAAGGACGGAATCAAGGTGAAGACGAAGATGGCGGTGCCGGGATGTGTCTTCTTAGAGGCGAATGTCGTGACGGCCGACGGCAAGCGCGTCCCAAAGAAGCACAGATGGGAACCGCGAGTGTTCTTCCAGGGCGGGGCGTGCGTGGAGCGCGAGGCTATACGGGGAGGAACGGAACCGGCGGACTACGACGAGTTCTGGACTTCCTGCATGGCTCAGCTGTCGAAAGTGCCGATGAAGGCAAAGGTTGAGAAAGTTGTCATTCCCGATGACAAGGCAGATTGCTACAGCCTGCGGATCGACTGCGCGGGGCCTCGTCCCGTCACCGGATACATGACGGTGCCAAAGCGCGTTGGCGACAGAAAGTTTCCACTGACTGTCGGTTACTGCGGCGCATCCCACAACAACCTCAACCCTCCTTCGCGCGGCTCGCATGACAGCATCCACATCGACATCACGGTTCCGGGATTTGACCTGGGGCGCGACGATGCATACTTGAAGGATTTTTTCAAGACAATTTGCCTGAGCGGCAACGAGTACGGCTTTTCCCCGGAGCAGCTGAAGGACAGGGACGACTGCTACTGGAAATGGGTCATATTGCGCGCCGTCAGGGTTCTCCAGTGGGCGATTGCGCTGCCCGAGTGGAACGGGAAGGACCTTTCGCTCAGTGCGGGCAGCCAGGGGGCGTGGCAGGCGTTGCACGCTGCGGCGCTCTTCCACAAGGTCACGGAAGTGACGGCCAACATCGCCTGGGGGTGCGATTGGACGGGACAGGCAGAGATACCAGACCGGCTGCGTTCCACGTATCGCCCGAAGTGCTGGTTTCCCGCGATGGCCTATTTCGACCCGGTGTTCGCCGCGAGGCGCATAAAGTGTCCCGTGTCGCTGGTGGCGAGGATGGGCGACACGTGCTCGCCGCCGACTTCGCTGACTGCTCTCTACAACGAACTTTGCGTGCCGAAGTCGATCACATACCAGCAGGGACGCTCCCACGGGTGGAGCCCTGGCGGAATGGCGGTCGAGTCCGTGAGTGATCGATGCGCCGCGCCTCTGGACATGGTGCGAGCGGCGGTGTCGCGCGGTGAGAAGTCCGTCTCGGTTCCAAAGGCGCGCTACTTTGTCGCGCCAAGGGAGGGCGAAAAGACATATCTGAAGCTTACGGGGCTAAAGGACGTCACCATAGACTTCAACGGCTCGGAGCTCGTCGGACTTGTCCGCGCGCGCATGCTTGCGCTCTCCGGGTGCACGAACGTGACGATCCGCAACGTCACCGTCGACTATGCGCCGCTCCCGTTTACGCAGGGGCGCATCGAGAAGGTCGGCAAGGGCGGCGAGTGGGACGTCCGCATCCTCGGCGGCTACCCCTGTCCCACTGCGAAAGCGGTGGCGCAGGTCGGGAACGCCTGGCCGATACAGGCCTACGACGGAAAGACGCTTGAGCTGAAGAACCCGATGCGGTTCCGCGATGGAATCAAGATCGAAAAGACCGGCCTTGACACCTATCGCATCACAGGCGGGCTGGACAGGCGCGGGGATGTTGGCGACATAGCCGTGTTCAGCTGCAAGGAAGACCGCATGGCGACGGACACTTCTGCGGTGACCGACAACAGATGCGTAGACATCACGTGGGAGAACGTCACTGTCTATTCCACCCCGCACGGTGTCGGGTTCTACGACGAGCTGTCCGAGAAGACGGTCTTCCGCAACTGCCGCCTCGTGCCGCGTCCGCCTGAGACGGATATTGACAAACGCGAGCTGCGGCGTCTCAGGAGCGGCAACCACGACGCGTTCATGTGTAGGGGCGCGGTGGTCGGTCCGCAGATAATCAATTGCGCGGCCCTTTACCACTGCGACGACTGTGTCAACATCGGCGGCAAGTATGCGGTTGTCGTCAAGAAGGAGGGGCGTACGCTGCGCGTGCTGGCGGACGGAATCGGCGCGAGCATTGGCGAAGGCCATCCGCTGCAGATATTCGCGTACGACGGTCGCGTCCTTCCTGAGGCGACGGCCGCTTCTGTAAGGCGCGTCGGCGGACGCACTGCGGAAGAGCTTGCGTTTCTCAAGGGCCAGACGCTCTGGCCGAGTCTCGCGGAAAGCTGCTCCATTGCGCTTGCCGTCACGCTCGACAGGGACATGGAAGTGCCGCTCGGGTCGCTGGTGATATCCCGTCGCCATACGGGGGACGGCTTTGTGGTGAAGGGCTGCCATTTCGGTCGCAACCGCGCAAGGGGGATGATACTCCAGGCGTCGGACGGAGTTGTCGAGGACAATTTCATCGACCATCCATACGACCTCGGAATGAAGATATCCATGAGCTACCTGTGGCTTGAGGGAAGCTGCGGGTCGAACATAAAGGTGCGCGGAAACCGTATAGAGAAAGACGGCGGCGGCACGGGCATATATGTAGGCGGCACGCCCGGTGCGAAGGGCGGCAGGATCCCAAGCGATGCCCACAGGAACATCTCCTTCCTCGACAACGTGATAAGCGGCGTCGGCTGCGGTCTGGACATAACCGGATGCACTGATGTCGTCCTCGACGGAAATGACATCAAGGTGTCGAAGGGCAAGGGACCTCCGGTAATTCTTGGAGATGTCAAGAACGTGCGGAGGAAGGAATGAGGCATTTGACGACCGCATCGGTTGTTGTCGCGGCATTGTCCGTATGCTTTGCCGACGCGGATGCGGCACGGACTCCAAAAGACCTGCTTGTGGAGGTGAACTCGCGGATAGAGCGTGAGTTTATCTCCGCAGACGGCCTTATGCTGGACTATGTTGGCGAGATTCCCACTCCGGAGGAGATAGCCGATCTCAGGCCCAACGCAATGGGTTGGTGGTCTCCTGTCGAAAACGGATCGATGTTCACGGGCGAGTGGCTGCCTTCGCTGATGGCCGAAGGCGAGGTGCGCAAGCCGCTTGTCGAGCGCTGCGTGAGGGGGCTGCTGAAGATGAGCGAGATTTCTGACGTGCCGGGATTCATTGCCAGAGGAACCGGGACGGACGGTGTAAGCCACCATCCCTGCGGGTCTAACGACCAGACGGATCCCTGGTTTCTCGGACTTATTGAATATTGTCGCTGGCAATATGCCGACCCAAAGCTCAAGACACGAGTGCTGGATCGTCTGGTCTTTGTCGCAAGGGCACTGGAGGCAAATCAGTGGGGTGTTCCGTGCGACGGGGCGTTCAAAGGGGAGAACCGTGGCAATCTCATGTCGGAGTCCATGCCGTTTTGGGGCAAGTCGCGCCTCATGTACACACTCAAGTCCCTTAGCCTCTTGACGGGTGATGAACATTGGGAGAATGTCTATGGTTCCATCAAGGCAGGTGCGTTGGATGATATAGAATCAGGCGGGGAGGCAGATGTGAAGGTCTTCAAGACCTGCTATTCGAACGGTGTTTGGATCTATGTTTCCAGCGTGCAGTCGTTGGCGCGTCTGGTCAGCCTGGAGGAAAACGAGTCTGACCGGACGAGGATCAAGAAGGGTCTTTTGCGCTTCGCCTCCAGGGTTGCGCCGCTTATGAGGCGAAGAGCCGATTATGCAAACACATGTGAACGCCCATTCAAGTACGCGAACTGGCGTACGGGCTATAAATGGAGACCGCAGAAGACGCAGAAGGATGCCGAGAGCGTGGCGTGTTCGGGCAATATCGAGATTCTCGGCAGACGCAAGGAGTATGAGCGGAATCGAATGTCTGTCCCCCTGGCTGCGGCGGCAATATGCGCACTCGCCGACAGGGACATGTACCGCGAGGAGATACTCTTGACCCTTCGGCACTACGACTACACGACTCCGAACATCAGCGAATTCTTCCATGCCGCCATTGCGGCGTCGGCTTTGTAGCGGTTTGCGCCTTTCAAAGAGGCTCGCTGCCTGACGAAACTGACGAACGGTCCGTTTGACGCGGAAGGCGGACATGGGGGTCAAAAGGGTCAGAGCAGAATGCCGCTAACTTAAGGCTAGTGGGGACAGCCCCCATGTGATTTTGTACTCCGGCAGGCTTGTCGGGAACGACAAGGGCGGGCTTTACGAAAACCTTGTGGCCGGAGAGCTTGAACGCAAGGGCCTGTATCTCTACTACTTCAAGAACGAGGAAGGATCGCGCTAGGTCGAATTTGCGATCGAACGCGACGGCGGCATTGTGCCCATCGAGGTGAAGTCATCGAACGACGCGGGGATTGCCGCCACGCCAGCTGTTTTGGTATCATACGCGCTATGCGTGGAGAACGAAATATGGAGTTGTGGAAAATGAAAAGATTGGCTTTAGTCGCGGTTGCGGCTGCGGCAATCTGCACGTCTGCCTTTGCGGACGTTCCGCTGGCTGGTGATTGGTACGTGGAGGGCGACGGCTTCGCCGGCACTGCACGGCTGCCTGGTACGCTCGCAGCGGCGCATCTCGGGAAGCGGTGGACGGAACGCGACTTCCATACAACGATGGATTTGCCGCAGTCCGAGGCGCTCGTACAGGAATGGCAGTATGTCGGCAAGGCGACGTGGACGCGCACCGTTGAACTGACGGAAGCAGACTGCGAGCATCCGATGGAGATATTCCTCGAGCGCGTCATGTGGGCGAGCGAGGCGTTTTGGGACGGCGTCAGCC
>Ga0310786_10012505_pt1 | contig 10506 bp, 6 predicted proteins | sample AusTroGonzalo_MG_FD_203881 | JGI IMG/M metagenome (GOLD analysis project Ga0310786, IMG submission 203881) | Bovine rumen microbial communities from tropical cattle in Woodstock, Queensland, Australia - Gonzalo_03 (v2) (version 2) | ecosystem: Host-associated > Mammals > Digestive system >... | reverse complement strand
GATATGGCGCGGACACCACACGTTGATGACGTAGGCCGCCGCCTTCACCTCGCGGCAGAAGCTCGCCCGCATCGCGTCCTTGGTCGAATGGTGGTTGGCCTTGCACACGGTGACGGGGCCGACGCGCTGGCCCACGAGGCCCTCGTAGTCCACCATCTTGCCGTCCGGTCCCGTCAAGTCCCGGCTCACGTCGCCGCCCGTGAAGAACGAGAATGGCCCGTAGTCGATGCGAAAGCCCATCGAGAGCGAATTTTGGTTCAGCTTCTTCTTGCCCGTCGCCTTCACATGCGCTGCGGCGTAGTCGAACGTCTCCTCGCCCTGGCCCGTCCAGCAGACGCCATTCGCGCAGATGTTGCGCACCGAGAAGAGCGCGCGGTACTTCCCCTCGTCATCGTGCATCAGGCGGATCTGATCACGCGCGCCCGGACGGAACGGTTCCTGCACGAGGCCATACTCCTTCTGCTTCGCGGCGACGAACTCTTCAATCATGATCCGTCCGGCTGTGTCGTCATTGCCATATTGTCCGTGGTTGGGGAACTGGTGGTCGTAGAAGCGACCCACCGTGAAGTTTTCTCCCAGCAGCGCAAGTCCGCACACGCGCCGCCCGTCCTTCGCCGCCACGCTACGCAGCTTGGGCGTGCCCGAATGGTCGTGGTGCCAGTGCGAGAGCATCATGTAGTCGAGATGCGTCAGGCCTGGCGCCACGCGATGGATGTAGCGCGTCACCCATTCGCCGCCGAGGCGCGCGGAGGACGGCAGGCGCGGGATGAACTCCAGCTCGTGCGGACGAAAATGGTCGCCCGTGTCGTTGACCATTGCCGTACCGTCTGGGAAACGGTAGAACATCGATTCGCCGCAACCCGTATAGATGAAATGCAAGTCCATCTCGCCCGGCTTCCACGCCGGCAGCGGTCGCCCCTTCTCCGGCGCATCGGGCACGGCCACCAGCCGTTCGCCCGGCGAGGTCGCCGCGTATGTTCCCGACAGTCCCGTCGCCGCGCATGCGGCGAGGAAATTGCGCCGACTCAAGTTCATTGCCATCATCATTCTCCTTTTGCTTCCGGCCCGAAGCGGGCCACAAATTCATCTTCCGTTATGACCGGTATCCCCAGTTCGCGCGCCTTGCGATTCTTGCTCGAAGTCGAGGCGGCGTCGTTGTTGACGAGAAAGTTCGTCGCGCCGGAGACCGATCCCGCCACCTTGCCGCCCGCCGACTCCACGTACGCCTTGAAGGCGTTGCGGTTGGCGTAGTGGTGCACATCGCCCGTGATCACGAACGTCAGTCCGGCGCAGATGCCCGTTGTCGGCGCGGCCTGGTGCGCTTCCAGCTCCACCTCGCCCAGCAGATCGTCCACGACCGCCAAGTGGCTCGGATCGCGGCACCATTCCACAAAGGCGGCAGACTTGCCGGGGCCGATGCCCTCGATGCCGGCAAAGACATCGTCGCCCTGGGCGAAGAGATCGTCCGGTCGGCCTGCAGCACGCGCGGCGTCGAAGAGTTCGCGCACGGGATAGGCGCCGAGCAACCGCTTGGCGACATCCGGCCCGCACAGCGGAATGGACAGCGCCACCAGGAACTTCACCGCACCGCACCGCCGCGCCACTTCGATCGACGCGCAGATGTTGTCGGCCGACTTTTCGCCAAAGCCCTCCATCGCGGCAATCTCGTCGCGATGCGCGCCCAGGCGGTAGATGTCGGCAAATGTCTTGATCCAGCCCTTGTTGACGAACTTCGCAAGCGTCTCGCCCGCGAGACCATCGATGTCCATGCCGTCCTTCGAGACGAAGCGCATGAACTTGCGCAGCTCGCGCGCCGCACATTCCGCGTTCGTACATTTGAGCGTCCGTGTGCCGGAATCGGATTCCTTCACTTCCGTCGGCGCGCCACACACGGGACATTTGTCCGGGATGCAAAACGCACCCACCTTCTTCGTGACGGCCACCACCTTGGGAATGATCTTGTTGGCCTTGATGACGGAAAGCTCCGTGCCGGGGCCGCCGATGCCGAGCCGTTCGCATTCCGAGATGTTGCACAGCGAGGCACGCTTGACGGTCGTGCCTTCCAGCGGCACCGGACGAAACACCGCGACCGGCGAAATGGACGCGACGGCGCACGACCATTCGATCTCCTCCAGAACCGTGGCCGCCGTTTCGTCCGCCCACTTGAAGGCCAGCCCCGCGCGCGTGGCGTGGTGGCCCGTGACGGAACCGGTCTTCGCGTAGTCCGTGTCATCATAGGCGACGACGAGTCCATCCACGGGGAACGGCTGCGCGCCACTGGTCACCTTGTCGGTCCAGCGCGCAATCGCCGCCGCGACGGACGCCTCGTCCGGCGTGTCGATCCGTTCGCGTTCCACGGAGGAGAGTCCCAGCCTGTCCAGAAAATCCATGCGCGCCCCCCATGAACGCAGGGATTCGTCTGCATGCACCAGCGTGAACGGCACCCACTGCAGGTTGCGGCGGCGCAGCTCGTCCACATCCTTGAGCGTCAGCGAGCCCGAGGCCAGGTTGCGGGGATTGGCGTAGTCTTCCTGGCTTTCGGCCAGGAACTCCTCGAAGTCGGCGTAGGAGATGACCGCCTCTCCGCGCACGACGAGGTGCCCTTTCGCGGGAACGGTCTTAGGGATGCCGCGAATGCCGGCAGCAAGATGTGTAATGTTGGTGCCCGTATGGCCATCGCCGCGCGTCACGACCTTGGACAGGACGCCCTTGTCGTAGGTGACAACGAGCGTTAGACCGTCCAGCTTCCAGCTCAGCCAGATCGGACGGCCCTCCGCCCACTTCGCGACTTCCGCCACCTGCTTCGTCTTGGCGAGCGAGAGCGCCGGAAACTCGTGCGCCTCCTTCTGCCCGGCGACGTCGTCGGCAGAGACCTTGTGGGTTGGCGAATCGGGCAGGACTACGCCCGTTTCCTCTTCCAGCGCCTTGAGTCGGTCGAAGAGCGCGTCCCATTCGAAATCGGACATCAACTCGCCGCGCCCGCCGTAGTAGGCGTCGGCGGCGGCATTCAGCTGCGCGATCCATTCGCGCATCTGTTCACGTGCGTCGGCCATGGGCGGCGATGCTCAGTAGTTGACGTTGATGATGCCGGGCGTCGGACGGAATTCCTGCTCGCCCTCGCCTATGCAGCCCGCAAAAAGCGTCAACAGTCCAATCGTCGCCAGAATCAAAAGAAGGTTGTGTTTTTCCATGGCTTAATTATATCATAATTTCGCTTACTTTTGAAGGTGCGAGCGCACGCAAGGTATGCTATAATTTTCGGCACGAAAGGACTTTCAGACATGAACCGACAACTGACGACACATTCACCCGATTTTCGCCCCCTCGCCACGCGCCTGTGGCGGCTTGCCGCCGCAATCGCCACCGTGTGCTCAATCATGGGTGCCCAAGAAGTTTCGGCGGACACGACACCGCAGCCGACGTTCAAGATGGATCGCAACGTGATGGCCAAAGCCTATTGGCAGATCTGGAACGATACTGTCCAGGCAACGATCGACGCCGACATCGAAAAGTACCGCAAGGCCGATGCCACAGTCGAAGTCGCGGCGCCCGACGGCACGGAAGTGACGGTCGAGCAGACCTCCCACGCCTTCTTCTTTGGCGCGCACATCTTCAACTTCAACCAGCTTGGGCACACGGAATGGAACGCGCGCTACAAGGAACTGTACGGCACGCTCTTCAACTCCGCCACGGTCGCGTTCTACTGGAAGACGCTGGAACCCTACCAGGGCCAAGTGCGCTTCCAGGAAACATACGCCGATACCGAAGGTTTCTGGAACGCCTGCCCGCATCCAAAGGAACAGCCACATTGGCGGCGTCCCGCGCCCGACCCCGTCATCGCGTTCCTCAAGACACGCGGCTGCCGCATCCATGGCCATCCGCTCTGCTGGGGGAACAACGCCTGGATGACGCCGAGCTGGATATGGGACGAATTCTGTCCGAAGGCCGAGAAGGAAGCGCTTGAGGACGCGAGCGGCGTGAAACTGCCAGGACACGATTGGCATCTTCCGATGGGCGTAAAGGAGGTTGGCCGCGATGAGAGCAATGCGAAGGGCGTCCTTTCGTGGCCGGCGTCTTGGAAGCAGATATTCGAAAGGCTTTCCGAAGACAAGGTCGCCGAGCTCTGTCCCACCTACTTCGCGAACTTGAACAGGTTCACCTTCGCGCGCGTGCGCCAGATCGCCGCGAAGTATGGCACGCGTGTCGATTCGTGGGATGTCTGCAACGAGTCCTCGCCCGACTTCCACGGCACATCCGCAACGGGACGGCCCTTCCAGCGCTCGCCGCGCTATGGCGTCACCGCCGGCGACCTTTGCCTCAACGCCTTCAAGGTGGCGCAGGAGACCTTGCCGAAGACCGCGTGGCTCAACATCAACGACTACGCCATGAACACGAACTACCTCGCGCAGATCGCGGATCTCGAGTCGCATGGCTGCCGCATCGACGTGGTGGGATCGCAAATGCATCTCTTCAATCCGGCGGAGAGCGTGAACATCGCGCGCGGCGAAGGCCCTGCGCACCTCAGGCCGGAGAACCTGGCCGCGCGGTTCAAGATGCTGTCAAAGGCCGGCAAGCCCATCCACCTTTCCGAAATCACGATCACCGCGCCCGACAATTCGCCGCGCGGACAAATGGTGCAGGCGATCATCCTGCGCAACCTCTATCGTGCATGGTTCGCAGTGGAGAAGATGAACGGCATCACCTGGTGGAACGTGGTGGACGACTGCGGCGCGCCAGGGGAACCGTCTATCTCCGGCCTCTTCACCCGCGATATGCGTCCGAAGACCGCCTATTTCGCAATGGACGATCTCGTCAACCGCGAATGGAAGACGCGCCTCTCAGCAAAGGTCACGAACGGCAAGGTTTCGTTCCGCGGTTTCCGCGGCCGCTATCGCCTCGCGTGGAAAGATGCCAGCGGAAAGGAACACGTGCGCATTAGCGAGATTCGCTAAATGTCCCTTCCTTTGTCATCAGGCACCTGAACCTTCAGGGCAAGCGTCAATTCAACTTACCCCGAAATGGCGCAGCGCGGCGGCGACACCGTCCTCGTCGTTGGACAGCGTAGTATAGTCGGCGGCAGCCAAGACCTCCGGGCAGGCGTTCGCCATAGCAACGCCCACGCCCGCCGCCTCGACCATCGTGAGGTCGTTACCGCCATCGCCAAACGCCATGCAGTTGGCGAGCGTCAATCCCAACGCCTCGGCAAAGCGCCTCAAGGCCTCGCCCTTGTGCGCAGTCTTGGCGTTGAACTCCAGGTTGTTCCACGTCGAGGACGTCACCTTGATCGACGGAAACGCCGCCGACACTTCGTCCGCAATCGCCTGCATCGCCGCCGGATCGGCGGTGAGGCGGGTGAACAGCATGATCTTCTGCACGTCCCCTTCCGACGCCGTGGCCGTCAGGTGCGCCTTCAGTTCGGGCACGCCCTTCCGAAACTCGGCGATCATCTTCAGGTAGTGCGCGTCGGTTGCGTAGTCCGCCGCCTTCGCCTTGAACGCCTCAGTCATCCAACCCCAGTTGCTGCGGTAGCAGTCGTAGATGACGTCGTAGCGATCCAACACGCGCATCACCGCCAGCGCGACATCCAGCGGAATCTCCTCGCGGACGAGCGCCGCATCCGTCGCGCGATCGAACACCTGCGCCCCATTGACGGTGATCGCGTAGCGCACGAACGGCAAGTCGCGGATGCATTCGGGCATCATGCCGAAGAAGCGTCCCGTCGTGGGGACGATCAAAACGCCCTTCGCCGCCGCGTCGGCGAGCGCGGCACGATTGGCTTCCGAAAGCCGTTTGGCCGAATCGAGCAGCGTACCGTCCAGATCAAGCGCAACAATCTTGATGTCATGTTCCATGTTTGAAAGTTTGAAAGTTTGAGAGTTTGAGAGCGCGGGCGGCGGGTTCAGCGGCCGCGGACGGTGAAAAGGCCGCTGATGGCCTTGCGCAGCGTACGGATTTCGACCGCCAGCACCTTCCCCAGCTGCGCCTGGCCCTCGGGCGAGAGAATCTTCGGCACCTCGTCGCGCGGCACGGCGGCCGTGGCGTCGGCAACGACCACGTTCCGGCTGCCCTGCGGCAGATAGGGATAGCAGAAGTCGGGACCCGGCAGGAAATGGCCGTCCTCCATCGGCGCGCCCGTTTCGCGGCAGATGCGCCCGTCGCCCGTCGCGTCCAAAATGACATGCCCGCGCAACTCCGCCTCCTGCCCGTCGGACAACCGCACCACAACGCCCGTCACGAATCCGTAGCGTCCGCGCACCACGCGCAACAGCGTAGCGTTCTCGACGATCTTGGCCTTCCGCGCCGCATAGATCTTGCGTGTCGCGTCGGAAAGCCGTCCCGGCACGACCACGGCGCAGGCGCCACGCTGCGGGAAGGCCGTGCATGCCGCCGTTGCCATCGCGAGGGAATCGCCCACCACCAGCGCATCGCCGTCGGCCAACACGGGAACCCGGCGCGGCGGCGGGAAGTTGACGCCTTCCACAACCTTGCCAAGGCACTGGTCCAGCGCCCGCGTGTCATGCGAAATGTACGAACCATGCGAATCCATGAACACCACGAGTCGGCGCATCTCCTCGTCCGTGAGGCGCACGCCCTTGTGCCCATTCTTGACCTTCGCATAGAGCCGCGAGGCGCGCGCCCCCACCTTGCCGGGCTCGGTGTAGGGCTGCACGTACTGGTCGCCCTGGACGCTCTTCGTCCACCAGTCCGGCCCCACGTACCGCTCCGAATAGTAGTGCACCAGTCCGCGCGACATGATCTCGATGAAGGACGTGTTGAAGCAGTAGGGATTGAGCCAGATGTCGCCCGCGCGAAGATCGGGCATCTTGGCGGGATTGCGCTTCTCGCCGTGGCAGGACACGCACTTCGCGTCCAGAACGCCCTGCACGAGACGCGGATAGTTAAACGGCTTCGAACCTTCCGGCTCCGGCGTCAGCTCCGACGGCGGACGCCGGAAAGCCTGCGGCGCGGCGGCGGACGCGGCGGCGGCACGGCCATGCCGCGACTCGTGGCAGCCGTTGCACGTGAGCCGCTCGCCCGCCTGCGCATAGGCGACGGTCCGCATGGACTGCACCGCGCAGCCGTTTTCGTCGAGCGCCTGGAAATAGACGGGCGTCTTGACCGGCACGCTGAAGTGCGCGCTGCCGTCCGCCTCCACCGGCACGGTACCCAGGCATTGTCTTCCGCCCATCTGATCGATCACGCCCAAGCGCGGATGGCCGTCCATCGGCTCCGTCTTGGGAAACACCTGCCACACGCGCAGCGCCGTGATCTTCACGCCCTCCGGGAACGGGTAGCGCGAGTTATAGACGTTGACCAGCCCGTAGGCCGCAGTCTGCGGCAGTTGGGATTCGGGAATTGCCTCGGGACGATTGCCGTCCGGGTCCGCCGGACGCCCAAAGAGCGTACGGTGCGGAATCACGGGCGGCATCTTGCGCGCCCTCAGCGGAATCGGTTCGGAGCAGGAGATCGTCGGATGCTCGAAGATGCGAATCTTGTTGCCGAAAGCATCGAGGAGCGTCAGGCAATACTTGCGGCGCTGATAGTCCAGCAGGCGGGAGTATTGTCCGTTGCCATCGCCGTCGTAGGTGCAGAGGTAATACTTCTCGGAGAACGGCCAGGGCGCGCCGTAGCAGCCAGAAGGACGGATCGGCCAGGAGATCATCTTTTCGGCCTCGGGCAGCAGCACCTCTGGCGTCAGGCGCTTGACCTGTCCCATCTCGCCGTCGTCGGGCACGGACGGATCGAGCAGCACGAGCGACCCGCGATCGGGCGTATGGTGGCCGCACGACACGGCCACATAGCGGCGCGAGCCCGGAATGGCGCGAATGGACTGCACCATGTGCGGCGCGCGGCGCTGGTTGAGACGCGTGTTACCGTTCAGTTCGCGCGGATCGCGTCCGTCGGGATACGTGATCCAGGCGTGGTGGGCCTGGTTGAAGCCACGGTCCGTATAGTCCCAGCGCGTATAGACCACCATGCCGTCGTTATCGACGGACGGCTCCCACTCGTTCGTCTCGTGCGGCGAGAGGCAGACGATGTCGGTACCGTCCGGGAACATGGAGTGGAGCGTAAAGTTGGGTACCTCGCGCATGTGGCAGCGTCCGAAGCCGCCGCGCCGCTCGGAGACGAACAGGATGCGTCCGTTCGGCAGCCAGCACGGGAAGAGGTCGTTGACGCCGCCCCATGTGAGCATCGTGAGGTTGGAGCCGTCCGCCTTCATCTTCATGATGTGGAAGGTCGTCTTCTCGTCCCATTCGCGCGTACGATAGTCGCCCGGCGTCCAGCAGAAGAGGATTTCCTTGCCGTCCCAGCTCAGGTCGGGCGCGAGAAAACCACCCTCGCGCGTGAGAACGCTGCCGTTCCAGTCGGGATTGGACGAATGGATCTTCGTGCCGGGGGGCGTCAGTTCCTTCAGGCGCGGCTCCTCGCCGAAGGGATCCTCCAGCGTCCAGATGCCGTTGCCGAAGGTGGAGGCCTTGAGCGTGGCGTGGAAGCCGAAGTACTGGTCGCACATGTGCGTACCCCAGGAGAGCTCGTCGGCGGTGGGCGTCTCGCGCGTAATGAAGAGGAGCTTGTCGATGTCCTTCAGGAGCGGATTGGAAAAGGCGATCTTGCGGCGAAGGCGCATGGTGCGCTCAAAGAGCGCATAGCGGGCATCCGCGTCCGCGACCGGCGTGGCGGCGGCTTCGTCTTCCAGCTTCTTCAGGGAATCGCACAGCGCGCCAAACGCGGCGGCCTTGTCCTCGCCCTCCTGGGCCACGTCGCCCTTGAGATCGTCGGCCAGCGCACGCGTGCGCCGCAGCAGCACATCGAGCGGATCGCGATCCTGTGGCCAGATGAGCGCTTGGGCGTTGACGGTCTCTTCCGCCGGCGGCTGGAAGAACGGCACGTTCGTATTGCCGTTGATGTCGCGCTCCTCGCGCGGCACGGCGTGGAAGCGGATGTCGCGCTCCAGCAGGCGAAACGTCTCCAGCGTCTCCTGCCGCTGGCGAATCGTCGGTGACGGCTGTTCCGGAAAGATCGGCTCTATGGCAACAACCGGCCACGCAAGGGCCAAGGATGCTGACATTGCCATCAGAAGGCATCTATTTTTCATGTTCATGGTGAAAATCCTGTTCAGCAGCCCTGATGACACCACCTCAATGTCATTTCGCGCCAGGCGGCAAAGCGGCCAGCGCAAGCGAGGCGGCATACTGGCACAGGGGCGTCACCACGATGGCCACCCCTTCCCGCGCAGCCGCCGCGCGCATGTCGTCTGGGATCGGACGATTATGGCAAATCACAATCACCTCAGTGCCGACCAGCGTACAGACGGCGATCGTGTTAAGATGGTTCTGGATGGTGACAAGCGCCGCGCCCTCGCCGGCGTGCCCCATCACATCGCTCAGTAGATCGCTCGTATAGACGCTTTCCGCGGCCGCGCCTTCCACAGGCACTTCCACCCGGCCACCAACCTTCTCCGCAATCTCTTCAACTGTCATTGAAACTTCCTTTCCCGACTTTCGCCATTCGACATCCGACAACCCGTTTTCTCAACTTCCCAACTTCCCAACTTCTCAACTTCCCAACTTCTCAACTTTTCAACTTGAACTTGCACGTCACCGTCGTGCCCTTGCCCATGACGGACTGGATGTCGAACCGGTCTGACACGCGCTTGGAGTTGGCAAGGCCCATGCCCGCGCCGAAGCCGAGCGAACGAATCCAGTCGTTTGCGGTAGAAGTGCCGTCCTGACAGGCCCAAACGACATCGGGAATGCCAGGGCCCGTATCCTTGGCGACTACCGTAGCCTCGTCGTCGGCGATCATGAACGTCAAGGCTCCACCATGGGAATGGATGCAGATGTTGATTTCCAGCTCGTAGGCCGCCACGGCGATGCGACGCGTCAGGCGCCGATCGACATTGCGCTCGCGCAGGATGGCCTTGATGTCGTTCGCCGCCTTGCCGGCGTTTTCAAGGTCGTTGTGCACCACGGACCACTCGCGCAGCAGATAGGGCGAATCGGCGTCGGCCGCGCCTTCCTTCTTCGCCGTGTTCTTTTCGAGGCGATTCAGCTCCACCGCCAACTCGTACAGCAGCGTGCGCGTGATGTCGCGCTGGCTGACGATGCCCACGAGCTGGTGTTCCTTGTTCAGCACGGGGAAGCGCCCGTAGTTGTAGTTCTCGAAGTACTTGAGCGCAAACGCCAGCGGCATGTCCGCCTCCAGCACGATGAGGTGCGTGGACATGTGCTTGACGATCACATCGTCGATCCAGCCGCCCGTGAGCGCGCGGATGATGTCGTCCACCGACACGATGCCGTAGAGTCGGCCGCCCTCGGCGATCGGGATGCCGGAGATGTGGTTCTTGCGCATCAGCTCCTGGGCGCGCCGCAGGGTGTCGCGGCGCGAGAGCATGATGATCTCCGTGCGCATCACCTCGCGAATCTTGATGCGCTGCAAAAGCTCCATGATCACGAGCGGCGAATCCACGTCCGTCGCCACGGACGGAATTGGCGGGTGGCGGGC